>Ga0315289_10001239_pt1 | contig 39936 bp, 19 predicted proteins | sample YL17G11_40_MG_FD_203452 | JGI IMG/M metagenome (GOLD analysis project Ga0315289, IMG submission 203452) | Sediment microbial communities from Yellowstone Lake, YNP, Wyoming, USA - YL17G11_40 | ecosystem: Environmental > Aquatic > Freshwater > Lake > Sediment | place: USA: Wyoming | collected... | reverse complement strand
GCCGACATCGGAGGGAGGTGCGCTGTGAAGGGTAATGGCAACCGCGAGGTCATCCAGGTGGTCACGCCGCGTCGCGTTCTGGAGGGAGCCGGCGTGCGGCTGCGCCGGTCGTTCCCCTCACCGGCGATGGACTATCTCGATCCGTTCCTGCTGCTCGACGACTTCAGCTCCGATAACCCGGACGATGTCCTGGCTGGCTTCCCAATGCATCCCCATCGCGGCATTGAGACCGTGACCTACATGCTGGCCGGGAGCGTCAATCACCGCGACAGCCTGGGCAACGCCGGGACCATCGGCGCCGGCGATGTGCAGTGGATGACGGCCGGCAGCGGCATCCTGCACGAGGAGATGCCTCAACCGATCGACCGCCGCATGGCCGGCTTTCAGCTGTGGGTCAATCTCCCGGCGGCACTGAAGATGTCCGACCCACGCTATCAGGAGATTGCCGCGGACCAGATCCCGCTGACCAGGACGCCGGAGGGTGCCTCGATCCGGGTGGTTGCCGGTGAGGCACTGGGCGTCCGTGGGCCGGTGACCGAGATTGCCGCGCAGCCTGTGTATCTGGATGTGCAACTGCCGCCGGGGACGGACATGCGCCATCCGATCGCCGAGGGGCACACGGCCTGTGCCTACCTTTTCGAGGGCTCTGCCACCTTCGGCAGCGTACAAGTGCAGGCGCCGGTGCTGGCCATCCTCGGGCCGGGCCAGGGATTCGCGGTCCGCTCGGGCGACGCCGGTGCCCGCTTCCTGCTGCTGGCCGGCCGACCTCTCGGCGAGCCAATCGCCCGCTATGGGCCTTTCGTGATGAATACCGCCGAGGAGATCGAGCAGGCGCTTGATGACCTGCGCCGCGGGACATTCATCCGAGTCCGGCCTCCTCAATGACGGCTCACTCGCAGCAGGAGGCTGTTCCCGGATTGGCGCCGGGCCCGACGATGGCGGAAGACCAACCCGGCCTGGTACGCAAGGCCAGCAAGAGCCAACGATCACGCCGCGCATCTTGCCCCGCCCCGCCCACCAACCCATTCGAGAGGTGACCGTGTCGGACACTGCCGCTCTTGTGCGCATTCTCTTCCTCGGCCTCGCCGCCCTTGGCGTGGCGGGGATCTTCGTAATCCGGTTCTACCGCCGGCGTATGCTGGGACTGGAGGCCATGGCGCCCTGGAAGAACGCCCGCCCTGTACCCCTGACGCCGTCGGAGATCAGAGTCCTGGAGCTTTGGCAGCGCCGGATGCGCTGGGTGGCCTTGGGCACGCTGTTCTACCTTGGCGTGATGGTGGGATTCGCCTCGTCGGTGCCCCCAGAAGCCCAGGTTGCGCGTTGGGTGGCCCTGCTGATCCTTCCGGCAATGGTCGTCGGCGGAATCGTCCTTCAATTCAGTGCGCGCTGCCCTCGCTGCGGGATCCGGCTTGGACTGCAGTCCAGCCTGGCCATTCCTGCCGCATGTGAGCGCTGCAACGTCAACCTGCATCCCCCACGGGACCCTCCCCCCTCCGGACCGCCGCGCACTTGAGCCCTGCGATCCCAAGTCATCTGCGCAGCACAAAGGCGAGCGCCACGAGCGCGGCCAACCAGGCGGCCAGCGTCAGGCGCAGGTCGGCCCGGCCATAGAGGACCCCGCCAGTTACCATAAGACCGGCAAACGCCACCGCCGCGGCCACGCGGTGCAGCGCGCGCTGTAGACGGTTCAGTTGCCCTTCGAGTTCCGGAGCAGCCAGGGCCCGAACCGTCAGCTCGCCGCGTTCCATCTGATCCAGGGCCGCCTCGAGACGGGCCGGCAGACCGACCAGGCGGCGGCCTTCCTCCGCAACCCACGTTAGTGCCGCCTTAAGCCAATCGCCTCCGGCATCGCCCACCCAATGTCGGGCAAAGGGCGCCAGCCCCTCAAACAGGTTGAAGTCCGGGTGGAGCCCGGTGCAGATGCCGGACAGGATCGCCACGCAGCGTCCCAGGAAGAGCAGGTCAGCCGGCAGCTGAAACGGGAGCTCGAAGACCACGTCGCGGAACTCATGCGCCATGCGCCGTAGTTCCCAGCGGTCGAGGTGGGTGAGCTCCTGCATGCTCTTGCCCCACAGCTTGTCGAACATCGTCCGTTCGGCTTGCCGCAAGCGGCGCGTATCCGCGCCGGGAAGCAGCACGCCCAGTTGTTCATACGCTCCCGCCAGCCGGTCGACATCGCGGACGCTGAGGCCGATCGCCAGGTCACGTAGGCCGCTCCGCAGGCTTTCCGAGACATGCCCGACCATGCCGAAATCCACGAACACCAGCCGCCAGCCCGAGGGACCATCCGGCTCGACGAACAGGTTCCCGGGATGCGGATCGGCGTGGAAGAAGCCTTCATCGAAGATCTGATGCAGGTAGGTCCGGAATAGCCGGTCGGCCACCTCGGCCCGGCTCACGCCTGCGGCCTCGATGGCGGCGTAGTCCGTGATCTTGAGCGCGTAGACATCTTCGAGGGTCAGGATGCGGCGTGTGCTGTGGCTGTCGAAGACGCGCGGCACACGCACTCCGGGATCGCCGGCGAACATTGCTGCGAAGCGGCGGGCGTTTTCGGCCTCGGCGATGTAGTCGACCTCGGCCCACAGCGTCCGGCTGAACTCTGCCACCAGCGCATCCAGGTCCGCCCGCCTCGCCACCGGCGGGTAGCGCTTCAGCCATCCCACCACGATGCGCAGCGCCGCCAGGTCTACTTCGAGCAGCTGCCGGATGTCCGGACGCTGGACCTTGACGACCACCGCCTGATCTCCCAGGCGCGCCCGGTGCACCTGGCCCAACGATGCCGAGGCCAGGGGTGAGTCGTCGAAGGTCGTGAACACCTGGGCTACCGGCCGGCCGCATTCCTGCTCGATCACGCCCCGCATCGCCGCCGTCGATTCCGGCGCCACCTCATCCTGGAGGCCGGCGAGCTCAGCGGTGATCGACTCGGGGAGCACATCGACCCGGGCGGAAAGGAACTGCCCCACCTTGATCCACACGCCTCCGAGGCGTGTGGCCAGCCGGCGGTAGCGCCTGGCCACGCGGCGATAGCGCGCCGACGCGGTGCGGCGGGCGATTCGCCCCAGCCCGATCAGGCGCAGGACGATATCCCAGCCGATGATCCCCAGCGCGACCGGCCCAAAGAAGGCCAGCACACGCAGGAAGCGCCAGCGAAGCCTGGGCGAACCGGGGCGGATTGTGAAGGGGATGGCAGCCTGATCCATAGGTCCTCGGGCGTTCCGCCGTGTCCGGCAAGTGTAGTCCCCTCGCCGCATCCGGGAATCATGACGCCGGGCGCGTCCATGCCCGGCGTCGTCTTTCCCACAGGGGTGGCTAGCGGGCGGCGCGCTTGGCCTGCAGGCTCATCCCCCATTTGGTGAGCTCAGCGACCACTGCCGGAATGAAGACCAACGGCAGGATCAGTTCCCATTGCGCCCAACCGAGAGTCACCGTGTTGAACACAGGCTGCAGGAACGGGACGTAGAGCACGGCCGCCAGCAGCGCCACGGACGACAGCACGGCAACTACCATCGTCGGGTTCGAGAACAAGCCGATGCGCAGCAGCGGGTAGCGCTCCGAGCGCGCCGTGAACGCGCGCAGCAGCTCGGAGAAAGACAGTGTGGCAAACGACATGGTCTCGGCGAACTCCGGCGCCTCCGGGTGAGCCCGCAGGCCGACGAAGTAGGCCCCCAGCGTCACGCCGGCGATGGCCAGCGTTTGCAGGACGATACCAAGCTGCATCGAACGGTTGATCACAGGCTCGTCCGGCGGGCGCGGCGGCTGGTCCATCGTGTCCGGGTCGCCCTTCTCCATCCCCAGTGCCAGCGCCGGCGCGCCGTCGGTGACCAGGTTCAGCCACAGGAGCTGGATCGCCGTCAGCGGTGAGGGCAGGCCGGCCAGCGTGGCCACAAAGATCACGGTGATCTCGCCCAGGTTGCACGACAGAAGGTAGAAGACGAACTTGCGGATGTTGGCGTAGATGATCCGGCCCTGCTCGACCGCCGAGACGATGCTGGCGTAGTTGTCGTCCGTCAACACCATGTCGGCCGTTTCCTTGGCCACATCCGTCCCGGTGATTCCCATCGCCACGCCGATGTCGGCCCGCTTGAGCGCCGGGGCATCGTTCACGCCATCGCCGGTCATGGCCACGATCTCGCCGTTGGCCTTCAGCGCGTCGACAATGCGCACCTTGTGTTCGGGCGAGACGCGGGCGTAGACATCGGTGCGCACTACCTCGCGCGTCAGCGACGCATCGTCCAGCGCCGCCAGATCGGAGCCGCTCAGCACCTGGCCGCCCGGCCGAAGAAGCCCTATCTGCTCGGCGATGGCGCGGGCGGTGTTGGCAAAATCGCCCGTGATCATCACCGTGCGGATGCCAGCCCGCCGGGCACGCTCAATCGCTGGCGGAACCTCCGAACGGCCCGGATCAATCATGCCGAACAGACCCACAAAGGTCAGCTCGCGCTCGACCACTTCGGGGGTGACTTCTCCCGGCGCTTCCTGGTCGACCCGATAGGCCACCGCCAGCACGCGCAGTGCCTGTTGGGCCATGCGGCTGTTCGCATCCAGGATCTGCTGGCGTATCGCCTCCGTCAGCGGCGTCCGGCTGTCATCCAGGTGCTGGAGGTGCGTGCACAGGTCGAGGATGATGTCCGGTGCACCCTTCGTCGCCGCAACCACCCACTCGCGGTGGCGGGCATCGGCGAAGGGACTCAGGTCCGACGTGGAGGGGTCCACCACGCGGTGAAGCGTGGTCATGCGTTTGCGCGTTGAATCGAACGGGATCTCATCGATGCGCGGGTAGGCGCGGTCGAGCCGGTCATGATCAGCGCCGCCTTTGACCGCCGCCACGATCAACGCCGACTCGGTCGGGTCGCCGACCACCCTGAAACGCGAGGCGTGGCCTTCGTCCGCGATTTCGATCTCGGCGTCGTTGGCCAGCACCGCCGCCCACAGCGCCGTGGCAGCCCCCGGCATCTGAATCAGGTCGACCGGCGTTCCGTCGACCCGGAACTGTCCGACCGGGTCGTATCCCTGGCCTGTGACCTCCAGCATCGTCCCGTCGACCCACAGGCGGGTGACGGTCATCTGGTTCTGTGTCAGCGTGCCGGTCTTGTCCGAGCAGATCACGGTCGTCGAGCCAAGCGTCTCGACCGACGCCAGCCGGCGGATCAGCGCGTGCCGCTTGATCATCTCGCGCATGCCCAGTGCCAGCGTGATGGTGACGACCGCCGCCAGACCCTCCGGAACCGCCGCCACCGCCAGGCTGACGGCGATGATGAACATCTCAAACGGCTCGTAGCCGCGCGCCCACCCGACCAGGAAGACCAGGGCGCATACGCCAATGGCTGCCCAGCCCAGCACCTTGCCCAACTGGTCCAGCTTGCGCTGCAAGGGCGTCGACTCGTCTTCCACCGCCTGGAGCATGGCGGCGATCAAGCCGATCTGTGTGTGCATGCCGGTGGTGACCACCAGCCCGCGCCCGCGGCCATAGGCAACCACGGTGCCCATGAAGGCCGTGTTCAGCCGGTCGCCGAGGGGGACATCCTGCCGCAGGACGACGCGCGCGTCCTTCTCCACTGCGACCGATTCGCCCGTCAGCGCCGCTTCCTCGATCCGCAGGTTGATTGTTTCGACCAGGCGCAGGTCGGCGGGTACGAAGTTGCCCGCTTCGAGGACGACCAGGTCGCCGGGGACGAGCTCGCGCGCCGGAACGCTGACGCGGTGCCCATCCCGGATCACCTGGGCCTCGGGCGCGGCCATACGCCTCAATGCTGCCAGGGCTTCCTCGGCCCGCCGTTCCTGGACCACGCCCAGCAGCGCATTCAACGCCACGATCGCCAGGATGGCGCCCGCCTCGATGTAGTCACCCAGGATTGCAGAGATCACGCCGGCGACGATGAGGACGATGACGATGAAGGAGCTCAACTGCCCGAGCAGCATTCGCCAGAAGCCCGGCCGGCGCTTCTCCTCCAGTTCGTTGTGACCGTAGCGCGCCAGGCGCCGCGCCGCCTCCTCCGCTGTCAGCCCGCGCTGGGGCGAGGTGCCCAGCGCCGGCAAGACATCGGATACCTCCAGCGCATGCCAGACGCGCTCATCCCCTTTGGCGTCATCAGGCGGGGGAACAGAACTTGTGGCGGAAGGCCACATTCCTTCCTCCGGGGCCGAGAAAAAAGGGCGCCGGGCGCCCTCGACTGAGGATTATAGCATGCCGGCTTCAGGCCGCAGACCGTCGAGCGGCAACGGGCAGACGCTCAGCCGCCCGTCGGGTGCGATCCACGGCGTGCATCCCTGGTCTGGCCAATGTCGTCCGCGCTCCTGCGGCAGAACAGAGGGGCCGTGGCGCCTGGCGGCGCTCTTACCCCGACTTGTTCGGCACATCCCGGCGGATGCCGCGCAACCCGTAGCCTGGAATCCACAACGCGCGGCCAAGTGCCCGCGCGTTGCTACTCCAGACGTGCAGCCGACTGCCTGTCGATCCGCGGCTACTCAATCAGGTCGGTCATCGCCTTGCTGACCTTCGGGTTTAGCTCGCGCATCTCCCCGCTGGTCATGAACAGGATCCGTTCGACGATATTGGTCACCCGGTCGCCAATCCGCTCCAGGTTGTGGGCGGCGAAGATCAGGTACAGGCCGCGGCTGGTGGTATGCGGATCCTCAACCATGAATGACAGGATCTCGCGGAAGATCTGGGTGTACAGGGCGTCGACGGTGTCGTCCATGGCGACAATCGAGCGGGCCTTCTCGACGTCGCGCTCCACGTAAGCCTGCAGGGCCAGCCGCAGCATCTCACGGCACGTCTCGGCCATGCGCGGCAGGTCGATCAGCGGTTTGAGCAGCGGCTGGTCACCCATGTGCAGGACGGTGCGGGCGATTCCGGCGGCGTGGTCTCCCATGCGCTCCAGGTCGGTGATGATGCTGAAGGCTGCCAGTACGGCGCGCAGGTCGCTGGCCGCCGGCTGCTGCCGGGCGATGAGCGCCAGGCACTCCTCCTCGACCTGGAAGCGGAGCGCGTTCACCTTGGCATCGTCCGCGTCCACCTCGCGGGCCAGGGCCGCGTCGCGGTGGGCCAGGGCCTGGATCGAGCGCTCGATCGCGGCGTCCACCAGGCTGCCGATGCGCAGCAGGCCCTCATTGATCTCGGTCAGCTCCCGGTCCAGCGTCGCTCGGGCATGCGTCATGCCTGTGCCTCCTCCTGATCGGCGCCATGTACTACCGTCCACGTCCCGCGCCTCGGGACCTCGGTGGTGCAGGCCGGATTGGCGTCGATGCTCACGCGCATCTCCCGCTCCCGCTCCGGCTTCTTGCCGTCCGATCGCCGGGCAGGTGGCCGGATAGGACTGCGACGAGCATTTGTCCCGCCCTCTAGCCGAAGCGACCGGTGACGTAGTCTTCGGTGCGCGGGTCGCGCGGCCGAGTGAAGATCATCTTGGTCGGACCCATCTCGATCACACTCCCGGCGCGTTGTTCATCCATCATCATCATGGCGGAGTAGTCCGACACGCGCGCCGCCTGCTGCATGTTGTGGGTCACAATGACAATGGTGTAGTCCACGGCCAGCTGGCGCATCAAGTCCTCGATCTTGAGCGTGGCGATCGGGTCGAGGGCGGAGCAGGGCTCGTCCATCAGGATCACCTCCGGCTCGACCGCCAGCGCACGGGCGATGCACAGGCGTTGCTGCTGGCCTCCCGCGAGGGATAGCGCGCCGTCGCTGAGGTGGTCCTTAACGTCCTCCCACAGGGCGGCCTTGCGCAGGGATGTTTCAACGAGTTCGTCGAGCTTGCCCGTGAAGCCGTGGACGCGGGCACCCCAGGCGACGTTCTCGTAGATGGACTTGGGGAATGGATTGGGCTTCTGGAAGACCATTCCGATCCGCCGTCGCAAGTCGACGGGATCCACGGTCGGCTCCAGGATGTCCCGTCCGCCGAAGAGGATTCGGCCTTCGGCGCGCGCGCCAGGGATGAAGTCATTCATGCGGTTGAAGGACCGCAACATCGTGCTCTTGCCGCAGCCGGACGGGCCGATGATGGCCGTGATGCGCTGGCGCTGGATGGCAAGGTTGACATCCCGGACCGCGCGGAACTTGCCGTAGTACAGGCTCAGGCCTTGAGCCGTTAGCGCCGCAGCGTCCTTATCCACAGTGGCGATTGTACCCAATTCCGCCCAACCCCATCTCCCGGACCGGAGGGGTTCCCTTTATAATCCACACGATGCGAGCCGCGCTGACTGTGGTCCTTGTCTCCTTCTTCCTGGCCGGCTGCCGGCCGGGAACAGCATCGGTCACGCCGGACGCCCCGTCCGAGTATATTGAGAACCGCGGCTCTGACACGATCGTCAATCTGGCCTTGGCCTGGGCGGAAACCTACCCGCAGGAACATCCCGGGGTCCGCATCTCCGTGAGCGGCGGGGGCAGCGGCGTCGGGATCACCGCGCTGATCAACGGGACCGTCGACATCGCCAATGCCTCGCGCAGGGTCAAGCCCGAGGAGGCGGAGCAGGCACAGGCACGCGGCATCACCCCGACTGAGTTCGTCGTCGCCCGCGACGCGATCGCCGTCATCGTCCACCCTGACAACCCGGTTGGCCGGCTGACGCTACAACAGCTCTCCGACATCTACAGCGGCAAGATCGACAATTGGACCGACGTCGGCGGCGAGGACCGGCCGATCGTGCGCCTGTCGCGCGAAACGAACTCGGGAACGCACGTGTACTTCCTGGAGACCGTCGTGCGCCTGGGCCAGAGCGACAACCCCACCCTGTTCTCGACCGACACACTGCTCCTGCCGTCCTCCGAGGGCATCGTCAACGAGGTGCGCCAAAACCCGAACGCCATCGGCTATGACGGGCTGGGCTACGTGCCCGCGGATCTAAAGGTTGTCGCCCTCGCTCGTGAGCCGGATCACGCCTTTGTCCTGCCGTCGGTGGCGACAGTCAATGACCACTCCTATCCGGTCGCTCGGGATTTGTACATGTACACAGCCGGAGAGCCCACGGGCGCAGTCGCTGACTACGTGCATTGGATTCTGGGGCCGCAGGCACAGCGCATCGTCAGCGATCTTGGTTTCGTTCCGATCAAGGCGGAGGACCAGCCATGACGGCGACCATCGGGCAGGATGTGGATGGTGCGGGCAAGACGCGCCGCGGGACTCCCCGACGCGATTGGGGACAGGCGGTCGTAACCCGGTTGATCCAGATGTCGGGTTACTCGGCGATCGTATTCGTCGGCCTGATCTTCTTCTTCCTGGTGACCGAGGGTCTGCCGGCCGTCTTCCAGGTGCCCCTCGGCGACCTGTTTGCCGCCCGTTGGTATCCAATCGAAGAGTACTTCGGCGTCTTGCCTCTGATCACCGGCTCTCTCATCGTTACGGCTGGGGCGATGGCGGTGGCTATTCCCTTCGGCATCGGGACGGCCGTGTTCATCTCCGAGATCGCCCCGCGCTGGGCGCGGGAGATCCTCAAGCCGCTGGTTGAACTCCTGGGCGGACTGCCCTCTGTCGTGCTCGGCTTCCTGGGCATCCTTCTCTTGTCACCTTTCCTGCGTCGATTCCTGGACCTGCCCACCGGCCTGACCGCGTTGGCCGGTTCGCTGCTCCTCGGTGGCATCGCCCTGCCAACGATTGTCTCCATCGCCGAGGATGCACTGGACGCGGTCCCAAAGGCATACCGGGAGGCGGCGCTGGCGTTGGGCGCAACACGCTGGCAGACCATGTGGGGCGTCACGTTGCCGGCAGCACGCTCAGGGGTCATGACGGCGATCATGCTCGGCATCGGCCGTGCCATCGGGGAAACCATGGCCGTGATGATGGTGACAGGCAACGCGCCGGTGATGGCCCTGCGGTTGGCCTCGATTGTCTCGCCGGTTCGGACGATGACGGCCACGATCGCCGCCGAGATGGGGGAGGTCGCCACCGGCAGCCAGCACTATCACGTCCTGTTCTTCATCGGGATGGTACTCTTCCTGATCTCGTTGATCGTCAATGTCATCGCCTCGGCGGTCGTCTTTCGCCAACGTTCGCGTGCCGAGAGGGTTCTCTCGTGAACCAGGCCGTGAACCTCCCTCCCGCGCGCGAGGTCACCAACGGCGGGCAGTTCCGTGCCGGCTCAGTCCGGCGACGGGTCATCCAGTATGCCGGCTTCGCCCTGTTGTCGCTCAGCGCCGTGCTCACCGTCATACCCATCGTCCTGGTAATCGCCTACGTCGTCCAACGCGCCGCACCGGCCATCTCCTGGGACTTCCTGGCCGGTTTCCCGCGCGAGGGCATGCGCCAGGGCGGCGTCCTCCCGGCTATTCTCGGGACGTTCTACCTCACCCTGGGCACGGCTGTCTTCTCCGTCCCGTTGGGCGTGGCGGCGGCAGTCTACCTGGCCGAGTATGCCAAAGACAACGCCCTGACGCGGCTCATCCGCGTGGCGATCATCAACCTGGCCGGCATCCCGTCCGTGGTGTACGGGCTCTTCGGGCTAGGGCTGTTCGTCCTGTTCCTGCGCTTCGGCACCAGCATCCTGTCGGCCTCGTTGACCTTGTCGATCATGACGCTGCCGGTGATCATCAGTGCATCGGAAGAGGCTCTGCGCGCTGTGCCTCAGGCCTTCCGTACCGTGAGCGTGTCGCTGGGCGGCACGCGCTGGCAGACCATCTGGCGCATCGTCTTGCCCCAGGCTGTGCCGGGCATCCTGACCGGGGTGATCCTGGGTCTGGAACGCGCCGCCGGCGAGACGGCGCCGATCCTGTTCACGGGCGCAGCCTTCTTTCTTCCCCGCCTGCCACACTCCCCGCTGGATGCAACCATGGCCCTTCCGTATCACTTGTTTGTGATCTCGACCCAGGTGCCGGAAATGCCGCTGCAGATCCAGTACGGCACGGCGCTCGTGCTGATCAGTTTCGTCCTGGGGATGAACCTGGTTGCCACGGTCATCCGGTCGCGGGCACGTGCCCGCCGGCAGTGGTAAGTGTATGGACAAGATCGTCGTCGAGAACTTGACGCTCCAGTACACCGATGGCACCGAGTCACTGCGCGGAGTGTCGATGGCCATCCCGGCCAATGCCATCACGGTGCTTTTCGGCCCGGCGGGCGGTGGCAAGTCGTCCCTGCTGCGCTGCTTCAACCGTCTCAATGACCTGGCCGACGTCGAGAAGGTTTCCGGGCGCGTCCTGCTCGACGACGTGAACGTCCTCGATCCGGCGACGGATGTCGCTTCGCTGCGGCGCAAGGTTGGCATGGTCTTCGCCCGGCCGGTTGTGCTGCCGTTCAGCATCCGTGGCAACGTGACCTATGGGCTGGAACTGATGGGCATCCGCGACCCACGACGCCTGGAAGAGGCCGTTGAGCACAGCCTGCGCCTGGCGGCATTGTGGGATGAGGTCCGCGATCGCCTCGACGACCCCGCCACTGCCCTGTCGGGTGGCCAACAGCAGAGGCTGTGCCTGGCGCGTTCGCTGGCACTGCAGCCGGAGGTTATCCTGCTGGACGAACCGACCTCCGGGCTGGACCCCATCTCGACCGGGAAGGTCGAGGCCGCCCTCCAGGAGTTGAAACGGGAGTACACGATCGTTCTGGTCCCACACTCGGTCCAGCAGGCTGGGCGGACGGCCGACTTCGCAGCGTTCCTGTTGCAGGGTGAACTGGTGGAATACGGGCCGGGCAAAGAGATGTTCATTCACCCGAGAGACAAACGGACCGAGGACTATGTCACCGGCCGATTCGGATAGCACCCCCGGCTCCGCCTCGTCTTCCTCTTCCCGGCCAACACAGTATCGAGCCAACATGGGATACCGGCATGCTGCAGCGGTTCCCCACGGTTCCACAACGGCCGATGATGTGCCCGGATCGCGAGCTGACCCGGCGGGTGCCAAGAGCGGTCTGCCCTATGCCTGTCGTCGCCGTCCTCCGGCAGTTCTCCGTCTACGCGCTTGCACCTTCGCAACCTGTCCCGCCGGACTGCGAACGGACGGCCCCGCCATCTTCTGCGCCGGTGCAGTGGCCGTCCGTTGGAGCGCACGGGCAATAAGGCGATCCACTTTGCCCATCGGGTAAGCCGCAAGACATCCCGGGTAGACCCAGCGAATCTGCGAGTGCTCCAGCGCTTTCGGTTCGCCACGTCGCAGGCTGCAGGCGAAGGCGTGCACGCTGACGCGGTAGTGGCTGTAGGCGTGGTGGAATGTGCCCAGCCTCTCGCCGACCGTCACATGGATTGCCAGCTCTTCCATCAACTCGCGGCGCAGGCAATCCTTGAGCGACTCGCGTGCTTCGCGTTTGCCACCGGGAAACTCCCACAACCCGCCGAGCAGCTTGCCTTCAGGCCGCCGGGCGATCAAGACCCGACCCCCGCGGCGCAGGACGGCGGCTGCCACCAGGCGATGAGGTATGCGAGGCCGCTCGCGCCGCACCGGGCGCTGACCCTGCGTTCCCCGGCGGTGGGCCAGACAGCTGGATGCGATCGGACAGGTATCACACGCCGGCGCGCGGGGACTGCAGACCGAAGCCCCCAGATCCATGAGCGCCTGATTGAACTCCGCCGCGCGGCCAACCGGCAGGAGAGCCTGTGCCGCCACCAGCAGTTTCCGCTCCCCCTGCAACGATCGGGGATCGAGCGTCAGGTCGATCCAACGCGCCAGGACGCGGCGGAGGTTGCCGTCGAGGGCGATTTCGTCTTGCTGGAAAGCCAGGGCGGCGATGGCTGCCCCGGTGTAGCGCCCAACCCCAGGCAGGCGCATCAGTTCATTCGCCATGGTCGGCAGGCGCCCACCGTGCTCTGCCACCAGCATGCGCGCCCCGCGGTGCAGGTTCAGGGCTCTCCGGTAGTAGCCGAGCCCCTCCCAGGCATGCAGCACCTGTTCCGACGAGGCGGCCGCCAGGTCCTGCACGCTTGGGAAACGCAGCATCCAGCGCTCAAAGTAGGGGATGACCGTCTCGACGCGCGTCTGCTGGAGCATGATCTCCGAAACCCAGACGACGTACGAATCGGGGTGGCTGCGCCAGGGGAGCTGGCGCGCGTGGCGCGTGTACCATGCAAGCAGCGCGGAGGCGACGGCGCCACTCGCCGGCGAGCCAACCGGCCTGGAGGCTCGAGTCAACGCACGTTCACCCCGGCAAGTCCTTGGCACCCTCGCCGCTGAGCGCTTCCCGCACCGCCCGGGCCAGCTTCGTCCCGGTCAGCGGTTTCTGCAGCCAGTGTACGGTGCCGGACTCTAGCAGCTCGCGCGTGCTTCCCAGAGGGTAGCCGGTCATCAGCAGGATGCGCTGCTCCGGCGCCGTGATCTTGAGTTGCCGCACCAGTTCGCTGCCACCCATACCGGGCATCACCAGGTCGCTCAGGATCAGATCGACCTTCCCCGCCTCGCGGGCGAACACCTGCATGGCCTCCTTGCCTTCGGAGGCCTGGAGCACACGGTAGCCCAGGCTCGCCAGAATCTCGCTCACACTGGCGCGCGTGGCCTCGTTATCCTCCACGACCAAGATCGTCTCCCCTTGCCCCCGGTTCATCTCCACTTGCTCCGGTAAGGGCGCTGGCACCGACGGCGTCGAAAGCGAAGGCAGGTAGATGCTGAAGGTGGTCCCGCCATCCTTCAAGCTAGTCACGTCGATATGGCCCTGATGCTGCTGGATGATCCCGTAGACCTGCGCCAATCCGAGGCCACTGGCCTTGGCCGGGGACTTGGTGGTGAAGAACGGCTCAAAGATGTGCGGCAACACCTCTGGCTTGATGCCTGGTCCAGTGTCGGTCACCGTCAATCGGATCCACTCCCCGGGTGGCATATCCACACACGGAGTCGGTTCACCCTCGCGCAACAGCAGGGGCGAGAGCATGAACCTCAGCTCGCCGCCGTCCGTCATCGCCTCGCGAGCGTTGAGTGCCAGGTTGATGACCACCTGGCGGATGCGCGCCGGATCCCCATGGATCATGGCGCTCTGACCCTCGGCCACCATCCGCACCCGGATGGACTCCGGTAACGTGCGCATCAGCAGGCCTTCCATCTCGCGCAGAAAGGGGACCAGATCGAAGGGATGCTGGTCCATGACCGATTGCCGGCTGAAGTCGAGGATCTGCTGGATCAGCTGGGCGGCGCGCTGTCCCTGTTGGGTGATCGTCTGCAGCCGCTCCGAATCCTGTTCCGTCCGCTGGGCTGACTGCAGCAGCATCTCGGCATACAGGATGATGACCGACATGATGTTGTTGAAGTCGTGGGCGATTCCGGCAGCCAGCTGGCCCACGGCCGCCAGCCGCTCCTGCGATCGCTGCTGCATCTGCGCTGAACGCTCACTGGTGACATCGCGGATCTGCACGATCCAGCCCGCCGCCTCCGATCCCTCTTCCAACCGCAGGGCAGCCGCCTCAAACACCCTGCGCCGGCCGACATCCAGCCGGATCTCATGCCAGCCGGGCTGACCGGCAGAGACGAGCAGGCGTTCGATCGGCCGTCCGCCAACCTGATGCAGCGTCGCTGTGGTTGGCCATCGACCCAGCTCGGGCAGGATCTCCCGCGCCAAGGCGTTGGCCAGGATGACGCGTTTGTCACCATCCAGCAGCGCAACCGCCTGCGGCAGGTTCTCCACCAGGCGACCCAGCCGCTGCTGCTCCGTCTCCAACGCCGCCCGCAGACCGGCCTGCCGCAGTGCCACGGCCAGTTGATTGGCGACCTCGCGCGCCAGCAGCTCCGCATCGATGTCAAAGGCTGTCCGTCGGGAGGAGTCCAGATTCAGCTCGCCGATCAGATCCCCATCTGCCACCAACGGAACCGTCAGGAAGCTCTGGATGCCGCTGTCCACCAATCGCTGGCGAAGCGGAGTCAGGCTTGGAAGTGCCTTCAGGTCATCCACCCGGCGTACCTCGCCCTTGCGAAGGTCATCCAGGGGACCATAGTCCTCGAGCGCGAAGGTTGTCCCGGCCTCGAACCCGAAGGTGCTCTGACCCTCCAACGCCAACACCCGTCCTTCACCCCGGTCCAGATCGAACAACACCAGATCGGCGTGCTCGCAGCGGACCAGGGTGCGCAGGCGGGAAAGCCCGGCCATGGCGATCTCGACCATGGATTGCGCCGCAAGGATGGCGCGGTCGATTTCCTTGAGCGTTTCCAGTCGCTGGTTGGCCTCTAGCAGCGCCTGCGTCCGGCCGGCGACCTTGCGCTCGAGGTCTTCGTTCGCCTTCTGCAAAGCCTGCTCCGCACGGCGGCGCTCCAGCAGCTCCTGCTGCGCCTGCCCGTACAAGCGGGCGTTCTCGATGGCGGTAGCCACCTGGTCCGCCAGGAGCTGGAGCAGCTTGACTTCCTCCTGCCCAAAGATGTGCGGCTCTTCATAGGCGGCGTTCAGCACCCCAACCACACGCAGGCCCAGCCTTAATGGCACACAGGCCAGCGCGCCGGGCCAGTTCTGCGGATCCCCCGGGTAGCGCGGGTCCGAGCGCACATCCGGCAGCAGGATCATCTCGCCCGTCCTGGCCACCCGGTAGGTTGATCCATCCGGACGCGGGGCCGCCGCAGCCATACCGGCCGCCGAACGGGCGCGCCGTGAGGCGGCCAGCGCCAGCTGCTCGTCAGCATAGAGGAAGACATACGCGTCCATCAAGTCCGGGAACAGCTCGAAGGCCGCGCCGAGCACGATCTCCAGTACGCTCTCCACGTCCAGACGCTTGGTCAGGCTCAGGCTCACCCGGTAGAGCGACTCCAGCTGGGCACTATGCCCTTCGATGGCCGCCCGCTGCCCGCGCAAGTGGTCCGCCATGTCCTTCAGGGTTTCTGCCACACGGCCGATTTCGTCCGGCCTGAAACGGCCGGCCTGATGTTTGAGATCGCCGCGGCCGATGCGCTCCGCCGCGTGTTGCAGTTCTTCCAGAGGACGAAACACAAGGGCGGTTAACCGCCACCAGGTTACCAGCCCGGCGGCCACCGCCAGCCCCAGCCATGCGATTCCCAGGGCGGTCAGCATGCGCAACGTGGTGCCGTAGGCGTCCGTGAGGGGGATCGTGGCGATGATCACCCATTCAGTCCCCGGGATCGGCGATGCCGCACACAGGGAGGGGATCCCTTTCATATCTCGACAGTCCGCGTTGAAGGTCTCCTCGGTAGCATGCGACAGCGCCGCCAGCACCGGTACCTCGCGCACCGTGGCACCGCTCAGGGGCACGGCCGGGTCCGCATCCGCCACGATCCTGCCAGACCGGTCCACGACCGACGCTCCGCCGCCGGCGAACCTCATGTTCTCGACGACATCCCACAAAAGCGTCATGCGTATACGGGCGGCGATCACACCTGCGCTGCGCGACGGACCGGCGATGACCATATAGGGCTCGCCGGACGAAGCGATCTGAAGACTGCCGAAGTAGGTTTGGCCCTGGCGTGCGGACTGGAACCACTGGGACTGCAGCGTCGTGAACTGCGTCGCCAGAAGCGGGTGGTCACGGAACGCGCCGGCGATCAACTGCGCCTGCTCGTCCAGGTAGACCACTTCCAGGAAGGTGTCGTGCTGGTCCAGCACCAGGTTCGCCAGACGCGGATCGGCGGCCAGTGCCTCCTGCCCCAGCAGATCCAGCGCGCCGATATCGTCCATGGCATGGAACAGGAAGTCTCCAACAAGAACCGCCGCGCCGCGCGCCGCTTCAGCCTGCCGGTCCCGCCAGGCGACCTGCTGGGTCCGTAGAAGCAGGTAGGCGGCCAAGGCTCCCCCAACCAGGATCGCTACCAGCAGCGAGACCCATGTGATCAGCACCAGCCGCGGCTGCAGTCCCCACGTCCGGCCCCGGGAGATCGAGGGCCGCCCACTCATTGCAGGCTTCTTCATGACCCCGCCTCCACCGAGCCGATCGTCTCCGCCCATATCTGATTCCACAGGGCCTGTCCCTCTGCGCTGCGCGGGGGCAGGCTTGTCGCGTTCACCAGATCCGCCGGGGGCGGGAAGATCAACGGGTTGTCCCGCGTGGCCGGATCCAGGAGGTCCAGTGCCGCATCATTCGCCATGGCGTAGCGGCTCTCCTCGATGATCCGAGCGCTGATTTCCGGCCGGAGGATGAAATCCAGGAACTGTTCGGCCCCCGGCTGGTTCGCACTGCTGGCGGGAATGACAAACAGGTCCTGCCAGAGGATCGTGCCCTCACTGGGAAGGATATAGGCGATGGGTTCCGACTGGCGGGCGGCCTGGTCGGCGTCGTAGGCCCATCCGTAGGCCGCCACGGCCCGGCCGGAGACCAGGTACGGGATGATGGTCGCTTCTTCGTTCGCCACCAGGATGGCATGGTCCCTCAGCCATCCCAGCCGCGCCGCAGCATCCTGCAGGTCGTTCGGATCAACCGAGTCCGCTTCGTGTCCGTCGGCCAGCAGGGCGATCGGGACCAGGGAGTGCTGGATAGGCCACACGGCCACCCGACCACCCACCTCCGGATCCCAGAGGTCGACCCAGTGCTCCACCGGATTCTTCACCAGATCGGTCCGCACGAGCAGCCCGCTTGTGCCCCAATGGAAGGGTATCGAGTAGCGGTTGCCCGGATCAAACACCAGATCGCGGAAGTTGGCCGAGACGTTCTTGAAGTTAGGGATATTGCGGTAGTCCAGTTCAGCCAGCAGGCCATCGTCGATGAGCGACGGGATGTAGACCGAGTCCACGAGCACCAGATCGTAGGTCGCACCGGCCCGCAGGGATGCCGCGGCCTCGTCCTGCGAGGCATACGACCGGTATTCCACGGCGATCCCGGTTTCCGCCGTGAAGGCCTCCAGGATCTGGGCGGGCAAGTACTCTGCCCAACTGTAGAGCACGATCTTCCCTGGCAGCGTCGGCGTGGCCTCCGGCACAGCCCCACAGGCGACCCCCAGAGTGCCGAGCATCAACGCAACCAGGATCCTTGCCCCCACTCTTCTCCGCGACATGCGATTCCCCATCCTCTCCAACTCGCTTTGCGATGGACAAGCGAGGGTCATCATCAACCTCGGGAGCGATCACGAAAGAGAAGCGGCCTGCCTTTGTGCGGTCTCAGCGCCGATTGTCGGCCCGGACGGCTTCCGGGACAAGGCCCCCGCCGCTGTCCGCGGTCGTCTGATGAGCGTCGCCGCGGAGCGCGGCAATCCTCGTGCCAACTCACCGATGGGACAAGGCGAGCGCGGGGATGTACGAGATCGGGGCGTCTACTCGCCGATCACGGTGATCAGCACGGCCTGTACTACCAGACGATGCAGGTAGCGCCCCGAAGCCTGGTCGTAGGTATGGCAGGTGACCAGCGTCAACCAGGGCTGCTCTTTGTGCCCCAGGGGGCGCAGATCGCCGGCGTTCACCCGAGCGACCGTGCGAACCTCGTACACGTATTCCTGTCCATACGCACGCACGATAACACGATCGCCCCAGCGCAGGTCCCCCAGCCGGGCAAACGGGCCGGGCTTGCCGTTCGGCAATGTGACGTGCGCCGTGAGCGCCGAATTGCCCGCGTGCGTCGGGTAGGCCGTGCCCTCCAGGTAACCCGCCTGGCCGGCGAGCCAGGTGAGATCCCAGCCCTCGTTCCCGGAGGGCACGCCTGTGATGGGGATCCCGATTCCCAGCGCGGGGATCTCGAGGCGCAGGTCCCCCAGGTCCATCAAGTGGTTCGGGCCGTGCACCGGCGTGATCCGGTCTGGCGCGAAGCCCGTATCGGGCAGGCGTGGCACCGTGACCGTCGCGCTGGCGGCCACGCCGTACAGGTCGACGCCATTGGCTGGGTCGTAGCGCCGCTCGGTGGCCAACGTGTTGTAGCTCGAAAGGTTCAAGGACGCAGGCGGGTTGTCTGGCAGGCTGGTCCATTCCAGTCGCGCCGTGTTGGTGACGCCGTTTCCGGCACCCAGATTCCCCAGCGTTGCCTGGAACTGGACTGTCGCCGTCTCGCCCAGGCCGAAACCGTCCCAGCGGACGAGCAGCGTCGGCGCCCCGGTCTCATCCGTGGTGTAGAGCGGGCCGCCGATCACCGTCAGACTCCCTGGGATGTACGTGAGCCCGACCGGGATGACATCCTCGAGCAGCAGGTCGAAGGCGGCACTGTCACTGGCCGCAACCTGTCCGATCGTCAGGGTGAACGTGATCGGTGTACCAGGCGGGCCGGACGTCGGCGCGGCGGTCTTGGTCAGCGTCAGCGTCGGCTCGACCAAGGTCACATCGGGTGACGTCTCGGTAAGGGTACCGCCGGTCCACTCGAGGACGACGGCATTGGCCATCGTAGCCGCACGGACGTTGGCAGCGCTGTCGAGGACGACGACAGTGTAGTCGATCGTCAATGTGGCGTTGATCAAACCCGGATTTGAGACGTTGCCCAGATCGAAGACGATGCGACGCCCCTGGTTCTCCAGAGCCGGGTCGCCCGGCGGCAAAGGCCCCACGGTGGGGTTCGTCGGCGGATTGCAGGCGGCGGTGAAGGTCAGCCCCGGTCCGCTGATCGCCACGCAGTCGACGAGGGCCAGCCCGGGGTCGAGCGTATCCGTCAGCGTGGCCGAGTTCATCGTCCCGCCGGCCGGCACCGTGATCTCGAGCCGGTAGGTCAGTATCTCGCCAATGGCGGCGTTCAGCCCGCTGGTATGCAACTGGCTGGTGTCGAACAGGGTCTTGGTCAGATCGGTGTTGGGCAGGGTGACCAGATTGTCGACGTCGTCGTCGCTGTTGTCGGCCGGAGTCTGATCGCCTCCGTTCGTCCCATCGTCGGCGATCGAGGCTGTGTTGCCGATCAGGTTCACGCCGACCGGGATACTCGAGTCAATGTCGACGGCGAAGGTGACGGCCAGAGGCCCGGCCCCGACGGCCAAGCCGCCGACGGTGAAGGTGCAAACGCCTAGAGGGTTGTTATTGGGCACACAGCTCCAACCCGGGGTGCTGCCGGCGGGATTGAAGGTCGTGTACAGCGGGACGACATCGGTGATCGTCACGCCGGCGGCGTCCTGGTCGCCCACATTGTCGAAGGTCAGAATGTAGGCCAGGGGGGTTCCTGGCGCCACGACCGTCAAGCCGTCGTCCTTGTCGATCGTCAGATCCGGCGCGGCGGTCAGCGGGGTGATCTCCGTGTCGCTGTTGTTGCCTTGCAGCAGGACGGGCTCGTTCAGGCCATCTACCCGGGCGGTGTTGGAGGTCTGGTCAACCGTCACGGGCAGGGATGCGTCCACGGTTACCGAGAAGACCAAGGCGACGCTTCCGGCGGGGGCTAGATCCCCAACCGTCAGAGTGCACACCGTCCCGGCGGCGGCGCCCACGCCGCACGACCACGCTCCCGGGCCGGACGGGCCGGCGAAGGTGGTATGTGGCGGAACGGTGTCCGTCACCGTCACGCCGGTAGCGTTGACGTTGCCGATGTTGCGGATCGTGAGGCTATAGGCATACGTCTGGAGCGGGACCGCCGTGATGCCGCCGTCGTCCTTGGTCAACGTCAGGTCGATCTCGCTGGCGGTGACAGTCTCAGAAACGGGGGCGGTGTAATCGTTGGGTTGGACGACTGGGACTGTCCCGGTCCGCTCGTTGCCGTCCACCCCCGGGATCGAGGTCCAGGTCCCGATCGCTGTGTTCGTGAACGTTTGACCGACGAGTACCGCCGGCGGGACACCGAGCGTGGCCTGGTAAGTGAAGGAGACGCTGCCGGCCGCTTGCGTTAGCGAGCCGCGGAAGATCAACGTCGGAGCCCCGGTCGCGTCGGCCGTCCATCCGGGCGGCGCCGTGGCCGTGGTCGCAACGTAGCTCAGATTGTTGGGCACACGGTCCGTGACGATCACATCCTGCGCATCGGCCGTCGAGGCTGGGGCGTGGCTTAAGGTCAGCGTGTAGGTGATTGTCTGGCCCAGAGCCGGGGTGTCATCACTGGCCGCCTTGGTGATGGTCAGCAGCGGCTCGACCGTCTCGACATCGGCGGTGGCGCTGTCGCTGCCAAGACCCCAGTCGACCGTCGCCGTGTCCGTCAGCCGGTCGCCAGCCTGGTTGGCGCCGATGTTCGCCAGGCGGGCGACAACCTCGACCGTGATCCGGTCGCCATTATCGACCACGCCGTCCGGCGTGTTGGTCAGGTTTCCGAACGTGAACACCGCCCGATCAAGGAAGGTGTCGGCGTCGGTATCGCTGTGCACACCTGGGGCGCCAACGGCCAAGGCCGAGCCGGAGATTCGGTTGCCGATGGCGATCACTTCCGAGCGCACGATCCCCAAAACGCCCTGGTCCGGCGGGACGGTGGGCAAGTCATCACTAATTGTGATCGGGGCGACGCCTTCGGGCAACGTGACCGTGATGCGGAAAGTGACCTCTTCACCAACGACCAGGTCGTCAATGGCCGGGTCAAGCTCGGCACTGCCGGTGGCCAGTACTGAAGTGCCGAACACAGTCTTGGTGATCGCTGGATCGACTAGGGAGAGGCTGACGTTGGACTCTCTGACATAGTCGTTGGGTTGGACGACCGGGATCACGCCGATGCGCTCGCCATCGACCGTCCCAGGTGCGCCGGGCGTGGTCGAGCCGGTCGGATTGGGCGAGGTGCCATCGTCGCCCGGAAGGCTGCTGTAGTGGAGAGTCACGCTGTTGAGGATGTCGACGCCCATCGGCGCGGTGTCGATCACCCGTGCCGTCAGGTCGATCAGCGCCGTGCCACCGGTGTTCAAGCAGGTCAAGGCGGCGCTGACCACCTGCCCCGCGGCCGATCCGCTGAAGGCAGGGACTACCGCCCCGCAGTTGCCGCCGCTCACACTGAACAGGCTGATGCTCTGGAAGACCAGGTTGGCGTCGAGCGTGTCGCTGAACTGGAGCTCAAACGCGGCCGAGGCGGTATTTCCGCTGACGTTGGTGACCGTGTAGCGGTAGATCACCGTGTCGCCAGCGTCGGCGGGCGTGGTCGTAACCGTCTTGGTCATCGTCAGCGCCGGTTCCGAAACGCGGAGGGGCACAGTCGCCGACGTGGCCACCAGCGCGCTGTTGACCCACACTTCGAAGCCGTTGGCGAGTGTCGTCGTGATGGCGGTCGGAGGCGTGACGGTGTTGTTGTACCCCTGGTTGCCGGCGATGTCCTCAACGAGCGCATTGAACTCAAGGACGACGAACTCTTGATCGACATCTCGGTCGGCATTCGCCAGGTCGCCGAATTTGAAGTATGGATCGGTACCACTCACGTAGGTATCATCTTCAACCGTCGGGCTGGTCGAGACAGCGTTGTCCGGCAGCTCGAACGTCGGCGTGATCGTCGCCACCGTAGTCTCGTTCCCGCTGACGGCGAGGCCGGAGCCGGAGAGGGTTGACGAGGTGATGCCCCCTAAGAGGTCGTTGGAGACGAGCGCGACTTTGGCCGTGTTGTCGGCGCGGAAGCGCAAGCCGGGCGGGAGCAAGTCGCGGAGCTGGAAGTCGGCAGCCGTGCCTTCCGCGAGCTGGAAGACCATTCGATATCGTACGATCTCGCCGATCGTCAGCCGATCGTACCCGCCGGCGAGGCCGGTGTGTCCCTCCGAGGTCGTCACGATCGACTTGGTCGGCTGCGAGAAGATGGTCACCTGTGCCGTCCCGACGGCGCGGTAGTCATTGACCCCGCCCCCCGGACCGCCGGCGTTGCCGGTGCGCTCGACCGACAGGCTGTTGTTGGGTGTCTGGGGAGCGGTGACATCCCCGGGCAGGCTGGTCCAAGCCAGGTTGGCGGTGTTGGTGAGGATTTGGCCAGGCGCAACGCTTGAGTCCAGCGTTACATTGAACGTGAACTCGCTGGTGCTGCCAAGGGGGAAGCCGGTCGGCTGTGTCCAGGCGGCGGTCAGCGTGTTACCGAGGAAGGCACACGAGTCTGGCAGCAGGCTGCCGCCGGCACAGTCGAGCGTGCCGCCGCTGTACGTCATTCCGGCCGGCAGAACGTCGCTCAGGGTTAGATCGAAGGCGTCCGCGTTCGAGCCGGCGGCATGGCTGATGGTCAACGTGAAGCCGATCGTGTCCCCGGCATCGCCGGTGGTAGGCGCCGCCACCTTGATCACCTGCAGCATGGGCTCAACGACGCCTACCTCGGGTGCGTAGGCGGTCGAAGAGCTCTCGCTCCACTCCCAGACGGCCGTGTTGTTGAGCAGCGTGACCGGCGAGTGTTGGTTGGTGCCGGAGTTGATGACGACGACCCGGTAGACGAGCGTGATCGTTTCGGCGACGGCGTCGTTGGTGTTGGCATTCGTCATGTCACCGAAGTCGACGACCATCCTCCTGCCCTGGTCCACCAGCAGTCCCGAACCGACGGGGAACTCGGAGATCGTCGCTATCCCGGCACCGATCCAGGTGAGATCCCCGGAAGAAGCCGTCAGCGAATCGAGGGCCACGAAGGCCAGGCCCGAGTCGAGCGTGTCGGTGAGGGTGACCTCCGTGGAGGTTCCTTCCGGCACCGTAGCGGTCAGGCTGTACTCGACCATCTCTCCGATCGCCACCTGCAGCCCGCTGGTGAACCCCTGGTTCGTGTCCGTCACGTCCTTGGCCAATCCGACGGTGGCGATCGTTGTGCTGGCCTGGTCCTGGAAGGCAGGATTCGACACGGTGCCGGTGTGGTCGTCGCCGCCTTCCTCGCCGGCGTAGTTGGTGACTTCGGCGGTATTGGTGATCACCTGCCCCGGCTCGGCCGAAGGATCGATCTCCAGGTCGTAGGTGATGACGATGATGTTTCGCGCGCTGGTCAGGCTGTGAGCTTCGCACACCCCGGGCCCTGATCCTGGGTCGACGAGCTCGATGCCCGCCCCGAAGAGATCCGTCGGCGCGCCAGCGAAGGTCACGACGCTGCCGTCGCCGCGGGTGACGGTCAGGTTGAGGCCGCTCGCAGGAATGACGAAACCAGGCTGCAGCGTGTCGGTGATGACGATGTCGAAGGCGCCGGACGGGCTCGAGCCCTGGTTCTCGATCGTGATGGCGAACGACACCAGGTCGTCGGCATCTACCCCGCTCAGGTCGCTGTCGACCGGGGTAGCCGTCAGCCCGTTCGAGTCGATCGTTGCGGCGAAGCGCGGGCCGGGCGATCCGGGCGCGCTGAACAGCACCGGGCCGGTGTTCGGCGGCGCGAAGATCCCAGCCGTCTGGTCGGTAGCGATGACGCCCTTCTTCACGACCAGGAACGGTTCGCGCAAGATGAACTGGACAATGCCGTCGGCGTCTAGATCGGTGGCGTTCGTCGATCCCTCGTGAACCCGTAGCTGGTTGGTGAGCAGGAGCTGGTCGGTGAAGGGATCGTTCGAGACGGTTACCGTGAACAATATATCGACGGCCGTGCTCGGCGGCGGGACCGTCGGGTCGTCGTAGTCGCCGTAGGTGAACGTGACGCTGTTGCCCACTGAGTCGGTGGCAATGGAAGGCGGCGCGATATCCGAGAAGCCCGGGCGAGAGTTGAAGAAGGTGTCGGCCGGACCGAACTTAGCCGTCCCGGCCGACGGCACGTCGGGGCTCACGGTGTCATCGAAGATCATCACTTCGGTGGCGTCAAGCACCGGCAGCGGCAGGAAGTCGATCAGGTACAGATCCTCGAAATCGCTCGTGGGCAGACCGTACTGCAGGCGGAAGGTCAGCGTGTCTCCCGGATCGATCTCGACTCCGCTGCACGGCTGCGGTGAGCAGATCACCCCATCGACAGCATAGATCGACTTGTCCGGCGCCCCACGCGGGATCGAGGCACTGGCGCTGCTTGTGTCGGCCTCGCTCCCGATGGCAGTTGTCGGGCTGGCATTGTCGCGTACAGTCCCATCGATGGTCACGTTGTTGCTGAGCAGGTCGCCCTGATCGACGCTGGGATCGCCCGAGGGGTACGTGTCGGAGAACTCGTCCTGGACAACGGTCTGGAACACGACCGTTCCTGTTGCCGGGCCGGCATCCGGACTGACGGCGCGGCCGCCCTGCAGGATGCCGTCCGCGGCGCCCAGTCGCACCAGCGCCGCGGACAGGCCAAAGATCAGGCTGGTGCTGCCGTCCGTGCCTGGGAGAGGATCGTTGCCGATCTGCGAAGTGTCCACCGTCAGATCGGTCCCGATCAAGAACGCGCCGGCGACGTTTCCGATCCGGTCGGTGACATCCAGCGTCGGCGTGAACGCATTGTCAAAGCGTTGACCATCGCTGAAAGTATCCGTGATCACCAGATCGCCAAAGGTGAAGAAATCTGAGATCTGGAATTGCAGGGTGTTCGCAAGCGTGTCTCCGGGCGAGGCTCCGACCGGCCCGGTATCAGTGGCGATCCCCACACTCTTCTGCACGGCGATCGAGCGATCGATCAAGGTATGCAGGATGGCGCAAGCCGGGCACACCCCGCCGGCAATGGCATTGTTCACCCCGCCGGCGTCGCGCGAATCCAGAGGCGTCCAATCGCCCACGGCGCCGGCGCGGTTGGCTGACGTTGCATCGTCCGGTGGAAGGACGGGCGACCCGTTTGCGTCCATGCGAGGGACGAAGAACGAGAAGGTCACCGTCGCGGGTCCCGTGATGTCGCTGACGCTGGGGAAGTTGACCACCAGGCGATTGTTGGGCGGGTTGGCGGCCGCGCCAATGGTCGGCGAGACAGTCAGCGAGCCGACCGGGGAAATCGAGTCGACGCCGAGGAAGGCTAGATTGTTTGGCAGATCATCGGTCACATCGAGATCGGTGACCTCTTGATCCGGGGCGACCGCGACCGTGATCGTGTACTGGCGCGGGTAGTTGGGGCCGGTGGCGGTCTCGGATTCCGGACCGCTGTAGGCCTTGGTGATTGTCATGAGCGTCGGCGTGACGTCGTCGTTCGGCCAGCCTGCCCCGACAGGGGACGCCGGCAGCAGGATGACCGGGTCGCAGCACCAGTCGTCGAGAGGGGTGTTGCCGAAGCGGAAGCCGCCGCGAGCGCGGATCGTCAGCGGGGTCCCAAGGTCGGCCAAGCTGCTCAGCGTCGCCCCGACACTGACCACGGCTTGCGGCTGGGTAGGGGTGAACGAGCCGAAGGGCAGCTGCAGAACGACCAGCTTGTCCCCGGCCGTCCCGCACACCTGGACGTAGGCGCCGGTCGTGTCCCGGGCGTAAGGGTGGTTGACGCAGCCAGTCGTTCCCGGGCCGCCGAGATCTGCGTCCGGGAAGGGCAACTCGACATCCGTGAGTGGGGCACCTAGAAACGTGGCCCCTGTGAAATCGATGCCGTCGGGGATGTCGGTTCCGGCGGCTCCGTCGGCGCCGTTGACAGGAAAGATCAGGTCGATGAACGGGCCGTAGCCAGCGTCGACCCCCGACGTGTTATCGAAAGTGACCGTGAACGTGAAGGAATCCCCGATGAAGACGGTCCCCGGTACGCCCAAAGCCACGGAGGGGATACCGGCGGCGGGGTTGGCCGCCGCGGGAGCAGGGGCCGGCGCGGCCTGCGCCGGTCCGCTGAGGGAGACGGACGGGGCTGGCGCCAGAAACGGGCGCGCCAGCGCCAGAGGCGGCGGCAGCACCAGCGCCGTCAGGGATGCCAACGCCGCGCCCCAGGGCAGGACGCGGCGCAGCGAACTCCCTTTCACGGCACTTGCGAACAGGCGGAATGCCCCCATGCAGACCTTGAGACGGCGAAGCCTGGGCTCACGCTGTGCGGCATGGGTGCGCCCGCTCCCCCGTTCAGGGCACTGGCATCGCCTACCGCTCTATCCTACCGCCCCCGCCCGCGAGGCGCAATGCGGCCGCCCTCCTGCACCAGCGGTACTTGGACGGCCCAGAGACGCTGGGCTACGCTGGCGCGCCCACCGGGAGCCACACAGTGAAGCTCGTCCCGCGCTCCTCGGAACTCTCGAGATCGATTCGCCCGCCATGGCGGTCGACGATCTCCTTGCAGATCGCCAGGCCGAGGCCGGTCCCCGGCTCGCCCGACTCGCGTCCCGTCAGGCCCCGGTAGAACCGCTCAAACAGGTGCGGAAGATCCTCGGCTGGGATCGTCGGCCCATCGTTGTGGACCCGTGCGCCGACCTCCTGCCCACCCTCCCACCTGTCCCGGACGAGGCTGCTCAGCGTGACATGACCTCCGGCCGGCGTGTAGGCGATGGCGTTGCCCACAAGATTGTTCAACACTTGCACGATCTGCAGGTAGTCCAGCCAGACGGGAGGCACGTCCGGGTTGGGCTCCAGCCCGAAGTGTGTCCCCTTGGACTGGGCCCGCGCCCGATGGACCGCCTGGATCTCGGCCAGGAGCGGATCCAGTGCGCGGAGCTCGAGATTGATCTTCAGAGCCGCCTGATCCATACGCGACAGCGTCAGCAGGTCCTCGATCAGATGCCCCAAGCGCTCCGCCTCACGGCGCAATACGCCCATGTAGCTATCGCGCCGGTCCTCGCGGCCCGGCTGTCCCAGCAGATCGAGGTAGAGCAGGACATTGGTGATCGGCGTGCGCAGCTCATGGGATACATTGGAGACGAAGTCGCTCTTCAGCCGGTCCAGCTCCGTGAGCCGCAAGTTCGCATCGGCCAGTTCCTGTGTCCGACTGCGAACGCGTTCCTCCAGCGTTTCGAGCACCGAAGCCCGCCGCAGGGCATTGCCCACGACCTCGGCCAGGGCCACAAGCAGGCGACCTTCGCCCTCCGTGAATGGCGTTGCGCGACCCACGCCAATGACCCCAAGCACATGCTCCTGCGCCACCAGCGGCACAAGTGCCAGGGCCGGAACGCCGTTGAGCTTGAGCGGCCGCTGCGCCTCCAATAGGTCGCCTGCATGGGCTTCCATCACCGGTTGTCCGCTCGCCATCGCCCGGCCCACCAGCCCTTCCGTGCTGTCCTGCCGCGCTCCGGATAGATCCGCCCAGACGCCGACGCTCAGTTCGATCACGCTCTCGCGCGTCGACGGGTCCTGCAGGGCCAGCAGCAAACCGTCGGCAAGCAGCAACTCCTGCAGGCGCTCGGCCACGATGGTCAGCGTCTCCTGGCGCGTGCGCGAGGTGCGCAGCGCCGTGGCGACGGAGGTGACGGCTTCCAGGTGCGCCGCCCGGCGGCGGGTTTCCTCCAGCAGGCGCGCGTTCTCGAGCGATGCGGCTGCCTGGTCGGCAAACAACTGGACCACGCGGATCTCGTCCGCCTCGAACGGATCGGTGCGCGCGTCGTCGGTAATGTCGATGACGCCGATCACTTTGCCGGCGCGCTTCAGCGGCGCGGCAACCACCCGGCGGAACGGCGCGCCGTCATACCCCGGGAAGCGTCCTTTCCACGCGGCGTAGTCATTGACCGTTTCTGCCTCGCCGGTCTGCGCCACGCGTCCCGACAAGCCTTCGCCCAGTGCCAGTCGCATGCCCCGGTACTCCGGCGGCATGTTGTGGATGACGGCGAGCTCGAGACTGGCTCCATCCTCGCTGGCCAGGTAGATCCCGCCCATCCGGGCCCCCAGGAGCCCGGCGGCCTGGGCCACGATCACCTCCAGGATGCCCAGCGCGTCGCTTCGCCGGGCTACTTCCAGCGAGGTTTCATACAGCACCGACATCACCCGCGCGTGCCGCTCGATGGCCGCTTCGGCTCGCTTCCGGTCGGTGACATCGGCGAATACCCCCATCAGGGCCTGGATGCGGCCATCGGAGTCCCTCAGCGGTGCCGCGGAGACGGTCACATCCACCAGTTCCCCATCCGAGCGGTAGGTCCGTACCTCGACGTCGGACACCGTTTCGCCCCGCAGCAGCCGCTGCTGGATCCCGACGAAGGCTGCCACGTTCTCGGCCTGCACGTCGCGCAAGGCCTCCAACGCTTGATCGACCACCTTGGAGGCGGGAACAAGGAAGATGTGCTCGGCAGCCGGGTTCCAAAGCCGCACGCGCCCCTCGAGGTCCACCACGGTCACCCCGACCGGTGCAGCCTGCACCAGGGCCTGCAGCGTTTCAGTCGTTTCACGCAGGGCCTCGTCGGCCTTTCGCCGCTCTGTGACGTCGCGTGCCAGCGCCAGGATGTACGGCCGTCCGTCGATGTCAAAGGCGCCGATGCGCAGCTCAACCGGGAACGTCGACCCATCCTTGCGGCGATGGGTGCCATTCAGCGTGCGCGGCCCGCCAGCGGCCGTCTGCCGCCACAGTTCGCGCTGCTCCCGGCTAGCCACCTGTGCCTCGATATCGTTGACGTTCATTCCTACCAGTTCTTCTCGCGAGTAGCCCACGCTCTCACATGCCTGCTGGTTGATGTCGATGATCCGGCCTTCTAGGTCGTGCAGGAACACGGCATCGGCGGCGCGCTCAACCAGCATCCGGAAGCGCCGCTCGCTCTCGCGCAGCGCCTCCTCGGCGCGCTTCCGCTCGGCGATATCCTCCACCATCCAGATCGCGGTGACGCTCTCTGACTCTCCGCCGGGGATGCGCGACACGGTCAGCCGCGTGGGAATGGGGTGGCCGTCGCCATGCAGGTAGCGGGTCTCGATCTGGTAGGGGGCCCGGCGGCCCTGGCACAAGTCGTCAAACAGGTGCCGGCTCATGCTGGCATCGTCTGCATGGATCAAGTCCCACTGGCTGCGCTGGTGGAGGTCCACCTCGCGGACCCCAAGCATCGCCTGCAGCGCCGCGTTCGACTCGATCACCCGCCCGGCCTCGTCCGTCAGGGCGATGCCAACGCCGGCGTGCTCGAAGAAGGCGCGGAAGCGGGCCTCGCTGGCCCGCAGCGCCTGCTCGGCCCGTTTGCGGTCGGTAATGTCGATCCCTACGCCCACCACGTAGCGCTGCTCGCCAATCGTCGCCCGAACCCCTGTGAAGTAGAACGGGATCGTGCGCCCGTCCCGGGTGACCATGTCGGCTTCCATCTCTCCCTGCCCCTGCTCAAACACGTCCCGGACCGCGCGCACGGCCATCTCTTGCTCGGATTCAGGGAAGAAATCCCTCACCGTCCTGGACGCCATCTCCTCCCGTGCGTAGCCCAGGACCTCCTCCGCCCGCCGATTCCATCGGACATACCAACCTTCTTCGGCGACCATATAGAAGATGCCGGGCAGGCTGTTGATTACCGTATCGGAGAGGTCGCGCTCACGGCGCAGGTCCTCCTCCGCCCGTTTGCGTTCGGTGATGTCGGTGACCACACCCAGGATGGCCGGCTTCCCCCGGAACGTGATCAGTTTGGTGGCGTTGATCACCGTGAGCAGCTCGCCCTCTCGCGTGACCAGTTCGTACTCGTACGGGGCTACATCCTCGCCGCGCGCGTGCCGGGCAAAGGCGTCCCGCACCACGGGCATCGAGTCCGGCGCCACCAGTTGCTGGAACCCGAAACCGTCCGCCAGGAATTCCTCCGGCCTGTACCCCATCACGGCTGAACACTGTGGGTTGACGTACACGATCCGGCCGCCCTGGTTGATGAAGATCATATTGGGCGATTGTTGCGCCACGCTGCGGAACTGTTCCTCCGACTCCTGCAGTGCCCGCTCGGCCTCCTTGCGATCCGAGATGTCGGCAAAAACCGCCAGCATGCCCTCAAAGCGCCCTTCTTTGAACCGCGGGCTGCCGCTCACCAGCGCCGGAAGCCGGCTGCCATCCTTACGCACGAACTCGACCTCGTAGCGGCTGGCGGTCCCCTGCGCCCGTTCCGTGTCGACGGCGCTGACAATGGCGCGTTGGTCGGGCGGCACCACTTTTGTCCACGGCACATTCAGCAGCTCTTCCGGGGAGTAGCCAAGCATCTCCGCCGCAGCGGGATTCACGAAGGTGAACTCGCCCATCCGGTCCTGGACGATGATGCCCTCACCCATGCTCAGGACGATGTCCTCGTTGAACTCCTTGAGCTGGCGCAGCTCGTCTTCCGCCCGCAGGCGCTCCTGCAGCAGGTGCGCGTTCTCCAGCGCCACGGCGGCGCTGGATGCCAGACCCTCAAGCATCGAGACGTCGGCCTCATCGAAGGCTTGGCCTTGCCGCTTGTTGTGAGTTTCCAGGCAGCCCAGCAGCACCCCGTCGCGGCTGAGGATCGGAACGTTCACCAGGTTGTGAATGCCGAGGTCCGGTCCTGCCTGCGAGAGCAGGCGATCGGCCACCGGATCGTTGGCCAGGTAGGGGGCGTGGGTCTCGGCGACCACGCCCGGAACCCCTTCCCCCACCGCAAGCGCCGAGTCGATCGGCCGCAACAGGCCGTCGTTGTTGTATTCCGAGAAGCGCATCCTTTCGTTGATCCACAGGCCGGCGGTCCCGGCGGCCGCGTCCACCAGCTCCATCCCAGCAGCCACCAGCGTTCGGAGCACAGCGGGGATCTCCAGCACGGTGTTCAACTGCTGGCTGGTGCGTGACAGGATCTCCAACTGCCGGCTCTGCCTCAGCAGCCCCTGCTCGGCCGCCTTGTGCGCAGTGACATCGGAGATCGCCCACAGCGTGCGCGGTGGCCCGCCGTCGGCGGCACGGACCCGGCGGCCGCGTGCCCGAAACCAGCGCAAACCCCCGGGCAGCTCCAGCGGATACTCAAACTCGTAGGGAGATCCCTGCGTGAGGATGATTTTGATGCCCGCGAGGAAACGGCGCGCCGTTTCCTCGGGTAGGATTTCCATGACCGTCCGGCCAAGCATCTCCGAAGCCGGACGGATCAGCAGCGAGGCGTCCCGGGTGATGATGTCGGCATAGCGCCCGTCGCGGTCGTAGACGACGAGCAGGTCGTCCACGGCCTCGACCACGTGCTGCAACCCGGCGCGCGAGTCGCGCAGTTCCTCTTCGGTCGCCCGCCGGTCACTGATGTCGGTGACAAACCCCTCCAGCCCTTCGACGCCGTCGGCCGCCACGCCGACAGCCCCGCCCTGCTCCCAGACCCAGCGGGACTCGCCCTCGGCGGTGGCGATGCGGTAAGTCACCTGGAAGCGTCGGCCCTCACGCACCGCCGACTGCACTTCCTGCCAGACCGGCTCCTGGTCATCCGGGTGGACCAGCGAGGCATAGGAGACCGTCCGTCGGCCCACCAACTCGGCGGCCGAGAAACCGGTCAGACCCATGCACCCATCGCTTACGAACTCCATCGTCCGCTGGCGGTCGTTGCGGCAGCGGTAGGCCATGCCCGGCAGGTTCCCGAGCAGCGTGCTCAGCCGGCGTTCGCTCTCACGCAGCGCCGCTTCGGCCTGCTTGCGTTCCGTGATCGCCCGTGCCGTCAGGACAATGGCGCCAATCTCCGGGCGGTTGAGTAGGTTGTTGCCAACGGCTTCCAGATACACCCATTCCCCGTTTGCATGCCGGAAGCGGAACTCCGTGGGCGTACCTGGATTCGTCCGCTGCACGACCTCCAACAGTGCGTGCTGCACCAATGGCAAGTCATCGGGGTGGATCAGAGATAACCCGTTCTGCCCGACCAGGTCATCCGGCGCATACCCCAGGACACTCTCGGCCGACGGGGTCACCGACTGGATGACTCCATCCGCATCCAGGGTGGTGATGACATCCGTCGCATTCTGCACCAGCGCCCGGAAGCGCTCTTCGCTGGCGCGCAATGCCCTCTCGGCCTCTTTACGCCGGGTGACGTCCAGCAGCGACCCCTCGTACGCCTGGACCTTACCCCTGGCGTCGCGCACGACGCGGGCATGGTCCTCCACCCAGATGGCGCGCCCATCGGCTCGCCGCAGCTGGACCTCGACGGCATGCAGGACGCTCTCGCCTCCGTGCTGCGACAGAATGACACGCCGCTCCCTGGGCTGTGCATACAGGTCCGCTGCGTTGCGGCTCAGTAGGCTTTCTCGATCGCTGTATCCCAGCATCTCCGACAGCTCACGGTTTGCATCCAGGATCAGCCCAGTGGTTGAGGTGCGGTACAGTCCCACCGGGATCGACTCGAACAGCTCGCGGTAGTGAGCTTCTGCCTGCCGCAGCGATTCCACGCTCCGGGCACGATCCAGGCAGATGCGCACCGCCAGCGGCAGCCGCACCGAGCTCTCCGGCAAGTCCGGGACGTAGTCGTCGACACCGGCCTCGACGGCCTGGCGGATCCGATCGGGCTGAGCTCGCTCCAGCAGCAGGATGACGGGGCAGTCCAGGGCGTGTGCCTTGACCTGGCGAAGCACCACCAGACCGTCGGGCCACGGCTGAGAGTCGTCGGAGACCACCAGGTCGAAGCCGCCACGCGACAAGGCTGCCCGAAGGGCACGCTCGCCGCCCACGGTCTGGATCCTCGCTTCGGCCAGGTCGTGTGCCGCCTGTGCACGGACACGCGCGCTCCCGGTCACCAGAAGCACCCGGGTCCTTTCGGAACCATCCCTGTCGTTGACCATATCGACCTCCGCCGGTGGATCGTTCGGGCGCGCGGCTGGCCCACGGCCAAAGCTCGCTCCCCGTGTCCCGCGGCGTTCCGGGGCACTCAGCCCCCGACCATGTTGTCCCATCATCGCGCCGGTCCAAGGCGTTGCAAGTCACCTGGTGGTACGACCCGACCGAGCCCTTCTCTCCCGGACGACGCACCATCCAGCCACCCGACCTAGGCCCGCCCCCTCCGGCGAATGGGGGATGCCCCCCTGGCAAGGATGCCGGCCGCGCGCTAGCGAGTAACCCCGATTCCGACGCGTCCTTTCGCTGGTAGTGCGTCCGATTCAGCCCAGGATCCGCACGGCAGGCTGGATTCCTACACAACTCTTACGCTCTGCTGCGAGGCCCGGCAAAGCCCGGATGATATAATCCCGGCGAAACATGCCTGGGCAGGCATGTTAAGGAAGGCAACCATGATGCGTTTTGACCGGTTCACGGAGCGCGCTCAGGATGCCGCCCAGCGCGCCGCCGAGATCATCCAGCGCTACGGCCACAACCAGATCGACACCGAGCACATCCTGCTGGCGCTCATCGAACAGCCGCAGGGTGTGATCCCCCAGCTCCTCGAGCGTCTGAACGTCAACATCGAGGCCCTGACCGAGCGCATCGATCAGCAGTTGCGCGCCAGCCCCAAGGCCAACATCTACGGCGGTGGTGCCGGCCAGATCTTTATCACGCCGCGGGTCAAGCGCGTCGTCGACATGGCCAACGAGGAGGCCAACCGCCTTAACGACGAGTACATCTCCACCGAGCACCTCTTCCTGGCCATCCTGTCCGAGCGCAACACGGCCATTGCCCGGCTGTTGGCCGAGGAAGGCATCACCCGCGATCGGATCTACGAGGCAATCAAGGAGACGCGTGGCGGACAGCGGGTGACCGACCGCAAGGCCGAGTCGCGCTACCGCACGCTCGAGAAGTACTCGCGCGACCTGACCCAGCTGGCCAAGGAAGGCAAACTCGATCCGGTCATCGGCCGCGATAAGGAAATCCTGCGCGTCATCCAGATCCTATCCCGGCGCACCAAGAACAACCCGGTGCTGATCGGCGAGGCTGGCGTGGGCAAGACGGCCATCGTCGAAGGCCTGGCGCAGAAGATCGCCACCAACGACGTGCCCGAGATCCTGAGCGGCAAGCGCGTGGTTTCGCTCGACCTGGGTGCGATGATCGCCGGCTCGCGTTTCCGGGGCGAGTTCGAGGAACGCCTGAAGGCCGCCATCGAGGAGATCCAGCGCTCGGAAGGCGAGATCATCCTGATGATCGACGAACTGCACACCGTCGTCGGCGCCGGCGCGGCGCAGGGGGCGATGGATGCCTCCAACATGCTCAAGCCGGCCCTGGCCCGCGGCGAGCTGCAATGCATCGGCGCCACCACGCTGGATGAGTACCACAAGCACATCGAGAAGGACGCCGCCCTTGAACGGCGCTTCGCCCCGGTGTTCGTCGACGAACCGTCCATTGCGGCGACGATCGAAATGCTGCGCGGGCTGCGCGACCGTTACGAGGCGCACCACAAGGTGCACTTCTCTGACCAGGCCCTGGTGGCCGCGGCCAAGCTCTCCGAACGCTACGTCACCGACCGCTCGCTGCCCGACAAGGCCATCGACCTGATCGACGAGGCCGCCGCCAAACTGCGCATCGCCCTGTACTCGCTGCCTCCCGAGCTCAAGACGCTCAAGGGCGAGGTCGATCGGCTGATGGCCGAGGAAGAGCAGGCGGGCGTTGAACGCGACTACGAGCGGGCGGCGGAGAAGAAGGCCCAGCGCCTGCGCCTGGAGCACGAATTCCGCGGCAAGCGCGACACCTGGGAAGGCGAGCATCAGCTCGACGAGGTCGTCGACGAGAACGATATCGCCGAGGTCGTCGCCCAATGGACCGGCATCCCGGTCAGCCAGATGATGGAGACCGAGGCCGCCAAGCTCCTGCACATGGAGGAACGCCTGCACGAACGCATCGTCGGCCAGGAGGAGGCGATCCACGCCCTGGCCGATGCCATCCGCCGTGCCCGCTCCGGGCTGAAAGACCCCCGGCGTCCCATCGGCTCGTTCATCTTCCTCGGATCGTCGGGCGTCGGCAAGACCGAGATGGCCAAGACGCTGGCCGAGTTCATGTTTGATGACCAGGACGCCCTGGTGCGCGTCGACATGAGCGAATACCGCGAGCAGCACACGGTCTCGCGTCTGTTCGGCGCCCCTCCGGGCTACGTCGGCTACGAGGAGGGCGGCCAGCTGACCGAGGCTGTACGGCGCCGGCCGTACCGCGTCATCCTGTTCGACGAGATCGAGAAGGCCCACCCCGAGGTCTGGAACGCGCTGCTGCAGATCCTCGACGACGGGCGCCTGACCGACGGGCAGGGGCGCGCCGTTGACTTCCGCAACACCGTGCTGATCATGACCTCCAACCTGGGCACCGAGTTCGTCACCCGATCCGGCACGCTCGGATTCCGACGCGGCGGCGAAGGGGCGGCCCAGGATGCCGAGGACAAGATCGAGAAGGCGCTCAAGGATACCTTCCGCCCTGAATTCCTCAACCGCATCGATGAGATCATCATCTTCTCGCCGCTGACGGTGGGGCAGGTCGAGCAGATCGTCGACCTGCAGCTGAAGGAAGTGCGCGAGCGGCTGGCCGAACACGACCTCAAGGTGGAGCTGACCGAGGAGGCGCGCAAGTGGCTGGCCAAGGAAGGCTACGACCCGGCCTTCGGCGCCAGGCCGTTGCGGCGTGCCATCCAGAAATACGTTGAGAGTCCGCTGTCGGTCAAGATCCTGGAAGGCGAATACCAGAGCGGCGAGACGGTGATCGTCGATGTTAATCCGGAGGAGGGCGGGCTGGCCTTCCGCCGCCCGAGCAGCCGCAAACCTGCCAAGACCCAAGAACCCGCCATCACCGGCGGATAAGGCCTGCTTCTCGATCCGATAGACATACGGGCGCCCTCTGGGCGCCCGTGCTATTCTCGGCCCTTGCGGGGACCTCGTGGATCAGGCGCGCGCCTGCGCCAACAACTCGGCGGCGCTGCGCCTGTTGGACTCGCTGTCGCCGCCGAGCATCAGCGCCAGCTCGGCTACCCGTTCGTCGCCCGTCACCCCGTGCACATGGGTGGTCGTGCGGCCGCGGCCGGTCTCTTTCTCCACCCGGAAGTGCTGGTCTCCGAAGGCGGCGAGCTGCGGCAGGTGCGTCACGCACAGCACCTGGTGCCCGCCCGCCAGCCCGCGCAGCTTCGAGCCCACGACCGCGCCCACCCGCCCGCCGATCCCCTGGTCAATCTCGTCGAAGATCAAGGTCGGTGTCCGGTCGGCCTTGGCCAATACACCCTTCAAGCCCAGCATCAGCCGCGAGGTCTCGCCCCCGGAGGCGATCTTGGCCAGCGGCTTCAAGCCTTCCCCGGGATTGGGGGCAATGAGGAATTCGATCCGGTCGAGGCCCGTCGCGCTGAACGCAATCCGACGATCGCCTACCACGGCGCCCTGCGGCGAGTCGTCCCAGCGCAGGTCGACGCCGAAACGCGCTCCGGCCATGCGCAGATCGTTCATTTCCGTCTCGATGCCCTTGGCCAACCGGTCGCCTGCTTTGCGCCGCGCCTCGCTCAGCCGTGCGCCCACAGCGCCGAGCGCCGTCAGAAGCTCCGCCTCCTTGTCCTGAAGTACCTGTACGCGTTCGTCGGCGTGCGCGATCGCTTCCAGTTCCTGGCGCGCCTTCTCGGCATGGGCTAGCACGGCCTCCAGCGAGGCCCCGTATTTTCGCTGCAGATTCCGCAACACCGCCAGGCGCTCTTCAACCTCGTCCAGCCGCCGCGGGCTGAACTCAATGGCCTCGCGGTACAGCCGGAGGCGGCGGGCGATCTCCGCCGCCTGCTCCTCCAATGCCTGCCCCTCGGCCTGCAAACCGGTCAGGCTCCCATCGACACGCGCTAACGCCGCCAGCGCCTCGGCCGCCTCTCCCAGCAGGTCGATGGCCGACGGCCGCTCGTCGCTCGACTCGTCGAGGGCCGCCAGGGACTGCTCGGCCAGGCGCGCCAGCTGCTCGGCGTTAGCCAGGCGCGTGCGGTCCTCGGCCAGTGTTGCTTCTTCCCCCGGGCGCGGCGCCGCCGCCTCGATCTCGTTGATCTGAAAGGCCAGCATGTCGGCCCGGCGCGCAGTCTCCGCCTCGCTCACGCGTAGCGTCTCCAGCTCGGCCCGCACGTCGCTCAACGTACGGTATAGCATGGCGAACTCCTGGCGCAGCGCCTCGTTGCGCGCGTGGCGGTCCAGCAAGGCCTGATGTTCGCGGACTCGTAGCAGGCTCAGGTGCTCCGACTGCCCATGCACGTCCACCAGGAACTCGCCCAGCTCGCGCAGCAATCCCAGGCTCACGCTCCGGCCGTTCACCCGGCAGATGCTGCGCCCCTCGCTGCGTACCTCGCGCCCCAGCGTCACGAAGGTGGGGTCTTCGAGCAAGCCTTCACGTTCCAGCAATGCGCGCACATCGCCGGCGACGGTCTCGTCCAGCCGGAATACGCCCTCGATCAGCGCTGCGGGCGCACCCGCGCGCACCATCGAGCTGTCCGCACGGCCGCCCAGCAGGAGCTCAACGGCGTCGATGATGATCGACTTGCCCGCACCCGTCTCGCCGGTGAAGACGATGAAACCCGGGCCGAACTCCAGGCCCAGGTCATCGATAATGGCGAAATCGCGGATGCGCAGGTCGGTCAGCATCAGAGGCGGATGCCCCGCAGGCGATAGTACAACGTGCTGAGCAGCAGCCCTCCGGTCACCACCAGGTAGACGAGGCGCAAGAGCATGCCCCCCAGCAGCTCGAGCCCGCCGCCGGCGGTCAGTGCCACGAAGGCCAGCCCCAGCGCGGGGACAAGCGTCGGCAGGATGCCAACCGCACCGGATACTACTGCCACCAGGGGCAGCCTTCGCCCGCGCCGGCGGCGCGGGGCCACGCGCACGATCTCGGCCAGGCCGCCCCCGACCACGGGCGCGACGAAGAACCCCCAGAACCCCAGGAAGGCTAAGACGGCAACGCCCACGCCGGCGCCCACGGCCGAGAGGACGGCCGCGATCACAAAATCCAGCGGTTGGGCAGTCTCGAACATAGCCTGCTGCCCGCGCACGCACTCCTTGCAGCGGTAGCCCACCGGAGTCAGGATGGCGCACTTGATGCAGATCGGTTTCTCGCAGCGGTTGCAGCGCAGCGTGGTCTCGCGGTCCGGGTGGTTGGCGCAGCGCAGGGCGGCGTCGGTCATCACGCGTCTCCGTGGGTCTCGTTTCGGCGCATGCGGCTGCGCAGGTCGTGGTAGAAGTAGCCGGGATCCTGCAGTCGGACGAACTGCACACCATGGTCACCGGCGCGGACGTCGACGCGGTCGCCGTCCTGCAGGTCAACCGGCGTCTGTCCGTCCATGCTCAGCGTCGCCTGGTGATCGGTGTGGACGGTGATGCGCACCGTTGAGCCCTCGTGCAGCACGACCGCCCGATCGACGGAAAAGTGCGGCGCCACCGGAACGATCAGGATGTTGCGCAGGTCGGGCGGCAGGATCGGTCCGCCGGCGGCCAGCGCGTAGGCTGTCGAGCCTGTGGGCGTCGCCACGATCAACGCGTCGGCGGCGTAGGTCGTCAGGTAGGTGCCGTCGATCTCGGTGACTAACTCGACCAGGCGCACGCTGCGGCCGCGGCCGACGACGCACTCGTTGAGCACGTCCCACTCCCCCTGCCGCCGGTCCGCCTGGAGCCAGGTAACCCGCAGCATCATGCGCAACTCGAGCCAGTAGTCCCCGGCCAGCACCCGTTCGAGCGCCGGCTCCCACCGGTCGCGCTCCACCTCGATCAGGAACCCGAGGTGGCCCAGGTTGATGCCCAGCACCGGGACACGCTGCGGCCCGCACAGCTGCCCGGCACGCAGCATCGTGCCGTCGCCTCCCAGCGCGATCAGCAAGTCAACCTCGCTGTTGAGCACGGCGCTGCGCAGGGCTGGGTCGACGAGCGTCCCCTGCACGGCGTGAACGCCGGAACTCTCCAGGCGCGCGGCGATGGCTTCGGCCAGCTCAACCGAGCCCGGGATGCGCTGGTAGGAGCACACGGCCACGCGGCGTGGGATGGGCGATCGACTGTTCATCGCAGGTATTATAGCCAACCCCTGATTCGGCTTACTCCCATCGCAGGCCTTGGTCGCAGGCGGATCGATACCCGCACGCCTTGCAGCGCGCCGGCTCGTTGTGTGAACGGTTCGGCAGTACCTGTGCCTGGGCGCGGATACGATTGATCAGCCGCCACAGGCGGGCCTCCATCCGATGCGTGTAGGGCAGTTGATAGCCCCGGTCGGCATACTGCAGGATGCCGTGCGGCGGCCGGCGGCTATAGGCGGCTTGCACCAATCGGCAGTAGGCCGCCAACTGCAGGACATGCGAGGCGTGCGGCTGGGCGGGAGCGGGGCCTGACTTGATCTCCACCGGAACCCATCCCCGGCGCGTTTCCATCAGCAGATCGGGCTTGCCGGTTAGATTCAGCTCCGGATCGACGAGCACCGAAGCCGCGCGCCCGTGGCGTTCCAGGTCGACGGACACCAGTCGTCCCCCCGACACACCGGCATCAGCCGACCAGCGACGTGAGAGCCAGACCAGTCCGCCACCCAGGATGAGGAGAAGGAAGAAGAGCCATTCCATGAAGGCAAGGCCTCAAGCGCGGACGGCGAGGAGCAGGACCACCGCGGCCAGGAGTAGGCAGGCGAGACCCAGACGGTAGAGCGCGCCGGACCAGGCGGCCCGGCGCAAGAGGTGCATGTGATGGATCAGGCCGGCATCTCGGTCGGGCTGGCGCTGGCTGGGCTCGCCGCGCTCAGCATAGCCCCAGGCGCGCTCGCAGAAGGCGAAGGCGCTGATCTCAGATGCTC
>Ga0315289_10001238_pt1 | contig 39941 bp, 62 predicted proteins | sample YL17G11_40_MG_FD_203452 | JGI IMG/M metagenome (GOLD analysis project Ga0315289, IMG submission 203452) | Sediment microbial communities from Yellowstone Lake, YNP, Wyoming, USA - YL17G11_40 | ecosystem: Environmental > Aquatic > Freshwater > Lake > Sediment | place: USA: Wyoming | collected... | reverse complement strand
AGCTCAAGCTCCAGCTCTCGCCGTTGAATATCGGCGCACTGCTCGCGCTCGGGTTCTGTATGGTCGTGGTGTGGCGGTGGTATAAGAGGCGCACGTGAACGTGTGCGAGAGGGCCGATGACCCGCCATTTGAAACGACGCCTAAGAAGCCTTTTCGGTTTCTTCGCGCTCGGACTCTTGACCGACGTCCTGGTTGTGCTCTATCTGCGCGCCGTTTCTCGTGGCCTGGTCCCCTTGGCAATGGCCTTATCCTTTTTGGTTACAATTGTTCCCTTTTTGGTTACGGAGCGCGGCATCTCCGCAGGCAGGCGTGAACTATTTGTGGTATACGCGCTCGGGGCCGCGGTGGGCACGTGCCTAGGGATGCTCGTGAGGCTGGCATGAAAGGCAAAACCTATTTCCTCTCACAAGTTGCGGGGTAGGTATATCTAAATAAATTATCATAATTGATAAGTTTCTGCACATAATCTTGCCCGAAACCCGGGATCGCCTAACCGTAGGCGTGTACGGGCGAGATTAGATTCGGACGTGGCGATACGGCCAGCATCCTGCAAAGGGTGAAAGTCGCCACGCCTAATGTTTCAATCACGACGGGCGGCCATGCGAAGGGAATACCTAGATAATGCCGCCCACAACTATGCATGAACATCATAAAAGCGCCGATTGATTCCGTCATTCCCTGGGACAAGAATCCCCGGGGCATCAAGACGAAGGATTACGACCGCCTTAAAAAGCAGATCCTGATCTGCGAGCAATGCGGAATCGAGTTCTCCCGGTATGCTGGCAATATCAAGTGTCCGCATAATTACTGTTCCATGAGATGTCATGGCCTTTCGCGGCGCGGGCGGCATGTTTCCCCCGAGACGGAGTTCAAGCCCGGCCAAGTGTCCCTCAACAAGGGAACGGGAATGACGCCGGAACAGAAGAAAGATCGGCGGCGAGAGACCTGCCATCGCTTCAACAATAAACCCGAACGTAAGCGGTATATGGCCAACTATGATATTCGCTTCGGGCGGTACTCTATCGATGCCGCGTACTGGGCTTGGCTATGCCAGATGCTCGATAACCGATGCCAATACTGCGGTCATCAATTTCCGGTCCGCAAGTTGGAGATAGATCATATCATCCCCGTCTCGAAAGGTGGGACCAGCGAATGGAGCAATATCCAGCCGATGTGCCGGAGTTGTAATAGCAAGAAGCGAGATGCGGAATTCATGGTTTCGAACGCTATGGTTTCGGCGCAAGGGGAGTTTGCTACATCGGAGGGCTTGCCGTGAGAAAGGTCGGTTTTGAGGCGTTGATCCAAGAGGTGAAAATCAAGTCTCTCGTTTCGGGGGATAAATCTGCCCGGATTACTCTCGAAGTGGACTCGCCTTCCGACAGCCTCATCGACAACATCAACAGGCTTCATCGGGCCGATAGACTTGTCGGCGTGGCGATAGCGGAGAAAGAAGAATGATTGTCAGAACACCTGCAAAACCTGTAAGGCTCTTGCATAAATCCAGGGGCAAAGCTTTCCGGCCCGGCCCAGATCCGCGCCGACTCCTAGATGGTCACAAAAACAGAGAGGCGAAAGATCTAGCTAAATCCATGAAGGCGGCGCTGGCGGAGGAAGGGTTCAGGGGCGAGAAATTTAAGAAACTCATTGTGGTTGTCTGGACAAGGGCCCTGGCCGGACAACCCTGGGCCGTGGAACTCATCTTTGAACGGATTGAAGGCAAGGTGAAGGATAAGGTCGAGATCACTCAGCCGCGGAATTACTTCGTCATTTACGCCGACGGCAATGGAGGGGGTGTATGACCGACACCATTGTCATCCGCCTGCCCTATGGCCTCCTCCCTTGGCAGAAGGAGGTTAAGCGGGATAAGCACCGCTTCCGTGTCGTCTGCGCCGGCCGGCGGTCGGGGAAGTCGATCCTGGGATGCGACGACCTCACGCAGGGCGCGGCGACCATCCCGGGCTCGGTCAACTGGTACGTCGGGCCGACATACGGGGCGGCGAAGGATGTTGCCTGGGAGATTTTCAAGCGCAACGTCGAGCCCTTCCGCGAATACGACCTCATTGAGAAGGTGGTAGAGAGTGACCTCCTAATTAAGTGGCGCAATGACGCCGTCATTCAGCTCAAGGGCGGCGATAAGGTTGACTCGCTCCGCGGCGTCAAACTCAGCCGGCTGGTCATCGACGAATATGCGATCATGAAGCGGGAGATCTGGGATGAAGTGCTGCAGCCGGCCACGTCTGACCTGAGAGCCCCGGTTCTCTTTAACTCGACGCCGAAGGGCTACAACCACTTTTGCGAGCTCTTTAATATGGCGGCGAAGAGCCCGGGCGACTGGTATTCGAAGCATATTAAGACTTCGGAGGCCGGGACAATCCCGCCGGAGGAGATCGAGCGGGCCCGCCGCGATATGGACGCCCGCGTCTTCCGCCAGGAATATGAGGCATCGTTCGAGACGTTCGGCGGCCAGGTATTCACGGACTTCAATCGGGAGCGGCACGTCACCGGGGAGCCCATCAAGTTCAACCCGGAGATGGAATATTGCCTCGGGGTCGATTTCGGCTGGAGCGCCCCGACGGTGGTAGTATTCATCAACGTCGACGCCCAGGAGAATGTGTTTGTATGGAGTGAGCTCGGCCGGCGCGAGACGCCCATCCCGGTCATCGGTAAGCACATCATCGACGCCGCCGCGCCCGCGCGCCCGACGCTCATCGGCTGCGACCCGGCGGGCGATGCGAAGAACGAGGCGCTCGGTACGTCCAGTATCTCCGAGCTCCGCGCGATCTTCAGCTACGAGGTGGTCCGGTATAAGCACAAGTACCCCGGCATTATCCAGGACCGGGTCAATCAGATCCGGAAATGGCTCCGGAACGGCAAGCTCTCCATCTCTCCGACCTGTACAAACCTTGTCCAGGCGCTCGAGATGTACCGCTACCCGGACCCGAAGGGCGACATCCAGAGCGAATTGCCGCTAAAAGACGGCATAAGCGATCACTGGATCGACGCGCTCGGCGAGTTCTTCATCAACCGGTTCCCTGTCCGGAAATCCTCGTGCGGGGTGGCATAACATGTTCAAATCAATCGTTCCTCAGGCCATTATCAACAGCGTTCTGGCCGCGAAGTGGCGTGCCGAGAAGGACCGCCAGGAAGAGGCCGACAACCGCTTATGCGTCTACTCGGACGATTACGAGGAGATCATTCGCGACACGCTCAAGAAGCTATTCTGCAAGGAGAATTACGACAACCTCCACTACCACGTCAACCAGAGCCAGAACATCTTCAAGCGCGTCGTGAACCAGATCTCGATGGTCTATAAGGCCGACGCTCAACGCGCCCTCGATGTCGAGAGCGACCGCTACGAGGCCATCAAGGACGAGGTCGACATCGACACGCGTATGAGGAAAGTGAACCGCCTCACGAACGCCGTGAACGACATCATCGTCATGGTCGCCGCGCGCGACGGGCGGATCTGCTACGACCTCGTTACGCCGAACGTCTGCACGGTCATCCAGGACCCGGACAACCCCTCGAAGATGGACGCCCTGTTCTACCTGCTGACATCGGTCAATACGCCGACCTCGGCCCTCCTCCGCTACGCCTACTGGGACGTCAACGGGAACCACGTAATCCTCGACAGCAGCTTCCGGACGATCTCGACGATTTACGGCCCGGACGGCTCGCAGGGGGGTGTGCCGTATCCCTACCGCGACAAGGACGGGGCCTTTGTCATCCCCGCCGTCGTCTCGCACCGCCAGCACCCCGAAGATTCGTTCTGGGACCAGGACTCGGGGCGCGATCTCTATAACGCCGCCGTGGGCCTCGGTTGGAAACTCACACTCAAGGATTATTACTTCAAGACCGCCTCGTTCAAGCAAATCTACGTCATCGCCGACGACCTGAATGTGCCGAATAAACAGCGAACGGACCCCATGACGATGCTCCATCTCAAGGGCGAGAACTCATCGATAGGCACCCTTGACCTCCAGATCGCAATGGATCAGCTCGATAAATCCATCGCCGCCGACATCAATATGATCATCAACAACTACGGAATTTCGGCGGACATGTGGTCGCTGTCGGTGAGCGAGATATCGGGGAGGGCGCTCAAGATCAGGAACATGGCGCTCCTCGAATCGCGGCAGGAGCAGGTTCCGACCTACAGACAGCTCGAGACGGAGCTATTCGAGAAGACCCGGATCGTCAATAACGCCCACGCGGGCTTCTTCGGCTGGGAACAGATCCCGGAGAACGCGATATTCACCGTGGACTTCGGAGAGATCGAGTTCCCGGAAGACCCCGTCTACGAGATCGACCTCGAGGCCAAGCGGCTCAAGAGCGGCATCATCGGGCTCGGTCAGTTCTATCAGCGCTTCAACCCGGATATCACGGACGTCGACGAGGCGGAGGCGGCCATCCTTGAGAACCTGAATAAGCTCAAAGAGACACGGGAGGCGAACCCGTCGCTCGATGAGGCCCTGGACTTCATCATGAAGGCCGAGAAAAAACAGCCGGTTGTCGCTGCGGGCGGCGCCGGTGAGAATTTATAGGAGGATAAAATGCCTTATAGTCTTTTGGGTAAGAACGCGATGCTGAACGCTCTCGGAGCGCTTGCCGTCTATGTTTCTCTCCATGACGGGGATCCCGGCGAGAGTGGAACAGCCGAAATTTCGGGGGGTAGTCCGGCTTATGCCAGGAAATCAATCACCTGGAATGCGGCGGGTAGTGGGACGATGGACGATTCAAACGTGCCCGTGTTCGATGTTCCTGCCGGGAAAACCGTCAAGTATGTCGGTTTTTGGTCTGCGCTGACGACCGGGACATTCTACGGATCGGCGGCTGTGACAAATGAGGTATTCGCCGCCCAGGGGACCTACACGCTGACCGACGCCGATCTCGACCTGAACGCGTAAGGAGCTTACTTGGCGACAAGGTTTTATCTGCCGGCAAGCGGTAGCCCTCCGCTTGCGTCTCTGGCAGTTGACACGAACTGGGAGAGGACGAACAGCCTGGCCCGCTTGCCATGTTTTACGACGAAGCAGAACACGTCCTTAGCCACAACGCAGATGACCTGGCCGGGGACGACGACCGTCCAATGGGTTTGGTATCAATTCCAAAGCGATATCTTAAAATATGCCTATAACTGGTTGGCGACAGATACCGTTTCGATGGTTCTCGGTAAGCTGGCCGAAACTTCTAACTCCGGCGATTCCCACCTTGCTTATTTGATCAGGGTTGTTAGCGGAGATGGGGCCACCATCCGGGGAGTCATTGGCCTATATCATGCGACAAGCTCCGAATTCCCGCTTATGGCGAGTGCGGCCACAAGGATTCATGACGCCAGAACGGACGGGGCGACTGCTTTTTCCTCTCAGGCGGGCGACAGGATTATCGTTGAGATTGGATTGCATGGGTTCACGCCTGCCGCAGAATTGATACAAATGCGGGTTGGCGACCCGTCGGCAACTGCTGATTTCGCCTTGACCGCCGGATTGACCACGGATCTGGACCCCTGGGTACAGTTATCCAGGACGGTGGAATTTGGGACGCCTCCCGAGGAACATTCGGGGGCGGCTGTGCTTTCCGGCAATGGTGCGGTTAGTGGGGTAGTGCAAAAGGGCGGGAAGGGATCGGCATTAAATTCCGGCAAGGGAGCATTAGTAGCCGTTGGTGTTGTCGCGATGATGGGACTTGCCGCGCTTTCCGGAGGTCCGGGTCATCAGGTCGCTTCGGGATTGAGGGGCGCGCAGGGCATCGCCGCTATTTCCGGCAACGGTTCAGTAACCGCGACCGGAGAGCAAGGCACAGAGCAACACTCCGGTTCCGCGATTCTATCCGGTCAAGGAACGATATTTCCCACGGGGGCGAAGGGCGCATCGAACCTTGCGGCTATTTCAGGGAAGGGGACGCTGACATCCGCCGGGGCCAAGACGGATTCTTCGGCGATCTCAATATCAGGCAACGGCTCTGTTTCGGGCATTGGTCGCAAGGCCGGATTAGGGGCGGCGGGGCCGGTATCCGCGAATGGCGCTCAAGTCGCAGGAGGAGTGAAGGCCGCTCATGCCGGAGCCGCAATATCCGGCAAGGGATCACTCATCGCAACCGGCGAAGCCGGCGGAAGCGAAATTCATTCTGGAACTGCGGTTATTTCCGGAGGTGGTTCGCTTTGGCCCAACGGAATAAAGGGCAGTAAGGGTCCGGTAGGGATTTCAGGTCGCGGCGTTCCGGAGGCCTCCGGGGCAAAATCCGCATATGCGATGGTTGCGATATCCGGCAACGGTTCGTTTGTCGCTTCCGGCGATGCGACTGGGCCCGCCCTTGAGGAAATCAGGTGTCTTTCGCGTATCTTTACGGAAGGTGTCAGGTTATCCCGGGTCGTCGCGGAGGTCAACTTGATTTCTCGGATCGATAGGAAAGGGTGAGGTCAATATGCCCATCTACATGAGTTCGGTCGGATATAGGATCGTACTATTCGTTGGCCAAGATATCCAGGACGCAACGGTTCGGCACATCGTTTACAAGAAGCCAAGCGGGGAGGTGGGTTATTGGCTCGCCACGCTTCGCGGCTTGCTCGAGATTGAGTATATCGTCCAGGCGGGCGACTTCGATGAGGCGGGGAAATGGGAATTACAGGCATATATAGAGACGCCGAATTGGTCCCACTACGGCGAGAAAGCCTACCTGGACGTTGAGGAGAACATTGAATGAGGGGTCAACCATGAAAGTCGGAAAGCGCGGGCTGAAGATGTCGTCGGGGAAGATTTTTCATTTCAAGTCTAAGAAGAGAAGGGCCAACTTCGAGAAGGTTGCGCAAGCCTTTAAGCACGGCTGGAAACCGACGAGAAAGAAATGATCGAACTCAAGGGCCATATCCTCAAGCTCCAGAAGGTCGAGAACCGAATGGCGGAGATTGCCGGGCTCAAATTCAGGCTGATGGACGAGGCGCGACTCCTCGGCAAGGACGGCAAGGCTTACGCGGGCGAGTACACGGACGCGCTCGCGCGGGATATCTTCGAGGGCGTGCGGCAAGCGGTGAAGCTCGGGATGGAACTCGGGGGGTCCATCAATGGCTGATAAGAAGAACCTCCAGCTCGAGGTCTTCCGGGTGAAGGTCCGGTTCCTCATGGAGCAGTACGCGGCGAAAATGCGGATATTCGTGGCCGAGAACAAGGCGGCCGGCATGACCCCCGAGGCCATCAAGGTCATGCGCGAGAATCCGCTGTCGCGTTGGGCGATGGAGCGGGAGGCGCTCAATAAGGCCGTTAAGCGTGAGGTTGCAGGACTCATCAACCGCGTCCATATTGCGGCGTACACGCGGGAGATGAAGTAATGCCTGAAGGCGAACTCCTTCAGAACGTCATCTGCTCGATGAATCCCTGCCCGATCTGCATCGACGCGGCGGACCAGGAGCCGGTGACCTACGAGGAGTGGGCGGGCTCCGAATGGGGGCTTCCGGGGAGTTCCGCGCGGTACTGCGAGGATGACTGCCACTGCATCCTTGTCCCGGTCGATGCGATGGGCGAGCTCCCCGAGATCTCGAACCTGGTGAAGCTCAGGGGCGAGGAGGGGACGGAAATCACGAGCATCGTGGATATTTCGCCCTCGGAGCAGGGCTTGAAAGAGGCGATGGAGGAATGGAACGCGATGGGCATGCAACTCCCTCCGGAGATCTACGACATGGACGTCATGAAGGTTGAGGCGTACCTGAGAAAACTGATGGAAGAAATGGGCGGCGGACCCCTGGCTAAGGTCGCCGATGCGGCAATGATAGCGCTCCGCGAGAAGGGCCCGGCGAGCGGAAACGAGAGTTTAATTTCCTTCGGGGCTGACGGGGAAGTGCTCCTCCAGAAGACCGGGAATAAAAACAGCGTCGACTTTACGGACGCGGAAGGTGAGGCGATGAAGGGGGCGGCAGTTGAGATTCATAATCACCCGTCGTCTTCTTCTTTTTCAAGCCAGGACATTCAACATTACGCCTATCTGGAAGTCGAGAAGGGAGTTATTGTCTCCGAGAAATTCACTTATACCGTGGAACCGCCGGCCATAGGCTGGGGGCCCTGGCGGGATCTCGGCCAGGAATATAATTCAATCTCGTCGAGCTTGCGGACGAAATACGAAGCGGTTTACGACGCGCACAAGGCGGCCGGGATGAGCGAGGCGGATGCGCAGGACGCAACGGCGCAAGCTCACTCTCACGAAGTCATGGAAAAGCTGGCCGATAAATACAAATTGACATATAGGCGGACAGGAGCCGAATGATGACGAAAGAGAAGCTGCCGACTATGCTGGACGGGCCCGGCTCCGGCGCCGGACACGGGGAGATCCGTTACGGGCCGGAGGCCGCGAAGCGCCGGAAGAAGGAAGAGGAAAAGGCCAGGCGGGAGCAGGGGAAGCGGCCGAAGAAATGACCATAAAGATCACGGGAGTCGCCGAGGTGAAGCGGCAGTTCGCCGCCATCGAAGCGTTCCTGGCCTCCACGAAGCCGATGGAGGGGATCGTCGCGGAAATCAAGGACATCATTCTCATAAAGACCTCGAGCGGGCTGGATTATATGGGTCGGAGCTTCAAGCCGTACTCGAAGGCGTACAAGAAAAAGAAGACGGGGATGACGGCGACGGGCAGGCCGAACTTGAAGCTTTCCGGGACGATGCTTGACGCGATCAGGGCCGAGGTTAAGGATGCGCGGCACGGGGCGGTATTTGTCGCCCCGGTCAGTGAGCCCAGGGGTAATGCGCAGTCAGATATGCTCGCCCAGATCCACACGACGGGGACGGGGAAGCAGCCGCAGAGAGAATTTATGAACCTGGCGCCATCGGCCGTCAAGAAGCTCACCAAGAAGTACTACGACGACGAAATCCTGGAGCTCGTGAAGGCAACGCGGTGAACATGAAGAAGCTCATCCGCACGAAGCGGTAAGCAAATAAATTACAGGAGGCCAAGCATGGCTACGGAAGAAAAAAAAGAAGAGACCAAGAAGGTCGAAGGCGAAGGGAAAGAGGCGGAGAAATCCGAACTCGATCCGACGATCGTGGCCCTAATGAAGGACCCCGACGCCATCGCCAACCTGCTCAAGACGAAGCGGGATTCGAACGCCGAGGCGAAAGCCTACCGCCTGAAGCTCGAAGCCAAAGATAAGGCCGAGACTGAGGCGAAAGAGGCGGCCCTGAAGGAACAGGGAAAGTTCAAGGAACTGGCCGAGAGTGCGAAAACCGAGAGTGCGAAAGCGCTGGCCGGCTTCATAAAGAGGCTGGCGGACCTGACCATCAAGAATGAGGCAATCGCCCTGAACGCGATCTACCCGGACGTGGTTGTCCTGGCCGTCGATAGGGCGGGGATCAAGGTCTCGGCTGACTTGGAAACCGTGGAGGGCGCGAAGGAAGCGGTCGAATTGCTCAAGAAGAGCAAGCCGGACCTCTTCAAGGAAGCCGGGCAGACCGGCACCCCGCCTCCCGGGACCCCGAAGCCGCACCTCAAGGGCACTTTACAGCCGGCCGCAGGCGAAAGCGTCTATGACCGGATCACAAGGGGGCTCGAAGGTAAGAAGAAATAACCCTGAGCCTCCAAAAGGAGATACAACACTATGGCTCAAACACTCATTGAGTACAGTAAGCAGACGCAGGACCCCATCCTGAGCGGCGTCATCGAGACGTTCGCCAAGTCCTCCGTCATCCTGGACGCCCTTCCTTTCAAGAGCATCCAGGGGAACGCCCTAGCCTACAATCAGGAAAGCGTTCTGCCCGGGATCGGATTCCGGGGAATCAATAAGGCGTACGCCGAAAGCGTCGGCGTCCTCCTCCCCTTGACCGAGAAGATCAAGATCATGGGCGGTGACATGGACACCGACAAGGCACTCGTCAAGATGTACGGCGCGTCCCGGCGGGCGACCGACATCCAGATGCAATCCAAGGCGACGGCGCTTCGCTTCACGAAGGAGTTCTTCGACGGCGACGAAGCGACGGACGTGACGGGCTTCGACGGCGTCAATAAGCGGCTCACCGGCAACCAGGTTATCTATGCAGGGGATAACGGCGCAGTGCTCACCAAAAACCTACTCCTCCTGCTCATCGACGCGCTCGACGAAAAGCCGGATCTTCTCGTGTGGGGTAAGGCGTTCGACCGCCAGGTCGACAACCTCTACTCGGGGAGCACCATCATCACAATCGACAAGAATCAGTGGGGCGAACGTGTCAGGCTCTTCGACGGGATCCCCATCGGCATCGTCGACAAGGACCACCTGGGCAACGTCATCCTGGAATTCGACGAGATACGCGGTACGTCCGGCTCCGTCTGTGGGTCGGCCTATGCCTTCAAGTTCGGCGTCGATCAGTACGTTGCCGGGCTCCAGAACGGTGAACCCGAAGGTGTCGATCTCGGGGAAATCGACACGATGCCGGTCTATCGGTACCGCCTGGAATGGCTGATCGGCATGGCCATGTTCCATCCCCGGTGCGCAGCCAGGCTCGCGGGTGTCCTCAAGGCGTCCACTATTCTGTAAGGAGAAAATCATGAGTCACGAACAAAGCACAATCATCAAGGATGAGTTGCTCATCCTGCGGGCCAGCGCGGCGGCTACGGCGGTCGCGACAGGGACGGGACTCCCCATCGGACCGACGGGGCTGGTTAAAGCCGTCGTCAACGTCACGGCCCTGGCCACGAGCGGCACTATCGCCGTCAGTATCGAGGAGAGCGATACGCTGGGGAGCGGCTACACAACCGTCGCCTCATTCCCCGTCATCGCGGCCGTCGGTCTCTATGAGTTGCCCTTCCGGGCGACCAAGAAGTACGTGCGGTACGAGACCACCGCCGTTCACAGCACCGAATCAATCACCTACGAGATCCTCGTCACCACGGTCGAAAAGTAAGGGAGACCCATGCCGATCTATCTCCTTGAAATTCCAGGATCGGAATTTACGGGATTCAAGGGCGGCGTGGACTTCTACTGGGGGAAGGGGTCGACGAGCTCAAAAGCTGATGCGGATCGGCTGGTAGTTAAGGCTGGTTGCCGGATCGTCGAACCCGCAAGCGAAACCAAGGTTGAGGGGGTCCCAGCCGGGATCCCCTTGGCCATCTCCACGCCGGCAGGCGAGACGCCGCAGGAAACGAAGCCCAGGATGGGCACGCGTAAGGGAGGCAGGAAAAAATGAGCTACATCATCAAGTTGAGCGAAGATCAAGCTCCCCAGGACGCAGTCTTTCTCATCGAGGCGAAGGTCTACTCGGCCGGGGTCCAGGTCAAGCCGACTTCGGCCACGGTCACAATCCGCGACCCCGACGGTACAGAGGTCCTGGCGGCAACTGCGATGACGGTCGACGGCACAACCGGCACGCTGAGCTACTTACTCGCCGCGGCGAAGACAGCGGACCTCTGGGAGAGCGCCGTCATCGAGATCAATTACACAATCGCTACGGTCGTTTATCGGGCGACGTTCTTTTTCGACGTCGTTATTACGCCGCTCGCGTGCGATGTCATCGACGTCGACCTCAAGGCATACTTTCCGCTCCTGGCGGATGAAATCTGGACCGGCACGACGAGCTTCAGCGGCCAGATAGCCGAGGCGTTCAATGCCGTCAAGCGGCTCATTAAGGACAAGGGCAAACGGCCCTCGATGCTTATTGACGGCTCCCAGGTCCGGGAGCTTGTCATCATCAAGACCTTCGAGATGATCTTCTTCAACTTCAGTAAAGACCCCGAGGACGTTTGGTGGAAGCGGTATATCGCATACCATGACCTGTTCACGGCAAGGTTCGCGGCGCTTCAGATCAAATATGACGAGGACGCGAGCGGGACGATCGAGGCCGACGAAAACCTGGGGCTCGGCCAGCTGACGCTGATCAGGTGAATTCATGACGAAAAGCAAGATCCGGACGCTCATCGAGGCCGTTGAGACGCGGATGACTGCGCTCGGGTTCACGGCGACGAATACCGTATTCGACTTCGACCTCATTCCGGATTCGATCATCCACAAAGCCTATCGGATCGAAAGCCGGATCATCGGGAATAACTACGGCATGGACAATCAGGCGAACCCGCGTGAGGAGATCGCGATCTGGATCGCCTACAAGATGAAGCGCGACGCCCGGGCGGCCTGGAAGACGGCGCTGGACGACAGAGAGGTCATCGAGGATGACCTCGTGAACAACCCGACCATCATGGCGCTCGACTCGGACCCGTTGCTGACCCTCGATTCGGAGGCGTCGGCGCAGAAGTATCTTGAGGATTACCTCGTTTTGAAGTTGGCCTTTACGGCCGACTATCTTAGAACTATTTCATGAGGTGAAATATGACCACACCAATTTATCCAAGTAAAAGGTTTTTCCGGGCGGGTGCGAAAAAGGGGGCCGCGTGGGGTGATGAGATCGTACTTGGCGCGACCAGCGGGATTCTGATCGAGAACGACGGCAACCCGCAACTCAAGCAGCCCTACAACTCGCACGACGACATCGACGCCGTAATGCCGCTCGACGGCGATCTCGGACCGATCGGGGCCGTCGACTTCGCCCCGGACTTCGCAGAACGGTATGATCCGGGCCCATTGGGGTCTATGATTGCGGCGCTATTCGGCACGTGCCCGGCTCCGACCGCGGGGAAGAGCATCCTCGATTGGGCGGATAGCGTTTCGGCTTTCTTCACGTTCGCGGTCGAGCGGCCCGGGACGATTATCGAGGTTCCGTCCGCGATGCCGATGAAGTACGGAGTGAAAATCGCGAGCGGCCTGCTCAAGGGTTCAATCGGACTCCGGGGCAATGCGCTCGTCGCCGCCCCTACCCTCAACACGGCGACGGTGATGGCCGCCCTGGGCTATGTGGACAAGGGGAACCGGATCAAGTTCTCGGAAGGCGTCATCCGCATGAAGGCACAGACCGGCACAACGTGGGCCCCCGGGGATATCCTCGAAGTCAGCGACATCGACATCAGCTATGAACGGACGCTCGATGATGTCCATGAGGCCGGGAGCGAAAGCATCATCCTGCCGAAGGAAAAGAGCTTCAAGATGACGGTTAAGGTCACGCTCCCGCGGACGAGTGCGGCGAATCTCGCGTATCTTGCGACGTTCAAGGCGATGACGGCGCAGCGGATGGAAATTGCGTTCACCGGCGGCATAGTGACAGGCGAAACCCATTACTCGCGCATCTACGGATTCCCGCGGCTGAAACTCTCCGCGCCGCCGGCGGCGCCGCTCGCGGACATTATGACCACGGTGCTCACGTTCGAGGCCGAGGAGGCTGCCGAAGCTCCCACAGATATGACCGGGCATGTGCGTCCGTATATCGAGATGGTGAACGCCGCGACGACGGGATATCTGGCGTAAGCGCAACCGTCCGAGGGACGGGCCGGGGTGGCCCGCCCTTTGCGATATTTCGAGAACCTTGCCCCCACATAAGGGGCAACTCCCTTTCTTTGAAATTGAGCCGTTCTGACGCCTGTTTAGGGGCTTTGTAGAGTCAATCCGTTGGATTTTTATTAGGAGGCCAAGATGGCAGAACTGAAATTCCCGAAGGCTTCGGTCATTCGGACCTTCACGCTCAAGACAGACCTCATTGATCCGCCGATCGTGAGACTGGAGCTCACCCCGGCCAGCGGCAAGGATAAGTATAAGAACATCCTTTTGCTGGCGGGAAACGTCAAGGACGGCGAGGATGTCAAGAAGATGTCGCCCGAGGCGCAGCTCAGGCTCATTGACGCCTTCGAGGGCCTTATTCCCGTTGTCTCAAAGCACGTCATCGGCTGGGATTTGACGGTGGGCGGGGAGCCCATTCCCTGCACAGACGAGGAGAAAACGAAATGGCTTGGCCCGCTCCTCTGGGAGATGACGGAGCCCGCCCGGCCCGAGGTGACATTCGACCCGGGCGATGACGAGGAGAAGGGGGCCGACACGTGGCTCTGGTCGGCCATCATGGAGATTATCTCCGACCAGGGGAACTTCCTAAAAAACTGACGGACTATCTCTCATGGCTCGCAATATGGGGCAACGCGGTGATCCCCCGGGAGATAGGACAAGGAAGCGGGCCCGCTCAGAATCCGCCGCCGCTCGACGATCACTCGGCGGCAGTCATGGTCTGGTACAGCGAGAACGTCACGGCGTTTGCAAGGGATTATGGGCTCATGTCGGAGCTCATCCGGGAGCTCGGGCTCAGGGGTTTAGAGAAGGCCATCACGTTGGCCAAGATGAACGTCATCTATGAGGTGCAGGTGAGAAAAGGACGGAACGCGGCAATGGAGGCGAATGGTGCCTGATGTAAGAATCGACGTCTACGCGGACACCCACGGCGCGCCGAAACAGCTCGGCGATACCGAGAAGGCCCTTGACGGGCTTGAGAAGGGGGCGAGCGTAGCCAATGGAACCATGGGCGGACTATGGAAACAGTTTGCCATCGGTCAACTCGCCGTCGCGGCCTTGAAAAAGGCTTACGATTTACTCAAGGGCGTGGTCGAAGACAGCATCAAGAACGCGCTCGCACAAGAGAAGGCCGATGTCGCACTCCAGGCGGCCATCGAGATCACCGGGCGAACCGTCGAGGGAAATCTCCAACACTACCTTGACTTCGCCGCGGCGCAGATGAAGTATACGACCTACACGGACGACGAAATAGAGGCCAGTCAGGCCCTCCTCCTCCAGCTTACAAACCTCGACCAGAACGGGATCGACCGGGCGACGAAAGGCTCGATGGGCCTGGCGACGACGATGGGGATGGATCTTCATAGCGCGACGGTGATGGTCACGAAGGCGATGGAGGGCAATTACGGAGCATTAGGCCGGGTCGGGATCAAGGTCGCCGAGAACTTAACGGCCGAGCAGAAGCAGGCATCGCTTCTCGACCAGCTGGACAAACTTTACCAGCGCTCAACGGCGGAAACGGATACCTTCGGCGGCGCTCTCAAGCAACTCAAGAATTCCTGGGGTGAGGCGCTGGAGACGACCGGTATGGCGATCCTCAAGAACGAAAAGGCCAAGGAGGCCATAAAGAACCTGAAGGAATGGATCGACAAGGTAGCATCATCGCCCGAGTTTCAGGACTTTCTTAAGGATGCCGTTGCCGGCTTAATTAAGGCGGCGGAGTTTGCGGGGAAATTCGCGAATGCCGTAATCACCATCTATGATAAATGTATCACGACTAACAAGGCACAGAGAGAATTAAACACAACCTACGACGCATTTCATAAGAGCATCCGCCTTGCGATTGACGGCGGGCGCGACTATGAGGCCGAGATGAAGGCGGCCACGGACGCTGCGGCTAAAAACAAGAAGGCCATTAACGAAACGGGAACCGCTGTTCATGGGCTGACTGCGGAACAAATCAAGGCGGCGGCCGAAGCGAAGAAGATGAAGGATGAGCTGGAGAAATCGGCGAAGGCCATTCTCGATAAGTATAACCCGCTTCGGGCCGCGATGAAGAAGGTCTTGGACGAAGAAAGCTTGCTGACGAAAGCTTTTCATGCGGGGGCCATCTCGGAGGCGCAATATCGAATAGGCATGGCGGCATCCGAGAAGGAGCTTCGGAAATTCGGATCCACAATCATCAGTACCGCGATCCCGGCCTATAACCGCATGCAGGCTGTAGCTGCAAAGGCGGTCGTCACAATGGCAGCGGGGCCGCCGAAGGTCACTAAGGCCTGGGGTGTCGCCGCGAAGCAGTGGGTGCTCAAGAATCAAGAAAGCTTCAGCCAAATCCTCGACGCGGCATCCAGCGTCGTCGGCCAAATCGAAGGAATCCTACAGCAGAGCGCAACAAACAGAATGGCCATATTAGACCAGGAATACCAGGCCCGACTTGCGCTCATCGAAAACAGCAAAATGAATGAGGAGGAAAAAGAGGCGGCCATCACGGCCCTGGACGCTCAGTACAGCATGAAGCGTCGGGCGATGGAGGTGCAGAACGCCCAACAGGCGAAGGTCGTGGCAATCGCCAACGCGATCATCAACGTCGCCCTGGGCGTGACAAAAGCTCTGTCCGCGCTCCCTCCGCCGTTCAACCTCATTCTTGCGGCGATCACGGCGGCGGCCGGGGCCGTCCAGATCGCCCTGATTCGCTCCCAGCCCATCGGGGCGGCGGCCGGCGCCATCTTCAAGCGGAAAGCCCTATTGATGTCGCAGAACACCGGCCAAGAGTACGAGGTCGCCGAGGGCGGAGAAGCGGAAATTGTGAGCTCTCCGCGGCAACTTCGGCAAGCAATCCTGGGCAAGGACGAGAGGTCCGGCCGGACGATCTCGCTGACGGTCCCAATTTACATCGGGGCCAATCTCATCAAGAAGGAAATCATCACCATCGTTGAAGAGGCCGGCCAACTGGGCCGCCTCCGTATTGCCGGAAGGGCGGTGGCATAATGGCGAATCCAATTATAATTTACCGCAATTTATGGAGGGATGGGACCATCCTGGCGGTGACGACCGAGGCGGCGCAATTCCCGGCCGAGTACACCCAGGACGATTCGCCTCAACTATGCTGGCGCTCGACGGCGATCGCGGCCGAGCAGGACATCGACTGCGACCTCGGCGCGGCGCACGAGTATGATTTCGTCACCCTCCTGAATCACAATCTTACAAGCGGCGCGACCATCAAGATCTATGGCGCGACGAATGCCGCATTCACGACCGGGGTCGTCGAGGACTCCTTGACCTACAATGGGAACAATCTCTGGATGGTCCTCGGGACGGCCCGGACGAAACGGTATGTCCGGATCGCGCTTACCGACGCCGCGAACCCCTCGGGATACCTCCGGGTCGGGACCATTATCGTCGGCAAGGGCAACGCCCTGAACCGGCGCCCGAGCGTTCCGTATCAGCGCGGCCCATTCAATGAGACCGAGATCGAGTATTCGCCGTCGGCCAACTTGTTCACCGTCCAGGAGCGGCCCTCGCTCGACAATAAGGTGCTCTTATTCACCGGGCTCAATAACGCTTCGGAACTTATCGTGGAAGCCATACTTAAAGCCTGCGGGTCTCATGTGGCTTGGGCGCTGTGCCTTGATTCGGATGCGCCGAATACCAATAGCTACTGGGTCCATCTCAAATCGCAGGAACTCCCGGAGTGCCAGCACGTCAACTATTGGAACTGGCCGGCCGAGATCGAGGAGATTATTTAATGGGCGCCCCTGCGGCTCCGGTCAATTTGACGGCGACTGCCGTTTCGCCGACGAAGATCGGACTGTCCTGGCATAACCCGGAGGCTTTTGATGATGTTATATTCGTTGAAAGAAAACCCGGCGGCGGCGGTTGGGCAGTCTTAGCGACCATCAACGGAACCGATGAATCCTATAACGATGCCTCCTGCGGAGACGGTACATTATATTCGTATCGGGTCCGAGGAAGAAATGACACCGGCGAAGGTTACGAATACTCTGGCTACTCGAACGAGGCGGATGCGATAACGCCGCTCCCGGCTCCGACCGGGTTGAAGGGAACCTCGAACGCCGCCGGAACCGCGATTACTCTTACGTGGAACGATAACTCACAACACGAGGATAGTTTCAAGATCTTCCAGGGCGCGGCGCTTATTCACACAACCGCCGCCAATGTCGAGTCCTACCCGGTGACCGGTCTGACTCCGGGGCACACCTACACATTCTCGGTTAAAGCCTATAATGCGGTGGCCGGATATTCCTCGGCGAGTTCCGGCGACATCGGCACGGAAGAGCCGATCGTTCCTATAATCACGGACCCGCCCCCGAATAAGCCGTCGGGCCTAACGGCGACGCCGCTCACGACGACATCCGTCCGCCTCAATTGGACGGATAACTCGAACAACGAGGTCGACTTCCATATTGAGAAGAGCTCCACGTCTGCGACAGAGGGCTTCTCAGAGACAGCGCCCCCGACCGTCGGTGCGAATATCACGACCTACACCGCGACCGGCCTTGATTCCGCCGCCCAATATTGGTTCCGGGTGCGCGCCCATAACGCCGTGGGCTACTCCGGCTATTCAAACGTAGCGACGACGACATCGTATGCCGAAATCGCACCACCGACAAATGTCATCGCGACCCCGATCAGCGCGGTTCTCGCCGAAATCACTTTTGACGACAATTCAACGCTGGAGGATGACCATCATTACTACGTGAAAGACGGGGCGGGCGATTGGCCTGCCGAGGGCGCGGCGACAGGAACGGTCGCGCCGAACCGAACCTACTTCACCGTCAGTATGGAGGCGGGGCATACTTATTTGATTCGACTCAAGGCACATCAAACAGCCTCGTATTCGGGCTACTCGAACGAGGCGGCTTATGCGCCTCTCACCGTGCCGCCCGACCCGACGAACTTAGCCGTATCGGAGTACCAGGATACTTGGGCGCGGCTTACCTGGACGCCGACTACGGGGGAAGTCGGATACAGCATTGAACAGAGCATAATAAGCGCCGTGGCGGGGTTCGCGGAGGTCATGCGAATCTGCGACGGCATAGGAAGCATGAAAGTCCCATGGCTCACGGCTTCGACCCATTATTGGTGGCGGATCCGGGCGTACAGCGGCGCGGGATATTCGGGCTATACGTCGGTCGTGGATGTGATAACCCGGGCGGCTTATTTGCCGTCGAAGTTCGAGAAACTGATTCTCAAGTCAAAGCCGAAACTCGTGTTCTTGGTTGAGGCGAACCCACTCATGGAACTCATGGGATGGGTAAATACATCGGGAGTGACCTACGAGGCGGCATTCGACGAGGCGGGCGCGGCCCTGGACGCGGTATATGAGAACGGACTTGCTCTCAAGGTCAGGACCTCCATCGTGACCGTTGAGGCAACCGCCGGCGCGTATTGGCACGATACGGCCAATAAACTGGTCTATGTCCACACGACCGGCGGCGACAGCCCGATCAACGCACTCATCACGGGTTCGCTCCGGCTTTATTTCACAACGTGGCAGGAAGGGAACACGATTTACAACGGCAATAATTACCTTCCTCTTTTGGCGGCCGACGGCATCCCGGACATCTCGCAGATTATTCAACCCTATTATGAGGGAACGTTCGCCGTATCTTCGGGGACCGTAAGTTTCATTAACGGCAAAGTTCGCAAGGCGTTTTACTTTGACCGCCGATATGCCCGGTATCTCTGGCTCAACCGCAAGGTCACGATCTTGGCAGGCGGAACGGACTTCACCTACGCGCAATTTGCACACATCAACACGGGATCCATCAACGCGGTCACGATCGACAGTTGGAGGATGAATCTCGATCTCCGGGATTTCCGGGATGGACTCCACCGCGATCTTCCCGCCGAAAAATACTCGCTGGACATCTATCCCCGGATGGACGTGAATCGCATGGATGCGGAAAGGCCGTTCGGTTTCGGGGCAATCACGAGGGCGATCCCGGTGTACGTTGACCTGACGAATCATGTTTTTGAGTTTCATTATGGACGGGTGAAATCGGTCTCGGTCACACAGAATGGGGTGCCCCTGGTTGAGAATACGAACTATTTCGTTGACTACCAGCGCGGGCGCGTCACGCTCGCTCGTGGGCTCGCGTACGTGGATTCGGACATCTTGCTCGTGGCTTTCACGGGGTGTGTCAACCCGGCCGATGAGGCTAACGTCACGGGGGCGGAGATCTTTCTATATATCTGCCGGACGTGGCTCGGCTGTTCATTGGCGGATATGGACCTCGACGCGATCTACGCGACCAAGTATGAGAAGCCCACGGCCCTTTCGCTTTATCTTCGCACGACCCAGAGTTCCGAGGAAATCATTCGGACCATCGAGCAATCATCCCAGGCTTACACGATGCAGGATGCCGAGGGGCGACTGGGAATACGTGGCGAACAGGCAACCCCCGCCTCCGGTGCGCCTTACGTATGGGGCCTGCACGTTTTCGATTTCACATCAAAAAAGGGGCCGGAACAACTGTATTCGGCGATTAATATCTATTACAACGAGAACCCGTTGAATGATATTTATGCCCTGGCTCAAACCCCCCGACCGATCATTACGTGGAAATATGGGATTAATAAGTGCCTTGATATTTATGTCGCCCTGGCCGGGAACTCGGATGCGATCAATCTCGGAATCGCCATCGCCAAGATGATGGAACGGCAACAGATCACTTTCACCGTTCCTCGGGTCCTCTATACGTGCCTGCCGGGGGACGTGATTTATTTCAACCGTTCGCGGTTCCCGTCACTGTCGGGGACGGCGGCGAACCTTCCGGTGAGGATCCTCGGAATATCGAAACTCATCAGCTCGGGCAAGACTGCGATCACGGCAGAGGTCGTGTAAATCCAGATAATTTTAGGAGGTCACTTTGAAAATTAATTTCAGACAGGCCGTTAAAGCCCTTGACGGATCGGACCGCAAGGACCCAAGGGGCGACAAATTCCTTCTCCGGGACGCCTGCATCGTCGCCCTTGACAATTGCGGGGAAGATGAGGCGCGGAAGATTGAGCCGAAGGAAAAATATCGGCGCGGCGATTTGGCGCGGCGAATCTATGGAGCAAAGGAACCCTTCGTCGTCGAAGCCGAGGATATCGCCCTCCTCAAGACGCTCGTCGGAAAGATCTACGTGAGCAACATCATCGTTACCGAGGTTTGGGACATGCTCGATCCGAAAGACAAGCCCGCCGGCGATGACGAACCCAAGATTCCTACCGGAAGGATACCGCGAAAAAAGGATTAATTCTATTCGGAGTTATCGATGATCGGTACGCAGGTCGTCACGCGCAGCGAGTTTGAGGCCGAACTTCGCAAACTTCGCCTGTCGGTCAGCGGCACGGGCATCACGGCGCTTCCCCCGACCAGTATGTTGGTCAAGATTACCAGGACGTTGATTGCCGGGGCCGGATTGACCGGGGGCGGAGACCTGTCGGCGGATCGCACCTTCGCGGTTGGGGCCGGGACCGGGATCGCGGTCGGCGCTGATACGGTGTCGCTGTCCCATCTTGGTCTGGAAGCTCTGACCAATCCTGGGGCGGATCGTATCTTTTTCTGGGACAACTCGGAGGTTGCGAGTAAATGGTTGACGTGCGGCGACAGCATCGTCATCACGACGACCACCCTTGACACGATACAGGACATCAGGACATCGGCGACTCCGACCTTTGCGGGGCTTTATCTCAAGTCGTCGTCCGCTGCGCCGTTCCTGAAACTGACGAATGAAAGTAATACGGCCCGCGACCCCGTCATCCAGTTCGCCGTCGGGGCGACGCCCGTGACGAAGTTCACGATGGGCGTGGACGATAGCGATGACGATAAATTCAAAATATCTTTACTCAACACGTTGGGTGCGGCCGGGAAGGACATTTTAACAATAACCTCTACGGGGGAAGTTGGCGGAAACAAGACCGCGCCAGAAGCATGGTTTCATTGGGTTAGTACCGACGATGACCTTGGAAAACCAAACACTATTTATGAAGAAACGAGGGCTAATTATGCTGTCCAATTGTGTTTCAGGACAACGGCTAGGGATTGGTGGGTTGCATCGGATTCTTCGCCAGATGTTTTCTGTATAGAAGATAGAACATATACACTTACAAATCCATATAGTCTTGGCGTGGGTGAACCGAAGGTTATTTTGATTGATGGTGGAACGCAGAACCTTGCGTTTTGGAAAGCCTCTACTTCATCCTGGGGAACAAGTGCCGTCGGCGCAGGAATGGTGGGCATAGTCAAAACGGCCCCTTCTACGAGCCCTGCCAACGCTTATCAGTTTTGGGCGGCTGATTTCGACGCCGGAGGAACGGTCTGCCCGTTCATCAGGACGGAAAACGGCATTACGGTCAAATTAAATCAGAACGTTGGGACGGACGCATCCCCGACCTTCGTGGCCCTAAACCTGAGCGCGACGAGTAACCAGATTGTCCTACAAAGCGCCGGGGTAACCGGGACGATCACGGCGACGCCCGCCAGCTCGAACAAGGTCTGGACGCTTCAGAACGTTACCGGAACGATTTATCAGACCGGGGGGACGGACGTTGCCGTAGCAGACGGTGGGACAAATAAAAGCGCGTGGACGTTGTACGCCCTGCCCTATGCTTCCGGGACGACGACCATCGGCGAGATAGCGATCGGGACGGCGGGCCAAGTGCTGGCGGTCAACGTCGGAGCTGACGGATATACGTGGGCCGCTGCGCTATCAAACCCGATGACCGACATCGGGGACATGATTATCGGTGGGGCGGCAGGTGCACCTGCGAAGTTGGCCGATGTGGCCGTCGGATCATATCTGGCGAGTAAAGGCGTGACGACGGCTCCCGCATGGGCGACGCTGAATCAAGCGGCGGTTACCGGCTTAACCACGACAAGCGGACCGGAATTTGCCAGGCTTGGCCTGAACACGCCCAGCGAGGCCACTCATATTATAGAAATGGGCGGTACGTTTGATTCTGGAAGTGCCGCCGCTATCGGTTTATTTCAGGGGAACCTGGTTTTAGCTCCTGGAGATACGTACTTTGCTTGTGCCAATTATCTCGATGCAACCGTTTCCATACCTGCTGGGGAAACGTGCCCCGCTGTTTATGGAATATATATGGGAAGTCTTATCAAGACTGGTCTTGGTTCTCTCACTAAAGCCTATGGTCTTTTTATATTAGATCCGACTGCGGCGACAAGTAATTACACTGCTTTTTTCGAGGGAAAGGTTGGCATCAATGATCTTGCGCCCGCCGAGATGCTGGACATCGACGGCAATATCAATGTAACTGGAGGTTACAAGATTGACGATGTTCTGATAGCACAGAAGGACATCGTTGGTCTGACGACGGCATCTTCTCCGACGTTTGCTGGAGCCACCCTAACTAGTCACTTACTCTTTAGCGGAGCCGCAAACAGAACTATACAACATTCCGTTGATGACCAATCTATTTATGTAAATGCGGGAAGTGTCTTTACCAAGGGGGCGAGCATACAATTCTACGGAGAAGATCACGCATCATACCCCGGTGATGCTTACATAATTGCCGGTTCGTCCGACAGGGCGGCCCTTGGCAGCATTGTCGAATTGGCTTTTCGAGATGCCGGAACATACCGAAAGCTCTTGACCCTGACATACGCGGCAACGCCGGTCGGCCTTCTGACCGGTAGTTTTCAGTGTACGACCGGATTCGGCTGTAACTCCAAAACGGCACAGACGGCCTATGCCAGTGGCGGGCCCGTTACCCCCGGGGCGGGTGCTTATGGCTATAGTAGCGCCGTCAATGCCGCTGCCCTGGCGACCCTGGTAACAAACATCCGGACAGCTTTGGTCAACGTAGGGATTATGAGCTGAGGAGGAACTATGATCCAGAATGACCAATGCGGTATTGGCTGGGGCTGTTTCGTCCCGATGGAACTATCGGCCTTTGGTTCCTTCGACGGGACGAAGTTCGCGCTGGACGAAGCGGGTCTGAACAAGGAAGCTCATGCCGTAGCCAATGCGGGTGCGAATTTCGTCCGCGTCTTTCCGTGGGGTGTCTGGGGTTCGCATCCTTGTGGCAAGAGAAGTCAATTCCAGCCTTACATCTTTGACGTCTCGCGAGACAAATGGGACTTGTCGGTGTTCAACGGATACTATTTTCCCATCATGCGGAAGGTGTTCGAGATATTCAACGGCGTCAATATGAGCGTGATGTTCGACCTGTTCGAGGCGTGTCAGTTTCATGGAGCTGTCGCTCAATGGTCTCCGTGGGCCGCCAACGTGCAGGGCGTCCAGCGATTCTGGGAATCTGCTGCCGACAAATACTCGAAGGCGTGGGTTCCCCGATGCCTGAAAGAGTTCAAGGGTTACGACTGGCTGGTGTCATGGGGAAATGAAACTATCCATGCCGACATTCCTGATTTCACGAAACGGGTCATCGTTCCCATTATTAAGTCTGAAAAACTTGACTTCAAGCGGATGTTCTATGGTCCGAACATGGAGCCCTATAGATATGACGGGAACCACGTCTATACCCGCCAGCCGGATAACCGCTCCGCGCAGGACTTGGTCCAGGGGATATTCGAGGATGAGTTCGGGGTCGCAAAGAAAATGGAAGTCATCCGGCCTGTCCACGGATGCGGTGGACCATGCGATCCGAAGGACGGCGAACGCCCATACGGACCGCTGCTCGACCAGGCCATTTACGTCAATAAGGCCGCCGTCCGACTGCTGGTGAGCGACGACGGCGTTTACAACGGCGACAGCAAATGCGATTTCGATAATCAGAAGCGGTATCGTCCATCCGCCGCGACATGGGGCAAGATGGTGAAGTATGCGGTCGAGATGCACCCGAACGTCTCCTTCGAACACATCCCTCACGGACCTGACTTGGGTTGTCACGTCGCGACGTTCAAGGCGATCAGCGAATCTTACAAAGAACTGTTCGGGAAATATCCGGCGAACTATGGGAAGAATCCGTATACGCCACCCCCGCCCCCTCCTCCGCCTCCACCTCCTCCGGGGCCCGGACCGGGGCCGGATTGCAAGTGTTCCTATTGGCTGGAGAAGGGGGGCGATGGGAAGCGAGATTGGAAGCGGTGGTGGGATTGCGTTTTTGGCGATGGGCCAAAGCGGTGCAAGTAACTGCCCCTAAAAATGCAACGGAATACGGGTATAAAGAGGGAAACCGAGGGACGGGGAGGATCGGACGGGGACGGCTCTATATGGGGGAGACGGGGGGTATCAGGGTAGGGAAAGAAATGCCGAAGAGGGGACTCGAAGCCTTCTGCCTATTCCCTATCCGCTTTTGTTTTCAGCCGGTTCCGCACAATATCCTCGAGGTGTGTTCCCAATTTTGCCACCGATGCCCTCTGTTCTGCGAGCCCGGGATGCGTATAACGGAGCGTCGTTTTGAGGTCTGCGTGGCCCAGGATCGCCTTTGCTACGGCCAAGGATGAATGCTCCCCGACGAAGGTCGATGCCGTATGCCGGAACTGATGGAACGTGAAGTCCGGGACATTCGCCTCTTTTCGGATGAGCTTCACGGTCAACCCGATGGCGTTACTGTCCCGCCATCTCATCGGGAAAACATATTCATCCTTCGAAGCCTGCCTGCCGATTATTTCCTGGGCGAGCGGCGATAGAACGATCACCTTGGCCTTCTCGCCGTGGCCCATCCCGGCCCCGCGCCGCTTGCTCTTCGTCTGCGTTATCGGGACGACGAGCATGTCCCCTTGGACGTATTCCCGCCTAAGATTCACAATCAACCCCAACCTCATCCCCGTCGCCAGCGATAGGAGAGCCATATCCAGAAATACGGCCTGGACACCGTTCATGGGCTTCTCTGCCATACGCCTGGTAACCTCAATGATCCTGCCTATCTCATTGTCCGAGAGCGCTCGCCGTGTCCCGTCCTCGGCGAATGGCTGGTATGATCGGATGGGATTCACCGCCGCCGCCCCGTCCTCAATGGCGCAGTTCCAGAGGTTGCGAAGGAGTTCCATATAGCGGTTCACTGTCGCCGGCTTCAGCTTGCGCTCGAATAGCGCTGCCTCAAGCTCGCGGACGTGGGCGGATCCGTATTGCCCGAGCGGGAGATCCGCCCACAGGTCGCCGATTATGCCGAGCCGATGCCGGAGCTGGTAGGCCGACTTGTTATGGCGCTTCTGCTCGATGTAACTTGCCGCGTATTGAGAGAACCGGATTGACCCCCGAGTGGGCGCGGGTAGGCCGAAGTGCGCCGCCGTCATCTCGTCATCGACCTGTTTTATCCTCCCCGAGAGCAGGGGTTCCTGGCCCTTGTGGATTTTGAGGGACCGGTAGTAGGTCCGTCCGTCGATCATGCGTTTGTAGTGGTAGACCCGGCCGCGGAGGTAGGTACCCATGTTAGGATTACGGAGCACTGATTACTTTTGCCGCATACTCATCGTTGCGATTTTCGTAATCGCGCATTCAGGCCCTCCGCCTCCACCCTCGGCCCGGATGAACCAGGCACACTCCTCTTTTCTACAGTTTGCCCATGAGGGATCCTGAGCGCCGGGCGTTGAAGCAAGAAGAAGCGGACATAGCAAGCTTTTCCCATCCACCATATTAGTTCTCCTTTAAGTGATAATATTTAATTCCCTCCATCGTCATCTCTATGAGGCCGATCATCGCTACCCATCGAGGAGCGTCCCGCACTGGGGGCCGCCGGGCCCCCGGCCTCATTTATCAATGCCCAGCCAATTTATATAATCCTCGAAATTATCGAACGAAATATGCTTCTGGCCCTTGTGATAGACCGTGACACGCCCAAGATCATCTTTGCGCTTTTCTATTATGTCTGGAGAAAATACTTTATTCCCCTGAAGGATCATTAGGGGCTCGCCTTTTATGTAAGGATCATCAGTTACTACTAATGGCTCTTGGTTTTGGTTTTTCAACTCGAATTCGATTTTAAAATCTTTAAGATCTTCTTCCTTAATAACGCTAGCAGACATTTCCTCCTTTATTTTGATATTAATCGCCGTTTTCAACATTAGTAAATATGGATCGTATTTAGTTTCCATGTCCCCCCTCCCTAGTTCTTCTTCACCCTTTCCGCCCTTGTCTCCCCGGTATTTGATCCTGGCCAGGGGAACGATGGACGTGCCGGCGGGTCTTGCCGTGCCCGATCCAGGTGTCCAACCACCAGATGCGGCCCCGCTTCTCGATCATGTTATTAGCGAACCCTTTTCAGAAAGCCTTGCGGGTAAAAAGTCAGGAGAAACTTTTCCCGGCTCCGGTCGATTTCAAAATGGGGGCGGCTTCGGCCGAGATAATCCGACACCGCCTCCATCGGACCAGGCCCAAAATCCGGCAGGACCGGGTTTCCGTTGAAATTCGTATCCTGGACGATTAGATAACTGCCGATGGGCACGAATTGAGCGTACCGTTCCATCTCCCGAAGGACGTGGTTTTTGTGGTGGTCGGAATCGAGAAGAACGATGGCGCTCTTGTCCTGGACGATGGATTTTATCTTGTTGATGATCTCGTCGGAAACGGAATCTCCGATGAGCGGGATGACGTGTTCTTGGAAGAGGGGCAGGCGCTCCGCCCCGTCTAGTTGGTTTTCGATGTTCACGGTAATGACCCGTCCCGAGTCCTTCATGATATGAAACAGAGAGGCAAAGTAGAGGGCCGACCCGCCCTTGAAGGTTCCGGTTTCGATGACGAAGTCCGGCTGAACTTCCTGCATGATTTCCTGGACCGTCCACATATCGTTCGGGGTTTGCTGGATCTTCACGCCCAGCCAGTTGGTCTTTTGGTGGACCTCTTTTACGCTGTGGTAGAGGAGATGGAAGTTTTTTATGATATCGGACTCAGGATAAAGCGAATAGGGCGCCGGATGAGTCTTGAAATAGGCGATCGTCCTCTCTTCTATGAGGGCGAAGATCGAAACGAGCAGGATGCCCAACAAGATAACGAGTCGGTTTTTCTTCATGGCGATAAATTTCCTTATGGCTCAGGATCAGTTGATCTTCTTCTTTTTCTCTTTCAGCCAGGGCGGGGCCTCGTCCTTCGGGGATTCCGGATCCGGAGGATTGACCATCGGCGGCAGGGGGCCGCTCTCATAATATTTGAAATAGTCGATCTTGCCCGTCTTCCGGTCCCTGACGATGACGATTTTCATGTGGCTCCCTCGGGCGGATAGAGGATGTCGGCGACGGCCTGAAAGAATTCGCCGTAGACCTTCTTCTGCTGGGAGGCGACGGAGCGAAAGAGAATCTTCTCGCCCCGCGTCCACTTGAGCGTCACGACGACATCAAGGCCCTTCGCCTCGACGACGGCGCTCAAATGCGGCTCGTCCGCGTCCTTACCGACCCAAGCCCTCGTCGATTCCGCCCGGACGTGTTCGCCCTCGATGATCCCCGCGTCCTTCTCAGAGATGGCGAGCTTATAATTGGAGGCAACCATCGTCTTGATGACGGCGGCCCAGACCTCATCGTAGGACTTCGCCGCAAAGGTCGCGACCCCGGACTTTTTCACGACCTCGAACGGGTAGCCGGGCTTCTGGTCCTCGGCCCTTGCCGCGCTTCCCGCAAGTAGGCATACCACCGCGGCAAAAATGAGTCGCTTCGTCAAGTTGCCCTCCTTGAAATTACTTTTCTTTTTTTTTGACGATCTCATCTCGCACGATGCTACGGATGTAATCATCAAGGTCAACGGGGGAGGGATTTTTGGCAGGATTGGGGCCGGGGAGCAGGGACCCCGGGGTCACGTTTAGAACTTCTGCCATTTTTAATAGGGCCTCGACGGACAATCTCACTTGCCTCTTGGGGTTAGAGTGATTCAAGATTGCCATAATCTGTGTATACCACCCCTTTGTTCGCCCCACGCCCCGAGCTAAATCTTCTTTTCTCAGCTTTGCTTGGACGCGGGCGGACTCAATGGATTGAAGGACGGTTCGAACATCATACATGGATATCATTTTAGCAAGGCTTTACCGAAAGTCAAGACATCCTGCTGAAAATAAATAAAATAGAGAATCACTAAAATAAATACAGAAATAATATATTTTTCTTGACATTTGGTTTAGAAATGCTATATTATATTTAGAGGGACGCAGAGACAATGGAGAAAGAAGAGCATCCCCTGAAGCAATACATGAAGGCTCAGGGCTGGAGGCAAGCCGAGTTGGCCCGGCGCCTTGGAGTATCCGAAGCGATGGTTTCCTATGTCTTCCGGGGAAAAAAATCTTTCGGGAAGCGGCAGGCTTTTCGGATCTCCTCATGGACGAAGATTCCGGTCCTCGACCTCCTCTATGGGAAAAACCATGACTGAATACCTCTTGGCGAACGAACTCCGGGCCAGGCTTAGGGAACGGGGTCTCCGGTTCAGTAAGAACACGCTTTACGGGCTCGCCAAGCAGAAGGAGGTCACGGTTACGCCACTTAGAGGCCGGATTTACTTCCATTGGGACAGCTTTGAGGCCTACCTTCTCCGTAACACCATCCCGGCCCGCCGTCGGTTCATGGGGTCCCATGTTCAACACACGGGAACATAAGGAGGCAGCATGAACGAACAGAACCGGAAAGCGATCGTTTCGAGAGATGGCCGGAGCATTGCGGTACTCGGCAAGGACGGCAAGGAGTGGCGGCTTTGCCCGGCATCGTCATCGTTCTGTACGTGGGCCGCATGGGATCCGAAGAAGCGGGGGGTGGTGGGATTCGGCGACACCGTCTGGACGGCAATCCGGGACGCAGCAGTCGAATGAGCGAGGCGCGGCGATGATGACTGAAACTTCAAGGAATGACTCTACAAAGCCCCTAAACAGGCGTCAGAACGGCTCAATTTCAAAGAAAGGGAGTTGCCCCTTATGTGGCACCGGGTTCGCTCAATATCGCGCCTGGCATCGATTCTGCTCGCCCCGGTGCAGGAAGAAGGCGTGGCTCATTAAAAACCTGGCGGGAACCAATGCGGACGTTCGGAACGACATCGCCGCGATCAAGGCCGACGTGGCTCGAGTCGTTCGGCGCCTCGGGATTGGAGACCAAGAATGAGAATCGCCCGATCTGCACTTGATACGGAGGAAAGAACATGAAAAAAGCACTCGCCAAGCTCACGCGCATGATGTTGAACGCCGTAGATAAGCGGTTGCCGAAATCCGAGCGCGACCTCTGGCAACGGCAGGCGTGGATGGCGGCGAAAAAGATAGAGGAAGGGAGGACGGCATGAGAATCAATCACTCTGCGGTCGACCAGGTCAAGGAATATGCCGCCGAACGAGGCTGTACCGAATTCGACAAGGGCCGGTGGCTTTTTCTCGCACCCAATAAATTGCGATCTATCCGCATCAGCGAAATTTCGACCTACTTTATTTATCTTTGGGATACCGCGGACGGGAGGATTTCCATTCCGCGTGAAGGGAGGAACGCAAGGATACGAATACTGAAGGCACAAGGAGAAGCGCAGATGGGGGCCGCGCGGCCCCCTGAGGCGCAGGTAATTCAGGAAAGGAGCAATGAATGAGCGAAAAGAAACAAATCGGAGCCCTCTGGAAAAAGCTCACGCAAGGCGGCAAGGAGCTTTGGGCCGGGAACGTCGAGATTGAAGGCAAGAAAATGCAAATCGCGGTCTTCAAGAATAGCTACAAGACGGCTGATCGCCAGCCGGATTACGTGATCTATCTCGACGACTATAAACCCACCGTGAAACCGCCCGCGGAGTCCACGGATGAAGAATTCCCGGCGGCCCCGAACGAGGATGACGGCTTACCGTTCTGAGGTCAATATGAACGAAACCAAAATGGAAACCAAAAAAGCACCCGGCGCCGGACTTATCTATCCGGCCATCATCGCCATCATGCGTGAAATCGAGCCCATCAGCAAGGACCGAAAGAACGACGCCCAACACTACAGCTTCCGCGGCATCGACGATGTTTATAACTTCGTTCAGCCGGTCCTCGCCAAGCACGGTGTCTTCATGCGTTCCGAAGTCTTGGAAAAGACACGCGAGGAGCGGCTATCCAAGGGCGGCACCATCATGGCCTTCGTACAGGTCAAGGTTCGCTATTCTTTCGTTACAACGGATGCATCCTTTGTCTCAACCGATTCGCTCGGCGAGGGTATGGACAGCGGCGACAAGGCGACGCCGAAGGCGATGTCGATTGCCCAGAAGATTGCCATCCTCCAGATGTTCGCAATCCCGACCGCCGACCCGAAGGATCCGGAGAACGACAGTCCGGAACCAGTTAAGCCGAAGGCCGAGCAGCCAAAGGCTCAGCCGGAAAAGAAGCCGGCCGCGCCGCAGCCGTCTCTTTCCGACCTGCATAACTCAATGGTCAGGGGCGTTGAGGCGATAAGGTCGCTGGGCGTCGGACAAACCATCGAATCTATCTGGGAGGGGATCCGGGGCGACATTAAAAAGAAGTTCGGGCATGGGTTCGCCGAAGCATCAGAGCTCTCGATTGAGGAGGTCGCCGAGGCCGTCGATTATTTGAGGCGTTGGTATCGGCACGTCGCGGAGGGTAAGCGGGCGGCCGTCGCGAAGCACGCCGAGGAAGAGCCGAGGCCGGATGATGAACATGATGGCGAGCCTGAAGATCAGGGGTACGGGGCATGATGAGCAACGCCGAATTGCATGAACAATTTTCAAATCGCGTAAAGGCTCACCCCGCTTATAAGTTGTCTTCGGGCGAGAGGGTTCCATCCGTTACTACGATCACCGGCATCCTAAACAAACCCGCCCTTGTGAAATGGGCTAACAATTTAGGATTACGGGGTATCGATTCAACGAAGTACGTCGATGCCCTGGCCGTCATCGGGACGCTTGCTCACGACATGATTCTCGCCGACCTGTCCGGTGAATCGGTTGCCGGCATTGCGTCCCGGGCCGACCCGGCGACGCGAGACCTGGCCGAGAACTGCTACCTGTCGTTTTGCGCCTGGAGGAAACAGCATGACATCCGGCCGATCTCCCTTGAACAATCTCTCGTCTCGGAACGATACCGCTACGGAGGGCGGGCGGACATGGTAGCCGAGATCGACGGCGCCCTCGAGCTCGTGGACTTCAAGACAGGTAAGGGGATCTACCCGGAGATGTTCTATCAGCTCGCCGGGTACGCACCGCTCCTGCTCGAAAACGGCATCGTCGATCGTCCGATCGAGCGGGCCCGCATTCTCAATATACCGCGGGCCGAGACTGAGATTTTTCTAGAAAAAGCAAAATCATCTTTAAGAATCGAATGGCAGATCTTCCAGAAATGCCTTGAGATCTACAACCTCGTAAAGGAGATCGAGAAGTGACTACCGATATCGAAAAAACCTCAACCGATTTAGTGATCCGGGCGAAGGCAATTTTGGTCATCGATCAGGAATCGGCGAACACGGCGACCCGGTTCGTCCTGGCCGGCAAAGATGCGATTAAGCAGATTAAGGCATTTTTCGCACCGATGAAAGAGTCGGCGTGGGCCGCACATCAGGAAGTCGTCCAGAAGGAAAAGTCGGCGCTTGCGAAAATCGAACCGATCGTTAATGCAGTCATGCGCAACGTCGCGGACTGGCGGGCCGAAGAAGATCGCAAGCGTCTGGAGGTGGAAGCGGCCGCGTACCGGACTGAACAGCTCCGTATCATGGCGGAAGCCGAAGCCAAGAGAAAAGCCGACGCGGCGCTTCTCGCGGCTGAACAGGCTGAAGCCCAGGGCGACCAAAAGACGGCCGACAAACTGATAGAGAAAGCGGCAAAGATCGAAGAGAAAGCCGCAGCCCTTGCGCCGCCGGCCGCGCCGATCATCCCGCCGAAGCCCGTCACGGAGGGCTTGTCCATGCGGGATAATTGGTGCTTTGAAATTGAGGACGAAACCATCCTTCCACGACGGTATCTCATCGCTAATGAAGTGGCTATCGGCAAGGATGTTCGGACGAGTAAAGGACAGATCGATATCCCCGGTGTCCGGATCTTCAATCGGCCGATCATGGTCGGCGTCGGGCGCAGAAACTGAGGTTTCGTATGCGTAGAACATGGATCAAACTATGGGTCGATCAAAGCCTGCACGGTTCGATGATCGCCGAACTCACCCCAACGCAACGATGGATTTTCATCGGATTATTGCTGCTGGCAGGAGATTCCGAGAGCTCGGGGACCGTTTTCCGCCGGAAGAACGAGGATGGCCGGCTGGTCGGATATAGCGATGCGGTCTTAGCCGACACACTGGGGGTTGAAATTGATGAAATTTCGCCGGCACTGCGGCGAATGGTAGAAAAGGACAAAGTGACTATTGATCCCCTGGGCGTCGTAAGTATCTGTAATTGGACGAAATACCAATCCGAATACGAGAGAAAGAAGTCCGGTCGGATAAATGTCCGTCGAAGGGTCGGACAAAAGTCCGCCCTAGATGGAGAGGGAGATGTAGATAGAGATAGAGATAAAGAGAAGAAAGATGGTCGAATTAAAAACAAATTCGACCCGCTCTTTGAGGAATTCTGGGCTGGCTATCCAAAGAAAGTCGGAAAAGAAGTAGCCCGCGAGAAGTTCATGATTCTGGCCCGGACCGGGAAGATCCCGGAACTCATCAAAGCCACGAACGGATATATGGACTACCTGAAGCACCAGCGGGTGCATAAGAACTTTGACCAAGAGCCGTTGAACCCGGCGACGTTTTTAATGAAGGACAGGTGGAAGGATTATATCGAGGTCAAATATGAACCGCCCGATTAGGAGCAAAAATGAGAAGAATAGGTTTCTGTAAACAATGCGGAAAAGCACTTTATGGATATCCATCTAAAGAGAAAAAATATTGCTCAATAAGGTGTCGGGGAAAAGCGCAATCTCTTAGACAGACCGGGGCCGGAAATTTTATGTATGGGAAACACCCACACAGAAAATCCTTTTCATTAGAAACGCGCAAAAAAATGAGTGAGGCCAGGAAGAAGAGAATTACAACCGCGGAAACACGAAAAAAACTGGGTCAACTTTTATTGGGCCAATGTGGAGAAAGAAATAGAAATTGGAAGGGCGGAATCTCGAACGCCGGAGATGGATATTTTATGAAATATGCTCCTGGTCACCCGCGTGCCTACAGGGGGAAAATGGTTCTTTTTCATCGGCTTATCCTGGAAGAAAAACTTGGAAGATATTTACTGCCCAATGAAATTGCACATCATATTGATTTCGATAAAACAAACAACGATCCCGATAATCTTCTGCCAATGGTTCGCGGGGAACATCTTCATTATCATCAAAACATAAATCGTCTTTTTGAGCATTGGCTCGGAGCATAGGGGGGGGAGACATGAAAAAATATTCTATGTTTATGTGGGCAATCACGGTTTTGCTGTCGGTTTTCATTGGCCTATATGCGGGGCACCAGATTTCAAGGGCGATTTCAGATATCAAGATCATGGATCTTCAGGTCCAGCTTGAAACAGCCAATGCCGCACTCGCCGACGCGAATATCGAGCTTGCATTCTGGAAGTCGACGATTCGGGGCCTCGCAGAGGGCGAACAGTTAACGGGATCGCTCATGAAAGAGCGAGTCAGCGACGGAGATTAAGTTGCTTTTGATCAAGTATCTTTTCTGGCTTGGCGCGCTGATAGTAGTAATCGCCTTTAGCCTCATGGCGCGAGAGAAGAGGAGGTGGCGATGATGACCATAATTTGGATCGGCCTTGGATGGGTTGCCCTGGCCGCATTTATCGCGTGGATGTGGTCACGGGCGAAAGCGCACGAGAAGGCGTTGTTGAGTAAAGGCGCACCGGTGGTGTGCGACGGGGACACGGCGGTTTGCCGCGACTGCAACGGGCGCGGATTCAATTACAGCGACCCCGACGGAAAGCAGTTGGCGTGTCAGACGTGCGAGGAGGAGGAACCATCGGCCTTTCAACGGGAGTTGCCATTATGAGTCCCATTAAGCCAGAGAAGCGTAGTCTCTATCCGGAGAATTGGGACAGGCTATCTCTACTTCTCCGCGAAAGGGCTGGCTGGAAGTGCGAGCTCTGCCAAGCCGCGAATGGATTCCCTCATCCAATAACGGGATCCGGAGTCGTTCTCACGGTTCATCATATCAACGGAGACCCGACGGACAGTCGAAGAATCAACCTGATCGCGCTCTGCCAACGGTGCCACAACCGGCTTGACCAGCCGTTCAGGCGGCCGAGGAGAATGGCGGGAGCATTATTATGATCGCCCTGACCATCCCCGGGAAGCCTCGGGCATGGCAAAGGGCACGGCTCGGTAGGCGGGGGCGGCATCACTTCACGGACGACAATACGCGGGCGGCGAAAGAGGTGGTGATGTGGACTTATACGGGAGCGATGCCGGAACGGGTATGTTGGAAGGGGCCCGTCCGCCTTTGGGTCACGGCCTATTTCCCAATCCCGCTCCGGACGCCCAAGGCCCTCCGTGCCAAGATGGAAACTGAAACCGTCTGGTATCCGCACAAGGGCGATTGGGACAACATCGGGAAACTCCCGTCCGACGCACTGAACGGGATTGCCTATATCGACGACTGCCAAGTCGTTGATGGCAGGGTGCTGAAATACTACTCGCCGCAGCCCCGCGTCGAAATCGAGCTGGAGGAATTAAAGTGAAAAAGTTCCGCAAGCTCATCCGCCGCTGGCTCATCAGGCGTCGCGTGGCAAAGCTCAGGACGACCATCCGGCGCATCGATATGGTTATAAAACGCGACGGCTGGCCGAACTGGAAACGCAAACAGCTATGGCGCGACTTCATCAGGAGCGCGGAGTTCCGGTCGGCCTTCATTGATTCGATAAGTAAAACCATAGGGAAGGGGGGGTAATATGGATTTGCCCGATGAAAAGAAGCCGAAACCGCACTGGATCCAACCCTGCCGGCAAGCCTCACTTATCTACTCAACCCCGGCAGAGGCGTCGTGCGAATTTTATCATCGGATGATTCCGGTCGACCATTGTGGGCCGGGTTGCTCCGCATTCCTTCCGGTAAAGGGGAACGCATGAGCAAAAAGACGCCGGCTGCCGGCGAAAGACCTCATTCTCAGGCGTGGGTCAAGGTAGTCCTAAGCCGGCGGTGCAGTTTCCCCGGCTGCCATAAGCGGATTAAATATCTGCCGAGCGACGTCGATCCGAGATATGCCCGATTTTGCATGGAGTGCCGGGTCCACAAGATCCCCGAAATGGAGAGATATAATGTCTGAGGAAGCGAATGCGAGGCGGATATCAGATACCAAAGACGTGGTTATGCAGGAATATCGAGATGATGGTTTTTTAGTAGTGAAAAGTGATAATGAATGCGTGTGCTTTATAGCCTATGATCTGGCTCATACGGGTCATTCAGAAGCAGTGCGGATCTGTACAGATGAAATTACAGAGTATGATGTCAAAATGCTTTTTGCCTTACCCTCTCCCTCGAATCAGCGAAAAGTGATGATATGCCAACCATATAAGGCCCGGAAGCGAATTAAGCAGATTTATGATTACATGAATAATCGCTGTCAATAGTCAAAACCCTCCCATAGCGGAGTAGTTCTTACGTCGCTCCACCGTATTTTTACCACCTAGCGCCGTTCTGGTTTTCTACCCCCATATAATTAGAGTGGATAGAAAAGATGAAAACAAGGATCGCCTGCGTATCATGTGGCGAGTTTTTCGAGTCGGAAATTCAAGAGGTAAGCGAATTCATTGCGCATGGCGCCGACGCTGGATTCCTCAAGAGAATTCCGTTTCCACCCGAATATCATAAGCAAATTAAAAGCCGAAAGGAATACCTGGTCTTTCTACTCATGGCCTATTGTCCCTATTGCCGTGAGGTGAAATTTGGAAGGGCGACCAGCCCAGAACTTCCAAGAGAGGGACTTTCTGAGGCCAAGTATTTACGAGACTTCAAAAGAGAGACTAGAAAAAACGGCGGATTTCAAACCGTGTATACTTCGCAAGATTTTATTGCCCTGGTGGATGATGAAAATTAAGCTGGAAGGAAAATGGGTTTGTTCTGTTTGCGGAGAGATTTGGAAAACCTATTACGGACTCCAGGGTAATGAATCCCCGCAATGTGAATCTTGTGGAGCTAGTCCGGGAGATATTTATGGAGTCGATGAATGCGGGGAACCGCTTATCGAGGCAGAGATAGGATGACACGCCTCGAACGCCGCTATCTCTTCGGCAAAAAGTTGTCGGCCCTGATAATGCTGGCCGATGCGCATGATATTCGCGTTGCGCCTTTCGCCATGTTCAGGACGGCGGAAGAACAGCACCGGCTTTACCTTGAAGGCAAGTCCAATTGCGACGGATACATCAAGAAATCAGCCCACCAATCTTGGTTGGCCTGCGATCTGGCGATCTTGAGCGACGATGGGACCGACTTCCTGTGGGTTGATACGCGATATGACAAGTTCGGCGAGCTTGCGGAAAAGCTCGGCCTCACACGGGGTGGTCGCTGGAATACACTGGGCGACATCTATCACGTAGAATTCAAGGAGGCAGAATGACCCTAACACTCGAACAGCGTATCAGGGGATGTCTCGCACGCCATCCCGACTGGACAACCGCGAGAATTACAACTTCGACCACGGCCAGGATGGCCGAGGTCGAAGCGATCCGGGCCGGACAACCGATGCCGGAAAGGGTCAAGGCGGCCACGCCGTTCCCGACGACGGCCCTGGACATCGCGGGAAAGCCTTCCTCCGGCGCCGGGACAGTGAGCCTTGACAAGATCCGGGCCAAGTTCGATACCATCGCCGCCATTGAGCGCGAGCTTGCCGCCCTTCAACGCGGCCAGCTGTTGCCTGAATCGGATATGGCGAAGTTGACCTGCGGGACGGATCGCTCACGCTTCAGGCGGTGCATCGAGAATAACGCCGAGCGGTTCAGGCATATCCGGACCAAGCTCAAGCTCGACGAGGGCGAAGCCCGGGCCTTTTGGGGCCATCCCGAGGACATTAGTGAAGCGGAACGATATAGGGAGATGTGATCATGATTAAGCAGACCGTATCGCTTGGGGAAGTCAAGGAGGCCCTCCGGCCGCCGGAGCGGATTCTCGCCCTCCAGGCCGAGCGCGATCAGATCGCGGCCGCATACAAGGATTACAAACGCGAACACGGCCAGCTCGAGCAACTTATGGCCGAAGTCCTGGCGGCCGTGCCGGCTATCGAGCCCCGGGCTCCAATCTACAGGCCTCCCAAGGTTCGGCGTGTCGAGTCGGACCTGGCCGCCGTCGTCCATATCACGGATGCTCATTATGGGGCCGTCCAGGATGAGGATGAGATCGAGGGGTTCGGTAAGTATTCGCCCGAGCTGTCTCGGGTCCGGCAATATGGCCTCATGCACGATTGGCTCGACTGGGTCGAGATGCATCGGCTGGGCTATGCCATCCCCGAGGGTCGATTTCTCGTGACCGGCGACCTCATCTCGGGCGACATCCACGACGAACTCCGCGTGACCAACGCCTTCCCGGCTCCCCGTCAGGCAGTTGAGGCCGGGGAGATCCTTGCGAAGCAGGCGGCAATGGCTGCTCCTCACTTCGAGCGCGTCATCCTCGATATCATCACCGACGACAACCACGGCCGCCTTACCCGGAAGCCCCAGGCGAAAGAGTGCGGCGTCAACAACTGGATGTTCGTCGTGGCATCAATGACAAAGGTTCTCCTGGCCGGCCATAAAAACGTCACCGTCAATATTTGGCCGATGCCGCAGAAGGTCGTCGAGGTCTGCGGGCGGCATTACCTACTCAATCACGGCCATGACGTCTCGGGCTGGGCCGGGTTCCCGTATTACGGCATTGAGCGCAAGGCCGGGCGAGAGGCTATCAAGCGCATGAACGGGCCGGACGTGACTCGCTTCGACAAAATCGTCATGGGACACTGGCATGCCCCGATGGAGCATCCTGTCTTCTGGATCGGGGGGAGCGTCAGCGGCACGGACGCCTATGATCATAAACAGGGCCGACACGCCGAGCCGCAGCAGGTATCCTGGCTCGTCCATCCCAGGTGGGGCGAGTTCGACCGGACCTGCTGGAAGCTGAAGAAATATGATCAACAGGCGGGGGCCTAATAATGCCATACATCACGCAGGCGAGACGGGAGGCGTTCAACGACTTCCTGGAGAAGACCAGGGGCTTGAGAATCGATACGGCGGGCGAGTTGAACTACCTCTTGACGATGCTCGGACAGACTTACCTGACTACGCACGGGACCAATTATCGGATCTTCAATGAAATTATCGGCGCGATGGAGTGTGCAAAACTTGAAATTTATCGCCGTCAGACAGCAAGCCTGGAAGACATGAAGAAGCAAGAGAATGGGGATGTTTTTATTCCCGTCCCGGGAGCCACGGAGTGAAGATTGCTTATCTGGCCGGGCCGATGACGCCCCGGGGGAATAGACTTGATACGCAGAACGCGGCTATCGAATATCTCCTGAACATTAGGGACATGGTTCAGGTTGCCATCGGTCTCATCGCCAAGGGTTATGCGCCATATTGTCCTGCCCTCGATTATCAGTATTTCTTATCACTGACTTATGGCGGCGACACCATAACCGAGGATGCTATCAAAGCCACAAGCATGGCATTCCTTGAGGTTTCCGACATTATCGTCTTGTTACCGGGATGGGAGGTATCAGAAGGATGCCAAGCCGAATATTCGCGGGCCGTAGAAATTGGCATACCGTCATTCTATGGGGTTCGGAGCGTACCTGATGCCGAAGTTTAAGCCGCCCGTTGATCACTATACTCACGGCATGGGGGAAATCCAGCCGATTGATTTCATCGAGTCGAGCTTCACGCCCGACGAATATCGCGGGCATCTCAAAGGACAAGTCATCAAGTACATTTCTCGCTATCGATACAAGGGCACGCCGATTGCCGACCTGGCAAAGGCGCAAACCTACATTCTCTGGCTTCTGGAGTTCGAGGGGAACCGGCCGGCATCCGAGACGCAGGAGAAAAAACGATAATGAACGCCTTTATCTTTACACAGACCCGCTTCAAGGTTGTGATTCTCGGTCTGGGACTTGGGTTAATCGAGGGCTTCATCAAGGTTGCGTTCCCTTCATTTCCTATCGTGGAGACCTTCGGGTTCCAGGGCGCGATTGTCGGGGCCTATCTTGCGGCCAGGACGGTAAGCGGCATAAAGAGCATGTCGATGGGTAATGGTGATGCGGAGAAATCGGAATGAAGATTAAGCCGGTTTATTGGATCACGCTTGGCCTCGCTCTTGCGCTCACCGTGGCGGTCTGTGACGGCCTGCGGATCCGCGATAAGGCATCCGTTGTCGCCGGGCGCTACCAAGAGGCGGCGGCTATTGCCGAAGCGAACGAGAAAAGCCTTACCACACAAATCAGCCGGATGACCGAGATTGTGGGGCAAAAGGACAAGATCATCGCCGAGAAGATCGAGACCATTGGTCACATGACCAACGATATTGGTCAGAAGGATAAGGAGCTGGACAAAATAAGGGGCACATGGTCCAAATTAAGTACCGAGTGCCAGGCCAAGCTTCTTGAACTGGATACTACGTGGGCTCAGAAATTCAGTCTTTCGGAAGCCATCGTTGCGGAGAAAGACAAGGTTATCTCCGCATGGGCCGCAAAGTTCAACGCGCAGGTCGTCATCTCTGAATCCTGGAAAGCAAAATACGATGCAGAGTGTCGCCTTTTGCAATTGGCAACGCAGGGCTGGAACGTTGCCGAGCGGAAACTCCGAT
>Ga0315289_10001236_pt1 | contig 39956 bp, 26 predicted proteins | sample YL17G11_40_MG_FD_203452 | JGI IMG/M metagenome (GOLD analysis project Ga0315289, IMG submission 203452) | Sediment microbial communities from Yellowstone Lake, YNP, Wyoming, USA - YL17G11_40 | ecosystem: Environmental > Aquatic > Freshwater > Lake > Sediment | place: USA: Wyoming | collected... | reverse complement strand
TGCACCTACGACGATCTGGCCGAGGCCGTGCGCCGCGACGGCCTCGAGTCCACGCTGGCCGCCCTCCACCGCCAGGGCGTCTATCTCTCTCACGACGAATTCAAGGGCAAGCAGCCCATCCGGCGCTCCAACCGCGAGATCCAGGCCACCCCTGACGCTTTTCGCAACCCGCTGGTCAAGGGCGGGACCGTGACCTCCAGCACCGGCAGCCGCAGCGCCGCAGCCAGCACACCCAAGAGCACGCTCCAGCGCCTGCATTGGGAAGCCTATTTCGCCCTGAGCATCCGCGAGTTCGGGCTGGCCGTACGGCCCCGCCTGCAGCTTAAGCCCATACTTCCGGCTGGTGACGGGTTGATGGTCCCCGTCAGCCACTCGCGACTGGGTTGCCCCACCGAGAAATGGTTCTCCACCTTCGCCCGCTCCCTGGACTCCACCCACTACCAGACCGCCACCCGCGGCTTGGTGACCCTGGCGCGGTGCTTCGGAGAACACGTGCCCTACCCCACCTACCTGCCTCCGAACGACTTCGCGCCGGTGGCGGAATGGATCGCCCGACGGGCACAGCAAGGTGTCCCCTGTGCGGTGTCCTCCCACCCCAGCCCCGCGGTGCGCGTGGCTGCGGCGGCCGCCGAGAAGGGCCTGGACATTCGGGGGACGCTTTTCACCGTGGTCGGCGAGGCGCTTACCGACGCCAAGCGCCGGGTGATTGAGGCCGCCGGAGCCGAAGTCTATCCCACCTACGGGGCCACCGAGATCGGGTACATCGCTTGGGCCTGCCGGCACATGCGGACCGGTAACCGCGGACACCTTTTTCATGACTCGGTGGCGGTCATCAGCTATCGCCGCGCCGCGCCCCTCTCGGACACCCAGGTGGACTCGCTGTTGTTCACCACCCTGCTGCCTTCCAGCGGCCTGGTGCTCATCAACGTCGAGATGGACGACGCCGGCATCCTCGAGAAGACCTCCTGCGACTGCACCTTCAGCCGCGCCGGCTTCACCACCCAGATCCGCGACATCTTCAGTTACGGTAAGCTGACCGGACAGGGCGTCACCCTGGTGGGCACCGACATCCTCGATATCCTGGAGAACGTCCTGCCGGCGCGCTTTGGCGGCGGCCCCACCGACTACCAACTGGTCGAGCAGGACGGCGCCACACAGGCCCGCCTCATTCTGCGGGTCAGCCGGAGGGTCCCCATCCCCTCCCCCGAGGCCGTCCGGGACTGCTTCCTCGGCGAGCTGCGCCGGTTCCAGGGCGGCACCGGAGCCCTGCGGACCCTCCGCACCACGCAAGGTGTCGAGGTCCTCCACGAGGACCCGGTGACCACGCGCACCGGCAAGGTGTTGCCCCTGCACCTGCTGGGACCCGGAACGAGGACGTCCCGTGCGTCGTAGTGCACTGCTGCCCTGCCTGCCCGCCGCCGCGGTCGCCGGCTGCAACAAGATGCGCTACGCCGAGGCCGCCACGGCGGTGACCGCCGGCAAGCTCGACGCCCGGGCGGCTTCCCAACTGATTGACACGCGCTTCGTGGAGGAGGCCATCCGCCGGCTGGGCCGGCCGAGCCGTCCAACGTCATGAAGAAACTGGCACTCGCCCTGTGGCTCCCCCTCTGCCTGCTGGTGCTCTGGCAGGTCCTGACTTCCGCCGGCGCGCTGGATCCGCTGTTCTTCCCCGCGCCCACCACGCTGGTGATCACCTTCGGACAGCTCAGCGTCAACGGCGAGCTGCTCCGCCACCTGCACGCCACCTTTTCCCGGACGGCCATCGGCTTCCTGGCCGGCTCGGTGCTGGGGCTGGGCCTGGGGCTGCTGGTGGGCGCCTGGAGTCCCCTGCGGCGGTCCCTCGAGCCGCTCATCGCGGCTCTGTATGCCACCCCCAAGCTGAGCCTCTTTCCCATGCTGCTGCTGTTTCTGGGCGTGGGCGACGCCTCCCGCGTCGCGCTCATCGCCCTGGGCAGCTTCGTCTTCACCGTCATCTACGCCCAGGAGGCGGTTCGCAACATCCCCCCCGGCTACGTGGAAATGGCCGTCAACTACGGCGCCCGCAGGATGACCCTCTTCCGCGAGGTCTACTGGCCGGCCTGCCTGCCCCAGATTTTCACCGGACTGCGGCTGGCGCTCGGCCGCGCCCTGGTCATGGCCATCTCGGTCGAGCTGGTCAGTTCCTCCGACGGGTTGGGCAGCATGATCTGGCTGTCCTGGCAGACCTTCTCCACCGAGCGGCTCTACGTGGCCGTCTGCGTCACCGGCACACTGGGAGCGTCGCTGCACTACGCCCTCCAGCGGCTGGAACGCCGCCTGATCCCCTGGAAGACCCAGAATGCTCAAGCGTAGTCTTCTCCTGCTGCTCGCCCTGCTTCTGCTGCTGGCCCTGCTGGCGCCGGCCGCGGAAACCCTCCGCTCGCTCACCATCCTGCACACCAACGATCTGCACGCGCGCCTCTCTCCCGATCAGGAAGGCCGCGGCGGCTTCGCTCACCTGGCCACGGTGATCCGGCGCGAGCGCGCCGCCGCGGAGGCCTGCCTGCTGGTGGATGCGGGCGACTTCGTGCAGGGCAGCCCGGTCTCGACTCTCTACCGCGGCGTGCCCATCTTCGAGATCGTCAACCGCTTCGGCTATCATGCCGCCACCCTGGGCAACCACGAGTTCGACTACGGCTGGCAGCTCATCCCCCAGTACCTCGGCGCCGCGCGCTTCCCCATCGTCTCGGCCAACGTGGTCGATCCCCAGGGACGCCTGCTGGCCGGCCGCGCCTACGTCATCCGGAACGTCAAGGGCATCCGCGTGGCGCTGATCGGAGTCATCATGGGCAGCCTCCTGAGCTACTCCACGCCGGAACACATGGGAGGCTGGCGCACGCTGCCGGTGGTCGAAACCGTCCGCCAGTACGCCGCCGAGGTGCGCGACCGGGCCGACCTCGTCGTGGCGCTGGCGCACCTCGAGCTGGCCGAGCAGCCCGAGTTGCTCCGCAGCGTGCCCGAGGTGGCCGTCATCATCGCCGGCCACGTTCACGGCGCCCTCGAGTCCGCCCTCGAACAGGACGGGCGCGTGCTGGTCCGCTCCGCCAGTTATGGCCGCGAGCTGGGCCGGCTGGACCTTAAGCTCGACCTGCCCGCCAAGAAAATCGCCTCCTGGACCTGGAAGCGCATCCCCATCGACTCCAAGACTGCTCCCCCCGCCAGGGACGTTGCCGCCGACGTAGCCAAGTGGGATGCCCGCGTCGCGAAGATCGTCAACGTCCCCATCGGCGAGGCCCGCCGCGAGGTGGCCACGCTCAGCCTCAAGTCGCTGATCGAAGCGGCCATGCGCGACGCCACCGGCGCCGACTTGGCCTACATGAATCCCGGCGGCATCCGCGACCGGCTGCGCGCGGGCCCGCTGCTGGCCCGCGACGTCTGGAACGTCATGCCCTTCGACAACATGGTCGTCCTGGGCAAATTCAAAGGCGCGCAGCTTCCCGAGCGCGTCACCGCCGGCCGCGCCATCGACCCCGCGCGCGAGTACACCCTGGCGGTCAACGACTTCATCGCCGCCAATCAGGCCACCCAGTTGGGCAGCGCCGGCCTGGTCTTCACCGGCGCCGGCAAGCTCCTGCGCGACGTCATCATCCAGTACATCCAGAAGCGCCGCGTCATCGACTGAGCCCCCGGCCGCCACCCGGTCGCCGCTCCTGCCACGGTGGGGGGCTCCGGCAGACAACTTGTCGCCGCTCGCTCCACTACTGCCAGCAGATGATCCGCCTTGCTGGCGGCCACTCCCCTCTCGCCGCGGGGGCTGCCGTTTCCCGCCGCCGACTTCGCCCTGGATGTCTAGACATATGAGGACCACCGGCCGCGACTACGCCAGGTTCGAGGGCTTGAAGTGGCGGACCCCGCTCTGACGTGACAACGCGTGCCCCCAGCCCCCCTAACGCTCCACCCGCTGCGTCAGGTTCTCCAGCACCCCTCGGTCGATCTCGTAGCCCAGGCCCGGCTTCACCGGCGCGTACACGTAACCGTCCTTCGCGATGCGGATGCGGTCTTTCATCCACGGCCGGTCGTAGGTCCCCTGCGGCACCGTCATCTCGAAGAACACGTTGTTCGCCATGGCCAGCTCGCAGTGGAAATGCACCGCGTGGTCCAGCGTGTCCCCCCAGTTGTGCGGCGCGCACTCCAGGCCGAAGCACTCCGCCAGCGCCGCCACCTTCATCCCGCCGGTGATCCCCCCCACGTTGTCCACGATGAACCGCAGCACATCCACCGCTCCCCGCCGGATGTACTCCCCGTAGTCGTAGATCGAGAAGATGAACTCCCCGGCGTGGATCGGCACATCCAGCGCCTGCCGCAATTCCACGTAGCCGTCGATGTCGGTGGTCGGGATCGGATCCTCGTAGGCCACGAAATGCAGCTCGTCCATCAGCCGGCCCACCTGCATCGCTTCATACCGGCTGTAGACGCCCACCGGGTCCATCAGCAGCCGGAAGTCGTCTCCCGCCGCCTTGCGGACCGCCTTGCACACCTCCATGTCCAGCTTGTAGTCGCTGCCCCCATAGGGCGGCACGGAGGGCGGATGGATCTTGTAGGCCTTGAATCCCTCCGCCTTGCACTTTAAGACCTCCTCGACGAACTGGTCCACCGTCTTGTGGTGCTGGGAGCTGGCGTAGGCCAGCACCCGGTCCCGGTACGCTCCCAGCAGCCGGTACACCGGCAACCCCACCGCCTTGCCCGCAATGTCCCACAGGCAGTTGTCGATGGCCGAGGCGTAGGAACTCTGCCCCCGCCGCCGTCTCGCCGGCGCCCACTGCGAGGTGAACTGCGGGCGGTCCAGGGCGCTCTTGCCCACCAACACCCGCTTGGCATACTCGACCCACCCCTCGTTGTTCCAGTCCGGGTGCCAGTAGCGCGTGCCCAGCGTGTAGTTCCCCTCCAGGCCGCTTTCGGTGACGATCGAGGCCAGCCGCCCCTGATCGGTGACGTAGGCCTTGACTTCCTTGATGGTGAGACTCGGCAGGTCCGAGGCCTTGATTCCGGCCGCCGCCAGGCCGGGCCCCACGAACAGCGGCCCCAGGCCGCCTCCCCCCTTGCGCAGAAAATCACGCCGCTTCATCGAACCTCCACTTGAAAGATCATACCGATCCTTTCGCTTCCAGGTCACGAGCGGCGTTGATCCGGCTGCCGCGCTGGCGTACAATGGGGCGCTGCGCCGCGCCGGGCTCGCAGGCCGCGGTCTGGAGGAGACGATGAAGAAAGTATGGGCCATCCTGTCGCTGGTGGGGGGGTGCGTGCTGGTGATTCTGTTGCTGTCTGCGGCGGCCGGCAACGAGAGGCCCCCCCTGCGGGGTTGGGGAGCCGCCGCCGCGCTGATCATCTACGGGGTCAGCGCGCTGTACAAGCTGAGCCGGGCCGATCGCGCCCTCCAGAGCGGGCTGCTCCAGGATCCCCGGGTGGTCGGGTTCTATCAGAACACGCAGGCGGCCTGGGCTTCCGGGAGGCTGGCTCCGCTCAACAAACAGTTCCAGCAGGAGGCCGCCGGCTCCTACGAGGACTTCGTCAAGCGCTACCCGCCCCTCGAGGGAACTGCGCTGCACGTGCTGTTCACCCAGTTCCCGCTCTTGCTCGGCGAGTTTATGGTGGGCACCCGAGACAGCCAGTCCGGCCGCAACAAGGCCTGGTTCGTGCTCACCAACCTCCGCCTCATCCAGAAGGACGGCGCTTCCGGCCTGTTCCGGGAACTGCGCCTGGGAGACATCGCCAGCTTCGTGAAGAAAGGCGTCTGGACGGCCAAGCTGACCTTCCAGATGAAGTCCGGCGAAGAGATCGTCTTCGAGAAGGTCGAGATCTTCCCCGCCGAGAAGTTCCTCAACGCCGCCCTGCAAGGCTTGGGCTGACGCCTGGACCAGTGGCGGCTGACCGGCAGCGCTGGCGGGGCGACGAGAAGCTGCACTCGGACTCCCCACAACGACGGCGCTCAGGCATATACTGTCTCTGTCAGGCAACCCATTATGGGAATCCTGGTTCAGGGAGGTCGAGACATGGATTCGGTGAGCAGCCGACGAGCTCGCGCGGAGTGTCCGGGCACACGCGGGGAACCACCCAGTAGGAAGCACACCTGGTTGAAATGGCTGTCTGCCCTTACGGGCTTGGTGTCGCTGGTGTGGTTTCTCCTGCGCGTGATCCCCAAGCCGTCCCGGGCGGCATATCCCTGTCAGCGGGCGGCCGCGCCGCTGGCGAGCGGATTTGTCATCTGGGTCGCCGGCCTTCTCGGCGCCAGGGCGCTGTACCGAAAGGCCCGGCGTCTGTCGCATCGTTGCCGATATGCTGGGGCGGTCGCGGTCTTGGCAGCGGCTGTCTTCGCAGTGTGGCTCCCGCTGGGGCTCACCACTGAAGCGTCCGCACAGGCGCCCGGCGCACCCCCGGCGCCCTTCACCCCCGCCGATCCACCCAACCAGCCCATGGGCGCGGGAAAGGGCATCCACCCCGGCAGGGTTGTATGGGTCCATGATCCTGACGCAACCGCCTGGGACGGCGCCAAGGGCAACTGGTGGGACGATGCCAGCACCGATCAGCGCGTGGTTGACGGCATGGTGTCCAAGGCCCTCCTGGGCCTGACCGGCCAACGCTCCGACAAACAGGCCTGGGCTGCGCTGTTCCGCCACTTCAACCAGACCCGCAAGCTGGCGAACACCGGATACCGGCCAGGAGAGAAGGTCGCCATCAAGATTAATGCCAATCAGGATCGCTCGGGCGACTGGCGCGCGGGACGTGGGATGCCCAGCCCCCACCTCGTCTACGCCGTGCTGTATCAACTGATCAAGGTCGCGGGCGTCCCCGGCAAAGATATCAGCGTTTATGACGCCTCGCGGTACATTGGTGATCCCATGTACGACAAGATCCGGGCCAATCCCGATCCGAACTTCCAGGCCGTCGCCTTCGTGGTGAGTCCCGGAATGGCCCGTAGCGGACGGGTCGCGGCCAGTCCGGACCTGGCCAACCCCATTCACTTCGCCCCGCCCGACCTGCCGGCGGCGTATTTGCCGCAGAATGTCGTCGCGGCCAAGTACCTTATCAATCTTGCGTTGTTGCGGGCGCACACGCTGTTAGGTGTGACCTTGACTGCGAAGAACCATTTTGGCTCGGTGTACTTCCCGGACAACGGCGGCTGGACACCACGGGCGCTGCATAGCACCGGCTCCAGAAACAGACCTATGGGATCGTACCACTGCCTGGTGGACCTGATGGGGCACCGGCATTTGGGCGGCAAGACCCTGCTCTACCTGCTGGACGGCCTGTATACGGCAGAGCATAACGAAGGGAACGTGTTTCGCTTCCTCTCGTTCGGCGACGACTGGGCCTCCAGCCTGCTCCTGTCGCAGGATCCGGTGGCCATTGATTCGGTGGGGTTGGACTTCCTGAGGAATGAGCCCAGAGCCACTCAGGTCCGCGGCAACCCCGACAACTACTTGCACGAAGCGGCCCTGGCGGGCAAACCGCCTTCCGGAACGGTGTACGACCCTGAAAAGGACGGCACGCCCCTGACCAGCCTGGGCGTGCACGAGCATTGGAACCATCCCGCTGACAGGAAGTATGCGCGGAACTTGGGGAAGAGCGAAGGCATTGAACTGGTGGCGCCGGCGCCATAGCAGAGCCGCGGGCGGCGGGAGAACCAGCGTGCGCGGCCTGGGGCGGGAACCGCATTGCGGCGGTCCCAGCGCAGGCGGTCACGTGCAGACGGGAAGCTGCGCACGAGTCCACCATGGAACTTCTGGCTGACCTCCCGCCCCGGCTGGGGAGACCACGCGCTGTCACGCGCGGGAGCCTCGGTTCGTGAGGGTCCTTCTAATCTCCGCAAACACGGAAAGGATCAGCCTGGCGCCCCTGCCTCTGGGGCTCGCCTGTGTCGCCGCCGCCGCCCACAGAGCGGGACACCATGCCGCGTTAGTCAACCTGATGTTCGAAGGGGACACGGAATCCGCCGTCCGGGGCTCCGTCGAGAGGTTCCGTCCCCAGGTCATAGGTGTCTCGATAAGAAACATCGATGACCAGAATATGCGCGATCCCAAGTTCCTGCTGGCTCCGGTGCGCGACGTCATTGCGCATTGCCGCAGCGCTTCGCCAGCTCCGATTGTGCTCGGCGGAGCCGGCTACAGCATATTCCCCCACACCGCCTTGCGGTACCTGGGGGCGGATATGGGAATTCAAGGTGAAGGCGAGTCGGTGTTTCCCGTGCTGCTGGACCGCCTGGCCACAGGCGCTCAGCTATTTGGCTTGCCCGGTCTTTACCTGCCAGGGCAGCCCCCCGCCAGCAAGAACTGCGTTAGCGATCTCGACGCTCTGCCTCTGCCCGAGCCCCGCCTTTGGATCCCCTCCGGCTCCGCCGCCACGGAACTGTGGGTGCCCGTTCAGAGCAGGCGCGGCTGCCCCATGGATTGCAGCTTCTGCTCGACCAGCGCCATCGAAGGGAGACCCATACGAAGACATTCTGCGGGCGTTGTCACCGCCTGGCTGACAAACCTGGCTCAGGCCGGCTTTCGCAACTTCAACTTCGTCGATAACACGTTTAATCTTCCGCCATCTTATGCCAAGGATCTCTGCCGCAAGATCACACAAGCCGGTCTCGTGATCAACTGGTGGGCTATCGTCTACCCCAAGTGGGTGGATCCTCAGCTCGTTGAGCTCATGGCCAGGGCAGGCTGCCGGCAGATAAGCCTGGGCTTTGAGAGCGGCGCCGCACGAGTCCTAAGGAGATTCAACAAGAGATTCACTCCCCAGGAGGTAAAACTGGTCTCCAGGATGCTGGGCGAGGCGGGAATCGAGCGCAGGGGATTCTTGTTGTTGGGAGGTCCCGGAGAGACCACAGAAACAGTCGAGCAAAGCCTTTCGTTTGCCGACTCGTTGAATCTTGAGGCCCTGAAGATCACCGTGGGCCTGCGCATCTATCCACACACTCCGCTGGCCCAGACCGCGCTGGCGGAAGGCGTCATCGAGCCGGGGGACGACCTGCTCTGGCCGCGTTTCTATCTGGCGCCCGAACTCCGCGATTGGCTTCCGGAGAGGGTAGCCGCGTACCGGGCTTCGCGCCCTTGGGCCGTTTGACCCGCCTATGCCCCGCGTCGGCCTGCCTGCACTTTGCGTGTCCCGGGCCGCATCCTGGCGCCGCGGGGCCCCGGTCAAGAGCTTCTTCCAGCCGCGCGGCGCCTCCATGTGGCGCTCCGCGCAGCCATCGAGAAGCGGCCGCCGTCTGCGGTCATGTAGGGGGACCTGGAAGCTCCGTTAGCAAAATGTTAGCAGAACGCCCGTTTTGGGGGCTTCATTCAGGAGCTTGGAGTCTGCAATCCGCCCGTAAGTTGTGGCTGGCGGAGAGGGGGGGATTCGAACCCCCGGTAGAGCTTTATGGCCCTACGACGGTTTAGCAAACCGCTCCTTTCGACCTCTCAGGCACCTCTCCGTGGTAGGGCGGGTCGCATTTCAATCGTAGCATAGCCGTCAAGCCCCGGCCGCAGCGGGCTATAATCGCAGGTCACTATGAGACGACGCGACCTGTTGCAAGCCGCCGCGGCCGCCGCGGCCTTCACTCCCCAGTTGGCCCCCGCCGCTGCCCCGCCCCAGATCCGCATCACCGGCGTCACCTTCCTCCGCCTCCGCTTCCCTGGGACCACCGCGCGCAAGCGCAACTCCATCCTCTGGTCCGGTGGGGGCGCCCCGGGCATGACTCAACTCGAAGTCCACACCGACGCCGGCATCATCGGCCGCAGCATCCCCGCGGGCTTCACCGACATCATCGAGAAGAGCCTGGCCCCCGTCATCCGCGGCGAGAACCCCTTCTACACCGAGCGCATCTGGGACAGGATGTACCGCCAGTGGCGCAAGCCGGTGGCCAAGGGCGCTGTCATTCACGCCATCGGGGCGGTGGACATCGCCCTGTGGGACATCATCGGCAAGGCCCTCGGCATGCCGGTCTACCGCGTGCTGGGCGGCTTCACGGACCGCGTTCGCGTGTACGCCGCGGGTGGCTACTACGAGGAGGGCAAGACGATCGCCGATCTGGCGCGCGAGATGGAAGGCTACGTCCGCGAGGGCTTCCGCGCCGTCAAGATGAAGGTCGGCGGCGAACCCTTGGCCGTGGACCTCGAGCGCGTGCGCGCGGTCCGCGAGGCCATCGGCCCCAGGATCGACCTGCTCATCGACGCCAACAACAAGTGGACCGCCCACGAGGCCATCCGCTTCGGGCGGGCGGCGGAGAAGTACGACCCCTTCTGGTTCGAGGAGCCGGTGGAGCCGGACGATTTCGCCGGGTGCGCCGAGGTGCGCCAGGCGCTGGACATTCCGATTGCGGCGGGGGAGAACGAGTTCACGCGCTGGGGGTGCCGCGAGCTGCTCGAGGCGCGCTCGGCCGACGTCCTGAACGCGGACACCGTCATTGCCGGGGGCATCACCGAGTACCGCAAGATCGCCGCACTGGCGTCTGCCTACCATGTGCCCGTCTCGCCCCACGGCAACCCCTTCATGGCCGTGCACCTGCTGGCGTCAGTGCCCAACGGCCTCATCATGGAGACCTACCCGGGAGTGGAGAGCAAGTACAACCTGGCGCTGCCGCTGTTCCCGGTGAAGGACGGCTACGTGGCGGTGCCGGACCAGCCCGGGCTGGGCATCGACCCGGACCCGGAGGTGGTGAAGCGCTACCGGGTGTGAGCCGAGCCTGGAGAGGGCGCCGGGCGCAGTTAGGGGACCTCACCGCAAGGAACCGGGACGGGCTAGTCCGGCGCAGGGTTGGGATACCGCAGGGCCTGGCCCCAGGGCAGGCCGCGGCGCCACTCGAACCGGTACTGGAGCCCCACAGAGGTCTGCATACTGCGCAACGAGTTGCCGTCCCGCTTGTTCCGGTAGAAGAGGAACTCCCGTTTCGGGACCAGGCTCAGGTTGCCGAGCAGCGGCACGGCCAGCGAGTGCGTCCACACGTCGAGGTACCGCGTGTCCACGGGAAGGTCGAGGGCTCGGGTCCGGTTGAAGAACAGGTCGCCCCGGTTCTCGATCACGTAAGCGAAGCCCACGCCGAGGGGAAGCGGCACGCGAATCCGGAAGTTGAGGAACGCCCCGTGCTGGAAGCGTGGGGCGCTGATGGCGTGGAAACTCGAGGCGGCGGTAATGCGCCTGTCGCCGCGGACGCAATCGGCGAAGGTCTCGCCTCTGTGCGCCTCGAGGAAGTCGCACCGCCAGGACGGTCTTCACATCCGGCACCTGCTTTCGCTGCGGCCACACGCGCGTGTTGACGCCGAATTCTCCGGCCAGCAGATTCGCTTTCTGATCCTGCAGGTAGGCGTTGTTCGACTGGCGCGTCAACTGCCGGGCGAAACTCTCCTCGGCCAGGGCGAACCCGTCCAGGAGTTTACCCGCTCTGCGCACTCGCAACCGCAGGCTGGAGCTGAGGGAAGTCGCTTCCGGCGACGTCACCCGCGACAGCGGAACGCCGGCGAACTTGGAGGAGAGGTTGGCCTCGGTGTCGCTGTTGTGCTGATAGAGGCTGTAGCTGCCCTCGAGCTTTTCCAGCGCTACCGACCAGACGCGCCGCATTTGCGTGGCGAACTCCAGCGAGTGGGCGGCCGGGAAGGGGCTGGGCCGGTTCAGGCCGTGTGCAGGCCAGGTCCGGAGCCGCTGCCAGGGCGTTAAGCCGGGGGTGGCGTCGAGGGGCTGCTGGGCAGTTTCGTCGAGGTAGCCGATGGCGGGGAACTTCCGGTCCCCGCACCGCGCGGCCTGGGGGCCGGCGGCGAGGGCGCCGCAGACCAGGGTGCTCAGGCGTGACAGCAGACCCAAGTCCCGCAGCCGCTTCGGTGGCGGCACGGCCGGCTGTTGCAGCTCCGGGTACCCGGTGTCCCCGCGGGCCAGGTAGTCGGTCACCGCGAGGGCATACAGCCTGCGGTCCTCGAGGGGCTCGCCGTTGACCAGGAACTGCCCGGTCCCGGCGTCCTGGAGGATGCCTAGCGTGACCAGCCCGCGCCCGGCCTCGAGTTCGAGGTTGAGAGCGCTGGCGTCCTGCTGATCAAACTGGCGGGACCTCTGGAGCAGCGCCTTCAGCGTGCGCCCCGTGGCCTGAACTGGCAAGACGAAATCGCCTTTCCAAAGCACCCGGTCCAGGACGGGTTCGAGTTCCGCAGCGCCCACCGGCATTCTGGCGTAGTGCAGCGGCGCGAACAGGTCGCGCCGTTGCAGCATGGCGACGTCCGCCTGGTCCAGCTTCCGCATGGCATCGAGCACCAGGCGCTGGAACTTGTCCCGGGTGGACCACTGGCGCAGATGCTGCGGGTCCAGCGCGTGGTCCACTTTCAGGAGCGCGGCGTCCACGGGTTCGCCCAGGGGCCGGCCTGGCCCCAACTCCTCCCTGAGGCGCACGGTGCCGGCGAACAGCGTGTGCTCGAGCTTCCACTGGCTGGCACAGGCCGGCGCGGGGCAAACCGACGGTGTCAGGTCGGCCTTCTGGAGGCGCACCTCGAGCACGCCCGGTTCCGACTCGCGGTGCATCCGCGCCGGGACCACCAGGAACGTCGGCCGGAAGTCCGGGTCGCTGGCCGACCTTCGGGTGAGGGTCTGTTCATCGGTGGCGCGCTGGTTGTCGGTCTCGGCGATGATCAACTCGAACGTCTTGCCGAGGTGCACTCCCAACAGCGCGGCCTTTTCCGCGGGCATTTGCGCGAGCAGGATCTTCCGCGCGCCGCGGCACTCCGGGTCCAGCTCACAAAACTGAAGCAACTGCTCGAGCGAGCGCACGGGATCGGCGACCACCACCGAGGAGTCCCAGCGCGGGTTGGCGTTCACCCAGCCGCGGTTCAGGTCTCCGATGTGTTCGTCGAACTGGGGTTCGACCACGCCGAAGACGGCCACCTTTTGGCCGCCGACCCTTTTGGTCGCGTAGGGCGCGGGAACCCTGGTCCAGTCGTTGATGTTCTGCAGCGGGTACTGGAAGAACGGACTGTGGACGCTGAAAGGGGTGCAGAAGGGTTTCTGCCCGCTCTTGGTAAGACAGAAGCCGTAGCTCGCGCCGGGAGTGAGGGCGTGCTGGAGCGGTGTAGTGAGGCCGGGCAGGCGGTAGCCCACGTCGGTGGAGGGCTTGCGCCCGAGGAGCTGGCTCTCGCGCCGCTGGAGCGCCCAGCAGTCCGGGCCTGCCGCGCCGGGCAAGCACGATGCTGGCGGGATCCCCCGGGTGGTCGCCGCGGCAAATGTAAGCGCCGTCGAATCTCCAGTCGATCCGGTAGCTGCGCTCCTCGCCGTCCTGGACGGTCATGCGGCCGGAGCCGACCTGGAGGACTCGGCGCGCGGCTGGCGAGCGAACTGGAGATCACCAGGTTGGCGGCGAGCAATTGGACCGGGTGGCCCTCGCCGCTCACCAGGAACCGGGCAATCTCCCGCAGCCTCTCGGGCCCGAGATACATCACCCGGGCGTCAAAGGCGGGAGCGAAGTTGTCGCCCACGCCGACGAGAAGGCGATTGAGGCGGTCGCCGCCGCCGGCCAGCTCGGCCACCCATGAGAACGCAACGAGGAACAGCGGAATTCGACGAATCATGTTTCCCTAAGCGGTTAATGCTATAACAGCCGTATGGCCAAGTTCGTTGTCGCCAAGACCATCGAAGCGCGGAAGCTGAACCGGCGGACGCGGCTGCCGACGGGCGAGGCGCAGGCGACCATCCCTTACGGGGGCATCATCGAAAACCCCGAGCAGGACGGCGACGTGGACACCTTCACCTACCTGGGGGAGCTGTACCAGTGCCGGCACGAAGTGTTGCAGGCGGCGCTGGAGAAGGGGCCGGCGGCGGAGGCGCGCGAGCCGGCCCGGGCTGAACCCGCTGCCGTGAAGCTGCGCTGGGAGACGATTCCCTCGACGCACGGGGAGGTGCGGCGGGCCAAGGCGCCGGGGGGCTGGCTGGTGGCGGCGGGCGGCGGCGTGACCTTCCTGCCCGACCCGGAGCACGGTTGGGACGGCGGGTCGGTGGGGTGAGGAAGCGCCGTGGAGGGGCGTAGCCACTACCCGGAGCTGCCTTTTCGCAGCGTCTGAGCCTGCGGTGGCCGGGCTAGGGTTTGCTCAGCAGGACCTGCATGGTGGCCACCTGAGGCCGGCTGAACTTGAGCGCCCTCTTCTGGGCCTGCTCCAGCCACTTGATGCGCTCCTGGCGGGACCCCTCCCCGAAAGCGAACAGCATGTCGGCGGGCGAGTTAGTGTGGCCCAGCCCCAGTTGGTGCCCGAGCTCGTGGGCGATGATGACAGCGAAGAGGCTGTTGATGTCGGTGGCTGTCCCGCCCAGGTACTCCACGATCCAGTTGCCGATCACGCCTTCGAAGATGTAGCCGGTCACGGGCTGACCCTGGTCGGCGCCCATGCGGTTGAACTTCCCCAGCCTGGAGCGTGTAATGCCCTGGGCCGAGACCCCGCCCACATCCGGATCGCCCCCCCAGGCAAAGGCCGCCTTGAGGAAGCGGTGGCTCGGCTGTGCGGAGCCCAGGCGGATCCGCACCCCATCGCCGAGCGGGCTGAAAAGACCCTGGACCAGGCTCAGGACCTTCTGAGGTCGCTGGGGATCGCGCGCAAAGCCCTTCCCCCGGGCGATGAGCTCGCTCTTGCTGTGCTGCAGCACCTCATTGAGTTCGACCAGCTCGGACAACTCCAGGTGGATCTCGAACGGCTGCGAGAGTGCTGTCTCTCCGAAGGCCTGAGCTTCGGCGGCGTCGTTCTTTCCCAGCGGCCCGGGACTGGAGAGGGGTTTGGCGCCCGGCCCGAGATCCGCTGGCGCCAGCCCCAGCGGGCCCGGCACTCTCTTCCTGGCCTGTGCTCTAATCATGATCCCGTCACCTTCTGGATGTAGTGTATACCCTGGCCCGTGGCTGCCAGCGCCAGCGGGATCTGATAGGATTGACCGCGTATGAAAGACGCAACCTCCCGACGCAACCTGTTTCGCGCCGCCGGTGCGGCCTGTCTGGGAGTTCCGGCGGGGGGCTCCGCGGCGGCGGCTCCGTATGTGGCCGGGGCGCTGGATCTGAAGGTCAAGCGCGTGGAGCGCACCTGGATCAGCGTGCCCTACCGCGAGGCGCCGGCGCGCAACATGATCCGCGAGCTGCCGCACTGGACCATCTTCGAGATCTCGAAGGTGACGCTGGGCTGCGGCGTGGTGGGCTACGGGGAGACCATGGTGTACTACACCTGGGGGCGGGTCACGGAGGCAGCCGTCGCCCGCGTGATGGGCCGCAGCGCCGCCGAGCACATGTGGGACGATGCGTTGGGCGCCGGTCTCCAGATGGCGCTGTTTGACGCCGTGGCCAAGGCGTCGGACGTACCCCTGTACCGCCTGCTGGGGCGCAAGCGGCGCGAGCGGCCGTTCGTGAGCTGGTGGGCCATCGACATGCCCGCCGAGGACTGGGTGCTCGAGTGCCGCGACGCCGCCGCCCAGGGCTACACGGATCTCAAGACCAAGGCCCGGCCGTGGTTCGACCTCGACCGCCAGTGTCGCGTGCTGACCAAGACGCTGCCGCCGCACTTCAAGATCGACTTCGACTTCAACAGCATGCTGCTCGACAGCTCGCGCGCCGGCCGCTACCTCGCCGAGATCGAGAAATACCCGCAGGTGGCCATCTACGAGACTCCCATCCCGCAGAGCGACGTGGCCGGCAACAAGTTTCTCCGCACGCAGACCGGCGTGCCCATCGCCATGCACTACGGCAGCCCGCCCATCATGACCGCGCTCAAGGAGGAGGTCTGCGACGCCTTCGTCATCGGCGGTGGCGCGAGCCGGGTGATGGAAAATGCTGCGGTGGCTGCGGCCGCCGACAAGCCGTTCTGGCTGCAACTGGTAGGCACGGGCATCACCGCGGCCTGGGCGCTGCACTTGGGCGCGGTGCTGAGCCACGCGCGCTGGCCCGCGGTCAACTGCCACCAGCTCTACACGCATCAGATGATCCGCCCGGTTATCCAGGTGGAGAACGGCACGGCCGCCGTGCCCGAGGCGCCGGGACTGGGCGTCGAGCTGGACGAAGACGCGGTGGCGCGCTTCCGCACCGAGCCGCTGAAGCAGGAGCCGTACCCGGCGCCCCACCTGCTGATCGCCATCCGCTGGCCCTCGGGGGCCACCAGCTATTACGCCCACGCGCGGCAGTACTGGGACGATTTCCTGGGCGGACGCCTGCCCCTGTTCCCCAAGGGCGTGTATCTGGAGCGCATCGCCGACGACGGCAGCCGGGAATGGAAGGACCTCGAAGCCCGCGCCGCCCAGGGCGGCGTGCACAGCGGGGGCAGGCCGCGGTGAAAGACCTCCGCGCGTGTTGACAAGGCCCCCCGACAGTGAACAAATAGTAGTGGTGAAGGAGAACCCATGGGAGCGAAAGATCGTTTAATGTGCGTGCTTTTGGCAGCCGCGGCGGTTTTGACCGCCCAGGAGTATCGCGGCAGGATACAGGGCCTGGTTACCGACACTTCGAATGCGGTGGTGGCCGGCGCCACGGTGACTCTGCGGAACGTGAACACCGGCGTGGCCACGACCCGGACCACCGAACCCACCGGGCGATACCTGTTCGACCTGATCGAGCCCGGCACCTACATGGTGACCGTGGAGTTGCAGGGCTTCAGCCGGTTCGTGCAGGAGAACATCCTGGTGCAGAACCGCAGCGACCTCACGGTCAACGCGGTGCTCCGGGTGGGGGGCCTCACGGAGAGCGTCACCGTCACGTCCGCGCCGGTAGCGCTGAAGTTCAACACCTCCACCATGGAGCTGACCATGGACCACACCATGCTGATGAATGCGCCCATCATCGCCCGGAATCCCTTCACCCTGGCGCTGTTGAATCCGGCGGTAGTCAGCACCTATACCTCGGCGAAGAACCCTTTCCATATGTGGTCGGCCAGCAGGGTGGAAGTGGGGGGCAGCCAGGCCCTTACCGGCGATGTGCTGGTGGACGGCATGCCGGTGATGCTGGGGGCCAAGAGTTCTTACGCCCCGACCATGGACAACACGACTGAAGTCACGGTGCAGCAGAACAGCGTGGACGCCGAGTACGGCCACAGCTCGGGGGGCACGCTGAACGTCTCGATGAAATCCGGGACCAACGAAGTCCATGGCGCCGCTTACTATTTCGGCCGGAATCCCAAGCTGAATGCCGTCTCCAATCCAATCCTGGCGACGCGCCCCAAGAACTTGGTGCGGAACCACATCTGGGGTGGGGCGGTGGGGCATCCGCTGGTCAAGAACAAGATTTTCAATTTCTTTGCCTACGAGCAGTGGCGGCAGCGGGACTCGCAGTCCGACCAGCGCCGGATGATGACCGCCCTGGAGGGCCAGGGCGATTTTTCGAAGTCGCTCACGAGCAGGGGCAGCCTGCGCACCATCTATGATCCGTGGACCTCGAAACTGGCGGGAGGGAGGGGAACCCGGCAGCCGTTCGCCGGCAACCTCATCCCCAAGGCGCGCATGGACCCGACCGCACTGAGGTTCCTGGCCGAGATATGGGAGCCTAACGGTCCGGGCGCGGACATCACCGGCCGCGACAACTTCACCGCGGGGTTCACGCAGAACTTGTCCTACCACAACGTCAGCAACCGAACGGACTTCGTCTTAAGTGACAGCCTACGCGGCTTCTTCCGCTTCAGCCGCTTTCGCACCTACATCGAGAGCCCGAACTTCACGCCGAACAAGTCGAGAATCTTCGCCAACCCCATCACCGGCCCGATGCACGCGTTGAACGTCTCGGGCGACATCATCTGGACGATCAACGCCACCACGGTGCTCAACATTCGGAGCAACTACATCTCCAACAATGACGACTTTGACGCCCCGGAGCAGTATGCCACTTTGGCCACCTACAAGGAGCTTTTTTCGAACGCCACCGATTTCTACACCAAGTACCTGGACATTGGCGCGCCGTTCTATTACCCCGGCCTGGATTTATCGAAAGCGGCAATTTCCGGAGGGACATACGGCAAATCCAATTGGTGGTTTCAGCGGCCGCAGGGCTACTACGACGCGGTGAAGCTGTCCAAGAACGTGGGTCCGCACTACCTCAAGGCGGGCTTCGAATTCCGCACCCTGCGCGTGGACGCCATTCGCCCCAACACCTTCCAGTTCCGCTTCCGCGAGCACGAGACGGCCGAGACGTGGCTTTCGCCCAACGTGGGGCTTAGCGGAGACGCCTGGGCGAGCTTCCTGCTGGGCGCCATGAACACCACCGCGACGGATTCCTGGGCCCAATACGTGCCCTTCAAGAAGGATACAGTGTACTATTACGGCGCGTTCCTCCAGGACGACTGGAAGCTGCGCCGCAACATCACCCTAAACCTGGGCCTGCGCTACGAGTACGAAGGCGCCATTTTCGACCGGGGCGGCACGTACGGGAAGTCCCGGTTTGAGCCGAACCGGTATTCGCGGGGGCTGGACCTGACCAGCCCGATTCCGGAGTTCCAAGGCGCCGGCCAGCCCAAGATGCCGGCGCAGGTGCTGGCCCTGATGGACCGGCCGTTCCAATGGAACGGCGCCTGGCTGTTCACCGATGACCAGAACCGCGGCATGTGGGATCCCAGGAGGCTGATCCTGCTGCCGCGCGCCGGAGTGGCGTTCCGGCTGAACGACCGGACCTCGCTCCGCATCGGTTACGCTCGCTTCAGCACGCCCTCCAAGTTGCAGCGGGACTCCGATGTGCTGGGCAGCACGCCGGCGCCGGGCTTCGGGGCCAACACGCCCTTGGCCCCCGAGCTGGAAGGTATCCCGCAACAGCGCCTGAGTGATCCCTTCCCGGCCGCGGTTAACCCCGTGACCATGCCGATAGGCAAGAGTGACGGCCGCTACACCCTGCTGGGGGACAGTGCGGACTGGGACAAGCGCGACCTGATCACTGGGGTGAACGATCGCTTCAATGTCACCCTCCAGCGCGAGAGCCTGGCTCGCTTTCTCGTCGAGGGCACGTACTTCTTCAACCTCGGACGCGACCGGCCCTACGTGCTCAACCTCAACCAGCGGAATCCGCAGATCACCAACACCCAACGCGGAAACCTCAACACGAATGTTCCCAACCCCTTCTACCAGTTGTTGCCCCAGAGCACGATGCGCGGCCCGCTGCGTAACCGCGCCAGCGTCTCAATCGGGTCGTTGCTGGCGCCCTACCCGCACTATGCCAACGTCCGGCAACTGAACACCGAGGGCGTCGGCGAGCGCTACCACTCCTTCCAGTTCCGCGTGCAGCGGCCATTCGCCAACGGGTTCAACTTCCTGCTGGCCTACAACTACAACCAAGAGCGATTCCAGGAATTCTTCAACAAGGAAGAGACCTTCCTGAACCAGTTCCAGTGGGAGGACGGCATCCGCCCGCGGCACCGGATGGCTATGGCGGGCACTTACGAGTTCCCCATCGGCCGGGGTCGGCGGCTGCTGTCTCAAGCGCACCCGGTGCTGGACGCCGTTCTGGGGGGATGGACAGTCAGCGCCATCTACATGTACTACGCGGGCAACCGCATCCGCTTCGATTTCCTGGAGGTGGTGGGCGAGCCGAAGATCGACAATCCCGACAAGTGGGGCCTGATGTTCAATCCCAGCGCCTTCAACTTCGTCACCGACAACGCCTACAAGGTTCGCACCAACCCGAAGTCGTATCCCGGCGTGCAGGGGCCCGGCTACAAGAATCTGGACCTCGTCCTGGCCAAGTTTTTCAGGATTACGGAGCGGTTGCGGGTGGAGTTCCGGATGGAAGCCTACAATTCCAGCAACACCTTCACGGGCAGGGATCCGAACACCACCTTCGGCGCCGCCGCCTTCGGGCGGGTGACCGCCATGGCGGCCGGCACCCAGGGCCGCGAGATGCAATACAACATACGGATACACTTCTAAGAACGCAGGGCCCGGAGCGCCCCGTCAAGCCTTGATCTTGTCGTAGTCGAAGGGCTCGTTGACCAGGTGAAGGTAGGGCTCGCCGTCCTTTGGGAGGTAGTAGGTCTTGAGCGGCGTGCGGGGGAAGTCAGAGAGCTTCCGCGGGACGGCCCGCCCGTTCAGCCACTCGTAGACGGGCACCTCCCAGGGGTTGAAAGTGTCCGTGAGGCCGCGCTCCTTGGCGATGCGGAATAAGTGCACGTTGCCGGGCTCGTGGCCGCCCAGGTACATGCCGATGAGGTCCAGACGGAACTTGTCCAGGGAGAACATGACCAGGTTGGTGAGGTAATCGTCGCCCGTGCCGAAGCCGTCGCCGTCGCGCCCGTAGATGCCCTCGAGGATGGCCAGGCCGGTCCGCATCACGCTCATGTGATCGCAGGTCTTCTGGGCCCAGATCTCCTGGCGGATGGGGCTGAGCTCGGCGCGGCTGTCGTAGCGCGAGTAGCCCATCCTGCGGTGGCGCTCGAAGAACTGGTTGATGCGCGACTCGGCGCGGGGATGGAAGTCGGGCTTCATCCAGTCGGGCACGCCGGTCACGGTGGGCCAGCCGCCGCAGAAACGGACGTAGGGGGCGACCACCAGTCCCTGCTCGTTCTTCGCCGACAGGCTCATGCACATGCCATGAGCCTTCCACTTGGCGATGTTCAGCAGCCAGGTATCCGGCTCGCCGACCGGAGCGTAATGGGGAATGCGGGCGAACACCACGCCGTCGGCCACCCTGCTCCAGGTCATCTCGGAGTTCTCGCGGAAGTTGCGGGCGCGGCGGTCGGGCTCGTTCATCTGGACGCCGTGGCGCTCGTGGATGTCCACGAACCCGCGCACGTTCCAGCCCCACTGGTTGTTGGCCTCGGCGAAGGAGAAGCTCTTCAGCCCCAGTTCCTTGAGACCCAGGATGAGGCCCTCGTAGAACTGCGGGTCGGTGGCCGCGCCCCAGTTTTCGATGGCTGGCCGGGAGCGGCTGCGCACCGGGGTCGGATTGGGCTTGAGGATGACACGGTGGGTGAGGGGCACGCCGGGCGTCTGGCGCGGCACGAAGATCTCGCGGGCCAGCATGAGCCCTTCGCGCAGCTTGGCAGCCTCGTCGCTCTTGTGCGCCACGCGCGTGCGGCGGACGAAGACCGCCTGGGGGTGGCTCTCGATGAAAGGATGCACCCCGAAGAAGCGGGGCGCGGAGCGTGCGGCGGCTGTTCCCAGCAGCCCCAGACCGGCCGTGCGGCAAAAGTCTCTGCGTCCCAGTTCCATGGCTTCTGACCCTAGTGTAACGTCTTGCGGGGCGGGAATCCTGGGGACAGGCAGCGCTGTCCACGCGCGGCGCTTGGGACAGCGAAGCCCGTCCCCGGATTCCTCAGTTCAGTCCGGCCAGACGGGTGCGCGCCTCCAGGAGGTAGGGGTTGAGATCGAGTGCCTGGCGGAAGGCCTCGCGCGCGCGGGCCTGGTCGTGGAGGCCCAGGTAGCCCAGCCCGGCGAGGTAGTGCGCCTGGGCGGTGCGGTTGCGCCGGGACTGCCGCTCGCCGAACTTGGCGAAGTAGTCCACCGCCTGGGGCTGCGCCAGGGCGTCCGCAGCAGTCTTCACCAGGCTGCGGAAGATGCCCGCCGCCCGCTCGGCCTGGCCCAGTTTCTCGAGCGAGAGCGCCTGGTAGTAGAGCAGCGCGGCGCCGCGGTCCACCGTAGGCCGCGGGCTTTCCTCGCTGCCCACCAGTTGGGCCGCCGAGAGCTTGAAGGCCGCGAAGGCCTTGGGCCGGTCGCCCATGGCGTCTTCAGCGACGCCGATCCAGTAGTAGATCTCCGGGAAGCGCCCGCCGCGGTAGGCCCGGGCGGTCTGCAAGTTCTCCGGATACTCGAGGGCGGCCTGGTAGTCGGCCAGCGCCGCAGCGTACTGCTTGGCGGCCAGGCGCTGGCGCCCGCGCAGCAGGTGGGCATCCACCCAGGAGTCGTGCACGCCGAAGCGCGCGCCGCCTTCCCAGATGTGGAAGCGGCGCCCTTGCAGCAGCGCGAGAGCCTGGTCATACTGCCCTAGCAGCACCCGCAGGGCGATGTCGTGCGAGAGCGTGTCGTCGCGCTTCAAGACCGTCTCGCGGTGCTGCTCGAACAGGGCGAAACGTTTCTCCAGGCTCACCGCGGCGGCCTCATAGAACTGGTCCAGCTCGAACAGGAACAGGGGGTCGTGGGGATTGAGCGCGATGGCCTTCTCGAGGCTGGCGATGGCCTTGTCGAGGCCTTCCGGCTGGCGGGCGTAGGCCACCGCCAGGTTGCGGTGGACGGTGGGGAAGCGGTCGTCGAGCGCGCGCGCCTGCTCCCAGGCCTCGATGGCCTTAGCGGGCTGGAGGTCGTAGAGCAGGTTGCCCAGGTAGTAGGGGGCGCGGGCGTCGGGCGGGTTGGCGCGCATGGCCGCGCGCAAGGCGTCGGCGGCTTCGAGCTGGAAGGGGAAGCAGTAATCGGGCGGCATCTTGGCCGCCAGCCGGTAGAACTCGGCCGCCTTCTCGGTCTGGCCCTTCTTCTGGCTGAAGTAGCCCAGATAGTAGTAGACCAGGGGCGAGAGGCGCGCCGGCTGCGGCGCCGCGGCCGCCATCTCCGCCAGCAGGTCGATGGCATCCTGCCAGAGGCCGGCCCCGGCATACTCGAGGGCCATTTCCAGGCCCGCCGGGGTGTCGTCTTTGACGCGCGCCCGCCACACCGCGGCTCCCGGCGCCGTCCGGCCTCCCAGGAACCGCTCGGCCGTGACGCGCACATCCAGCGGGTCGATGGAGGTGACCTGCCGGTTCAGCCGGGCGGCTTCCTGGATCTTGCCGGCGCGGCGCAGCAGGGCGGACTTCAGATTCAGGGCGCGCGTGTTCAGGGCGTTGGTGGCGAGTGATCGGTCGAGGAACTCCGCAGCGCGAGCGGTCTGGCCGCGCAGCGAGGCGATCTCGGCCAGGCCGAAGTAACCCGGCGCCTGCCAGGCGTAGCTGCAGATGGCCTTGGAGAAGGCGTCGTGGGCTTCCTCGAGCTTCTCCTGGGCCTTTAGCGCCGCACCGAGGTAGTAGTACGGCTCGCCGTCTTTGGGGCTGGTGTAGCTGTGCGCCAGGCGCGCGATGGCCGCCCGGAGCCGTTCCTCGGCCTCGCGGTAGAGGCCGCGCTTCAGGTAGAGGATGCCCAGGGCCGTGTTGACGCGCGCGTCGCCCGGATCGCGCCGCAGCGCCTCCTGGTAGTAGGGATCCGGCTCGAGCGCCGGGCTGTGGAACTGCTCGAGGCGCAAGCCCGCCAGGTACAACTCTTCGTTGGTCTGGACCTGCTGGGGCAGCGGGGGCGGCGTCACCGCGGGTGGCACCGGCTCGCGCGGGCGCGCCGCGGGCTGATAGGCGATCAGCTCCTTGCCGCCCACCGACAGCGAAGCCCGCAGGTCCTCCGCGCTGGCGCCGGCCGGCGCCGACACCTCCTGGAAGAACGGTTTGCCGGGGGCGAGGGCCACCTTCTGTTCAAAGACGGTCTTGCCCTTAGCCTTCAGCGTCACCAGCGCCAGCGGACGCGGCGAGGTGACGTGAAAGCCCAGCCGGGCCTGGCCGTCGGCGCGCAGCTCGAGGTTGACGGCGGCCTCCAGATTGGCGTTCTTCACGCCGCCGGTCTCCCGGAACGGATACCAGAATTGCTGGAAGCTCTTGACCTCGAAGGGCTGCGCCCAACTGTAGTCGGGCTGGTTGTCAGAGTAGGCGCCCACCATCAGCTCGAGATACGGCCCGTCCTTGTCGGAGAGGATCCGGTCCCAGAGCTGGCCGCCCGGCCCGTTGCCCCAGGTGAAGAACTTCTTGCCGGGAACGACGTTGTGGTCGGCGACGTGAAGCGTGCCGGCGCGCTTGCCGTGGTCGTAGCCGGCCAGGAAGTCGTCCTCGTAGTTCCAGGCGAACATGGAGATGGAGGAGGGGTGGTTCTTCCACCAGCTCACGTCCACGCCGCGGGTGAAGTCGATGCCGTTGTAGACGGAGTCGGCGACGGGCCAGCGGGCGAACTCGCGCTTGGCGTGTTGCGTGACGAACTGGGTGCGCGGCGGGAAGATGATCTGGTAGTTCTCGTTGGCGTGCACGGCCACGTTGGCGAAGCACAGGAAAGTGTGCGGCAGCGCCGTGCGGTTGATGAGCTGGAAGCTGGCCTCGAGGTACGACTTCCCGGGCCGGAGCGTCAGCCCGATGGCCCACTTCATGCGGTGCCGCAGCTCGAGCTCGCCCACCCAGATGGTCTTGCTGCCGTCGGGGTTGGACGCGAGCTTGTAGTTGACCGGCAGGAAGCTGGAGGCCCGGTGGTGGTGCGGGTAGTTCCACTCCACGCCGCCCGAGATCCACGCCCCCAGCATGCCGATCAGCGCCGGTTTGATGACCGTCTGGCGGTAGAAGAAGTCGTAGCCGTTGGTCTTGTCCACCGCGGAGAAGATGCGCCCGCCGAGCTCGGGCAGCACGCAGATCTTCAGGTACTCGTTCTCCAGGTACAGCGCCTTGTAGGTGCGGTCCTCCTGGCGGTCGGTCAGCTTGTCGTACAGCGGATAGGGATAGACCGCGCCCTTGGCGCCCTGGTAGGTCCGGCCGAAGTAGAACATGGGGTTCGGATCCGGCGGTCCGGGCACGTAGGTGGGAATTACCAGCGGCTCTTCCCACACCCTGACGGCGGGAACGGCGGCGCTGAGCGCGCCAGCCAGCAGCAGCATCCACCCCAGCGGGCGACGAAGCATAACGGGCCTCCTGAAACGCGATCCGGACCTAGAATTATGCCAGATCCTTGGTGTGGAGCAGAAAGCGGCCCCACGTGTTAGGCTTGTTCGACAGCGCCGCGCCGTGGCTAACAAGGCCCAAGACTACACCCCCGCCGACCTGGCTCTGCTCGAACAGATCGCCGAGGTGATGGCGCCGGTGCTCATGGAAACCGAGGCGCTCGGGCAGCGGCTGCCGCTGCCGACCGATGTGCTGCTGCGGCAGCTTGAATCCCTCAACCGGCACGTAGCGGGACTTTCGGACGATCTGCACCGCATCGCCTATCAGCTCCACCCCTCCGTCCTGGAACACCTGGGCCTGGCGGTGGCCCTGCGATCCTACTGCGCGGAGGTCTCCCTGCATCACGGGCTGGCTGTAAAGCTTCTGACCCGCCACGCGCCGGAGCGGCTCCCCGAGGACGTGGGCTTGTGCCTGTACCGGGTGGCTCAGGAAGCGCTCCGCAATGCGGCCCGGCACTCGAACGCCCGGCGGGCCACCGTGGCGCTCTCCGGCACTTGCAAGGAAGTCCGTCTCAGCATCACCGATCGCGGCGCGGGTTTCGACCCCGCGGGGGCGAAGGCCAAAGGGGGCCTGGGCCTGATCAGCATGGAGGAACGGGTGCGGCCAGGCGGCGGCAGCCTGACGGTCAAGTCGCAGCCCGGCAAGGGCACGCGGGTCGAGGTGCGGATCCCGCTGCCGGAGGCCGTTTCATGAGCGGGTCCGCGGAGGCCGACCGGGCGGCCCCCACCCGATGGAGGCGGAGGGTCCCGTTCGGCCTGTTCCTGCTCTTTGCGGTTCTGGCGGCCGGCATGGGCGCGGCCGGCTACCTCTACCACCAGCACGGGACGCGGCAGTTCGAGGAGGCGGCCCGGCGTCAGCTTGTCGCCATTGCCGACCTGAAGGTGACCCAGATCGCCCGTTGGCGGGCCGAGCGGATCGGGGACGGCGAGATCCTGCGCGCCAACCCGGAGCTAACCCGGGCCATCCGCCGCCTGGTGGACGGCCCTCCCCAGGCCGAGCTGCCCCGGGAGCTGGCCGTCTGGTTGGCATTGTTCACCAGGCACTACGACTACGAGAACCTCATGCTGCTGGACCGGCAAGGCCGGCCCCGGTTTTCGTTGGAGCGCCAGATTCGGCCACTGGACCCGCCCTGCGCGGCCGCCGCGGAGGAAGCTATGCGGACGACCAGGGTGTCCCTGTCGGACTTGTACCGGACCGGGGCGCCCGCCAGGAACCACCTGTGCGCGGCCTTCCCGGTGATGCCGCCAGGTGGTGGGGCAGCTCCCCTCGGGACCATCCTGGCGCAGATTGACCCCCACCGCTTTTTCTATCCTTTGCTGGAGTCCTGGCCGACGCCCAGCCCCACCGCGGAAGCCCTGGTGGTACGCCGGGAAGGCGATCACGTAGTCTACTTGAATGAGCTGCGGCACCTGCACGACACGGCTCTCCGGCTCACACTCCCCGTGATCCGCAACGACCTGCCAGCGGCGATGGCGGCGCTCGGGCGGGAGGGAATCGTCGCGGGCCGCGATTATCGGGGCGTGCCGGTGCTGGCAGCAGTGAAGAAGGTCCCTAATTCGCCCTGGTACCTGGTAGCCAAGGTGGATGCCGAGGAGATCTATGCGCCGCTCCACAAGTGGGTTGGGTGGATAGTCCTGGTGTGGGTGCTCTTGCTGGCGGGAGCGGCCGCCACGGCCGGGTTGCTGTGGCGCCACCAGCGGGCGCGCTTCTACCGCCAGCAGTACGAGGCGGAAGTGCAGGCGCAGGCAGCCCTGGAGCACAGCCGCCAGCAGCTCCGCGCCCTGGCCGCGCGCCTGTTCAGCGCGCAAGAGGACGAGCGCCGGCGCTTGTCGCGCGAGCTGCACGACGATTTGAACCAGAGGCTGGCCGTGCTGGCCATGCAAGTGGATAGCCTCCAGCAGCAGACGCCGGCCCTGGCGAAGCCGGTCCGCCGCGAGCTGGCGACCCTCCAGGACCAGTTGGGGGCGCTCTCCGACGAAATCCGGCGCCTCGCCTACCAGTTGCACCCCTCCATCCTCGAGCACCTGGGCCTGGCGGTCGCGCTGAGATCCTGCTGCGCGGAATCCTCGACGCACGAAGGCATCCCAGTAAGGTTCGAGGCGGAGAACGTCCCGGAGAGCTTGCCGCTGGATGTGGCGTTGTGCCTGTATCGGGTAACTCAGGAAGCGCTCCGGAACTTGGCCCGGCACTCCCGCGCCGGCCAGGGCACGGTGAGGCTGGTTGGAACCGGCGAGGGTCTCGAACTCTCGATTGCCGACGACGGCGCCGGCTTCGACCCCGCGGGGGCGAAGGCCAAAGGGGGCCTGGGCCTGATCAGCATGGAGGAACGGGTGCGGCTGGGCGGCGGCAGCCTCTCCGTGGACTCGCGCCCGGGTGAGGGAACGCGCCTCAAGGTGCGCATGCCGCTGGCTGAACCGCCTGCCTAACCGCCGCGCGCCCGCCGTCTGCGAGAATGGCAGGATGAATCCCGGAATCGAGAACCTCCGCCGCCGGGGCAGCCGGATCATCGCCGAAGGCAAGCACATGCTGCCAGCCGCCTCGCTGCTGATGGCCGGAGGCGTCATCACCTCGCTGGACGATCTGGCGAAACCGTTCGTTACGATCATCAATTCCTATACCACCCAGATCCCTGGCCACGCCCACCTGGACCGGCTGGGCGCCGTTCTGCGCGAGGAACTGAAGGCCCTGGGCTTCAACGTGTGGTACGCCAACATCGGCGCGGCCATCTGCGACGGCATCGCCATGGGGCACTTCGGCATGAAGTACTCGCTGCCCTCGCGGGAGCTGATCGCCGACCAGATCGAGTCCATCCTGGGCGCGCACCCCTGCGACGCCTGGATGGGGGTGGGCAACTGCGACAAGATCGTGCCCGCCATGTACAACGCCATGGTGCGCATCAACATTCCGGCGGTGTACGTGAGCGGGGGACCGATGCTGGCCGGGCGCGGGGGGACCGACGTGATCACGGTCTTCGAGGCCGTGGGCCGGGCGAGCGCCGGCCAGATCACCGAGGCCGAGCTGCGCCGCCTGGCCGAGGGCGCCTGCCCGAGCTGCGGAAGCTGCGCCGGCATGTTCACCGCCAACTCGATGAACTGCCTGGGCGAGGCGATCGGCTTGGCCCTGCCCGGCAACGGAACCATCCCGGCGGCGCGCTGGGTGGATGAGCCGGGCGGCGCCGTCGAGCTCAACCCGGACCGCCTCGCGCTGGTCCGCCGCGCCGCGCACGCACTGAAGGCCTGCCTGGAGCAGAACCTCCGGCCGCTGGACATCGTCACCCGCCAGGCCCTGGACAACGCTTTCGTGCTGGACATGGCCATGGGCGGCTCGACCAACACGATCCTCCACGGGCTGGCGCTGGCGCACTCGGCGGGCATCCCCTACGACCTCAATTGCCTCAACGAGATCTCCGACTGCACGCCCACCCTGTGCAAGGTCTCGCCCAGCCGCCCCGACGTGCACCTCGAGGACGTGCACCGCGCCGGCGGCATCGGCGCCATCCTGAAGGAGCTGGCCCGGCGCGGCGGCACGCCGCTCAATCCGGATGTCCCCACCGTGGCGGGCCGCCTGGCCGACTACGTGGCCGCCGCGCCGGCGCCCGACGGCGACGTGATCCGGCCCTTCGAGCGCGCCTACTCGCCCACCGGCGGGCTGGCCGTGCTGTTCGGCAACCTGGCGCCCAAGGGCGCGGTGGTCAAGGTGGCGGGTGTGGAAGCCTCGATGCTCGAATACGAGGGCGCGGCGCGCATCTACGAATCGCAGGAAGCGGCGCTGGCCGGCATTCTGGGCGGCGAGGTCCAGGACGGCGACGTGGTGGTGATCCGTTACGAAGGCCCGCGCGGCGGCCCCGGCATGCAGGAGATGCTGTCTCCCACGGCTGCCCTGGTGGGCGCAGGCATCCGGGCCGCGCTCATCACCGACGGGCGTTTCTCGGGCGGCACGCGCGGCCTGTGCGTGGGCCACGTGTCGCCCGAGGCGGCGGCCGGCGGCCCCATCGCCGCGGTGCGCCACGGCGACCGCATCTGGATCAACGCCGTGACGCGCCGGCTCGAGCTGAAGGTGAGCGACCAGGAGATCCGGCAAAGGCTGGCCGCGCTGCCGCCGTTCGAGCCCAAGGTCAAGCGCGGCTGGCTGGCGCGCTACGCCCGCTTCGTCACCAGCGCCGACACGGGGGCGGTGTTGGAGGTGTGAGCCCGCTCACTACGGAAGCTGGTATTCGCCCTCGATCTCGATGGTGAAGGTGCCGTCGGGGGCGGCCTTGCCCTTCAAGGTACCCTTGCCCTTGAGGCCCTTGAGCTTGCCGGTGCCGCCGGTGTAGCTCCAGGTGCCTTCCGCGGTCTGGGTCACGCCATCCTTCACAGTCCCTGTGCCTTGAGTGATGGTGAAGTAGCGGTCCCCATTCGCCATGGTGCCGAAGGCCGCAGTTCTGGTTCGTAGGCGGCTGCCGGCAACGTCCCTGGAGGACGTGTACTCGTGATCCTTGGCCGCCAGTCCCGCAATCTCGGGAGGCTTGACCCAGGTGCACGTGGTCTTGGAGATAGTGAAGACGTGGTCAGGCCGGTCGCCGACCGGGATGGTGTAGACGGGGTCGGACTTTCCGCACTGCATGGTGCCGGAAACCTTGGTCTGCGCGGCCAGCGAGGCTGCCAGTGTGAGCATGAGTAGGAACAGCAGAATCATCCTGGGACTCATAGAGATCTCCTTGAGAGGTGATTTGATGCCGCCCGTATGAATGCGCAAAGAGAGGCGCCCCATCTTCCAGTAGTATGCCCACGTCACACAGGGATGTCAATACCGCTCCCAGTGCAGCACGTCGGCGAGCGGGCGTTTGGCTTTTTCGGGCTGCTCGGCGGGGTAGCCAAGGGCGATCATGCTCACCAGGTGGTAGCCCTCGGGCGCGCCAACGAGCCGGCAGATCTCGTCCGCGTAAGGCTTCTTGTCGCCCGCTACCCAGCAGGAGCCCAGCCCGTGCGCGCGGGCGGCCAGCAAGATGTTCTGGGTGGCCGCGGAGCCGTCTTCCAGATAGTACTTGGTCTCCCGGCACAGCACCACCACGCAAACGGGGGCGTTGACGATGAACCTGCCGTGGTCGGTGGTTGCGGCGATCTTCCGGCGCAGCTCGCCGCCGGTGATGACCACGAACTCCCAGGGCTGGATGTTGATGGCGGAAGCCGCCAGCCGCCCGCAGTCGATGATGTCCGCGAGCACCTCGGGCGGGACCGCCTGGGGGGTGAAAGCGCGCACCGAGCGCCGGGTCTTGAGAACCTCAATCGCGTCCATGGCGTCGAACCTCAGTCTTTGACGTATATTACCTGGTTTCCACGGAGAATGACGCGGGTGAAGGAGTGGTAGGTCCGGCCGTCGGGGGCACGTTCCACACTCGAGAAGGTCAGGTGCACGACGTCGCGGATCTCGGACCGCCCGGTGGGGATGTAGACGGTGTCGTAAGTGGGCGTCTGGCGGTTGATAGCCGTGGGGTCGAAGAAGTACTGAAACCTGCCGCCCGTGACCGCCCGCGTGCCCTGAGCGATCACCGCGCCGGGGATGACGGCGGCGAAGTGAACCACCTCCGCCGTGCTCGTGCCAGTGATGGTGAGGCCCGCCGTGGGCGTGAAGGTGGACTGCACGGGCAAATTGAGCCGCAGGCGCGGGGCGTCCGCGGGGCGGTCTTTCTCCACCACGTAGATCTCGCCGCCCTCGGGCGGCAACCCGGGCATGTACCCGTAATGACCCTCCCACACGCCCGCCAGGCGGAACGTGTAAGTGCCCGGCACGTCCAGCGTGACGCGCTGGCTGCCCGCGAAGCTGCCGCCCGCGTCCCCCTGGCCTTGCCACATCACCTCGCGACCGTCGGGATAGCGGAGCACGGCGGTGATGTTGACCGGCAGTATGGGGTCGATCTGCACCGCCGGGGCGAAGCTGGCGCCCGTCTCGTACATCAACCCCGGACGGGCGCCCACCAGGAAGAACCGCGCCCGCTCACCGGTGGAGCCGATCACGTCCTCGGAGCCGGGCGCGATCACCCGGTTGTTCTTGGTGCCCTTGGGCAGGATGAAGGCACTGGCCGTGTAGCCCGCGTAAACGGGCGGCTCGCCCTTCCTCCGCAGCACCACCCCGCCGATGAGCCGGTAGATGTCTCCGGGCAGGTCCCCGTTGCTGCTGGCGTTGATTTGGCCGCCAAAGCTGTTCGGGCTGGTGGGCCAGTAGGGCGCGCGCACGCCGTCCTCGCCCACCAGGAACCGCGACATGAAGCCCGGACGCGGCGCGCCCGCGTAGTAGTAGGCCCAGTCGGTGAGGTACTCGGGGAACAGGTGGGGTGAGTACCCGTTCGAGGTGCGAAGCTGGATGTTGGACACGCCAATGCCCTGCACGCGCGCGTCATAGGGTCCCGGGTTCTCTTTGTTCTCGTAGATCAGCACCGGCTCGATCTTGTTGGCCCCCTGCTGCTCGCTGGCAATCAGCAGCACGTCGCCGGGGTGGTAAGGGAAGTTGATGTGCTCGAGGTAGCTGGCGCCGGTGGCCGTATCCACCCAGCCCTCGCGCCGGGTCTCGCCGCGGTCCAGGTACTTGCCCAGGATGGTGAGCTTCTTGCCGCGCGCCACGATAGGGCTGTCCGGGGGGTAGACCACCCCGGCGTGCCGCATGCTGCACACCCACAGGTGGCCGTCCTGGTCCACGTACCTGGCCAGCACGTGCCCCAGGTACTCGCCCGGGGCGTCGAAGGTCAGCGCCTGGTTGCCCTGGGCCGCGGTGAACATCCCGGAGGGCGAAGCCCGGCCGCTGAAGGACAGCTTGCGCACGTTGTTCGGGTCGGAGTTGACGAACAGGTAGGCGTTGACCTCGACGTCGGCCGGGACCGCCGGGGCGAAGCCGATGTCGCGGCCGTAGCGGTTCCCGACCGGGTATGCCTGGCCCTGGAAGGTAGCCGTGGCCAGGGTGATGCGGTTGGCGATCCAGAACTTGTAGGCACCGCCGCCCTCGTAGCGGTTGCCCCAGATATCGGCCAGCCAGCCGGTGGCCTTGACCGTGAATTGTCCGTAGGCCGGCGGCCGCCAGGCGGTGAAGGCGGACCGCCGGGTAGTGGGCCACTGCCCGGTCTTGGCGATGAAGGGGGCCGTGCCCAGGTCCTGGGTGGTCCCGTCCGGGTTGGTGACCTGGATGGACAGCTCGCCGCTCTGGAAGTTCCACGGGATGTTCGTGCGCAGCTCGATGGTGTCGGTGAGGAACTGCGGCTCCAGCGAGTAGGACAACTTGTTCCGCGTGTCCGCCGGGTTGCTGTACAGCGGCAGGATCACGTCGTCCTGGATCAGGTTGCGCCCGGAGATGCCGAAGTAGGGCTGGTCCTGCGCGGCCACCACGCCGCGGTAACCGTTCGAGTTGTAGCTGTTCAGCAGGATCCACGGAACCCTGGGCGTGATGGCGGAGGCGTCCACCGCCCGCCCGGAGACGTGCGTCCCGCTGGCCCGCACCGGGGGCGAGTAGATGTGCGACTCGATGGGCCGCCCCTTGAAGAACGGGCGGCGGGCAAAGCTCTCGCAGTTCAGGTTGTAGTAGCGCTTTTGGGCCGTGACCACGCCGTAATCCAGCCGCAGCCGGTAGATGCCCGGCGGCAGGTCCGCCGGAAGTTGGAACTTCAGGCTGAAATCGGCCTGCCGCTGCCCGGCCAGCCGCTTGGTGGCCGCCAGGGGCACCGTTGCGAACTCGTCCACCGGCGTGCGGAACCCGTAAGCGCCGAACCGGTTGGTCGCCGCGCCCAGCACCCCCCCCTCGATGGGCAGCCCGGTCGGGGTCAGCAAAGTGGACATCCGCTCGGCGCTGGCAAACCGCAGCCGGCCGTCCGCGTCGAAGGTGCGCTCGGCGGTCACCAGCAGGATGAACCCGTCGGCCACGATCTTCAGCGGTGGCGCCGCCAAGGCCGCCAGGTGGAGGTCGGAGACGATCAGCCGGGCGTTCAGCGTTACCACCGTCGCCAGCCGCCAGGAGGCCGGGCTGAAGTTGACATCCGTGTACCATTCGCCGTAGTCGGTGTAGCCGCTGTTGCCGAAGCTCACCTGCCCGGAACCCGCCGGGGGCAGCGACGGGCTCAGCAGCGCCTGCCGCCAGGCGTCCAGCAGGTGGTGGAGCATCACGTAAGGCGAGGCCGCCCCGGCTGCCCGGTTCGCCCAGGTCCTCTCCGCCGCGACCCCCGCCCAGGGCGCCACCCACAGCGCCAGCGCGGCTGACGCCACCCATCTACGGTTCCACCCCATGACCTTTCACCCTTTCCCAGTGTACCCTTCATGCCCGCAGTGCTTCACCCACCTGAAGGAACCCGGCGGGCGGCCTCGAGGTCTCGCCCCGAGGGGGTTCGGGAGCGGAATGTCGAAAAGGGGCTTGCGCCGGGGGGTGATGCAGGTTTATATTGTCAATTTAAGCACTCGCGCCTCGGGAGCCTGTGGGACCCCCGATTTTGAGTCCTGCCGGGGGCGTGAGTCTGAGGAACTGACTCGGGAATGCCGAACAGCTTCTGCCGGTTCGTACTGATCAAGCGGGGCGTGCGCCGCCCGAGCGGGCGCCCCCAACTCCAAGGAAGGTGGCCGAATGCCAAGCTACGTCAACCCTGAAAAGTGCGACGGGTGCAAAGCGCTGGACAGAACTGCGTGCCAGTACGTTTGCCCCAACGACCTGATGGTCCTGGACAAGGAGACGATGAAGGCCTTCAACCGCGACGTCTCCATGTGCTGGGAGTGCTACAACTGCGTCAAGATCTGCCCGACCCAGGCAGTCGAGGTCCGCGGCTACGCCGACTTCATCCCCATGGGCGCCTCGGCGACGCCGCTGCGGTCCACGGACTCGATCATGTGGACGGTGAAGTTCCGGAACGGGATGGTCAAGCGGTTCAAGTTCCCCATTCGCACGACGCCGGAAGGCGCGGCGGCGCCGGAGGGGGGCTACCCCACCCACACGGACCTGAACAGCCCAACGCTGGCCACCGAGCCGGCGTCGCTGGGCTTGCCCGAAGTATTCACCCTGAGAAAGTAGGAGGAGAGCGATGCCCAATTTCGAGAAAGTGACAATAGAAACCGACCTGCTGATCCTCGGGGGCGGCATGGCGGCCTGCGGAGCAGCCGTGGAAGCGGCCTACTGGGCCCAGCAGCACGGCCTGAAAGTGACGCTGGTGGACAAGGCCGCGGTGGACCGCTCGGGCGCCGTGGCCATGGGGCTGTCGGCGATTAACCAGTACGTGGGGCTGCGGGACGGCCAGAACACGGTCCTGGACTACGTCAATTACGTGCGCAACGACCTGATGGGGGTCACGCGCGAGGACCTGGTGGCCAACATTGCCCGGCACGTGGACTCGACCGTACACCTGTTCGAGCAGTGGGGCCTGCCCATCTGGAAGGACGAGAACGGCGCCTACGTGCATGAGGGCCGCTGGCAGCTCATGATCAACGGCGAGTCCTACAAGGTGGTGGTGGCAGAGGCCGCCAAGAACGCCCTGCTCCAGGGCGGGGTGGGGGAGATCTTTGAGCGGGTCTTCGTGGTAGGGCCCATCATGGACGGCGACCGCTGCGCCGGCGCGGTGGGCTTCTCGGTGCGCGAGAACAAGTTCTACATCTTCAAGGCCAAGGCCACGCTGGTGGCCATGGGGGGCGCGGTGCACGTCTTCAAGCCGCGCAGTTCCGGCGAGGGCATGGGGCGGGCCTGGTATCCGCCCTGGAACTCGGGCTCCTCGGCCTACTTCACGCTTCAGGCCGGCGCCGAGATGACCTGCCAGGAAGTGCGCTTCATCCCGGTGCGCTTCAAGGACGCCTACGGGCCGGTGGGGGCGTGGTTCCTGCTGTTCAAGAGCCGGGCCACCAACGCCATGGGCGGCGACTACATGGTGGAGCGCAGGCCGGAACTGGAGAAGTGGGCGCCCTACGGGCGGGTGAAGCCCATCCCGGCCAACTTGCGCAACTACCTCGGCATGCTGGACATCTTCGAGGGCAAGGGCCCAATCTACATGCGGACCGAGGAGGCCATCGGCAAGATCGCGGACGCATACAAGGACGACGAGAAGGCCCACAAGAAGAAGATGCGGGAGCTGGAGTCGGAGGCTTGGGAGGACTTCCTGGACATGACCATCTCCCAGGCGCTGCTGTGGGCTGCCACCAACGTCGAGCCCGAGGTGCGCTCCTCCGAGATCGCGGCCGCCGAGCCGTACTTCATCGGTTCGCACTCCGGCGCTTCCGGCGCCTGGGTGAGCGGGCCCGAGGACCTGCAAAGCGACGAGTCCAGGGCCGAGTACTTCTGGGGTTACGCCCACATGTCCACGGTGAAGGGCTTGTTCTGCGCGGGCGACGCCTCGGGGGCCTCGAGCCACAAGTTCTCATCGGGGTCGCACGCCGAGGGCCGCGTGGCCGCCAAGGCCGCCGTCAAGTTCGTGGTCGAGAACAACGCGCGGCCCCAGGTGGACGAGGCGGCGGTGGATGCCCTGATGGCCGAAATCCTCAAACCGCTGGACCTCTACGAGCAGCACAAAGGGGCCACCACCGACCCCGACGTCAACCCCAACTACATGAAGCCCCGGATGTTCATGTTCCGCCTCCAGAAGATCATGGACGAGTACGCCGGCGGCATCACGGCGCAGTTCACCACCAACGAAGCCCAGCTCACGCGGGCCCTCGAGCTGCTGGCGTTCCTCAAGGAGGACTCGGCGAAGCTGGCCGCTTCCAATTTGCACGAGCTGATGCGGTGCTGGGAGAACATCCACCGGATGTGGCAGGCCGAAGCGCACGTCCGCACGGTGCTGTTCCGCCAGGAGACGCGCTGGCCCGGCTACTACTTCCGCTCCGACAAGCCACAGATGGACGAGGCCAACTGGCTGGTCTTCGCCAACTGCAAGTTCCAGCCTGCCAGCGGGACGTGGCAGATGCTGACCCGGCCCATCTACCGGATCTTCGCGTAAGGAGGCCGGTCTCACGGGAAGTGGGGAGGTTTCCCGGCCCGCCGGGGAACCTCCCGCCGGTTGAGTATGATGGGGCAGTCAGCAGAGCCGAGTTGCCCACATTGCCGCCAACGCATGCGGCGCTGGGCGAATCCCCAGGCCTCCACCTGGAGCGGCGAGTTCCAGTGGGTGTGCTTCAACAACGACTGCCCTTACTTCATCCGCGGGTGGAGATGGATGCAAGAGCGGTACAACGTGGTCGCCTCTTACAGGCACCGGCTGGACCCGGTCTCCGGGCAAGCCGGCCCGCTTCCGGTCTGGTCCCGGGAAGCTCTCCAGAGCGGCATCCTGCCTGAAGAGGAGACCGTCGATGCCTGAGGGCCGCCTCACCCAGGAAACCATCCTCCGCGACCTCCCCCGCCTCGGCCCGGACGATGGCTTCACCTTCCGCTGCGCCCCGGACCTGGACTGCTTCACCACCTGCTGCGCCAACGTCTCGATCGTGCTGACGCCCTACGACGTGCTGCGCCTGAAGCACGCGCTGAAGGTCGATTCCTCCGAGTTCCTCGAGCGCTACACCATCTCGCCGTTCACGGCCGAGCAGAAGATCCCCGCCCTGCTGCTGAAGATGGACGCCGAGACCAGGCGGTGCCCCTTCGTCACCGAGGCGGGGTGCCGCCTGTACGCGCACCGGCCCTGGGCCTGCCGCATGTACCCGCTCGGTTCGGCCCAGCCCAGAAACCCCACCCCCACCGAGCGCGGCTTCCACTTCCTGCTGCGCGAGCCCCTCTGCCACGGCCACGACCAGGACCGCACCTGGACCGTGCGCGAGTGGATCGTCGCGGAGGGCCTCGAAGCGTACGACGCGCTGGGCGCGCCCTTCCGCGAGCTCATGCTCCATGAATTCTGGGACCAGGGCGAACCCCTCACGCCCCAGAAGATGGAGATGTATTTCATGGCCTGCTACGACCTGGACCGCTTCCGGCGCTTTGTCTTCGAGACGCGCTTCCTGGGAATCTTCGCCGTGGACGAGGCCCGCGTCGAGGCCCTGCGCACGGATGACGAAGCGCTGCTGGAGTTCGCCCTCCAGTGGCTTCGTTTCAGCCTGTTCGGCGAGAAAACCATGAAGCTCCAGCCAACCGTGATCGAGGCCCGGCAGCGGGCGGCCCAGGAGGGGGCGCGCCCATGAACGGCACCGGCAAGGCCGTCCTGGTGATCGGCGGCGGCATCGCCGGCCTGACCACCGCCCTGGAGGCCGCCGAGGCCGGCTGCCAGGTCATCCTGGCCGAGAAGAAACCCTGCCTGGGCGGGCGCGTGGCGCAGATGCACCAGTACTTCCCCAAGCTGTGCCCGCCGGCTTGCGGCCTGGAGATCAACTTCAAGCGCCTCAAGAGCAACCCGCGCATCACGGTGCTCACCCTGGCCGAGGTCGCCCGCATCGCCGGCGCGCCCGGGGACTTCGAGGTTACGGTGAAGCTCTCGCCCCGCTACATCACCGCGGCCTGCACCGGTTGCGGAGCCTGCACCGCGGCCTGCCCCGCCGAGCGAGCCGACGACTTCAACCTGGGTCTGGCCAAGACCAAGGCCGCCTACCTGCCCCACGCCATGGCCTTCCCGGCGCTCTACGTCATCGACCGCGCGGCCTGTAAGGAGGGTTGCCGCGCCTGCGCCGACGCCTGCGCGTACGGCGCGGTGAAGCTGGACCAGGCCGAGGAACGACGGACCTTTCGCGTGGCCGCCGTGGTGGCCGCCACGGGCTGGAAGCCGTACGACGCCACGCGGCTTGACCGCCTCGGCTACGGCCGCTATCCCAACGTCGTCACCAACGTGATTATGGAGCGCCTGGCGGCGGCCGACGGGCCCACGGGAGGGAAGATCCTGCGGCCCTCCGACGGGCAGCCGCCCCAGTCGGTGGTCTTCGTGCAGTGCGCCGGTTCGCGTGACGAGAACCACCTCGCGTACTGCTCGGCGGTCTGCTGCGCCGCCTCGCTCAAGCAGGCCACCTACGTGCGCGCGCTCTACCGGGACGCCCAGATCACCATCTTCTACCTTGACATTCGCACGCCGGGCCGCCTGGAGGATTTCTACGTGGCAGCCTCGACGCAGGCCAAGGTCGAGCTGGTCAAAGGCAAGGCCGCCAAGATCGAGGAGGAGCCGGCGAGCCGCGATCTGCTGGTGACCGCCGAGGACGCGCTCCGCGGCAAGAAGACCACCCGGCGCGCCGGCCTGGTGGTGCTGGCCACCGGCATCGTGCCCCAGACCGACGGGCTGCCGGCAAGCTTCGCCCGCGACGAGTTCCGCTTCCTGACCAACCCGGAGGGCCAGACCGGCCTGTACGCCGCCGGCTGCGTGCGACAGCCCGGCGAGGTCCCGGCCACCGTGCAGGACGCGACCGGGGCCGCGCTCAAGGCCCTGCAATGCGCCGTCAGGAGCGCCGCCCATGATCTGGCTCCAGACCAGGAGCGGGCGTCATGAGCAAGCAGCTCGGCTGCTACATTTGCTCCGGCTGCGGCATCGGCCAGGGGGTGGACACCGCCCAGCTGGCCAAGCTGGCCGAGCGCGAGTTCCGGGTCCCGGTGTGCCGCACGCACCCCTTCCTGTGCGGCTCCGAGGGCCTCGCCCTCATCCGCCACGACATCGCGGCGGGCGGCGTCAACGCCGTGGTGCTGGCGGCCTGCTCCCCGCGCGTGAAGGCCGAAGTCTTCCGCTTCGAAGCGAGGGTGATCTGCGAGCGGGTCAACCTGCGCGAGCACGTCACCTGGTGCCAGGAGCCGGGCCACGAAGACACTCAAATGCTCGCCGCGGACTACCTCCGCATGGGGATCGTCAAAGCGCTGAAGGCGGAGCCGCTCGAACCCGTCTCCGACCCGGTGTCGAAGCTGATCCTGGTGGTCGGCGGCGGCGCGGCCGGCCTGACCGCGGCGCTCGAGGCCGCCGAGGCGGGCTACCCAGTGACTCTGGTGGAGAAGCAGGGCCAAGTCGGTGGCTTCGCCGCCGGCCTCAAGCAGAGCTTCAGTGGGACCAGCCTGGCGCAGCAGATCCAGGCGGTGACCTACCACCCCCGAATTCAGGTCTTCACATCGGCCAGGATTCTCAAGATCGAAGGGCAGCCGGGCGCCTTCGACGTGACCGTCGCGGCCAACGGCGCCACCCCAACGTTCCGCGCGGGCGCTATCGTGATGGCCACGGGCTGGAAGCCCTACGACGCCACGCGGCTGGGCCATCTGGGTTATGGCGCGAGCCCCGACGTGGTGACCAACGTCGAAGTCGAGCGCATGGCGGCCAACGGCGGCATCCGGCGGCCTTCCGACGGCCAGCCGCCCCAGGACGTGCTGTTCATCCAGTGCGCCGGCTCGCGAGAGGCGGACCACCTCTCTTATTGCTCGACCGTCTGCTGCCTGGCGACGCTCAAACAGGCCGGCTACATCCACGAGCAGAATCCCGAGGCCCGGGTCTACATCGTTTACAAGGACATCCGCACGCCGGGGCAGTACGAGCGATACTACCGCGCGGCGCAGGACCATCCGCTGAACTTCCTCACCAAGGGCGAGGTGGCGGGGGTCGAGAAGACCGCCGAGGGGAGGCTCTCGGTCACGGTGAAGAACACGCTGCTGGGTGAGGACATCGAGCTGCGGGTGGACTTGGTGGTGCTGGCCACGGGCATGGCGCCCAACGCCGCGGACGGCGAAGCCATCCGGGCGCTCGCGGACGCCGAGATCAGGGCCCTCAAGGGCGAGTCGGCCACGCAGCGCGCCGAAGCCGCGCGCAAGGTCGAGGAACTCCAGGCGCACCGCGGCGCCGAGATCCTGAATCTCACCTACCGCCAGGGCCCGGACCTGCCGGTGCTGCGGCACGGCTTCCCGGATTCGCACTTCATCTGCTTCCCCTACGAGACGCGGCGCACGGGCATTTACGCGGCCGGCACGGTGCGCGCCCCCATGGACGCCGCGCAGGCCCGGCAGGACGCACTGGGCGCGGCGCTCAAGGCCATCCAGTCGGTCGAGCTGGCGGCGCAGGGCCAGGCCGTACACCCGCGCGCCGGCGACATGTCCTTCCCCAGCTTTTACCTCCAGCGCTGCACCCAGTGCCAGCGCTGCACCGAGGAGTGCCCCTTCGGGGCCCTGGACGAGGAGGAGAAGGGGACGCCCAAGCCGAACCCTTACCGCTGCCGCCGCTGCGCCATCTGCCTGGGCGCCTGCCCGGAGCGCATCGTGTCCTTCAAGAACTACTCGGTGGACATGATCGCCTCGATGATCAAGGCCCTCGAGGTGCCCGAAGAGGACGAGGAGAAGCCGCGGGTGCTGGTGTTCATGTGCGAGAACGACGCCTACCCGGCCCTGGACATCGCCGGGCTCAAGCGCCTGCGCTACGACCCCAGCGTGCGGGTGATCCCGCTGCGCTGCCTGGGTTCGCTCAACATCGTCTGGATCGCCGATGCGCTGTCGCGCGGCATC
>Ga0315289_10001235_pt1 | contig 39964 bp, 39 predicted proteins | sample YL17G11_40_MG_FD_203452 | JGI IMG/M metagenome (GOLD analysis project Ga0315289, IMG submission 203452) | Sediment microbial communities from Yellowstone Lake, YNP, Wyoming, USA - YL17G11_40 | ecosystem: Environmental > Aquatic > Freshwater > Lake > Sediment | place: USA: Wyoming | collected... | reverse complement strand
GGGAAGCCCAATCGATGGCATTCTTCAGAACACCTGGAATCGAATAATTGTATTCAGGCGTGGCGATCAGCAAGGCGCCGGCAGCAGCAATGCGATCCCGGAATTCCTTGACGGCCTTTGGATATCCGAGAGAACGCACATCCTCATTGTAGAGTGGGATCAGCGAGAGATCGAATGTCTCCAGAGTCATTCCTTCCGGCAAGAGTTCGGAAGCCGCAATGAGTAGTGCAGTGTTGTAGGAGGATTTCCGCAAGCTGCCGGAGATGCCCAGAACGTGAATTTCAGCCATCACAATCACTCTCCTTCCATGGTTTCGAAGAAACGTGTGGGACGCCAAGGCTATAGCAGTGTGGGTCTCCTGGTGCGCACACACGCAAATGATAAGTCCAGATTTCGCCTGATCCCTGAGAGCAGACCCGGCCCGTTGAGAGTGTGAGTTGATGAGTCAGCGGAAGGACGATGCGGAAAACAGACCACCAGAGATGGTGGACATTGTGTCACTTGACACGTACTCGCTGCTAGGCCTGTTACTTGGGCTACTTGCCGAGAAGGCGTGGCAGACCATGGGCCTCAGAACTAAGCCGGGAACCGACAAGATCGAGACTGATTTCGACCAAGCTCGCGTCGCAATCGACACTGTTGACTTCCTAGTAGAGAAGGTTCAACCTCGCCTGCCAGACGATGAGCGGCGACGGCTGGAAGGGCTCGCGGCCGATCTCAAGCTGAACTATGTAAGACTTACGAAGACCCAGCAGTGAAGCTGAGGAGATGAGCCTTTGCTAGAGTTGGAGGATCTCTCTGGCTTGGATGAGTCTTTGGATCTCGCTGGTCCCTTCGACGATTTCGAGCATTTTCGCGTCCCGGTAGTACCGTTCAAGCGGGTAGTCCTTCGTGGGCCCGTACCCGCCTAGGATCTGGATTGCTCGTCGTGTGGCTTCAACGGCAACTTCGCTTGCAAACACTTTCGCCATCGACGCTTCCTTGACGAAGTCTTGCTGCTGATCTCTCAGGTAGGCGGCATGGTATGTGAGAAGTCGTGCCGAGTGAATCTGAGTCAACATGTCCGCAAGCATCCACTGAATAGCTTGGAATTTCCCAATCAGTCGGCCGAACGCCTTCCGCTGCTTTGCGTAGTTGGTTGCGATGTCGAATGCGGCTTGGGCGAGTCCGACGCCGCCGGCGGCGACGCTTATCCTCGACTCATTAAGTGTCATCATAGCGATCAGAAATCCGTCGCCTTCCTTGCCTAACACGTTCTCTTTCGGAACTCGGCAGTTCTCGAAGATCAGCTCGGCGGTGCCGGTTCCCCTCAACCCCATCATTTCAATCTTCGATCCGACCCTGAACGGTGACTTCCTCTTGTCAACCAAGAACGCTGTAACCGCCTCACCGTCCTTTCCAGGCGTCTTTGTGAAGACGAGGGCAAGATCCGCAACCTCTCCCTGCGTAATGAAAGTCTTCGTCCCATTCAGGACATACTGGTCTCCATCCTTGACGGCCTTCGTCTCTATCGACGCAGCATCCGAACCTGCCACAGGCTCGGTAAGGCAGAAAGCCCCTATCCGTTTACCAGTCACCAAATCGCGCAGGTATGCCTCTTTCTGTTCCTCGCTTCCGAATCTCGCGATTGGTGCGGCCGCGACTGCAGCTTGAATGCCGATGAGTGCGGACGCTGACATGCTGACCTTCGCGATCTCTTCTGCGGCAACTACCGTGGATAGAAGGTCTAGGCCGGACCCCCCATACCCTGAGGGGGTGAACATACCGAACAGCCCCTGCTTCGCCATCTTCTCGAAAAGATCCATCGGATACTTGTTCTCGCGGTCAACCCGGTCCGCGATCGGGGCGATCTCCTTCTCAGCGAACTCTTTCGCCATCCGACGTATCGATTCAGCCTCGGGCTGGAACTTGATCTCCCACGACTCGAGCATGTAGATTCAGTGGCGCGCTTGATGTCCTTAACACTTTTGACAACCGCGACGACGTCGATGGTTAAGGCTGGGAAAGAAAAAGGTGGGAAAGGTGGAAGGGACTTGCTCTCTTCAGATCTGAGGCAGTGTCAGAGGCGCGTTTGTGCTCGGGACTGTTACGGTTATCGTGGAGTTTGCGATCGTACTAGTGACCGTCTCCGTGACGGTTACTGTTGAGTTCGTCACGGGCGCTGTCACGGTCTGCGTTACTGTCTCTGTGAGGGTGATCGTTGAGTTGGTACCGGGCTCTGTTACGGTTTGGGTTACGGTCTCTGTGAGCGTCTGATTGTTCGTCTCCGTGACTGTCATGGTGTAGTTTTGGATCTGTGTGGCCGTCTCTGTGATAGTGTTGGTCTGGGTGACGGTTACTGTCTGGTTCTCGTCGTCGTCATCGTCGCCTTCACTTGTACTCGTGCTCGTTGGTGGCATGGTGACGATTGCTTTGCCATTGAGGGAGAGGAAGTAGAGCGAGGAGAGCTTGCTTTCCTTTGAGTTGAAGATCACCGAGTCGCCGTCTGTTCGGCCGTTGAGGATGAGTTCGAGCTTCTTGCCTGCGTCGCTTGTCTTGGCGTTGATCTCGATCTTGCCTTTCTTGTTAACCACTCCATTGCCGCTAGTTATCGTATAGTTAGCGAGGCCGATTTGTAGGCTGCCAGCAAAGTCGTCCAGTTTGAGTTCTCCGTCGCCTTTCATTTGGACTGAACCGTACAGTGTCAATGTCGCGTTGGAGAAGGTGCTCTTAGGCTTGTTTTTCACGTTCTGGAATGCTTGTCCGTCGGCTTTGATCGATACGACTGCGGATCCCTGCTGTGGCTTTTCGAGCGTCATTGTTGGGTAGAGTGCGAGCACTGATGCGGTCAGGAGTACGAGAGCAAGTCCGAATTGTCGTTTATGTGTCGTCATGGCTTCCACTTTTCGTGTATCTTAGTTGCATGGGCGTTGGGTATATTAGCGTTCCGTACACGGTACATGGCTGTACCATGCGGCTTGCCTGCACAACCCATCAATGCAATGGCGACCTAGAATTCACTCACCCGAGCTAATCCCCGCGAATGATGTTCTCAATGCGAGATGCTGAAGCCGTTGCCTCAAGGGCTCAGACGCTTATCCGCGACGGCAGCCCGGTTTAGGAGATATTGGCGAGGCAGGTTTGACAAACATTCAGAATCGCGCTGCAACCTATGTTCCATACCAACCCATGCGAATCCTCAACGTTCACAAACACGTGGACGGCGGCTGGTTTTGGACAAAGTATGGGGCTCACCCATACATTGGGTGTCAGGGAGGATGCGTCTATTGCTACTGGCGAGATGAGAAATACAATATGCTCGCACGCGACCCAGCCGCCAGCCAACTTCCCGATCCCTTCTCCCAGTACATCAAGATCAAGACGAACGCGGCTGATCTGTTGCGAAAGGAACTCTCGCGAGCTCAGAGGGACGTGATCAACGTTGGCGATTACCAGCCTGCCGAGGAGAAGTACGGTCTCTCGCGTGAAATGCTGAAGGTTTGCGCAGACCTTGGGTTCCCAACGCTTGTGCTAGAGAAGTCTCCGTTCGTCTTGAAGGATCTAGACGTGATCTCCAAGATCAATGAGCGTTCTTGGGCGTGCGTGATGTTCAGCATAGTCCGCGGTGACTCAGAAGGGTACGCGGATTTCTTCGAGCCTTGCGCGCCGAGGATCGAGGGGCGATTCCGAGCCATGAGGAAAATCGCTGACGCGGGAATACTGACCGGGACTGCGTTCATGCCGATTCTGCCTTGCATCTGCGACGATGACTCGAACCTCGAGACGGTTGTGAGGAAAACGGCGGAGAACGGGGGAAGATTCGTGCTGGCGGCCGGACTCACGATGAGCGGCGCACAGGCAACCTACTTTCTTGAGGCATTGAGGAAATTCGAGCCGGCGCTGGTCGAGAAGTACAAGAGACTCTACGGAGGCGCGTATAGTCCCCTCGACACGAAGTATGTTGGAACAATAGAACTCAAGGTGAGAGAGCTCTGCGCGAAGTATGGCATTGGCAATAAGGTGCCTGTAACGTGGAGGCACATTTCCGGCAACTGGGAGGTCCCCCAACGCACAATCGACGAATGGCTAGATGATTCTACACTCCGCCGACGGGTTCCCTTGCGTCGCGACATAAAGTGGTGGGCAACCGGGTACCGCCGCTGCAAGAAATGTCAAAAACGACCCGGCGTGCTTGTCCCCATTGATCAGGATGAGAAGGTCATTTGGGTCTGCACCAAGGATCAGACGCACACTTTCGACACTGCATCAGGAATGATTGAGTAGGTGCTGCCAAAGAGGCCCAAGGGGAAGGCGGAAACCGATTGGGAGGTTTCAGTTGGAGGGTTTCCGCGACGACGCGGCTGGAGTCGTCATGCAGCGTCACACGGATCGTCCACAGCAACAGAGCACATCCAACGTTGTCGCTTAAGTCTGCGCTTCTGCAGTCTCATGCGAGGACTCTTGCTTCGCACCGATCGGTCAACAATCGATTTCGGCACCTCACTTGCGGCGTCAAAGAAAGATGCCGTGCCCGTGGCTTCCGATCAACGACGTGACCCGCCCTGAGTTGACTCTGTGAGAGTCATACATGCATATCGCAGACATACTCTTTGGGAAATTGCGTCCAATCTCTTCCTCATAGGCTAGAAGTTCCGAAGCCTTTGAGTTCTCAAAGAAGACATTCATGTCAGCTGCGAGTTGGATTCCCTTGTATCCCTGACTCATCTTCTCCTGAAGCAACTTCGACCAGTTGTCAATTATCACGGGCGAGGATGCTTTTCCGCGACGCATGTACCATTCTTCAGCGCTCATAATTGTGAAGGCGCCTCTTTCCTCAAACTCCTCCATCCCGATGTATCTCCTTCTCATCTCCTTACGCTCTGCATCCATTTCCTTCTCAGAAACCACGTAGATCGACGCCATTGATCTGGTCAGACCTCTGGCCAGAAATGGGAAAGCAATGGCCCTTCGGGAGTCTGCCCCTTCATAGAGGGCGAACGCATGCTCATTCAATCCAAGTTGACAAGAATACGTAACGTACACAGGTGTAGGTTCCAAGTTCCCTCTTGCGTTTGGTGACGGCGCTTGGGCATACCAATCCCATGCCACTCGCCCGCTTTGTGTAAGCCGGTACATCTTCTCGTTGGGGACTCTCTTCACAATCTCGCGCATTTGTCTCATATGGTAGCCAAGCCTGCCATGGTTGCTGCATATTCTGCCCAGTTCATTGAAGGACAGGTCTTTCTCCCAGGGGGATTCGAGGATTCTTCTGCGAGTGGGGTCCTCTAGGATGTGGAGGAGCTTGTCAAGGGAACGTTCCTTGCGAGGGACCATACATTGCCCCTCTGGGGGATAAAGGACGTTCGGGAAAAGCCTTTGGTGAAGACTCCTACACCAACAATGAAACCAAATTGTGGAACGTTTCAGCTGCGATGTCTCATAGCTGCACAGGCGGCCCCCAAGGATAACTGAGACCATACATCCTAAGCACTTCCTTTCCTGGAGTCTCCCTGCTGTCGCCTACCAGAATAGTTCGGTCTAGGACCCACGTCAGTGACTTGATCCGAAATGGCTCGCGCCGACAGTAGACGACAAATAGGAATTGCATCGCGGGGTCAGCAGTAAGTGAGCATCTCACTTCGTCTTTCGATGCCCACGTCTTCTACCGTGTGGTCCGTGAAGTGGGCCATGCGGTCGGCGACGCTTTCTTGCCGGTCTCTTCTTTGACAAGATATATCGAAACAGTGCTGCGACGCTACCTACATTTTAGACTTGCTCAATCGGGGCGATTCGCTGTCCTGACGACGTCGCTACAGACCAGACAGCGGTAGCTGGCTTCATTGTGGCCTTGAGCTCGACCAGCGGTTTGAGTTCCGGACGCGATCATTTGTTAGGCTATGGAAGCGGGCACATGCCAACGCAGAGCGCCTGCGCGAACAAGAACGGAAGAGATGACCGGCGTTGCAGACTCGCCAGTGAAAGAACGGCAAGTCGACGGGACCCTAAGCGGCGAGTAGCTGACCTACCATAGTTTCGGCCAGTAGGCTTCCGGAAATTGCGCCATAACTCCGCCGTCAATGACAAATATCTGCCCTGTGATGAATGAGGACTCGTCTGACGCCAGGAAGACTGCCAAGTTGGCCACTTCTTCTGGGCCCCCGAGTCTTCCCATCGGATACAGTTTCTCGTAGAATCTCTTCAATCTCTCAGGGTCGCCAGAAGTCTGGAACTCCTCTTCGACTGGTCTTGTAGGGTAGATCGATCCCGGGCAGATGCAGTTCACTCTTATACCCCAGGGTGCGCAGTCGCATGACATCGCCCTGGTCATGTTCACTATTCCGCCCTTGGATGCACAGTAGGCTACGCTTGCAGGTCCTCCGGTGAGACCCATCACTGAGGACGTGTTTATCACGGACCCGGATCCTTGCTTCTTGATTTCTCGAATCGCGTACTTTGAGCACATGAAGGTTCCTTTCAGGTTCGTATTCAGGACTCGGTCCCAGGATTCCTCTTCTGCGTCGATTATGCTTCCGCCGATTCCGTATCCTGCGTTGTTGTAGAGCACGTTGAGCTTCCCGAATGCTTTGATGCATTGTTCCACCATACTTTTGACATCGTCGAGTTTTGATATGTCGGCTTGAACTGGTAGGGCCTCTCCGCCGATGTCCTGCACTGCCTTTCCGGTTTCCTTTAGTGGTTCGAGTTTTCTTCCGGCAATGGTGACTTTTGCGCCTTCCCTAGCGAAAGCGAGTGCTCCAGCTCGTCCTATTCCGCTTCCGGCTCCGGTGATTATGGCGATCTTGCCTTGCAGTCGCATGTACGAAACCAACCGATTGTTGAGTATGCTCGCTAGGTCAAACTGAAAAGGTGTGCGTTGAGTGGCTGAGGAGACCCCGTAGGGTCTCGCGCTCTTCTAACCACTCAACGACTACGCGGGAATAGTTCGGGTTCCTTCTGTCAGCAGTCTATTCTGGAGGTATCTCTCTGAAGGCGGCGCTGATGTCTATGCCTTGGCTCTTGCGGTATGCGTATGCAATCAGGTAGATCACGAGGCCTAGGAACCAGTAGCCGATCATGAATGCGGCCGACATCGGTGTCAGTGGGAAGCCTAGCGAAGGATTGGCCAGCACCACTGCCAAGATCACTATCATACCGATGGTGGATATGGCTCCGCATATCGTGATTACTGGTAAGCCTCCGATCTTCTTCTTTGTGAATTCAGGCGAGTTCTCGAATAGCTGCTTCTTCCTGTATGGGAAGATTGTTCCGGACACTAGTCCTGGGATGAAGAATATTGCTAGGCCTAGAGCGGCATTCAGGATCGATCCCACCACTCCAGTGTAGAGCACAACGAGCAGCAGGAGTTCTCCGACGATCCAGAGGATCAGGATCGTGATGTGGGGCGTGTGGTATTTCTTGTGGACCTCGGCGAGCTTCATTGGTGCGATCCTGTCGAAGGCCCAAGCGAATATCCATCTGCTTATGATGAGCATCGATGTTGTGATGACTACGAAAGCTCCTGCCATCAAGCTCAAGTCTATGACGGCCGAGAGCAACGGATTATGGTACACGAGTCCTATGATGCTGTTTAGGAGCGGGGGATTGACAGGGGACTTTGGTCCTAAGAAGATTAGGGCATTCGCAAAGTCGAATCCGAGCGTGTTCATGTAGACGATTGCTCCGATGAAGAAGACTAGCCATGAGAGCATGACTGCGCCGAGGACACCGCCGAAGATGCTCTTCTTCACGTCCTTGAGCTCGCCTGCGATATGTACGGGGCCTACTGTGAATAGATAGAAGCCAAACAGAATCGCCGACATTGCTGTCTGGGTCACATCAATTGCCGGAGCTACGAACCCTGCGTCTTTCGCAGAGCTGAGGATTGCATCATAGGAGACCGGAGAAGCGGCGTTCCACATTGAAACGAAAGCGTCATGTCCTACCGATATGGCGCCCAGCATGACGAAAGGCGACACGAGAGCAAACAGAACCAACACTGTTTGGATCTTTGCGTACGTCTTCAGGGGGATTATCAGCATCAGTGTGACGATGAACATCAAGATGCTGTCTAGGATGAAGCGCACTGTAAGATCTGAGAACATCGCAGCAGCCTGCCCGTAGCCGAGATCAGTCAGCAAACTTGGAAGAGGCCACGTGATCACCATGTCTGCGAACATGGGCAGGTTCAGCACTACTACGAACACTGCGAGCCAATTCGTCATGAATCCGATTGCCGGATGCAAGATTCTACTGTTGTACACGTAATCTCCACCTGACCGTGGCATAGCGAACGCTAGCTGCGTATACACGATCAAGATCGGCAAGAGCACTACCAGGAGGATCAGGAGACCGCCGGGGATGCTCGCGTGAGGTAGAGTCGACGGGACGGCAAAGTACACGAAGACCATGCCAACTCCCAAGACTACCTGGGCGAACCCTATTCCGAAACTGTCCCACCAGCCCAGAGTCCTGACCAGGCCAGAGGCTCTTCTAACAAAGGCTTTTTCGCTCATGGTCCGATCAACGGGAGCGACTGGCGATTTCTGCGAATATAAGGTTTGGTGCGCTCAATCGCACATTTGCATTTCACAACGTTCGAGACTCGGACCGTTGACTAAAGGAGAAGACTCAGCGCAAGCCGCGTGTAGATCTTGGCAGCTTCTGCGACTTCGGAAAGAGACACGTTCTCGTCAGGTTGATGCGCTTGGGAGAGTTCGCCCGGACCCAGGATTACTGATGGAATCTTGGAGAGATTGTACAGGAGTTGGGCATCGGTTGCGCCTGACAAGCCCACCAAACCCCTATCAGACCCGAGAACATGTCTGACAGCTTCTCTGGCTGTCTGAACAAAAGGATGATCCGACGGCACCTCCATCGGACTTGCTTCCATCAGCGTCCGCACTTCCGCTCGAAGTTTGGGATCTTTCTTTCGAAGACGTTCGATCAGTGACTCCAGTTCGGCCTTCCCGTCTGCTCCGGATTCTCCTGGCAGAGTCCTACGGTCAACTGTTACCCTGCAAATGGAGGGGACCACATTCGTGGCAGTTCCTCCCTCGATTGTGCCTACACTGTGGGTTGGGAATCCAAGTAGTTCGTGTTTCTTTGCCTCTAGCTCTTTTGAGAGTCCGTTGATTGCTTCGATGATGTCAGCCATCTTGGATATCGCATTCGTCCCGAGTCCTGGGGTGCTGGAGTGGGCCGATCTTCCAGTCGTGGTGATCTCGTAGTAGACATCTCCCTTGCTCGCCGAGGCAACCCGCAGGTTTGTCGGCTCGCCGACAACCGCAAAGTCGCTCTTGATGCCGCTCTCGAGCATTCTTCTGGTTCCGCTCTCGGCTTGTTCCTCGTCAACCACGGCTGAGAAAATCAAGGTACCTCTGAGCCCAACTTTCGCAAATGCAAGCGATTTCATCGCAACCATCATCGCTGCTAGTCCGCCTTTCATGTCCGCGGCACCTCGGCCGTACAGTCTGTCGCTCTCGATGGCCCCTCCGAAGGGATCGGTTGTCCAGCCCTCGCCGGCTGGCACAACATCCGTGTGGCCGTTAAGCATCAGGATTGGCGTGTCTTCGCTTCCTCTCAGAACACAGTACACATTGGGCCTCGCTGGATGTACGTCCTCAAGCCTGGCCTCCACGCCAGCTTGCGTCATGAATCCATGTATCAGAAACGAAACTTCACTCTCCTGACCTGGAGGATTCGGGCTCGGGATCTTGACCAACTGGCTTGCCAGACTGGTCAGTTCGTCGAGATCGATTAGCTTGATGACTTCTCTGTACGCTTGATCAAGCCTTTCCGTGGTTCTCAGTGTTGTTCAGGCTCCCTCAGTTTCTTCTCGAGAAGTCGGAACTCGTCGCTTGTTTGTTCCTCGGTCATCCAGCTTGAGCACCATTCGGTACATGGTTCTCGGGTACTGCGAGCATAGGTTTGATTCCGTCAGCATATCCGATGTCGAACAGCATGCCTTCAGAGACTTGGCCCATCATCTTCTTGGGTTCGAGATTGACAAGAAACAATGCCTGTTTGCCTTCGATCTCTTTCGGATTCTCGCGCTCTTGTTTCATTCCAACCAGTATGCTTCTCTTGTGATCGCCGAAATCAACAGTCAGCTTCACGAGTTTCTCGGATCCTTTCACGTCCTCCACAAGCTCGATTGTCCCAACACGGATGTCGACCTTGTCGAGTACGTCAGCGGAGACGGTGGGTTTGATTGGAGTTATCTTAAATGTCGTCACAGCCATGATCCTCAACTTCTGATCAATGCGGATTGATCCACGACTGATCAAGTCCGACGATTAGACCTTCCGTTCCCACACGCAAAACTGCCTTTTGGGCGTGAAACCGCACGAAACCATCTTATAGAAATACATAGAAGGTCAACCTGGAATGGGGTCGGCATTTCTTGGCACTTGGTACGGAACAGATCACAGCGTTGGCTAATCATGTCGAGAGTGTGAAGTTTGGGGAAATGCTCTGACTGTGGGCGCGAGCTTGTTGACGGTGCGAGATACTGTGACCGTTGCGGCATGATTCACCTGCCAAGGCCGTGGGAGATATTCGAAGAGAAATCGCTAGAAGAGCTGGTCGTTGAGAAATTACCAGGAGAAAAGCCACCAGAACCACGACCGGCTCAAGCTGGGGCACCTTTGCCAATGGTTCTGCCTCCGTCACGGCGGAGACGACTTGTCAAGGCACTTGCTGTGCTCGTAGTGGTGTCCATCCTACTCGTAGGCGTTGTCTATCAGACAGGCTGGTTGACAGGGGAGAAGATTGGAGAAAGAGAGGTCAGTCTCTCTGGCGCTGCAGGTGTCGGAGCCAATTTCAAGTACAATTCAGCGGGTCCAACCTTCAACTTTGTTATGAAAGGCTACGGCCTCGAAAAGAGGACCCAACATGAGTTGTTCCTGTACAACAGTTCCTCCGGCACAGCGTCGACACTTCTGGCCAGAGTCGTGACTAATGACGCAGGCGATATCCGCATGGCTAGCGTGAAACTGATCGATTCGGGTCTCCGGGACGCGAAGATTCAGCTTGTGAGATCCTCGGACCGCAGCGTTGTCTTGGAGTCTCAGTACGCGATCAACTATGAGCATCGAGCCACCGGTTCGCAGACACGACGGCTTGTTGCTCTAGTCTTCGACGACGCATGGCAGAATCAACTGGACGTGGCCGTCCCTATTCTGCGGCAACACGACTTCAAAGCTACTTTCGGCGTGATCACGCAAAGAGTCGGCGTCGGGAGTGGGAGTTTGTCGAGGTACATGAACTGGGACGCACTTCGTTCGTTGGCAGCTGATGGCATGGATATTGCATCCCATACTCGGACCCACTCGGATCTTACGACGTTGAACGAGAGCGCTGCGTGGACCGAGATCTCTGGTTCGAAGCAGGATCTAGAAAACAATGGATTCTCGAACGTTCGAACATTTGTGTATCCATACTACGAGTATGACAACGCATCTGTTGCGATGGTGAAGCGGGCTGGATACATTGTCGCACGAGATGGATTGGCCACGACGCATCCTACGTTCACCGCGGGCACTGATAGCCCGTTCGAGATCAACGGCATCGGCGTCACTAGCGATGGCGTCGGTCGGGTTGACCAACCGACATTTGAGGGCATCCTTGATTGGACGGGAGAGACTTCGACGATCGTGCTAGTGTACCATTTCATATTGCCTGACGGCACATCATGTCCTCGAGATCAGTACGGAGAGTGCTCCACTACCACATGGCAGTCGGACTTTGAGTGGCAAATGCAATATTTGAAAGACAACGGTTTCACAGTTGTTCTCTTGCCTGACACCCTGAGAACCTGAAACAAAGCAAGCCGCTCTACGTTATTATACGAGTCATTCGCCCATCCTACTCAAGAACCGCTCATGCCCCGCAAGCTGCCGAAGTCATACCTCGTGAAGCTGAAAGAAGAACAAGTACGCGTCTCGGTCGCGAAGAAGAATAGCGAAGTGAGGCAGCAAAGACAAGCTGAGCAAGGCCTCTCAAGCGTAACCATGTTAAGGTCCTTCGAGGGCAACTGCACCGCATGCGGTCAACGAACACTATTCGCCGTTGACGGCTTAGGCTACTGCAAATGCAGCAAGTGTGGTTCCCAGGCAAACTTCAGACTCGGCGTGGCATAAGACGGTTAGCGCCCTACTTCCTTGATGAAAAGGCGGAGGAACGCTCGTATTCGTTTGGTTGGAACCATTGCTCCTGCAGCAAGCATGTGCCCACCGCCTTCTCCGCCAAACTTGCGGGAAAGCCTAGACATCAGCTTCCCAAGATGCCGACCACATTCATCCGTGCCTCGAACTGATATCCGAGAGTGCGGGGACGAGGCTGTCGTGCTGTAGACTAGGCTCGCAACAACGTCTGGAACACCAAGCAGCAGTTCAGCAGTTGTTCCAAGCGCTAAGCGGCCAGCGCGAGCTATGGCCACCCGACCCTTCACTTCCGCTCGATTGTAGAGTTGTCTCTGGATCCTCGGCATGTCTGCGGCTTGTTGATCAGCGAGGCGACGCACTGCACTCATCTCGTGAGGTAGTCTGAGTGCCGCTAGTCCCCGCACGATCCTCTCTCGCAGTGCATCTGTGCACTTCGGAGAAGAGAGCGCGAGCGCCAGCAGGTGGCCCTCGTACGCGTCAAGGTTCCAGCTCGTCTTCAACATGACCTGACGGGTGAGGTGCCCGGACACAGGCGGATCGGTCACTGCACCGTACGCCGCCAGATTGATCGCAGCCTCAGGGAGTTGATGCCTGAATACATTCCAAGCGAGCACGCTCGTGCAATCGTTCAGTGAATGACGAGTGATCACATTTGCCTTCCCAAGCGCCCTCTTCGACTCCGCAGAGAGCAGATGATGGTCAACGTACAATACGTGCCGTGCAATCGCACACAGACCACTAATCAGCTCCGTCTTCTCGCTGAGGCCTAGATCAGTCAGGATAAGCCAATCCAGATCACGCGGCACTTCCGACAGAACCTTCTCCAGATCCTCATAACCTGTCAGACCGAACGAGCAGCGTGTCGCGCAACGAACCAGCGCCGCACTAGCAAGTCCGTCAGGATCGTCCTTGTGAGATACGCAGAAGACCCTCGAACCGGAAGGAATGCGAACGCGTGCTTTCCCGGAGACCGAGATGCTCATCCCCATGGCATCGTTCTTTATTCGATGTGTCCGAAGCGCTTGCTCGCTCTCATAAGCGCTCTCGTCCAGGGTACTTCTCCTGAAGCAACCGGTTGATTTACCTATGGCAGGTTCATCACCGGACCCGGCTCCAAGGTTGGCGTGCGAGCGTTGATACAATGCGATTCGTTGACTAAGCGGTTTAGAGAATTCACCGCCGTCGATCAAGTCAGTTTCGAAGTTAACAACGGCGAGGTCTTCGGTCTTCTCGGCCCGAACGGGGCTGGCAAGACAACCACGATGCGGCTACTCAGCACTTTGCTGAAACCGACCAGCGGAACCGCCACGATTGCAGGTTATGACCTATTGCGTGAGCCTCAGAAGGTCCGCGCCTCCATCGGTGTCTTGCCTGAGGACACAGGACTCTACGACCGCCTGACACCAAGAGAACACCTGCTCTACTACGGAAAACTGCACCGAATGCCTCAAGACGTGTTGAGGAAGCGAAGCGACGAGCTCCTAGACATCATGGAATTGGATGATAGAGCCAACACGAAAGTTGGCGATTTCTCAAAAGGTATGAAACAGAAGGTTGCTCTCCTCCGAGCCTTCATTCATGATCCACCGGTCCTGCTGCTCGACGAGCCCACGGCAGGGTTGGATGTGATGAGCGCCCGTTCCATACACGGCTTCGTGGAACGATTCCGAAAGGAGGGAAAAGCCATCATGATCTCAACGCACAACATGACGGAAGCGCAGAAACTCTGTGACAGAATAGCGATCATCGATCACGCGAGAATTGTGGCTGTCGGAACGGTGCGGGAGCTTCAGGAAAAGACGTCCCAGAAAGACCTGGAGAGCATCTTCGTACAGTTGGTGACTGACTGAGGGATAACACAATGAACCTCGAAAGAATCGCCGCAATCGCTGAAAAGGAACTCAAGGACGCATTGAGAGACCGACGCACAATCCTTGCCATGATAGTGATTCCCATAATAGTGCTCCCGGTCCTCATGTTCTTGCCAGCGTTTCTCGCGAGTCCGGAAAGGAATCCGGTCCGAATCGCAGTAATTCAGAGCGACAACTCATCTGACGATTTCCTGGCGGACCTCGCCTCAAATCAAATAGACCTCGTTAGAATTGGACATCAGGAGAACCTGACGAGACTAATCCAGAATGGTGACTACGAGCTTGGAATGGTGCTTCCACCAGATTTCTCTCGAATACTTGAGGGACCAGATCGGAGAGCAACGATAACGATCTATGTGGACCAGAGCAGCGTACGAGGCACAATAGCGCTCGCCCTTGTCCAAGACGCCATCACGCAATATGCCAACAAGATAGTCGCGGAGAGGCTGGCTAAGACCGGGTTGCCTCCTGAAGCGTTGACGCCGATTGAGACCGACCTCCGCTCGGTCACGGTAACCGGTACAGGAGCGTTGTTCCTGGCAATACTGCTGCCCTTGTTTCTCGGAATATACGCCGTGACAGGAGCCATGTACTTCATTATGGACACGACCGCCGGCGAGAAGGAACGCAAGACCTTGGAGGCGCTGTTGACGATGCCCGTGACGCGTACGGAAATCGTCTTGGGCAAGTTCCTGATTGCTGTATTGATCGCGCTCCTCTCGTCAGTGCTTGCAATTCTCGGAATGATAGCGGGCGTTGTCTTTTTCTCTGGAACAATCGGTGAATCTTCAGCACCAAGCTTCTCGATTTCGGCCGGTAACTTGTTTCTCATCGGTTTGGCAACGCTTGTGCTTGCCATGACTAGCGCGTCACTTGAGATGGTGATTTCCATCTTTGCTCGAAGCTTCAAGGAGGCGCAGAACTTCCTCTCCCCGCTCTCGATAGTTGTTGTCGTTCCTGCGATAGCTATGCAGTACATGAGCGAGCAGACACTGCGGCTATTCGCTGTTGCGCCGATATTCAACGCCATGCTGATCATCAGAGATGCACTCCTCAACAGGGCCTCAGCCACGAACTTGGCGCTGGAATTCCTTTCCGCCTTCATCTATATGGCCATCGCGCTGGCAGTCGCGATCAAGATCTTCAACAGCGAAAAGGCAATGGTACGCTACTGAGATCTCAATGGTTCAAAACCCACCCCCAACGCATGACCAAAGAGGTCATGCGAAAGTTGGTACCATACTTTCGATAGTCTTGCCACAGCAATTCCTTTAGGCAACAGTTGCGACTTGCCGTGATTCCGCGCGTGTATATGTGATGACAGCGCAAAATGGTACTGGGCCAGTTTTCCGAGGCCTTACGGAAGACGAGGTCACACAGCGACGCGTGAAGGATGGCTATAACGAGCTGCCCTCCACCCAGCGACGCAGTTTCCAGAGGATCGCACTTGATGTCGTACAAGAGCCAATGTTCCTGCTGCTCATAGCCTGTGGCATACTCTACCTGATCCTCGGTGACTTGGAAGAAGCCCTGATGTTGCTAGGCTTCGTCGTGGTGGTAATGGGAATCACATTATACCAGGAGCGACGGACCGAACGCGCGTTGGAAGCTCTCCGCGATCTATCTAGTCCTCGAGCGTTAGTAATTCGAGACGAAGAGCAGAGACGCATTCCGGCACAAGAGTTGGTGTCCGACGACCTTGTACTTCTCTCAGAGGGAGATCGCGTTCCAGCGGATGCCATAGTACTGAACTCAGCAAACTTGACAGTGGATGAATCTCTGCTCACGGGTGAGTCGGTTCCTGTACGGAAGTCGGCTTGGGATGGCAAAGAGAAGACCGGCCGGCCAGGTGGTGATGACTTGCCTTTCGTGTATTCCGGGACCTTGGTTGTCAAGGGGCGAGGAACAACCCGAGTGAGCGCGACCGGCCTCAGAACTGAAGTCGGCAAGATTGGCAAGGCACTGCAAACGCTGGAGCCAGAGGAGACCTCACTACAGAGACAGACGAAGCACATCGTGCGGTACTTCGCTATAGTGGGCCTCATACTTTGTGCGACAGTCGTGGTTGTCTTCGGGCTGACACGCGGCGATTGGCTGAACGGTCTACTGGCTGGCATCACTCTTGCCATGGCCACACTCCCTGAGGAGTTTCCTGTAGTCTTGACGATCTTCCTCGCTTTGGGAGCTTGGAGGATTTCGCATCATCATGTGCTGACGCGACGCATGCCAGCAGTTGAAACGCTAGGCGCAGCGACAGTCCTATGCGTGGACAAGACCGGGACCATTACACTCAATCGTATGAGGGTCAGCGAGCTGGCCGTCGGCAATGAATTCTACAAGGTCGATGATGATCCAAATTCCTTGCCCGAGCAGTTTCATGGACTGGTCGAGTTCAGCATTCTTGCAAGCCCGCCGGACCCTTTCGATCCAATGGAAAAGGCCATGACGGAACTTGGGAGATTCTCCCTCTCTGGCACGGAACACATCCATCAAGATTGGGAATTGATGCGTGAGTACCCTCTCTCTGAGAGGATGCTGGCGACGCTACGTGTGTGGCGTTCGCCTAACCACGACGACTACGTTATCGCAGGTAAAGGCGCACCAGAAGCAATCGCTGATCTTTGCCATTTCGACAAGAAGCAATTTGACACAATGAATGCACAGATCGAGGTCATGGCAAATCAGGGTCTACGCGTCATTGGAGTAATGAGGGGCCTTTTTTCGTCTCCTGAATTGCCAACGGGACATCATGATTTTGAGTTCCAATTCATGGGGCTTCTCGGACTGTCCGATCCAGTACGTCCTGAGGTATCGAACGCGATCCAGGAGTGCTACGACGCTGGCATCCGCGTGATCATGATCACCGGGGACTATCCGGGCACCGCGAAAAGCATTGCCGAGCAGATTGGGCTGCGGTCGCCAGGTCAGATCATGACTGGCCCTCAGCTGGACCAAATCGACGACGACACTCTGCGAGAGCGCATCAAGAACGTCAACGTCTTCGCTCGTGTTGTACCGGAGCAGAAACTGCGGATCGTCGATGCATTGAAAGACGACGAAATAGTAGCCATGACCGGAGACGGGGTAAACGACGCGCCGGCGCTGAAATCCGCCAACATCGGCATAGCCATGGGAGGTCGTGGGACCGACGTGGCACGTGAATCGGCGGCCCTAGTACTTCTCGACGATAACTTTGCCTCCATCGTACAAGCTGTGCGTATGGGCAGGCGCATCTTCGATAATCTCAGGAAAGCGATGTCATTCATTGTCTCTGTGCACATCCCAATCGCTGGCATGTCGCTGATCCCGGTCCTACTGAACTGGCCGCTGATTCTGCTGCCAGTTCATGTCGTCTTTCTCGAGCTGATTATTGATCCTGCATGTTCAGTCGTCTTCGAAGCTCAGCCTGAGGAAACCAATGTCATGCGACGACCGCCGCGGAGACTGAGTGACCCCCTTTTCGGCAGACCAATGATGATGCGGAGCTTCTTTCAAGGTCTCAGTGTGCTGGCGATTGTGTTCGCCGTGTTTGTAATAGTCATGACGATCAGCCAGAACGATTCGGAGGCTCGAGCAGCCAGTTTTGCCACACTAGTCATCGCCAACCTTGGTTTGATTTCCAGCAACCGAGATTGGACTCGGTCTTTCTTCAAGACCCTGCGGACACGCAACATGGCATTGTGGTGGGTATCGGGCGGTACCGCGCTGTTTCTGTTTCTTGCCTTGACCGTACCTTCCCTGCAAAGCCTGTTTCGATTCGCCCCACTCCATGCCATCGACTTGATTCTTGGACTAGGAGCAGGACTGCTATCCATTTTGATATCTGAGAGTCTGAAGAGCAGATTGTCCCAAGGATTGCTGGGAACTCGATCTGGCTATTGACGTGGCATCGAAACGCTGCCTGAACCTTCGCTACAGTGCTCACTCCCGGTTCTTCTTGACAAGATGCATACAATCGCATGATTGAGGCAGAATTCTCTTCTTGTGAATGAACAAGTAGAGTACAGAATTGCGATCCGTTGATATGCCGCGGCTGGTCCCTTCCATATGAGGAAAGAATGGGGTATTCTGCGGCGGTGAAAAAGCATGAAGAGCATCTTTTGGGCCTGGCGACGCACCCCGGAGTTACTGGCCGCGGAAATTGACCGCCGACGGAAGCAAACTATTCGGTGACGCGATCCATTACCAACGTTTCTTCTTCCTCGACTGCTGGCACAGTCCAGTTGGTCGTTCCTGAATCATAGGGACACCTATAAGCTGGGCCTACAATAGCAGCTCATGTCGGATCGAGTTTTTCTGTGCAGCTGCCGAAAATGCGGCACTGACTTTCAATTCACAGGAACATACGAAAAGTTCAGTGACTTCATGGACTCAAAGAACTTCACCTGTCCAAACGGCCACGAAGAGAAGAGCTCACCACGGACCTTTCTCCAAATCCTGGAGACAGGCGAATCGCAACCGATGCAAGACTGGAAGCCAAAAGAAGGCCACAACTATGTCAATATTCTCGACTATGATACGGCCCGAATCAATGGCATGCAGATTGATCACATCGGCTCAGGTCTCTACGTTGATCGAAAGACGGGCAAGAAGTACGACTACGAGCAAGACATGAAAGGAAACCGACACTACTTCGAAGTACCGGCGTAAGTTCACCTCGGAACCAGATTCACTGGGCTACGCATACCATTTAGGTACTATTCATAAATCAGGGATTGAGAAAAAAGAGACTAGGGAGGAAAACCTCCCAGGTTTCTATTGGACGACTTCGCCGGTTGCGAATCTTGGACCAACAGTGTTGATCTTTACCTTCACATGGTCACCAGGTTTGGTTTGTGGAACAAAGACTACGAAACCCTCTATCCGAGCTACTCCGTCACCGCGACGGCTAGTCTCTTTGATGTCAAGCTCGTACTCCTTACCTTCCTCAACTGGCTTGTTGAAACTCATACGTTTCACCTCGTTCAGTTCGTTCAGCTAGTTCTTCGGGAGAAAACTTAGACGTCGACACGGATGGTTACGGTAGGACGCTTGGCTTCAGCCCGTATACCTAACTTAGCATCACAGCAACACAGCGCTACTAATAACGCTGCCTATTCCAGCATCAAGACACATCCAAACGAAGCATGACTCATTGCGAGTTGTGGCCTCAGCCGAAGCGCTCTAATCTCCGCATCGTCCTCTATTCAGTTGATTGAAGCGGGGTCGAACATGCGAATCGGAAAGGATGAGGACGCGAAGAGCGTAGTGAGAAAATACTTCCTCGGCACTAGGACTTTTCACGGAAAGATTACTTCTTTGTCAGTCGACGAAAAGGTCGAAGGTCCGGACGTTAAGGGTGTTTGGAAGCTGAAAGGAACTTACGTTACAGAGGCAGGCACAAGAACACAATTCGCGGCTACCGTGTCGTCACGCGGAGAGGTGCTGGTGACCAACTCAAGTTCGACCAAACCGAAGCCCTCCTGGCGCTAGGTATCCTGAAATGCAGCATCATGTTCAACAACAGTGTGGTAGAGAAATTTGAAACATAGGCTGAGTAGAGCAGATTACGGAATGCGAAAACGGCAGAAGAAGAAACAAAGGATGAGGAAACGCACGAAATCAAGTAGAAACCCTAGCTGATCTGCGCCAAGTGGTATTGCCGTGAGATTCTCGAGTCGGCTAGTGGGGTTCACCGCAATCATGAGCGCGCTCGCGGTGGCGCTCAGTGCACTGGCCGTGCCTTTCATGCTTGGACTGCAGATTCACTTCTTCCAAGTCGCGATAATGCTTGCAGGCGCCATCGGAGGACCCCTATCAGGTTTGGTGACAGGAGCCATAGGCGGGGTCTATGTGGCCACGTTGAGATCTGACCCAACGGTCGTCATAGGGAACGGACTTCTGGGCCTGTTCACGGGAATATTTGTGCGCAGAATGAGACCGGCACTGGCTGGCATTGCGGCTTGGGTCCTGATTCAGGCGCCTTGGATCTACTTGACCGGAACGTTCATTTTTCATGTTCCAGCTTTGGTGATGCAAACAATTCTTGCTATGCTGACGATCGAGGACGTTGCTTGTGCCTTATTGGTGGACGTTCTTCAGAGCCACCTCCACCTCAGAGAAATGATATTTCCCAAGCTCACGAGCGCTCAGCAATGAAGAGAACTGTGTATCTCAAGACAGGCCTTCTCAAGTCAGCCGTGCGTTTTCACGGTCACCTAGGACCGTACCTGGTTTTGGGCCTCCGAATAGGCCTTCTCGCCGTTCGAGTACTGCAGCCTCGTGGACCTCATGAGCTATCCGCCACCGTTTGGACGAACCGATCGCCGCCAGAATCGTGTATGCTCGACGGCATACAGGTCTCCTGTGGTTGCACACTTGGCAAGGGAAACCTACACGTGAAGAACGCATCTCAAGTGCAAGCGAGATTCCGCAAGGGCGACCGCTCATTGCTGATGAAGCCGACTTGGGAGACCGCGAGACTCCTCACTATTTCAGGGACGACCTCCCAAAATAGGCTTCAGAAGATGGCACTCTCCATATGCTCAATGCCGGATCAGGAACTTCTCGTTGTGAAGCCAGGTTTGCACACGAGAAAGCAATCTTAGGCGAGCGCAGCCCCAACTATTCCTTCTCGGCGAGCAAGCGCGTAGAGCTCCACAATCTCTCTCCGCATTCGTGACAGTAGAAATCGTCCGGCATTACGGCTACTCCACAGTTCGAACAGAATGCTCGCGTTCTCGAGGGTTCTCTCCGTCTGATTCGCACGGCCATCCAGCCCAAGATGACCACGAAGACCAGAGCGACCAGAGATATGCCTGCGAGATTCTTTGGCTGTGCTCCAGATAGTTCCCGTAGCGGCGCCATGATGATGAACGGGCTGACGGCCCCGCCGACTAGTCCGAGTTGATGGGTATCAGACCAGCAAGATCCATTGTCCGTCATTCTCAGAATGACCCAAGCAACGAGAGCAACATATCCCATGCTCATGCCCATTGTCACTGGCGCAGGAATCCCTGTGCTTGGTAGTCCCCAGAATACTAGGAAGAACGCAAACGTACCTAGAGCCCCCACAAGTCCGAATATGAACGGGCTTCGGATTCCTTTGATTTCGTCTCTCGCGAACATAGGATGAGGCAGACGCTTTGCCAACCAGAACAACCCGGCCACTGCTATGACTGCAGTCAGATACTGGATCGGGGGCGCACCATAGGGGAATAGTATGAACCCCAGCAAGATCTCGATCACGAGGACGGCACCTAGGAAGAATAGAGTGCGATCTCGGACCCAAGACCGCGAACGCTGATTCGGAAAGACGAGGTTCACCAACAGAATTGGAATTGCGATACTGAAGACCGAGTGAAAGACGGTGAGCTGCAGAACCCAGACCCAGTTGACTCCGATCCAGCGACCGTACTGAGCCAGAATGCCCAGGTCAGGCCAATTGGGGTTGAAGAAACTCCTAACCATGAGCCCTTCTTCGATGATCCCGTATGCCGCTCCGAGGGTCAAGAGAGTTGGCCAACCTTTGCCCCAGCGATGCGTCAGTTCACGCACAAACACGGCACCGCTACCGTACAATCCACACAGCAGAGCGAACCCCATTGGATTGAAGAAATGTGCCGGTGGCGTGCTTCCCGTAAGCAACTCCGGTATCACAGGAGCCAAGAAGAACAGCACCAATGCCGGTGACGCAATCTTACTTACTGTTCTGACTTGCCCCGTAGATCGCATGTCTCTTCGCATTGCATGCGTAGTGAAGCGTCATATCTACTTGACATAAGAACCCGGTTTGACAATAGGATGCCTGACAGACCTTGCCTTCCAAGATCGGAGTAGCTCTAGTCGGTTGCGGATACAGTGGCTGTGAGCTTCACGCCATGTGGTACAAGCAAATTCCTGAGATCGATCTGGTTGCAGCCGTCGATTCAAGAATCGATCAGGCACGGAAGACTATGGACAGATTCGGGGCGAGGACCTGCTCTGATGATTGGAGACAAGTGCTGAGAAATCCGGCGGTCGATATGGTTGACATAAACGTTCCACCGAGTCTCAACAAGGAGATAGTTGTGGCTGCAGCCGAGGCCGGCAAGCAAGTTCTATGCGAGAAGCCGATGGCGACAAGCCTGAAAGATGCAGACGAGATGATCTCCGCGTCGGAAAGGAATCATGTGAAGCTCATGGTCGGACATGTCCTCCACTTCTTCCCCGAGTACGTTGAGGTCAAGAGAGCTGTCAACGAGAACATGGTCGGGAAGCTGCATGCCGGCAGCGCGATCAGGTGGCTAGGCGAGCCCTATTTCCCGTTCTCGTCGACATGGAACAAGTGGTACGGATCAAGAGAAATGGGTGGTGGCGTCACGTTCAGTATGCAGATCCATGACCTAGACTTCTTGAAAACACTCTTCGGCAAAGTGAAAGAAATACACTCTGTGAGCAGAAATTTCGCTCATCGAGAGTTCAACATCGACGACCATAGCACAACGACTCTATTCTTCGAAGACGATAGAATAGCTCTCGCAGAGGCGAGCTGGGTCTCACCTTCACCCTTCACACAGCAGCTTGACCTGTTTGGAGAGGAGGGGTTCATCTCCCTGAGAACCGGTGGAACACTGACTTCCATAGAAGCTTCGAAAGAGGGGCCAGCTGTGACTGCCTATTTCAAGAATGGTACTTCGATGGCGCTTCCAACAAGCGATATGAACGGATACTATGCGGAGATCAAACATTTCATTTCGTGCGTGGTAAACGACGGGAAACCCTCCCTGGATCCACGTGATAGCCGCGAAACACTCAAAGTCACACTTGCTGCCTTGGAATCCGCCAAGACTGGGAACTTGGTTGAAGTGAACCCAACCTGATAGGGAACAATGCCGCAGCTGGGAATTCGAGCTTGGTCGACTTCAAGAAGGTCAGATCAATTGCCATCTTCATTTTTCCAGATGTTGAGGAACTTGATTTCGTGGGGGTCTACGAAGTGCTGGGCAATGCGAACACAATGCAAAAGGAGGGAACTCTGAAGCTCGATGGCTTGCTGCATGTTGATGTGCTCGCCACTGAATCACAAATCTTATGCACAAACGGACTGAAGGTCGTGCCGGACAAGGTCTCGTCGGATTTCGACCCTTATGATGCCCTGATAATTCCCGGCGGGGGAGGAATCAGACCGCTCATGAAGAAGGAACCTTTTCTAGAGAAATTGCGCCAATTCGCGAAAGACCATGTGACATGTTCGGTCTGCACAGGATCTCTGCTTCTGGGAGCCGCGGGCATACTTGATGGAAAAAGAGCGCTAACTCACCACTGGTACGTGAAGGAGCTTGAGAAGTACGCCGAACCTGCTGGAGGAAGAGTGCACGTCGACAACAACGTGGTTACTGCTGCTGGAGTCTCCTCTTCCATCGACCTAGGCCTGAAACTCCTAGAACTGGTGTACGGCACACCGACGGCACGCAAAGTTGCCGAGAGGCTAGAACTCCCAGCCGGCTACCGGTGAAGAACACGGACTTCAAAGAAATCGGTTGGGGCTGGCACTGACGCGAGTGTTATGCCCCTAGGTTGGTTCCGCACGCTCCGCAGAATTTGCTTTCCTTTGGTATCTTTGCTCCGCAGTTGCGACAGAACTTCAAGCCAGCCGGGGCTGCGGCCGGGGATGGTTCAACCTTGGTCTGGGTTTCTGCTTTTGCTCCAGCGGCACCCGCAGCCATGTAGAATGTCTCTCCGTTTCTCGTCTCCTTCTTGAGGGTCCTGTCGGCGACTAACTCATCCATAATCTCTTCCGCTTCTTCTTTTGAGACGCCTTCCCGACGGGCGACCTCTGCGAGAGTGACTCCTGTCGCTACCCCGGCCATCGATATGATCGCTGCTCTTGATAGTCTCACGAAGCTCCGTCTGACTCTTCTTCTGACCATCCTTCTTGCCCGCATTTCATATCACCTAGAGGAAGTGTCAATGTGTGCGACGCTAATGGCAGTTCGGATTTAAGACTGTGTACAAATCTTGCGAACGAACACTCGTAACTCGCATACCTTGCTAGGTCAGTGTTATATTCGAACTAGGCCGTGTCAATTCGCTGAGGTACCGCGGAATGTGGCGTGTTCGCAGAGCAAGGACGAGAAGGGCAATGCGGGGAGGCTGGATTGCGATCTTCATTGTCATCATCATTCTGCTAGTTCTCGTCGCCGCTTTCAGATGGCGATGGCTCATCTGGCGCTTCTAACAACCTGACCGATCTGGCAACACCCACGCAATTCAGAGATGACTTACGCGAGACTCCGCGACCTGATCGTCACTGGAGAACGCAGCGTGAGGAGCAGGTCCAATGGTTCGGCCTTCCTTTTTAAGCTGGCATCTGACGATCAAGCACTGACGTGACATCTTCTCCAGCGGGGTGGAATTGCTCTGATTTCCATAATTGGAGCAGGTAGGATCGGCAGCGTAAGCGCCTTCAACATACTGCGGATGCGAATCGCGGACGTCACGCTTGTTGACATTCAGGATGGACTTGCGGAGGGTGAGGCACTCGATCTGATACAGTCATCGCCGGCGATAGAGTTTGATGGCAAGATCAACGGCACGACCAAGATCTCAGACATTGAAGGATCAAACCTGGTGATCGTAGCGGCAGGAGTCTCACGCAAACCTGGGATGTCAAGGCCTGAGCTTCTTGAGAAGAACGCGAACATTGTGTCACCGTTGGTCCAGGAGATTGTCAGGTATGCGCCTGACTGCAAGATCATGATGGTGACGAACCCGGTCGACGTAATGACCTACCTAGCCTACCTGAAATCTGGTTTCGGACGGAATAGAATCTTCGGGATGGGTGGATTACTTGATACGCTCAGATACCGATCAAGCATTGCGCTTGAACTCAATGTCTCACGCGAGGACATCAGAGCACTCGTAGTTGGCGAACACGGCGACCACATGATACCTCTCGTGGACTACACAACGATCGCTGGCATACCAGTGAGAGAACTCCTGGATGAGAATACCATCCAATGCATAGTCGAGAGGACGAGATCGAGCGGCTCGGATGTGATCAGTCTCAAAGGTGGAACGGCCTATGCTCCCGCCGCAGTCATCGCTGTTATGGCTGAAGCGGTTCTCCGCGGCAGGAATCGAGTGATGGCTAGTTCGGTTGTTCCAAACGGCGAGTATGGACTGAGAGGCCTCGCAATAGGACTACCAGTTGTCCTAGGCAAGGATGGTGTCGAGAAGATAATTGAATTGCCGCTCGACGACGCTACGAAAAGTCAGCTGATGGAATCGGCGAATGCCATCCGCTCAGGAACAGAGAAGCTTGGGATCTCGAGTGACGGTTGAGAATACGCGAAGACCCTCAGATATTTCAACTTGAAAACCGAATGGAATGCGGAGTGTTACATTTGGGCGAACAGCACTCGGATTCCTCTCACTATCTCGGTCGCCACTCGACCCTGTCCTACTTGATCCACCAGCCTAGAGTGTGGAGACGCATTCCCTTCCTCAGAGAGAACGAGGGTCACGCACCACCTCTCATTCTGGCCGTAGGCGATCGACGACGCGTATATGCTATCGCCCGCAGATTGAAGAAACCAGTTCTCCTCTCCGAGACCGCTGCCAAGCTGTGTGGTAAACAGCCTTCCCAGAGAGATATTCGGTCGGCTCCAGAGTTCGGCCGAGTAACCATGGCGATCGGACTCGTGTCATCCTTTGTTCCGGTACTAGTGGTTGAAACGCAGATGGGTGCTCCCGCGACTCAGATCATAATGAACGAGATACTCTCAGACGACCTGACGAGCACCAACTATCAGGTGGGCAAGTCCAGAATTGACTTGCAACACAAGATCGTCATCCGAGTCGGTACAGCAGGAGGAATCAACTGTGACGGAAAACCCACAATCAAGGTCGGCGATATTGTCAACGCTACGCACTCGATCGGCGCGACCGGAGCAGTGATCCAATCTCTCCTCCGCTTAGACTTCTGGAGCCCAGGGGCCATCGAAGAATTCCGAAGACGATGGACGAGCCTTGGCTCCGACTTCACGATCACCGACGATGGACATCCGAGAGTCGAATGCAGCAGAGATGTGGTGGAGACTTTGGATGATGCTGGACATCGACGCGTTGCAGACGCGTGTCACAAAGGTGGAAACGTGACAAAGGATTCTCTATATGCTGAGTCAAGTGTGGACATGTTTCTTGACCTCTGCCGTTTGCACGACTGTCGCTCTACTGAGATGGAACTCTCAGCCATCGCTGTCTCGGCTCGAAAGAACAATGCGCACTTTGGCATGGTTTCCGCGATCGTGGGTGTTTTGCCAGGAGCGTCGTTCACAGGATCTGAGAAAGCCAAGACGATGGCAGAGCAAAGATCGCTGCGAGTCGCATTGGATGCCGTGAAGAGTCTCGATTCGTGAGATCGTGCACTCGACATGAGGTGAAGAGTCTTGATATTTGGCAAGGGATCCCCAGAGACGATCTCACTCGGAGATGCGGCAGTTGATCTAGTCGCATCTGTACCAGAGCGTCCTCGAGGTGGTGGGGACTCCGAGATCTCTGTTCTTGAGAGACATCCAGGTGGCTCCGCAGCCAACTTCGCAGTCGCAATGACTCGACTCGGCATCAGTTCGGGCCTCATCAGCAAAGTGGGCTCCGACGAAGCGGGAGAATTCCTGCGAGACGGTCTCAAGCGAGAAGGCGTGGATATCTCAAACCTAAAGCAGGAAGACGGAGCAACAGGAACAATCTTCGTCATAGTTGACAGAAGCGCTCAGCGAACAATGTTATCTTTCAGAGGAGTTAACGTGAGACTGCTGCCAGAGGAGATAACGCGACATTACATCACAGGCTCGAGATTGCTACATGTTTCAGGATATGCACTTCTTCGCGCACCACAATGCGAGGCGGCTCTCACTGCCATGAAGTACGCGAAAGAGGCAAACGTCAGAATCAGCTTGGACCCGTCGCCCCTGGTTCATCTTACTCCGCACAAAGTGCTCGCTGAGACGCTAGAACTCGTCAATGTTCTACTTCCGAATGAAGCGGAGGCCAAATACCTATCTCGCAAGAAGAACCTCAAGGACGCAGGAAGAACTCTATTGGATAAAGGAGCATCAATTGTGGCCATAAAGCTCGGACCGAAAGGCTGTCTCGTCATGAACGAGCATGACGAGTTCCGAGTACCCGCATTCAATGTGAAGACAACTGACACAACGGGCGCTGGAGATGCATACAACGCAGGTTTCCTAGCAGGACACCTGAAAGGATGGAACCTCAAGAGGTCTGCAGAGTTCGCGAACGCAGCAGCCGCGCTCAAGACGATGAAGGGCGGTGCCAGAAATGGCCTTCCTCGAACAGGCGAATTGGAGGCTTTCATGCGAAATGAGCACTGCTGAAGGATTGGCCGCACTCGATAGAATCTTTCACACTTCCAAACCTCTGATTGGAATGATACATCTCTTACCTCTCCCGGGATCTCCACGGTACAATGGCCATGGCATCTCCGAAGCAATGGATGCTGCAGTGCGTGACGCGAAGGCTCTGCAGAAAGGCGGCATCGATGGATTGCTAATGGAGAACTATGGGGACCTGCCCTTCAAGCCAACACCGACCGATCCTGAAACTGTGGCCTCGATGACAGCGGTCGGACAAGAGATATCGAGACAAGTTGGCCTTCCAATAGGGGTGAACGTCCTTAGGAATGGAGCTCTTGCCGCGCTCGCGATTGCACATGTGATTCGCGCACGCTTCATACGAGTGAACGTTTTCTCTGAATCCCTGATGACAGATCAGGGTGTCATTGACGCGTGTGCGCATGACCTGATGCGGTTCAGGAAACAACTTGGCGCATCAGATGTGGCTGTCTGCGCCGACGTGCGCTCCAAACATGCAGCCCCGCTCACATCTAGACCAGTCGAGGAGTCAGCTCGCGATGCGGCATATCGAGGAATAGCTGACGGACTTGTCGTGACCGGACTGCACACCGGGGCAGAGCCTGACAAAGACCAGTTGCATCGTATTAGAGTCAACGTACCCGATCGGCCTATCCTCATCGGCAGTGGGTTAACAAGGCGAAATGCGGCGAAACTACTTCGAGATGCTGACGGTGCGATTGTAGGGACCTACCTGAAAGAGAACGGAATTGTCGAAAAGCCAGTTGATGAGATTCGTGTGAAAGAGCTGGTCAGAGCCATCGCACGACTTCGATGAATACCACCGAAGCCGATTCAAGACAAGAACGTGAAACCGACTGCCGAGGAATGTATCGATTGAGACCGGGGATAACAAGTACGCAAGACGGGATTCTGATCACTGTTCATGTTGTGCCGAACGCACGTGAGACCGTTATTCTAATGGAACACGATGGCGGGATAACAATGCGTGTCAATGCCCCACCTGTGAAGGGAAAGGCCAATCGAGAGATAGTAAAGTGGCTCTCCAAGAAACTGCGAACGCCAAGTTCACAGATCCGAATGGTTGCAGGTTTGACTTCTAATCTCAAAGTGATAGCGATCATCGGGATGAAAGAAGAGGATTTCCTACAGGCAATTGGTCAGAAACAGACGGCTGTCTCGTGAACATAGCAAGAAGTTGGAGGGCTTCATTCGAGCGTTCCGTCAGATGAAGTCACTTCTTTGAGAAGATCTTCAGCGAGTCACTCGGCATCCAACTCGGTCGCCCGCTTTTTCTCGACGCGTCCACAGCGGATGCAAAACGTTCAAGGTTCTTGAAGTTTCTATCGTAGACGTGGTAGCTATCGCTGTCCTCAACGTATCTTCCAACCTTGACGCCGATCTTGTCTGCGATCGTCTTCTGGAGCAGCGTTATGGCGTAGATGTTCATGAATGCGGCATTGTAGGCGTCACGACTTCTCCAGCTAGTGTGCATCTCAAGCCATTCGTCGTCGACAATTTTGCACCAGATTCGTTGAAGGCAAGGAGGCCCCGCAACATCGTAGTCTCTCCAAGGCATCCACGTGACAGCTTGGGCCCTGTTGGAGTAAGTTGTTGATTTCAGTTTGGCGACGATTTGGTCGATTTGATTGGTCTTTTGTCCCGCCTCTTCGTATTCGAATAAGCGCTGGTGGTATGTGTAGTCCCACCCTCGCCCGATCCAAGAATCCTTGGTCCCTTGCAGTACTTCGTCGACATAGTCTGCAAGACTCATCAGGCCTTCGCAGCCCACATGTATTCTCGGCTCTTTCAGGGGCTCGTTCACAATTACCTTCATGGACGCTTCCAGAATCTCGTCGACACCGCTCTTGTTCGTGTACGACTCTTTGCGGGACTTGACTCCTCGCTCACGAAGTAGGAGAAGGCTCTTCTCCCATGATTCGGGCAAAACGTCCCCTTCTGCCGTCAGTTGCGGAATGGCCTTCATGCTGAGCGACTCCGAATAGGTCCTACTCTATTGAGCTTCCAAAGCGATAACTTATGCTTTCAGGAATCACGCCCCAACTCGCACGCGAACTGAGAGCCGAAACGGATTTGTAACACACTCTGCCGCCTTCCCACACACCAAAGGCTGAAAGGTTCATGGCCGGTCAGATTCCAATGGCCCCGGGTCAATTCTACGCAAAGCGGTTTGCACTCTACTCAGCACTGGGAGTGCCAGAGATCAAACTTGAGAATTGGCGCCTGTCGATTACCGGGCTCATCGAAAAGGAACTGAACCTATCTTTCGAAGAACTGCAACATCTGCCACAGGTGAAGTTGACGCGAGATTTTCACTGCGTAACCACATGGTCGATCAAGGATGTCGTCTGGGAAGGCGTACGATTTCGCGAACTCGCAAGACTTGCCAACGTCAGATCTGAAGCCAAGTGGGTTATGTTTCATTGTGCAGATGGATACACCTCGCCAGTGCCGCTAGAGGATGCGATGGCTGAGGATTCCCTGATAGCCGTCAAGATGAATAGCGGGCCAATTCCGGTTCAACAGGGCTTTCCGGCTCGACCATTCATTCCCCACTTGTACGCTTGGAAGAGCGCCAAGTGGCTCACGAAGATCGAATTCATGGTAAACTACGAGGACGGATATTGGGAGGCTCGCGGGTATCACGAAAGAGGCAACGTCGCGGACGAAGAACGTCTCAAGAGCCGCGAACGGCAATGAGAACCGTCGGGAATAGCGCTATTGCTGTGCTCTAGTCGCTGGACGTTACAGACTGGTCTCCTTTGACTGAAAGCGAGAATTGTGTCTTCGTCGAACGATCTCGAACAGCAAGCCCAATGCTCCTCCCGCAAACAGCGACTCCAATGGGAATCCTGGAACACCACTGCTGACTCCGATTGAGACCGGCGAACTCCTCACACCTTGCGCGTCGGCCCTTATCATGAACATCCCACCGCCGGGAAGTCTCCAAGAGTAGCTGAAAGTCCCGTCACTCCCGCTCGTGATGCGAGCGATTCCTTGGTAATCGGTGCCCTGATTCTGACTGTATTCGAGAGTCACGTTCACTGGAGCGCTAGGGGCTGGATGGATTGATCCCGAGATCACTGCTGTCGGAGGGTCCGTTGACGTATCTAGGTGAGCATTGAGTGAGACGGAAGTATTCGGTCCGAGGATGCCACTTGAGTAGTACCACTGAATCGTCTGATCTGATGTGAGGAGGTATGTGCTCGCTCCAACCGGAGGCAGCTCGTACTGCTGAGTCTGTGGGTTGTAGGCCCAGAAAGTCCAGTACAGGTTGGCTGCAGGATCCTGGTTTACACCATTTATGCCTGTGACGAATGCGCCTAAGCCCGGGTAGCTTGAGAACTCCACTGTTGTAACTCTCATCGTCGCATTCAACAGACTCTCGCCTGAAGGAATAATGGTGTTGTTGTGCCACTCGACCGGTCCAGTTCCGTAGTTTATCCCAATATTGACGGCCACGTCTGCTTGTTCAGTGACTGTCGCTGAAACTGAGGTGATGCCAAGAAACGTAGCTGCCAGGAAAATCGTGAAAAGAGAAAACATTGCCAGCGAATGCGACTTCATCGTTCCACCAAGGGAGACTAGGTTAATTAACCTACATCCCTTTTATAGCTTCCGAGCGGTCGCGAGACGCGAATTGAAACCCAATTCCGCTGCTTCATTCACTCGGAGCCTGACTCTGATGGCGTCTCTGACTGGTCTCAACGTGGCGGCAAGAGTGGTGCTGGCTGGTGGTCCGCCGAACGTGAAGCCGGTTGCTTTTCTATGCCTAACTGCAGGCGCCATTGGGGGGCCAGTGACAGGATTCGTCGTGGGCTTCATGTCAATGCTCATCAGCGACATCTACTTTGGAGCCGGGTACTGGACGATCATAAGCGCGGTATCCATGGGAGTCATCGCATTCCTTGCCGGGCTTTTTTGGAAGAGACGAGCCAGGATAGCTAGGACTGAACTTGCCGTAGGAGGATTTCTCCTAACCGTGATCTATGACGTGGCCACATCCGTGATTCCGGCTTGGATCTTCGGTTATAGTTGGTGGGTCGCCATCCTGATGCTTTATGTGCCATTCGTTGCGGGTTTTGGTGTGCCGTATCCTTTCGGATTCGTTCACGAACTCACCACGGCGGTGCTCATGGGTGCCATCGGACCGACTTTGGTCGGTCGAGTTAGAATGATGCTCAATCACAACGGCAGGGTATAGTCAGCGACCTCCGCGACGTGGAATCCAGTCGCTCATGTGTGCATGGATGTCCCCTGCTGAGCGCACGAACGGAGGAACTTCAGTCCATGAGTTCGCCCTGCGTATCACCGAGGGCAAGCTCACGTCACGATTCCAGGGTCTTGTATACACAATGCCGAGAGCTGTTGATTTCGACGCGATGAGTTCCATCAGCTTCGGAGAGTCGTCCACAAAGACGTCATAGTCCAGATGGATTTTCGCAAGTGTGGAATCGGTTCTGACGAACCTGTCATAAGGCACTGAATGTGCCTTCAACCATTGCTTCGCAGAAGGGACGGTTCGAGAGCTTCTGCCAGTGACCACGTCTACTGTTCCGAGTTCGTGCAAGAGTTGGACTTGGTCGCCAACACCCCCTTCGGTGGGCGGGATCTTTTCCCATTCCAGCCAGGCGTCGTCGAGTATTCTGAAGAACACATCGTGTGGGATCTTGACGATCTTCCAGACATCCCATGCGCGGATGTCTTCCAGCGACAGGGACTGACCATATCGTTTGTTGTACAACTCGCACCATCCGATCATGGCTTCCGCGAGGACACCGTCAAGATCCACTGCTATCTTCAGTTCGGACATGCGCCGTTTCTCCCCTGCATGTACGGCTTGTAGCATGGTCCACACCGACGTGGACGTATGACTCGAATAGTTTGTGCCTTACTGGTCCGGGATATCCGTGCTGGGCCCTATGGCAGTCACCCGTGAGTTCTCAACTGATCTGCAGCGAAGCCCAAGTCCAGTTCTCTGAGTTTCGCAGCTGTTGGAATCCCGGTCTTCTTATCCCAACCACGTATTTCGTAGTAGTTGTCGAGCATTGACTGAAGCTCTTCGTTACTGATCCTTTGGCCCTTGTACTGCCCATCGGGTAGCGGCTCGGATAGTCGTTCCGGGAGCGTGTCGTCTTTGCGTGAGAAGCCTTCCCTTATGTTGAAGGCTCTACAGAGGTTGATTGCACGCTCTCCAATCTTCACCAGATCTGCTGGTTTCATGTTCCAACCCGTGACCGCGTTGACTATTCCGAAGATCACTTCCGGCGTTGGGCCGCCTGGAAAGCTGTCCACCGCACACAATGTCAACGAATCTACCATGGATTTCCAATCCTCAGCCGCCTTCACGAGTCGAACCTTGTCGATGCTGGTATCCAGACGGTCGACTGGTTTGACGAACCCAACTTCGGGGGCCATATTTTGGGCCATCTCCCATGAGTCGTCGTGGTCTATCATCTGAAGGTGGCAGGCTCCTCTGTTTGAGACCGCGTAGGACAAGCCGAGGCCTTTCTTTCCTCTGGGTTCATGCATCGGCAATTCTTGGCCTTTGATCGCCAAGACGAATTTCTCGGCACCTCGTCCTATCTTCTTGGCAGCACGTGCTGTACCTTCCGCCAGCAAGTCTCCGATGCCTTTTCTTCTCGCGATTTTCTCGATCAGCTGCAGCTCTGCTGCGTGGTTGCCCCAAGTAAGCTCAAGACCGTCGGTATCCTTCTTTGTTAGGAGGCCTTTCTCGTAGCATTCCATCGCAAACGCAACAACAACGCCAGCTGAGATCGTGTCGAGCGTATACTTGTTGCAGAGCTCGTTAGCCTTGCTGACGGCGTTCAGATTGCCTACAAGGCAGAGCGACCCGAGAGAAGCGACAGACTCGTACTCTGGTCCCCCCCATCTTGAGTCGACCTGATATGGTTCCTCGCCCTTCACAACCCTGTAGCATGAGTTTCTGCAAGCGTAGCATGTCTGACGTCCAGTCAGCATAGTTTTGTTCATCGTTTCTGCGTTCAATGCGTCTGCATGTTCGAATGTTCCGCGTTGGAACGCCTTTGTCGGTAGTCTGCCGGTGGAGTTGCACATTTCCAGAAACGCGTCTTCGCCATAGTCGTACATGAGTTTGCCAGCGCCAGCCCATGACTGCTCAGAATGCTTCTTCTTCAAATCATAGAACGTCTCTTCGTTGGCTAGCGGTACCGGCTTCGTTCCTCGGACTGCCAATGCCTTCAGCTTCTTCGAACCCATCACTGCACCTAGACCGCATCTTCCCGCCGCATAGCGGACATCCGCGATCACGCATGCGTATTTGACGAGATTCTCACCGCCCAGCCCTATGCAAGCAACGCGGGCTGACCGCTCACCTGTTTCGCGCTTTATCGTCTCGATCGTCTCTATCGGGTCTTTGCCCCAAAGATGCTCTGCCTTGCGGATCTCGGCGTGATCATTCTTGATCCAGATATAGGCAGGCTTGTCCGCGATATTCTCGACGAGAACGGCGTAGAACCCTGCGAACCTTAGCTCGGCACCAAAGAAACCTCCGCCGCTGGATTCTCCCCATCCACCTGTCAAGGGAGACTTCGCCATGACTGTGTAGCGGCTGTTGCCGCCGAAGGGTGCACCAGTAATCGGGCCGACTGCGAAGATCAGTTTGTTCTCGCGACCCAGTGGATCGATGCCAGCTTTGAGTTCTTCGAAGAGTATCTTGGCGCCAAGGCCTCGCCCGCCGAGATATTTCTTCATGAGTTCCTCAGGTAGACGCTCGATACGAGTTGTCTGGCGAGCGAGATCAACCCTTAACAGATTGCCAGAAAGGTCGATCGGCTTCATGGTTCATCCGCTTCAGCCAGCACCAAGGGAGTATTAAAGCTCCCCAGTAGCAGACATCGAACGATGTCCGCTATACCGACAATGATACTGAAGGAGCGGAGGGCTCGGGCGCCGGAAGCTTGGAGCCGAGCACGAGCTGGTCAACGACGTGAGCATTCGGAAAAATAGATAGGAGAAAAAAGGTAATGGTGAGCGATCCCGCCGAGTTTGTGGTTCTATTCTATTCGGATTTCCTTGCCTCGCGGTCTCGGCCTTGCTTTTCGCAGCACCACTTCTAGTACGCCGTTGTTGTATGTCGCCTTGGATGTGTCGGGGTCCACAACAGTGGGTAGTTGAACCTCTTTGTGATACTTGCGTGTGGGAGTACTTACTGAGATTGTGAGTTGATCTTCTGAGCATTTCATTTGGATGTCCTTCTTTTCCACTCCCGGTAGCTCTGCGAGGACTCTCACGTTCTCTGCGTCATCCACGACATCAACAAGCGGCTCGCGGGTGTCGCTCGGTTCGAGTTTGGCTTCTGGAAGGCCAAATGCGCCTCGTTTGTGTGATGGTTTTACGTTTCCGAATTCTTGGACAACCGGCTTGCCGTCGGGTCCCATCGTCATGGAGTAGCCGTATATGTAGGGGCCATATTGCCGGACCGTGCTACCATCGGGTAGTTTTCGCTCCGTCATTGCATCTTTAGGAAGGTCTCTTGTCATTTCCTTGAACATTCGCTCGAACATCTCATCGAATTGCTCGAACCATCTTTCGGGTAGGAAGAATGGAGACATTCCTCGTTTCCTCCTTGAGAAAGGCCATTCTGAGAAATCGTCCCAATCAGACATGTCTGTCATTCACCTCCTTTCGATTCATCAGTTTCCCTCTCGATGACTCGCCTCACACGCTCCAAGATATCCCGTGGTCTTATCTCAGGCGGTTTGGGCGTGTCTAAGGCGAGCCTCAAGGGATATCGATCGTTACCACAAGTAACAAGCGAAATATAAATGTTACCGATGGTAACGCATCGTCCCGGCCTCACTTCATGCCGAGCACCACGCGAGCCTCAGGGTACAGCGATGGAACCTGATGAGGCAGGTACATTGAAGCGGCGAACTGCTTGGAGAAATCCGGATCGGCACCGAGCTCGATATACCTGACCTGTTCACCGATCGCCTTCGCCTCCCGCCTTGCCTCCACAGAGGTCAGACACATCTTGGCCCCTGCGATGGCGGTGTTCCCAACAAATCTGATGATCTCTGTCGGAACTTCAGGGATCAGTCCTAAGAGCTTCGCGTTCGCCGGGTTCACATAGTTCCCGAAACTACCGGCGATGTAGACGCGTTTCAGATCGGATTCCTTCACTCCGACCCGGTTCATGAGGACTACACAGCCCGCGTGGATTGCGGCTTTGGCAAGCTGGACTTCGCCAATGTCTCTCTGAGTGATCACGACCGGATCGCCTGTAGAGGTCTTGTCCCCCCAAGCCAAGACGAAAGCTCGATCCCCTGAGACTTCGACAAGGCGCTTGTGGTCGATCTTCTGAAATCGCCCCTTCGAATCAATGACACGACATTTCAACAGCTCTGCGACCGCGTCCAGAATACCGGATCCACAGATTCCGACCGGTTTGCCCTCGCCTACCACCTCATACTCAACATTCAGTTTCGTTGGCTCAACTCTGACTCGCTCAATCGCGCCGTGGACGGCCTTCATTCCCTGTCTGATGTGAGCACCTTCGAACGCGGGACCTGAAGCGCAAGAACATGAGACAATACCGCTTCTGCTGCCGACGAAGAGCTCGGTGTTCGTACCGATGTCCAGCAAAAGGGAGAGCTCGTCGGCTTCTCGCATGCCTGAGGCAAGCACGTCTGCAACCGCGTCTGCGCCCACGTAGCCTGCGATCAACGGAAGCACATGAACATTGGCATGAGGGTGAGCGAGCAAACCGACATCCTTCGCGCGAAGGTCAATCGCTCCTTTCAGTGCAGGGACGTACGGCGACAGAGCAAGGTACCGCGATTCTATGCCGAGGAGGAAGTGATGCATCGCACTGTTCCCAACGATGACAAGCTCGTATACTTGGCCTGGCGTGATTCGAACCATGGCGCAAGATCGTTCCAGCAGTTGATTGATCGCGGAGAGAACGCTTGATCTGAGCTTGAGTGAGTTCTCTTGCGCTTTCATCGCAAAGGACATGCGGGACATTATGTCCTCGCCATAGACGAGCTGAGGGTTCTCAACGAATAGCGTGTTGAGGGTTTCGCCAGTTACGAGGTTTACCAGAACCCCTACCAGTTTTGAGGTTCCAATATCAACTGCATATCCGTAGATCTGAGAGGTTGTGTCTCCTCGTTCCAGCGCACATACTTGTCCAGAAGTTGGAAGGACCGCGGTAACGTCCCATTCACATTCTCGAAGAAGCCGAGGTAGCACAGGAAGCAGATCTGAATCGATTCGAAGATCAGCGGGCTGCCCGCTATCCTTCAATGTCTGCACAAGACGCTCCGAGTCGGGGAGGACATCGGAGAGCGTTGGCGGAGGAATTCTCACGTGTATTTTCTTGGCGCTCGGGTTGAGGCGCATCTTCCTCTCTAGGCCAGTTGATTGGACCTGCCTGATCCTCAGCCCGGTTTCTTCCGGAATCCTGACAACCAGATTCTCTTTTACGTGCACTTGACAGGCGAGTCTGTATCCTTCTTGAATCTCCCTCTCTGTAAGCAAATCCTGCTCTGAGTAGGTGAGTTCCCCCAGACTTTCGCCGTGTTCTGCGATGATGACCCGGCATTTCCCGCAGGTTCCGTCGCCATTGCAATCCGAGCGAATGAACACTCCAAGCGCATTCGCAAGAAGACGAAGGTTCTCGTCAAGCTCGGCTTTCACGATTCGTCCTTCAGGTTCGAATCTGATTGACAGCGACAACTTCTTCATCCTACGTCTCTCTGGGGGGTGCCTCCCTCGATGATTCCCATAGGGGCCGCAGTCTAATTCTTCTTGGACATGCGGAACATGAACCATGCGAGAGCCGCGAACAAGACCATCCCGACCACATCTCTATACGGGTTGGTAGATTCGTTAAGAAGCCCAAACAATGCTAGCAAGGTGTCTATCAGAATCAAAATGGCAAGCGCAAGAAAAACGAAACCTAGACCTCTCTTCCAATCCATACACTTCTCATCTCCAGATTGAGAGTCTCGATGCCGAATTGTAAATCATAAGGTTGTGGGTGCCATGTGTGATACTCTGGGGACCGCTTCTAGCCGAAACCTTCCTCTTGGGAGATTGTTGCTCTATCGACTTTGGATCCGTCGGACGCACGAACGCACGACGCGACAAGGACACTTGCGGTTTCCTTGTATCCTTCCCTGCGATGCGTCCTGTTGTTCTCCCCGGAGGCTGCGTCTTGGAACGGGACCCGCGGGCTTTATCCTTAAGCTAGACTCTAATTGAGCAAGAGTCAAGTTGTCGTGGTCTCAGAAACTGAGCTATGCGTTAGGAGCGGTCTGTGTCCTCATCGCTGTGCTGGGTCTAGTGGCTTTTGTCAATCAGATCATCTGGCATGGCATCGTAGACTGGAATACTTTGGTTTCGAATACTCTACTTTTTGGCGCCATAGGTCTACTTCTCATCTGGAACGGCCGCCGCCTCAATCGAAAGTGAACGACGGCTGCACCTCTTTCAGTAGGCTCTCAGTGAGACCTTGCAGATCCCCCCCTTTCCATTAATGTTCGCGGCAAGACCACGCGCTGGCATGAACTAGTTAGCACAACCTGAGAGTCTGACCGAGCAAGTCAAGCCTGATCTGGTGAGTCTAGTCGCCGACATCGCAAGGGGGGAATGCAAGTAACTCTATGAGAAGCATCTCGCGGGCTTGGAGGAGGAACTAGCAGCGCTCTACAAGACGCTTGAGGATTACACGCATCGCATGTGAACCGCATGATCACGGAAAACGGGAAGATCCTAGAACACTGCCGGGAGAAGTTCTGCAGCACATGCAAGCAGACCCGCCCCCACACCTGCTTCTGGATGACGCATCGAAAGTCCGAGAACAGCGACAATTCCTATGTCAAGGAGGAACGATGGAACTGTGACCAGTGCCACGCAGAAAAGGTCGTCACGTAAGAGATACCCTACCCCACCGACCATACGAAACTCTTCAACCTACTCATGTCGCTGAGCCAGAAATACGAACTCCAAAGCGCAAGAATTAGCACGGACTATCACGAAGTGAGCGCAACATTCACTTTTCCAGACCACGACATGCGGAAGGTCCGCGAGATCGCGGACAACTAAGCGCAACGCGGCTACGTCAATGCGAAGCACATGCTCATGCTCGAGAAGGCTGGAATGCGGGACCCCAAGAATATTCTGCCATTCATGGCACCGTCAAAACGTGCAGCGAAGGAAGAGATGATGCGGAGAGTCTTCGAGGATTAACCAGTGAGCGACCGCGTCTACGTAAGACTCCAGGCCAATGCACCCATCCGGAACTCGTCCCGTTGGTGAAGTTCTTGCGGCTCAACGAAACGCTCTATCGCTGCATGCTATGCGGCCGAACCCTAACGACGACTCGCCTACGCGAAGAACGGCAACAGTGGCGAGCCTGATGTCACAACAGAGAGGCCGCATAACATGTGCGGGAAACAGTCGCAAGAAAAGCGTGGACCATTGATCTGCTGGAAATGCGTGGAACGACTGACTGAGATGCTCACCTACTACTGAGAGGACCATGCCAAGTGTTTGTTCCTGTCAATCCGGACGGCTGTGTCGGGTGTGAGGCCGGGGTAGGCGTCTCTGGAAGCCATGCTTCTCCCCGAGGGCACGGCCTACTCCAAATATCGATGCAAACACTCGGATGAGGCATTTGGCGTGTTGATTGGGCGAAAACGAGCCCAAAATGGGGTGATGGTGTGTCCGCGTAAGCTTCGCGTCTTGGCGGCTGGTGTGCCGAATCCTCCGTTTGCACCGGGATCGCTCTGGATGGAGCATACCGTGCTCTGTTTTTTGACCTATTGTACATAAAGCGCACAAATTGTGCGCTCAAATCTTTAATAGTACAGAAAACGCACAAATTATGCGGTCAGGGATGGGTGACAAGTTTGAGTCTCTTCACCGAAGAGAAGAACCCGCGGACCAAAATGAGAGAGCTGATCGCTCCGGCCGACAGCGGAGCCGCCACTCAGGAGATACATCCCAGGACTGAGAAGACCGAGACAGTTTCAGAAGCCACCAAACGCTTGGAAGCTGAAGCTCAGCCTCTGATAGAACTCCGGAGGTCGGAGGCCATCTACGAAGAGGCAAAGAAGATCCTCCCATCGGGCGCTTCATCAAACGTCAGAATTCACGCACACGAACCCTTCCCAGTGATCTTCGAGCGGGGAAAGGGCTCGAGAGTATGGGATGTCGACGGGAACGAATACGTCGACTACTTGTTGGCTTACGGACCCCTCATCCTGGGTCACTGTCACCCAACCGTCGTCAACGCCATTAGAGAACAGATACAGAAAGGAACGATGTTCGGAACAACAACTGAACTCGAAGTCGAGGTGGCGAAGAAGATCGCGAGCATGGTTCCGGGAGCTGAGATGGTCAGCTTCAGCAACACCGGCACAGAAGCGACCATGGAAGCCGTGCGAATCGCCCGCGCGTTTACTGGACGCGACAAGATCCTAAAATTCGAAGGCCACTATCACGGTCACCACGACTACGTTCTATTCAGCGTGGAATCCCCGTCAACTGTCGCCGGGCTTGAGTCCGCACCTGCCAAGCTCGC
>Ga0315289_10001234_pt1 | contig 39995 bp, 34 predicted proteins | sample YL17G11_40_MG_FD_203452 | JGI IMG/M metagenome (GOLD analysis project Ga0315289, IMG submission 203452) | Sediment microbial communities from Yellowstone Lake, YNP, Wyoming, USA - YL17G11_40 | ecosystem: Environmental > Aquatic > Freshwater > Lake > Sediment | place: USA: Wyoming | collected... | reverse complement strand
CTTCAAGGTAAAACCATACGTCTCCGGATTAGCAAGGATAGTCTTAATTGCGAGGATACGGAAGATATACCTCTCGGTTTCCTGGGGAAGGGAAAGTAAGTAGAAGTTGTTTATCTTCTGTTCCTCGATCTCTTTCTTGATCCTTTCTTCACCGCAGTTGTAAGCAGCTATTGCAAGCGTCCAGTTTCCAAACATATCATACAGATCCTTTAAGTAAGTAAGTGCTGCTTCAGTGGCCCGGCTAAAAGAAAACCTCTCATCAATACCTTCCTCCTTCTTAAGACCATACTTCTCACCGGTAGGCTGGATAAACTGCCAGTGGCCACCTGCACCTTTATAGGAGTAGGAATGGGTAAGGAGTCCGCTCTCCGCCACTACCACATATTTCAAGTCCTGCGGCAAACCCTTTTCTCTCAGTGCATCCTCAAGTTCTGGAAAGTACCTTCCGCTCCTCTTAAACCAGAGGATTACCTGTGCCTCATCACCCAGAGTAACGAAAAATTCCCTTTCCATCCTTTCACGGATTGATGGATCTTCGACAGGCACCTTCTCTCCGCAGAAGTATAACTCCTGGGGAAAGTGGTAATAATTCAGAGGAAGGCGTGGCTGCTGTGCAAAAACCATCTTTAAAAAAAAGACTGAACCCAAAAAAAGAAAAAAAATGAGATCTCTTAAAAGATCAGCATTGTCGAAAAAATATTGCTGAGCAGCGAAGAACCCCTTTTTCAGAGACCTCGAAATAATTGATTGACGCCAAAAACACCTTTTAAAAAAGGTAAAATTTTTGTAAAGTAACTGCATTATCAATTCTTTACCTCTTTAGAATGAAAAACAGAATTTATAGACCAGTTGATCTTCTTACCCTCTTTTTCATCCTCTTCCTCATCTATCTCACCCTGCTCTTCCACCTTCAGATTCCCGAATGGAGTCTCCTTATTAGAGAATATCTTTTACTCCTCATTATCCTCAGTCTTATCGTCCTCAAAGCCCCTTCGTCTTCTAAATTCTTCGATCTCTTCCACTCCTTTTATCCGGTAGTCTTTATTGCCCTAATCTTCAACAGCCTTGATCGATTAATTCACTACATCAATCCCCATGATATCGACCCTCTCCTGATCAGGATTGACTATTTCCTCTTCGGAAACCATCCCACCCTGATCTTCGAAAAGATTGCCTCTCCTCTCTTAACGGAATTCTCCTACCTTTCCTATACCTCCTACTATTTTCTCCCCACACTCCTTGCGATCATATTTTACCATAAAAAAGACTGGGAAATGTTCGATCTCTATGTGACCGTTACCTGTTTTACCTACTATCTTTCCTATGTGGGATATATTATCTTCCCTGCAGTCGGTCCGAGATTCACCCTCGCTTCTCTGCAGGGTATTGAATTAAAAGGGATGTTCCTCTCTGAAAACATCCGTGATACACTTAATGTCCTGGAAAACCTGAAATATGATGCATTCCCCAGCGGTCATACCGCTATCATCCTAACAACTCTGTTCTTCTCCCTTCAGAAAAGCAAAGGTCTCTTCCTCATCTTCTTAGTTCCAACACTCGGCCTCATTTTCTCCACTGTTTACTGCAGGTATCATTATGTCATCGATGTGCTGGCTGGAATTGCTTTAGCTTGTCTCTGTCTCTCTCTCGGACCCAAAGTCCACATTGCTCTCAAGAACAACATTAAAAAATCATCGAAAAACTGAGCATGGTGTTCTGAGTGCATAACAAGATTTTTTCGGTAACAATTCTTATCGAGCGTAACGACAGCAAATTCGGCTGTCTGATTCGCTTCAGGCGGAGAGTTTCGAATTTGCAGTGAAGTGAGATTTAGAATTGTCGAAAAAATGTTGAGCAACCAAGAACACTATATTCAGAAACCTAAATTAAATCCTTTTCTCATAGATCCGGTAGCGTTTGACGATCTTTGCACCTAAACGTTCAAGAAGGTTTCGAATAGGAATGTTTTCTTCCAGTATCCAGGAAAATTCCGCCTTTTTAAACCCGCTGGCTCTGGCCGCCTTGCATGATTCAAGGAGGAGCAGTGCATCTACACCCTTTTTCCGATACTCGCTCTTAACCCCCAGTGTCATGCACCGGAGGTCAGTTATCTCCTTTGAATATTTAAAGAAACGGAAGATACCGAGAAGCCCCAGCCTGCCATTAAGTCTCTTCAATACCCGATTGTAATTGGGCAGGTTCATCGTAAAACCTACTGGTTCACCCTTAACCTCAACTATCTGGATTAAATCCGAAATGACCAGGGGCTTTAGCCTTTTTCCCATCCAGAGCATTTCTTCCTTGGTCATGGGGACAAATCCCCAGTTGTCTTTCCAGGCTGAATTGTAGATCTCCTGGATTATCTCGATCTCCATCAAAAAGTTTTTGAGATTTAATGGTCGCACAATGAACCCGCGTTTTTGAACCAATTCTGCTATCCTGACCCATCTCTCCGGGATTTCCTTCATTACCTCCACTTCATAGGCAAGCAGATCTCTTGCCCTTTTAAAACCGTACTTTTCGGCAAAAAGAGGATAATGCTCTGGATTGTAAGGCATCATAAAACTTGGCTCATACTCATATCCTTCTGTCAGGAATCCACACTGTTCGTTGGTTGAGGGATTCATCGGGCCGAGAATCACCTCCATACCTTTCTCTTTAAGCCATTCTGTTGCCCGGTCATATAGGACCCGAGCAGTTTCATAATCGGGGATAACCTCAAAAAACCCAAAGAATCCAACCTGTTCTCCATGAACACGGATATAGTTTCTGTCTACAATGGCAGCAATCCTGCCTACAGTAAGATAATTTCTCTTAGCTAAGAAGAGTTTGGTCTCGGCATGTTCAAAGAAAGGATTGGATGGGGAGAGGATCTTGATCTCTTCCCGGATCAGTGGAGGAACCCATTGGGGAATACCCTTATATACCTTCCAGGGAAAGCGGACAAACCTCCGCAGTGTGTATTCATTTCTCACTACCTCAATTTTTAAACTCTTCATGAAAAACAGAAAGGATCAGATCAGGTGAAGCTTTTGACCAATCTTCTTGAATACTTCTAAAACTCTGTCAAGCTGTTTATCGGTATGAGTAGCCATGTAGCTTGTTCGAATCAAGGCCTTACCCTGAGGAACAGCCGGGCTCACCACTGCATTGGCAAATATTCCAGCTTCATGGAGTAACTTCCATGCCTGGAACACCTTTTCATTTTCCCCGCAGATGATGGGGATGATCGGAGTTTGGCTTGGTCCAACGTTGTAACCCATGTTTTTAAAACCCTCGAGCATCTTCCGGGTATTCCTCCAGAGCCTCTCTCTCCTCTCCGGCTCTTCATTAATGATATCCAGTGCAGTAATTACTGTAGCTACGGAGGCTGGCGGTAAGCTCGCGCTGAAGATAAGTGCCCGGGCGTGGTGCTTGACGTAGTCAATGATCTTTTCTTTCCCCGCAATAAATCCCCCGATGGAGGCAAGGGATTTGCTATAGGTTCCCATAATCAGGTCCACTTCCTGTTCCAGGCCAAAGTGCTCTGATGTCCCCCTTCCGGTTTTGCCCAGTACCCCTACACCATGGGCGTCATCAACCATCAGTCCCGCCCTGTATTTATGGGCTAACTTCACCAACTCGGGAAGCGGGGCTATATCACCTTCCATGCTGAATACCCCATCCACCACAATCAGCTTCTTTCGATCTCCGGAATCCTCCATAAGCCTTTCCAGATCGTTTAAGTCATTGTGACGGAACTTTTTAATCTCCCCAAAGGAAAGGCGGCAGCCATCGATGATGCTCGCATGATCGTATTTATCTAAGAATCCTACATCATCTTTTCCGATCAGTGCCGATAAAGTACCCAGGTTGGTAAGAAATCCCGTGGAAAAAACCAGGGCAGCTTCTTGCCGGAAAAATGTGGCCAGCTTGACCTCGAGTTCTTCATGAAGGCTCAAATTGCCATTCAAGAACCTGGATCCTGCACAACCCGTTCCATACTTTTTGATGGCTTTGATGGCAGCTTCTTTCACCTTCGGGTGATTGGTCAACCCAAGATAATTGTTGGAACCAATCATAATCATCTTCTTGCCTCCTACGATGATCTCTGGTTCCTGGGCTGACTCAATAACCCGGAAATACGGATAGAGCCCTGCCTCTCTCAGTTCCCTTGCAGCTACAAACTTTTCACACTTTGAAAAGATGTCCATAGCCGATCCTCACCTATAACCAGTTTTTGTCTTCATACCATGCGATGGTTTCCCGTATACCCTGGGCTAATGAATGTTCTACAGTAAACCCGAGCTCTTCCTTTGCCTTAGAAACATCACAGATCCAGGATGGTTGCCTGATCTCTTTCAGTTTCTCTGAGTTGAGGATGGGAGGACGACCTTTCATCCTTCCCCATGTATCAAACATTAAACCAAGGAGAGGAATCAAGAAACGGGGAATCTTTAGCTTAATTAAACCTCTCCCCAAGATCGAGGCGACCAAATCGTCAATCTCATCCCATGAATAAACTACCTCATCAGCCAGGAAATAAATACCCCCTTTCTTTCCCTTCTCCCCTGCCAGCAGGATACCCTTCACCAGGTCTGTTACATAACATAAGCTGATCTGTTTACCCCCACCCAGGCGAGCAGATATCCCTTTCTTCGCCCATCTAAAATAAAGATAAATATCCCTATCCCGTGGACCATAGGTAGCAGCCGGACGGACGATAACTACCGGAATACGGTTTTCCCATTGTAAGACCTCCTTTTCACCTAAAAGCTTGCTTTTCCCATAATGGGTGATAGGGTGGCATTTGTCCTCCTCGGTCACCGGCCTTTCATCCATGCTCGGTCCCGCAGCAGCTAAGCTGCTTATATAAACAAAACCCTTTAACGAATGATTGGTCTCTACGACAGCCTCCAGAAGATTTTTGGTCCCTAAATGATTTATCTTGTAATAATCTTCCGTATTCAAGGCAAATTTAATGGCAGCAGTATGATAGATGAAATCAACCCCCTCTACAACAGGATAGAGAGACCCTTTATTTCGGATATCACCTTTTGTCAGGCTGACCTTACAGCCCTCGAGATTACTGAGATTGCTCCCCTCCCTGACCAGAGAGATGACATCATGCCCATGGTGCAAAAGCCTCTCTATGAGATAACTCCCTATGAAACCATTCCCTCCGGTGACCAGTACCTTCATTCATTTTAAAGGGGAAATATCTAAAAACTCAATCTGCGCCTTATTAATAAATCATATTTTTATAAAAATCAAACTTTTTCATCAACGAAAATGGGGGTTAGAGTGTCTCTTTATGCACAAAATTCCCTTATTACTTCTCGGAAAACCTGTATTCCAAAGAGGAGGCTACCCGTAGAAATCCTTTCATTGTGCCCGTGCATTCTCTCCAAAGCACCAGGGGATATGTCCGTTTGAACCCCATAGGCAGCCATACCCATCTCCCGGAAATAACGGGAATCTGATGCACCGGTCGACATGTACGGCACAAGCTTAGCTTGAGGATCATACTTCCTCATTGCCAGTTCTAAAAGATGATAAAGTTCATGATCAAGAGGAGACTGAGAAGGGACAGAAGAGTCAAGGATCTCAATCTCTAACCCCTCGAATTTTCTGGTAAGTCCCTCTACGGTTCTCATGATATCTTCAGGTTTATTGCCCGGGAGCATTCGACAGTCAATCTCGCAGTAACATTCACTGGGGATTACATTACTTTTGCTGCCTCCCTTCACCACGGTAGGAACGAAGGTATTATGGAACAGGGCGCTCAAGAGATTGCGGAAGTTTTGTTCAGGTATCTTTTCAAGAACTTTACCGTGATCCTCAGGAGAAAGCAGTTTGAGAAACTCAGAAGGATCCATCATCTCTTGTTCTGGAGCGATTCCTTTTAAAAACCTCTCTACCACCTCAGTTGTGCGTAGAGGCGCCTGAAAGTGAGAAATCTCATCAATGGCCTGGGCCATTCTTACGACACAGTTATGCTCATGGGGTATTGAGGCATGGCCAGCAAGGCCTTTAAATTTTAGTCTGAGCCAGCATACCCCCTTTTCAGATGTCTGGCAAAAATAGACCCTACCCTTCTTGGTTTTGAGGCCTGGACCTCCACCTTCATTAATCACCGACCCTCCTCTAAACAGTTCAGGCCGATTTTTGACCATCCATTCAATCCCCCATTTCCCTCCAGCTTCTTCGTCAGCTGTAGCGAGTAAGATTACATCCCTCTTTGATCTAAAACCCTGCCGTTTGAGAATAACTAAGGCCATGAGCTCCATGATGCCTAAGGATTTGCAATCTAAGGCACCCCTCCCCCAAATCTCTCCATCCTTGATGATGCCGGAGAAAGGTGGATACAACCATTTATCCTCTTCTGCAGGAACCACATCCAGGTGGTGAAGAAGAAAAAGTGGGGGGGTATTTTCGGTTCCTTTCATGACCGTTACCAGATTTCCTCTTCCAGTCGCAGATTCAATCACCTCTACATCGAATCCCTCCTTCACTAAAACATCTTTAAGAAAGAGGGCACCTTCTATCTCGTTTCCCGGTGGATTCACGGTATTGACCCTTATGTATTTACTTAAGAGTGCAGATGCCTCCTGCTTGATCTGTTCCCAATCTATCGCCTGATCAGGCACAACCTACCTCCTTCCTTTAAAGACCCCTTCCAACGTAAGGAGTGTTGTCTTCATTCTTACCCCATCTGGACAGGAAAATCCTCCCAACCCCCCATCCTTCCGTATCACCCGATGACAGGGGATAAATAAGGGGAGAGGATTTTGACTCAGGGCAGCTCCTACTGCGCGAGAAGCTTTAGGTTTTCCTATCCCCAGTGCAATTTTGCCGTAGGTCTTAACCTCACCATAGGGGATCATCTTAGTAAGGGCATAGACCTGCTCTTGGAAAGATGAAAATCCCGATCTGTCCAAAGGCAGGTCAAAGGCAACTTTCTTCCCCTTAAAGTAATTTTTGACCATCTTTTGAGCCTCAATAAGGAGATTGCTTCTTTCATGAGTGGGGAAAGAGATTATAGAAATTACGAGTTCTTTTGAGTGAAGAGGCAGGATAAACCTTTTCAATTCTTTCTCTCCAGCAACCAATCCGCACCAGCCAAAAGCGGCAGGAAAAACAGAGCGATAGATATTCATAAAAATTACTTTCTCTTACTTCTCAAAATATCAAGGAGAGAAAAAAGCTCTGGAGACCTTAAGAAAAAGGATGATAGAAGGAATACTAAAAGTCCGATGGTAATGCTTAAGAAGACCCAGGAGGCCTTCTCTAAAACCATTCCTGGCAACCCCCAATAACCTTGTGGACATATGAGATAGACGGTAAGGCCCATGATAAGCGAGGATATCATGATCTTAATTCCAGAGGCTACTATCTTTCTCATCCCAATCCTCCCAAACCTCCTCCTCAGAATGTAAACGAGAGCAAAAAGATTGAAGGAAGCAGCAACTGAAGTGGCAAGGGCAAGGCCTCCGTGCTTGAGTGGGCCCATGAGGACCAAGCTTGTGATAATGTTGATAATGACGGCTAACACAGCAATCTTTACCGGTGTCCACATATCCTGGAGCGAATAGAAGGTTGAAACCACAATCCTGACCCCGGCAAAGGCCCAGAGTCCCAGGGTATAGGAGAAGAGGGCCTGGGCAGTCATAAGGGTATCGTGATAACTGAACTCACCTCTCTGAAAAAGCAGGCTCAAGATGGGAACCCTCAGCACAATTAACCCTACCATACTGGGAAAAGTAATAAAGAGCATGAGTCGAAAGGCATAGGAGAGGGTGCTCATCAGGCTCTCATAATCCTTCCTGCCAGCCTGAGAAGACATGAAAGGGAGTACCACATCCCCCAACGCAATCCCAAACACCCCCAGAGGAAACTCTACCATCCGGTCAGCATAATAGAGATAGGAGATACTGCCCACAGGAAGGAGGGAGGCTAAAAAGGTGGCCACAAAGATATTGATCTGATAGACAGTGGCACCAAAGGCAGTGGGGAGCATGAGCATACCAATCCTCTTTAAGGCAGGGTGAGAGAAGTTAAATTTAAAACCGAATGTAATACCCTTGTTCTTCAAGAAGGGGATCTGGAAAAGTACCTGGAGCAATCCACCAGCTATCACTCCCAGAGAGAGCGCAACAATAGGTGGCGTAAAGTAAGAAGAAAAAACTACCACCGCTACAATCATGGAGAGATTTAAAAAGACCGGTGCAAAGGAAGGGGCAAAGAAATGTTTGAATGAGTTCAAGATACCCATGGAGAGTGCAACTAATCCCACAAAGAAGATGTATGGGAACATGATCTGGTTCAAGAGGATGGCCAGCTTTAACTTTTCCGGAGTGGCTATAAATCCAGGGGCAATAATCCGTACGATGAGAGGAGAGAAGAGGATACCGAGGATGGAAACTATGAGAAGCACAATGAAAAAGAAGGTAAAGGTTACCTTGGCTAAGGTATTGGTATCCTCTTTAGTCTTGAGAGTGAGATATTCGGTAAAGACCGGCACAATGGATATGACAAGAGAACCTTCGGCTAAAAATCTCCTCAACATATTGGGGATGCGGAAGGCCACGAAGAAGGCATCTGTCATCATACCGGCACCAAAGGATCTTGCCACTACCATATCTCTCAAAAAGCCCATGATCCTGCTTAATAGGGTAGCGGATCCAACCACTGAAGCTGCCCTGGTTATATGCTTTTCTTCAGTGCCCATCTTTTCATTTTGGATTTTGGATTCAAATTCCACAATCTACAATCCGCAATCATCAATCAATTCGTTATCCAGTCCTTATAACCCCTAATCCCTAATAAATTCCTTGACTTTAAAATGACACATGGCGTATGTATAACGCTATCAACAGAGAGGGAGGTCCAAATTTGGCTACTCACAAATCAGCGATAAAGAGGGATAGACAGAACAAGAAGCGGCGTATCCGTAATAAGGCTATCAAATCTTTTATGAAGGCAAAGATAAAGGCTGTGCTTACGGCCGTAGAAAAAAAAGATGGGGCAAAGGCAAAAGCATTATTGAAAGAAGCGACAACTACCATCTCTAAGACTGCCTCTAAAGGGGTTATCCACAAAAATACTGCATCCAGGAAAATCTCCCGGCTGACCAAAAAGGTAAATACCCTACCTGCTTAAGTTCGGAGTGCGGGGTTAGGAGTTTCAAGTCTAAATCCTATTTTTTCCACATTCCGTAATCCACACTCCGCATTATGTATGACCCTTTTCACTGCACATCTCAAAGATCAACCTCTCTAAGATTATTCCTTTGTTTAAACGGCTTGACTTCAATGCAAGATCAGTCAAGGTCAGTTTCGTAAAGATATCCTTAATTTCCTCTAAGGAGAACCGCGAAAGCTGATCTTGGAAATCTCTCAGTTTGAACTCTTTTATCTTAAGGCTTTTAACCAGGTCATAAGGTTCTTTTCCCTTTTGAATCATCTCTTTGCCCTGGGCTATTAACCGGATTTGACGGGTGATCAAAGAGAGGATGAGGAGGGGCGGCTGCCCACTGTCGATAAGCCTCCACAGTATTTCCAAAGATTTATCTCTCTCTTTCCTACCAATGCAATCCATCAAGGAAAAGATTGTTTCCATCCCTGCTTCTGCTACGACCTCTTTGATTACCTCTGCCTCAATCACTTTCTCATCCTGACAGTAGAGCGACACCTTTTCCAGTTCTGAGCTGATCCGTAAGAGATCGTTCCCCACCACCTCACTTAACAAGGAAATGGCTTCATTGGTAATCTCCTTCTGGAATTCGTGTGCAATCCTTTGTATCCACTGCACTAACTGGGCCTTAAATGGGTGATCAAACCTCACCACCATCCCCTTTTTCTTTACGAGATCGTAAACCTCCTTTTTAAGATCCATCTTTTCGCTGAGGAAGAGGAGGGTAGTGGAAGAAACCGGGTTCTCGAAGTAGGGAAAGAACTCCTCCCAATGACTGGGTTTGAACACATGAGCCTCCTTCACCATGATAATCCGGGAAGTGGAGAAGAAAGAAAGGGTATGGGCATCATTCATAATGGCAGAAGGATCGGTCTCACCTGCCGAGTAGGTACTTACCGTAATCTCGGGAGAAGAGGTCAGGACCTTTGTTTTTATCTGTTTCACCCCTTGGTCCAGCAGGTATTTATCATTCCCATAAAGATAGTAAAGAGGGTACACCTTACCCTTTGACAAACTTCGCTCCAGATCTTCCAGTTCAAACCAGTTTTTATCCTTCCGCAAAGCTAAAACCCTTCCAGCAGGTTGTCATGAATCTTCTCTGCCAGTTCCGCGGCTAACCTTTTAATGGCCTCGTCCTTATTGAATTCGGTAACAGCAATATCGGTATTTACCCGGTACTCCTCATTGTGGGTTATATTCTTGTCTCTCCAGAGTATCTTTCCAGTTGTCCTTTCCTCAACCGAGAAATCCAAGGCCACGGATGCCCGATACTCCAAGACACGATCATTACGGTTATACGAGATGGTTTTCTCCTCAAAGGATCTTACCACCCCTTTCATCACCACATCCGCCTTATCCTCAGTGGTAAGGGTAAACTCACGGCTCTCTACAAACTCATTCACGAGGGCATCAGTAAAGATCCGGTCTATACCTGGTTCATAGGTCTTATTAATGAAATAGGAAATGGCAATAGTCTTGAAATCTCTGAGTGGACCTCCCCCTCTCTTCAGAAAATGGTATCCACATCCCGATGAACTGACAAGGATGCTCACTATGATCAGAATTTCACAATAGCGGCATATAACCCTTGTTCCATACTGCATCTATCCCACCACTAAATTTATCAGTTTACGGGGAACTACCACCGCTTTCTTCAATTCCTTATCCTTTATCCATTCCTTTACGCGTTCATCTTTAAGTGCTCTCTCCTTAATCTCCTCATCAGTGGCATCTATATCTACTGTGATCCTGCTCCTCAGCTTTCCATTTACCTGTACAACGATGAGGATTGATTCTTCTTCAAGCATCTGAGGATCATAGGAGGGCCAGGGAGTGTTCAGGATATTCCCATCCTTCTTAAGCATCTGCCAGAGTTCCTCGGTTATATGGGGAACTATTGGGGAAAGCAAGAGAATGACCGTTTCGATTGCCTCTCGCAAAACTGGTAGAGCAATCGGATCATTCCTATCCGGCTTGAACTGGTAAAGATGATTCACCAGTTCCATGATTGCACTGATGGCGGTATTAAAATGATACCTTGTCCCAACATCATCGGTCACCTTTTTGATGGTTTTATGAACCTTCCTCCGTAAAGGCTTAAGCTCCCCTATAAGTTCTCCATCGCCTCGATACGGTTTCACACCCTCAATAAGGGGAAGAAGATCCAGCACTAATCTCCACACCCGTTGGAGAAAGCGGTAGGAACCCTCTACCCCCTGATCACTCCACTCCAGATCCTTTTCAGGCGGAGAAGCAAAAAGGCAGAAGAGCCTGACCGTATCCGCCCCATACTGCTCAATCAGATCATCAGGGTCAACCACATTTCCTTTAGATTTAGACATCTTTGCGCCATCCTTGATCACCATCCCTTGGGTCAGAAGATTAAGAAATGGTTCATCGAATGTGACTAATTCTAGATCTCTCAATACCTTGGTAAAGAACCGGGCGTAGAGGAGATGGAGGATGGCGTGTTCAATCCCTCCAATGTACTGATCCACCGGCATCCAGTATTCTACCTTTTCCCTATCCAAAGGTCCCTCATGATAATGGGGACACGCATAGCGCTCGAAGTACCAGGAGGATTCCACAAAGGTATCCATAGTATCAGTTTCCCTCTTTGCGAGCCCTCCGCATTGAGGACATCTTGTGTTCACAAACTCAGGTAAATGTGCCAAAGGTGATTTCCCCATGCCGGTAATCTCCACTTGGTGAGGAAGGACCACGGGAAGATCCTTTTCCGGTACCGGTACTGTCCCGCATCGATCACAGGTGATCATGGGTATGGGGTTACCCCAGTAGCGCTGACGGGAAATCCCCCAGTCCTTCAAACGGTAACTCACCACCTTTTTCCCTGCACCTATTGACTCTAAGTAATCCACTATCGCCCCCATTGCCTGAGTACTTTCCATCCCGTTGAAAGGGCCGGAGTTTACCATGGTGCCCGGTTCACAATAGGCCTCCTTCATGCTTCCGGGATCGAGGGATTCACTGCCGGGAGGATTTATCACGAGCACCAGAGGGAGTCCATACTTACGGGCAAACTCGAAATCCCTCTGATCATGGGTAGGTACCGCCATTACTGCGCCGGTTCCATATTCCATGAGGACAAAATTGGCTAAGAAAATGGGCATCTTCCTCTGGGTTGCCGGATTTATACAGCAGACACCAGTAAAAACACCTTCTTTCTCTTCCCCTTCTGCTTCCTCTAATCGTCTGAACCTGTCCTTCTTCTTCATCCTTTCAATGAAATCTGCTACCTGTCGCTCCTGATTGGTGCCACGGGAGATCTCCTGAGCAAAAGGATGTTCTGGGGCTAAGCTCATGAAGGTTGCGCCAAAAAGGGTATCGGGCCGTGTAGTAAAAACGGTGATTGATCGCCCCCCCTTCTCCAGGGGAAAGATGATCTCCGCCCCAGAGCTCTTCCCGACCCAGTTTTTCTGCATGGTGATCACTTTTTCCGGCCAACCGGTAAGACGATCACAATATTCCAGTAACTCCTCGGCATAGGCGGTGATCTTAAAAAACCACTGTTCTAATTGCTTCTGGGTGACTTCCCGGTTGCAACGCCAGCATTCTCCTGAAGCAGAAACCTGCTCATTCGCCAGCACTGTCTGACAGTTCTCACACCAGTTTACCCAGGACCACTTCTTGTAAACCAGCCTTTTCTCATACATCTTGAGGAATAGCCACTGCTCCCATTTATAATATTCCAGATCGCAGGTAGTAACCTCCCGATTCCAGTCATAACTATAACCCAGTCTCTTAAGCTGGGATCTCATGTATCTGATGTTATCGTAGGTCCAGTTAGCAGGATGCGTCTTGTTTTCGATTGCAGCATTCTCTGCTGGCATACCAAAGGCATCCCAGCCCATCGGATGGAGAACATTGAATCCCTTCATGCGTTTGTATCTGGCCAGGACATCGCCAATGCAGTAGTTCCTGACATGGCCCATATGGATCCTGCCCGATGGATAGGGGAACATCTCGAGTACGTAATACTTCTCCTTATGAGCATTCTCGCTTACCTCAAACAGTTTGCTCTCCTCCCAGGAGCTCTGCCACTTCTCCTCGATCACCTTCGGAATGTATTCTCTCATGTGTTCATCGTTTTCTTTACACCTACACCTGTAGGGGTGGGTTTCAAACCCGCCCCTACTCCAGCTCCAGCCTCCATACGAAATAATTTCTTAGCATAAGTCATCTGCTTTCGCAAGGCTTATGAGCCTGCCATATACCTTCTCCCCTTCCACTTTGATTACACGAGCCTCCACCTCTTCATTCGCCACGAGCAAGTGCTCTGTGCTTTCTACGAAAACCGGGATATAATGGGAGGAGAGACCCTCGACATAATGGCCTGATGGATCTCTTCTACCTTCGATCAAGAGGGAAACGTTTTTCCCGATAAATCCCCGGTAATATTCTCCTCTCTTGCGGATGCTTAATTGCCGAAGGTTTTCAGCCCTTCTCTTGATAATCTTTTGATCAACCTGATCAGGAAAGGCTGCAGCTTCAGTCCCCTTCCTGCGGGAAAAGGGAAAAACATGGAGGTAGGCAAGGGGAAGGGACTCGAGGAAGTTCAGGGTATTCTCAAATTTTTCTTCATCTTCTCCAGGGAACCCTACGATTACATCCACACCAATACAGACTGAACGAATATTTGAAGCGAGATCAGCAATCAATTGTTGAAAATATTGCCTCCGGTAGGGACGATTCATCCTCTTCAGTATCTCATCGTCTCCGCTCTGTAATGGGATATGGAGATGGGGACAGACAACGTTCGAAGAAGAGATAAACTGTATCAGCTTGAGCGAGATCTCTAAGGGCTCGATGGAGCTGAGTCTTAACCGCTTCACGTGTGTTTTCTCTTCTATGGATCGAAGGAGTGCGAGGAGATTGGATGAAGGGCAAAGATCCAATCCATACGTGCCGAGATGAATACCGGTGAGCACAATCTCCTTATGACCGGAATTCACGAGGATCTCAAGGCGCTGCACAACCTCATCCAGAGGGAGACTGCGGTTTCTCCCCCTGACCTTTGGGACGATGCAATAGGTGCAGGAAGAATTACATCCGTCCTGGATTTTCAAGAATGCTCTGGTACGATGGCGAAAAATGGTGAGTGCCGGATCCCCGAATTTTTGCTCTCCATTCACAGGGGAGAGAAAGGTCCGGGGTGAATCTGTTACGCCCTCATTAAGAAACCGCAACAAATCAACCTTCTCTGGGTTCCCCACAATCAGCTTTACTCCGGGAAGATTGGCAATGACCTCAGGTGAGGATTGTGCATAACAACCGGTAACGACAATCAGGGCCGAAGGGTTTTTCTGATGAGCCCTTCGGATGAGTTGCCGGCATTGATAATCCACCTTATGGGTTACCGTACAGGTATTCACGAGGTAGATATTTGCCCACTCAGTAAAAGGTACAATCTGATAGCCTGACTGTAAAAACATTTCTTCCAGAAAGGCTGATTCATACCGGTTAACTTTACAACCCAGTGTTTCTATCGCTACTGTTTTCGCATCAGAATCCTGTAACACCTTTTCTCGTTCCTTTTACGAAATGCCTGTAATTCACAGTTTATACCGATTATCCAAAAAATCAAATGAAACTTACAGAATTTCTGATAGATCCATAGCAGATAAAAATTACTTGACTTGCACTTTTTTGTCGAATAGGATTACCTACAATTATACCATAATAACGCAAAGGCGTTTAAAGGGGATTTGACCGTAATTATTGGCCTATTCCTTAAGAAAATATACTCTGTATTCTTAAAGAAATAAACCCGTACGTGGATTGCCCTGAAAAAAACTTTTTGTAAATAGTTCTTAAAAAAAGATTGTTTTTTCTAAAGGGCAGGCCTTTTTACTCTCCGTCAAATCTCTTTTAAATCCCTTCCTCCGCAAGACTCAAACTTTAGGAGCCTTTGATGGGCACTGGTATTAAGATTTGTGTCGCAGGAAATAACGAAACTTCACTCACCTCTCTTACGAACATGTTGTCAGAAACCCCTTTCACGATCTTCACCTCCCCATGCGGCGAAGAGATCCTCAGAAAGATACGAGAAGAAACACCCCATATCCTTTTCCTTGATCTCACCCTTCCTAAAATGAATGATTTAAAGTTAGTCAAACGGATAAAGGCATTGGGGGAGGATATTTCTGTGGTTCTATTAGTCCCCTACGAATTGAAGGACAAAGCATTGGAGGGGGTTAAACTGGGCGCAGACAACTATCTCCTTAAACCGGTTGACCTTAAAGAAATTAAAATGGTAATTAAGAGAATAATGAAGAATAGAGCCCTGCAGGAAGAGATGAGAAAATACCATTCTCAAAAGTTAAAGGATCTTAAATCCTTAACCGATCTGGTGGCAAATTCTCAACTGGAGAATATCTACAAAAAAGCATCCTCATTGATCAGGGATAAAAAGAATCCCCTCATGATTATCGGAGAAAATGGTACGGGGAAGGAGATGCTGGTCAAAACCATCCATTCTTTGTCCTCAGAACCATATTTATATTCTCCCTTGCTGGTCTTCGATTGTAATGGGAAATCTTCAAGACTTTCACCCTATGATTACAAAATAATAAACCGTAACGCTGTCCTGAAGGTGTTACAAAATGAAGAGACAGACAATCCGTTTGGCTCTTCTCATGGGACACTCTGGTTTAAAGAGATAAACAGACTGGATGAGTCTATTCAGCTCATGCTCTACAAATACTTACGGCATAATCGGGGGAAACATAAAGGAAAAAGAGCAGCGAATGGCTTTATCTTCATCTTTACTTCCTGTGACGATTTACCCCATCTCATCGAAGAGAAGAAACTCCACAAAGGAGTTTATAATCTCTTGAAGGATAACATCCTAAGGATACCCCCTCTCAGGAAGAGAACTGAAGACATAATTCCCCTTTCCCTCTACTTCTTAGATCTGTTTAATGAAGAGTTCAACAGGGAAATAGAAGAGATCGAACCAGATGCCCAGAAATTCCTAAAATCCTATAACTGGCCTGGAAATGTAAGTGAGTTAAAGAATATAATTGAACACGCGGTTCTTACCTGTAAAGGGAGTATGTTGAACCGTGATGATTTAGAATTAAATATCACCAAGAGATCTGTAACCCTCGAATCACTGTTCAGCCAGAATGAGTTCCTCCCCCTTGAGGAGATGGAAAGGCTCTATATTAGTACCATCCTGAGAAAGGTTAAAGGCAACAAGAGCAAGGCAGCCAAGATCCTGAAGATCTCACGGAACACCCTGAAGGGTAAATGCTGAAGAAACCCCCATACACGGAAAAGGAAATCCTTAAAAAACATCTTGAAATTTCTAAGGCTGGATTTTCCTCTCTCAAGAAGGTAATTGATTTCTCCTGTTCTTCTTGCGGACTTTGTGTCAGCCTGTGCCCCAAAGAGGCTATCGAAATCAGGGAAAACATTCCGACACTTACAGGAGAATGCGATCAATGCGGATTTTGCTATCAGGGTTGTCCCCGAAGCTTTCTCCCTTTAAGCAAGATCAAAGAGAAATATTTTGGTAAGGAGAAAAATGAACTCGAAGAGAGAGTGGGCAGATGTGTAGACCGATTCACCTCCCGCTCTCTGACTGATGAGATCTTCGAACGAGGGGCAACAGGCGGGACAACTACGGCACTCCTCCATTATCTCCTGGAGAAAGGTATCGTGAATGCCATTCTCCATCTGGGCACCCTCCATCAAGATTATTTCCTCTGTCATCATGCCAGGACCATTATCTCCACTCGGCCTGAAGAGACATTACGAGGCTCCCGTTCTAAAAATCAGATAAGCCCGATTCTCCATGACCTGAAGAAAGTTTCAGAATATGAACGTTTTGCAGTAGTTGGACTTTCCTGCCATTGCCAGGCCTTGCGAAAACTTCAGGTGATGAAGGATGACCCTGAAACGAGAGAAACCTTCAAAGGTCTTTCAAGAGTCGCAGAAAATCTGCTCAAGAATCTAAAGTTTATCATTGGTATCAACTGTTTTGCCAATACGCGATATGGTGCCATAGACAAAATTTACCATAAGCTGGGCATTAGAGAAGAAGATGTGATCAAGTATGCAGAGGATACGAAAAAGACCCTCTATCAATTTTTGAATGAGGGGAAAAATTTTCTCTGGTATGTCCAAGATGGGATCATGACCAGGGATGGAAAGTACCATCCCCTGAATTACTATGATTTTCTTGACGAGACTGTTTCCATGGGATGCATGATATGCCCAAGTCTCATTGTGTGCAAGGAGGCGGACGTGAGCATCGGTGTAACCGCCTCTGATAACCGGCTTCAGGAATTTGGTTATAATAGCGTTTTCATAAGGAATCCTGAATTAAAAGGTATTTTTGAGGGTATGGTTAAAGAAGAAAAACTATTGAGAAGGCCTATGTGGGACAACAGAGGTAAGTATATGAGAAAGTTCGTGGAAAGGGTCATCCCTGGCAAAGACGTCATGGGCTTCGACGGGTTTGTAAAAAGGGGCACCTGGACTATTTCTGATAATATGTATCGATCATCCACTTCCCTGCAGAGTGGAAAGAGTGGAAAGATCATGGGGTTGCAGAGGCTCTTCTTAACTCAAACGGTAAAAAGAAAAATAATGTATGAACCTGCTCTTAAGGCTCTAAAAGAAAATGAGAAATTTCTTACCGAGATTCTGTAGAGGAAAATCATGAAAAAGAATAAAGAATATGCAAAGACGCTGATGGAGAAGGAAGGATACCAGCGTACAATCATTGCGTTTAAACTATGCGATACCCTTCCTAAAGATGTAGATTATTACGGGGATGATATTTCCTTCATGTGTGCCCAGGTGGGTGAGGTATGGAGTGGGAGAAAACCCTTTTACATCACCAGTAAAAATGTGATCTGCGGTGGTTCTCTCTATGCTGGGATTGGAGTTACCAAGATGTCTAAAGAGGAATTTGCTCAGGGAATGACCACAGTCATTGGCCCAAACAAGGCATACGCTACCCGACAAGTAATGCGGAGGGTCAACCAGCAGGTACCGAAACATTTCAAACATCACAAGGCCTTAATTATTGGTGCACTTGAAGAAGTAGAAAATCCTGACCTCATCATGGTTGTAGCAGAGGCTCATCAGGTGATGAGGTTGATGAAGGCATATACCTGGAAGACAGGGGAGTTGACCACCGGTCTTCAGGGAACCTCCTGGTGTGCACAGACATTTCCTCTCCCCTATCTGAAAAAGACAATCACCTTCAACCTGGGGGATCCACCCTCGCGGGTACTGATGGGGCTTAAGTCAGGAGAGATGTACTGTGCAATGCACTACCAACTGCTTCCGCTCATCATTGAAAATCTTGAAAACATTTCAAGCGGACAGATAGAATTCTAAAGAAGTGGAGAACCACCCTATGGCTTATGTAATCCTGGAAGATTGCATCTCATGTGGAACCTGCTGGGCTATTTGCCCGACTCATTCTATTGAGGAATTCGATGTGTATTACCGTATTACTGATTCCTGTGTGGAATGCGGGGCCTGTGCTAAGGTGTGTCCCAACTTTGCAATCATGAAGCAAACGAGTTGAAGAATTATGTGCCGTTCTTCAGCACACCCCGCACCTGTCGCACCTTTCAGGTTCGCAAGGTGAGGTAGGCTCCTCTTTAAGTGCCTTCTGGTATTCTGAATAAAGATATTCCTTGGTAAATCCCTGGTCAATAAAATCCCAAGGCAATACCTCCTGCATTGCCCTCTCCCGGCATACATAAAAATCAGGATTCACATCAACCTGCTTCAAGGCTCTTGACCAGTTTCCTCCAACCGTGTGTAGGGCAAGTAGAACCTTCCCCACCCTGCGATCACCCCGGCTGAGCAAAGCCTGAATATATGCCCATTTAGGGAGATCATAGGTAACGATTACCTTGTCTTCCTTCCTGAGATCTGTTTTAATTTTCTTCAGCTTGTTGTGTAAACTATTTACCTCATCCAAGGCTGCCCACTGAAAAGGGGTGTGAGGCTTTGGGACAAATGGGTTGATACTCAGGGTAATCCGATCGAGATACCTTCCTCCCTTCCCATCCTTAAGGATCTGATGTTTGATCCTCTTCGTGATATCAATGATCGCCTCGATATCCTCTTCCTGCTCAGTTGGAAGGCCAACCATAAAGTAGAGCTTGAGAATGGGGATGCGGTGTTTAACCAGCACCTCTATAGCCTTGAATATCTCCTCATCAGAAAGACCCTTGTTGACAACCCTTCTCAATCGCTCTGATCCGGTCTCCGGCGCAAGGGAAACGGTCTTATGACCACTCCTCTTTAAACTCGTGATAATATCAGGACGAAAAGAGTTCATTCGCAGAGAAGAAAGCGAGAGCTTACCGCTCTGCTCTACAATGAAACGGCAGAGCTCACTGAGTTCAGGATAATCTGAGACTGCTGTCCCCAGAAGACCGATTTTTCTCTTTTTCAAGAGAGCAGGCTTAATCGTTTCCACCAGTTTTCCCCTTTTTCGCTTTCGGTAAGGCCTATAGACAAAACCTGCAGCACAAAAGCGGCAACCCCACATGCAGCCACGGTTTACCTCTACGACAAAGGTATCCCCGAATTCAGTGTGAGGGGTAAAAACCTGGGAGTGAGTGGGAAATTGATCCAGTTCTCTTACCCATCTTCGTTTTATGGTGGCAGGTGCACCATTCTGTGGGACCCTGCTCTCTATGCAACCATCTTCTGAGTAATTGATGTAATAAAGGGATGGGAGATAGACACCTTCTAAGCGGGAAAGTTCAATCAGTTGTGTTTCCCTTTTATCTCCCACAAGCTCTTGATAGAGGTCAAAGAATTCAGGCAGCACCTCTTCTGATTCACCGAGGATGAAGAGATTAAAGAAGTCGGAAAGAGGTTCGGGGTTAATGGTAGCGGCAATCCCTCCTCCCATGATTAAGGGATACCGTTCATCCCTCTCTTTTTTCAAAAGGGGTATTTTTGCCAGATCAAGGATGGAAAGGCAGTTGGGGTAATCGTTCTCAAAGGAAAGGGAGAAAGCGAGGATATCAAACTGATTCAGCGGGGTCTTCGATTCCAGGCTGAATAACGGGGTATCAGTTCTCCTGTATTCTTCAAGTGCTTCCGGGTCTGGGAGGAACGCCCGTTCACAGGAACAGTGGGGGATCTGATTTAGAAGGGAATAAACTACTTGGAATCCAAGGTTGGACATGCCTATATAGTAGGTGTTGGGGTAGATTAGGGCAATCCTGATCCGCCCTTCCCCAGATTTCCGAATCGTCCCTTCCTCCTGCTCAAGGAGGCGGTTTACCTCTTCTCGTACTTTTCTGGACACTCATTAATTATATTCGTTGATAGACAAAAACTCAATGTATCATGAACAAATTCAATCTGCCCGTTTTCTTAAGAAGGTAGGGACATCGTATTCATCACCATCGGTAAATTCATTGATCATGGTACCGAGTTTGATCACCTCTTGTTCCTGTTTTCCCCTATCCTTCCGCATCCGTATAAAGGCGGGTAAATCTTGATCCTCTCTTAGGTGCCGGGGCATGGTGGGAATACTCTTCAATTCTGTCTTTATCTCTTCTTCCTCTTTCCCAAAGCCGGTAGCAATCACGGTGATGCAGACATCATCCCCCATCCTCTCATCGATTACCGCCCCAAAGATGATATTGGCATCTTCATGAACCTCTTCCTGAATCAAGCTGGTGGCCTCATTTACTTCATACAGGGAGAGTTTGTTTCCACCGGTCACATTAATGAGGAGACCCCGTGCTCCATCAATGGAGATATTTTCAAGGAGTGGGCTGGAAATCGCCCTCTGTGCAGCCTCAATGGCCCTGCCTTCCCCGTTGCAAAAACCAACTCCCATAAAGGCCATTCCCATCTCAGCCATGACCGCCTTCACATCGGCAAAGTCTAAATTGATTAAACCGGGAATCATGATCAAATCAGAGATTGACTTGGCGGCATGGAGTAACACTTCATCTGCCTTCTTAAAGCTCTCCAGGAGTGGGGTGGCCTTGCTGGCAATGCTTAAGAGTCTCTGGTTAGGAATGGCAATCACAGTATCCACTATTCCCCTCAGTTGTCGTAAACCTTCTTCAGCCACTCGCATTCTCCTTCTTCCTTCAAATAAAAACGGCTTGGTCACCACTGCCACAGTCAATGCTCCTATCTCTTTAGCCACCTCAGCAATTACCGGGGCTCCTCCGGTACCGGTTCCTCCCCCTAATCCAGCAGCAATGAATACCATATCTGCACTGGTAAGCACATCCTTAATCCGGTCTATATCTTCCAGGGCAGCATTTCTCCCGATATCCGGATTAGACCCTGCCCCCAATCCCATAGTAAGATTGGCACCAATCTGTAACTTTACCAGGGCTTCAGATCTCTTCAATGCCTGAAGGTCGGTGTTGGCAGCAATGAATTCAACCCCATTCAGTTCGGAGCGGATCATGGTATTGACAGCATTGCAACCTCCACCGCCGATTCCGATCACCTTGATAATTGCTCCTGACTCTCTATGGCTCTCTTCTATCTCAAACATATGCCTTCCCCTTTCTTAATGGATTGGTTTTAGGCTACCTCTTTAAACCACCTCTTCATCCTGTCGATCAATGTCTTCAAGAGGTCTTCTTTGCCTCCATTCATTATGCCATGGTCTAAACGGTGTTTCATCCCATACAGTATTAATCCTACCCCCGTGGAATAAATTGGATTGTGGACAATTTCAGACAACCCATTCACCCCTTCAGGATAACCGATTCTCACTGGAAGGGAAAATACCTGCTCAGCGAGTTCACTGATACCCTCCAACATGGAGGTGCCACCGGTCAACACCACCCCTGCAGTAAGAAGATCCTTATATCCTGATTTAATGATCTCTTTGTGCATTAGACTTAAGATTTCTTCTGTCCTCGGCTCAATAATCTCGCATAGGAGCTGACGGAACACAGCCCTCGGTTTTCCCCCACCAATGCTCGGTACTTCGATAGTTTCATTCTTATCAACGAGGCTAACGAGGGCACAGCCATGCTGTTTCTTTATCTCCTCAGCATCATCCAGAGGAGTCCTTAAGCCCACTGCAACATCGGAGGTAATATGATTGCCACCTAAGGGAAGCACCGCCGTATAACGGACACTACCCCCTAAGTAGACGCCAATATCCGTAGTCCCTCCGCCGAGATCTACCAGAACAACCCCCAGTTCCTTTTCATCATCGTTTAAGACAGACTCACTCGAGGCTAATTGTTGGAGTATAATATCCTTCACATTCAAGCCGGTCTTATTGGCACATTTAATGATGTTCTGGGCAGAGGCAACCGCCCCAGTAACAATATGCACTCTTGCTTCAAGCCTTGATCCAGAGAGGCCTATCGGATCCTTAATCCCATCCTGATCATCCACAATAAACTCCTGGGGAAGTACATGGAGGATCTCACGGTCCAGGGGAATGGCTACAGCCTTGGAAGCATGGATCACTCTCTTGACATCCTCCTTCTTCACCTCTCGATTTTTAAGGGCGATTACGCCCTGACTGTTGAAACTCTTGATGTGTGATCCTGAGATACCAGTATATACCTCATTGATCTCACATCCCGCCATTTCTTCAGCCTCTTCTATTACATGCTTGATGGAATCTATCGTACGCTCGACATTTACCACCATTCCCTTCTTAAGACCTTTAGAAGGATACGCTCCAAATCCTATAACATCTATCCCCTTGTCGTTTCTCTCTCCCACAATAGCACAGATCTTGGTGGTCCCGATGTCTAGGCCTGCGATTACATTACCATTCTTACCCATTCTTTCTCACCCCCTTACTGCCATGAACTATATTATCTCTCTCATCCAGGGTAACATAGATCTTGTCCTCATACCTGAGATCAATCACCCTGGGTGTTATCTCCTTATCCATAACCTCTTTTACCCTTTTGAAGCGCTCCAGTTTTTCACGAAATTCGCTAAACCCTAATTTAATCTGGGTAGTGCTCTCTACGTCGAAAAGCGAGAAGCCAATATCTCCGTCGATATGAATCTCGGATATCTTATCCTGGGATAGACCCATCTTCTCATCCAAGAGATAGAGGAGGACGAGCGCCTGCCGGATCAGATGAATGAATTTCTGGGGATCTCTTTGAAGATATTTACGGCCTAACCCGGTTAAAATCGGGAGATCAAAATACTCCCCACTCTTCACTTTCCTAAATACTATCCCATCCTCATCTACAAGATAGATGTCACCGAGATTGATGAGGGCAATTGGCCTTCTTTCCCTCAGGTAAATCTCAATCCTGTCAGGTAACCCTCTCTTCACCACCACATTTTTAATCCAGCGTTCCTGTTCAATCTTCCGCGCCACCTGTTTTAAATTCAAGGAAAGGATATTCCTTCCCTTCAGATCAGAGGGCTCAACAACTCGATCCCTCTGTAATCTTGAGCATCCATAGACCTTTACTTCTTTAATCTGGAAAAACGGGGAGCGAAACATCAGATATCCCATCACACCGAGGAAGGAAAGGGAGACACAAGAGATGAGGAGCAGAATCGAACCCTTGATAAGTTTTGGGGCCCGATGATGAAGATTCCTCCGTATCCTCCTCCCCTTCTTTCCTACTTTGAATTGATAGTTCTTTATCATCTGTGGATAATGAAACATCCCTCTTCACCTTCAACCGGTTAAGGTCTTAAGCCTTGCCCCTTTGAGTATCTTTTTCGCCAGTTCATTAAAACTTATCCCAACACTTTTTGCTGCCATGGGGAGAAGACTGGTTTCAGTCATACCTGGCACCGTATTCACTTCCAGGCAATACGGCCTCTCGCTCTCATCCACCATACAATCAACCCTGGCCGCCCCCTCGCAACCGAGTGCTCGATAGGCCTTGATGCCGATTTCCTGGACACTCGAATAGCTCCTTTTTTTCAATTGTGCAGGGAGGATATACCGAGTAAACCCTTTGGTGTACTTGGCGTGATAATCATAAAATCCTTCTCTCGGCGCGATCTCAATGATTGGAAGGGGCTCACCATTTAACACGCCAACTGTCACCTCCCTCCCCTGTATAAACTTTTCGATCAGGATAGAATCACCAAATTCTAAGGCCTTTTTAATAGCCTTCGGTAAATCCACCCTCTTATTGACGATGGTAATTCCGATGGTTGATCCTTCCTCAACTGGTTTAATCACCAGGGGAACCCTTACTCTGCAATACTCCTCAACCTCTTTCTTTTTCAGCTTTGTTAGCTCAAAGTATTGAAATTCCGGAGTGGGGATCTTATGAAAGGCAAAGATCTTTTTGGTCATAACCTTATTCATGGACAGTGCACTGGCCATGACCCCCGAACCGGTATAAGGAATTCGCATAATCTCCAGTAACCCTTGGATCGTACCGTCCTCTCCCAGACGACCATGTAATGCGATGAATGCAACGTCAACCTTCTCCTCCTTCAAACGAAATGCGATATCACTTCCTACATCAATGGGGAATGCGCGGTAACCCTCCTCTTGTAAAGCCTTTAGGATCGCCTGACCGGTCCTTATGGATATCTCCCTCTCCGATGATTGACCACCCATTAAAACCGCAATTTTCTTACTTTTTAACATCACTCCCTTTTAATCTTCTCCTACGATCTGGATCTCCAGTTCAAATTCAATCCCTTTTTCTTCGTAAATCTTTTTTCTCACCAACGCTATGAGGTTTATCACATCCTGCGCAGTGGCATCTCCTGAATTAACAATAAAATTGGCATGGAGATGTGATACCGTAGCCCCTCCCACTTTTATACCTTTCAATCCTGCCTCTTCAATCAATCGGGCGGCAAAAAGCCCGGAGGGATTCTTGAAGACACAGCCAGCCGAAAAAGAGTCTATGGGTTGTGTTTCTTTCCTGCTTTTAAGAAAACTTTCTCTTCTCTCTTTAATGATATTCCCTTTCTCCTGCTTCAGCTTTAAGAGGGCACTCAAAATGATTGCACCCTTTTCCATCTTTAGTGATCGATAAGAGAATTCAAGCCTCGATCGTTCTATCTCCCTAATGTTTCCATCACTTCCCATGATCTCAACTGAATGGACAAAATCCCTCATCTCCTTCCCATGAGCCCCTGCGTTCATAGACAATACCCCCCCGATTGATCCAGGGATTCCAGTCAGGAATTCAGGTCCGGAGAGATTGTTCTCACCAGCATAATTGATCAACCTACTCAAACTGCAACCCGCTTGTACCCAAAGGAGATCATTAACCATCTTCAGGGAGTTAAAACCCTCCTTTAAGTTAATAACTATGCCGGGAATACCGTTATCCTTAACCAGGAGGTTGCTTCCACTCCCGATAACCAAGTAAGGGACCTGACTATCGCAAGCGTATAGGAGTACACCGCGCAACGACTCGACATCCATGGGAAAGACCATTAGTTCAGCCTTTCCACCAATCCTTAACGTTGTGAACTCCTTCATGGGGGCATCCTTTATCGCCCTACCCTTAACTAAGTTTATAACAATCCATTTCTGATAATCATCCACGTTAAAGATACTCTCTTACATGAGATCATCTGCTCTTTAAAAGTTCCTCACCCACCTGCCATATGTCCCCGGCTCCCATGAAGATAACTACATCACCGGGTTTCATCAAAGAGAGGAGACCATTGACAATTCCTTCCTTATCCGGGATAAAGAGCACCTGTTTTTGGCTATGTTCCTTTATCCCTTTAAAAAGCTTCTTTGCTCCAATGCCGGGGATAGGGTCTTCTCCTGCGGGATAGATTTCAGTTAGGATCAGGATGTCCGCCTGGTAAAAAGCGGTCAAGAACTCATTGAAAAGGTACTGGGTGCGGGTATAGCGGTGAGGTTGAAAGACCACGATCATTCTTCGGTTCCAAACAAGCTTGGCAGTTGAGAGTGTGGCTTTGATCTCATTAGGGTGATGGCCGTAGTCATCCACAAGTAGTACGCCATTTACCTCTCCTTTGATCTGGAAACGGCGCTGCACCCCTCCAAACTCTTGAAGCGCTTCTTTAATGGCTGAAAAAGGGATTTCCAGTTCTAAACCGCAGGCCACCGATGCCAGGGCATTATAGACATTGTGCTTGCCTGGTATCTTAAGTTTGATTTCGCCCAATTTTTCTCCATGGAGAAATACGGTAAAACGTGTGGTCATGCCTTCATGAATCAGGTCACAGGCCCTTAAGTCTGCCTGGACAGAGAGACCATAAGTCAAAAATCTTTTATTCACCTTCGGTATCAGATCCTGAACATTACTATCATCCAGGCATACGATGGCCAGGCCGTAGAAAGGTATCTTATTGATGAAGGCAAGAAATGCCTCCTTAATCTCATCGAGATCACGGTAATGATCCAGATGTTCGGAATCGATGTTGGTTACAATAGCGATAGTCGGCGAGAGCTTGAGAAAGGAGCCATCACTCTCATCAGCCTCTGCTATCATGAACTCTCCTGAACCCAAAATTGCATTGCTTCCTAAAACATTAAGCTTTCCTCCAATTACCACGGTGGGATCAATCCCCCCTTGAGAGAGAACCGCTGCCACCAGGGAGGTGGTTGTAGTTTTGCCGTGGGCACCGGCAACAGCAATCCCATATTTGAGCCTCATCAACTCAGCGAGCATCTCGGCACGAGGAATAACAGGGATGCTCCTTTCCTGTGCAGCCTTTACCTCAACATTATCTATTCGTACTGCTGAAGATACCACCACCACGTCCGCATCCTTGAGGTTCTCTGGATTGTGACCATGGTAGATAATAGCACCCCGATTCTTAAGCTTCTGTGTGATCTCTGTATCTTTAAGGTCTGAACCACTCACCTTATAACCGAGATTGAGTAGGACCTCGGCGATACCACTCATCCCTATCCCCCCGATACCCACAAAATGAATATGTTTGATCCTCTTATACACCAACTTCTCCGTAGATCATCTGATAGCAATCATCCACAATCTTTTTAGCTGCATCAGGTCTGGATAGTTCTCCTGCTTTTCTTTCCATCTCTGCAATTGCATCTGGATTCTTAAAGAGATCAATAATCTCCTGAGCAAAAAGCTGTCCGTTTAAGTCGGAGGATACGATCATCCGTGCTGCCCTTTTGTTTATCAATTCACAAGCATTTAACTCCTGATGACGGCTGGCAGCAAAGGGGTACGGTATCAGGATAGAAGCCTTGTGAAAAACCATCAATTCAGATATGCTCATTGCACCAGCCCGGCAGATAACTAAATGTGCCTGGGGGTAAACCCGTTCCATATCTGAGATGAAAGGGTAAACCTCTGCTTCAAAACCTCTCTTTTGGTAGGCCTGGGAAACTTCAAGATAATCTTTTTCTCCTGTTTGATGGATGAGTTTTAAAGAATCCCTTATCCCGCAAAGGTAATCCAGCGCCTCAATCATAACCTGATTGATCTCCCGTGAACCTTGACTCCCCCCAATAACAAGGATGGTGAACTTTTCCCCTTTTCGTTCAGGTCCATGCTCTAATAATCTCTTCCTGATTGGGTTACCGGTAACAACCCCTTTTTCTTTGGGGAAGTAAGAGAGTGCCTGGTCAAAGGCAACAAAGACCTTGTCAACCCATCTCCCCAAAATCCGGTTGGCAAGGCCAGGCACGGTATTCTGCTCCTGGATCACGCTCTTAACCCTGAGCGCCAGTGCAGCTAAGATCAAAGGGAAGGATGCATATCCCCCCACCCCGATTACCAAGTCAGCCCTGAAATTCCTCACGATCTTAAATGACTTAAGAATACCCAGTCCCAGTTTTACAAGAGCAATAAAACCCTTAAACAACCCTTTGTCCATCAATCCTTCTGCCGTGATAAAATCAATGGTAAATCCTTCCTGGGGGATGACCCGTGCCTCAATCCCTTTCCTTGTACCCACAAAGAGAATGTGTGTATCCTTATCCCTCTCATGAAACTCTTCAGCTATGGCCAGCCCCGGAAATAAGTGACCACCTGTTCCACCGCCTGCTATTAAGACCTTCATAAATCTTTACGCCCATGGGAAGCGATATTCAGCATGATCCCCACACTCATCAGTTTTATTACCAAGGATGTCCCTCCATAGCTCACAAAGGGGAGGGTTGATCCTTTGGTGGGGAGCAGCCCCATCACAACACCCATATTTATAGCTGCCTCAATACCGATAAGGGATGTTATACCCAACCCTAAATAGGTACCGAAAAGGTCACGCGCCTTAAGCGAGAGCATTATCCCTGAATTCAGTAAAAGGAAGAAGAGGATCAGAATGGCAAAGACTCCGATCAGACCCAATTCTTCTCCAATTACCGAAAGGATAAAATCCGTATGCGGCTCCGGAAGATAGAACAATTTCTGCCTTCCGTTTCCTAAGCCCGCACCCCACAGTCCACCTGAACCAAATGCCAAGAGGGACTGTTTGATCTGATAGCTAGCGCCAAGTGGATCTGATAAGTAACCCAAGAATGTCAGTACTCTCTTGAGCCGATACTCAGATCTCATAATCAAGAGGCAGGAAACGATACCGGCCATGACGATCGTACCGATGAGATAAAAGGCCCTTACTCCAGCTGCAAACAAAAGTACGAAGACAACCAGAGCCATCATCCCTGCTGTACCAAAATCTGGCTGAAGAAGGACGAAGAAAGAGAAAAGTGCAGCCACTGCGATGTTGGGCAAAAATCCAATAGAAAAGCTCTTAATCTTTTTTGCCTTTCTCTCCAGTGAATAGGCAAGGAATACGATCAGGCCCAGCTTGGCCAGTTCAGAAGGCTGAAAGGAAAATCCAAATATCCTGAACCACCTCCTGGCATGTCCTACCTGTACACCAATCCCCGGGATCAAAACCAAGATAAGAAGTATCAGGGTGATAACCAAAATGGAGTAGACCCTGACCTTACCCTTCCAGAAGCGATAATCAATTCTCATAAATATGAGGAGTAAAATGATACCGGCGAAGGCGAAGAGTGCCTGCTTTTTGAGAAAGTAATACCCATCATCGAACCTCTTCACAGCGATAAGGGAGCTACTGCTAAAAACCATTACGATCCCTATACTCAGCAGGATCAACACAGCAGAGAAAAACAGGTTGTCTAAAAAACGGTTATCCTCCATCCTCTCGCACCGATAAACGATTCACCAGATTTTTAAATGCCTTTCCCCTTTCCTCGAAGTTCTTGAACATATCAAAGCTCGAGCAGGCTGGAGAGAAGAGGACAATATCCCCGGGTGAGGAAATCTTAAAAGCGGTTGTAACCGCCTCATCCAGATCCTTAACCACATAGGTTGGCGCCATATCCCCAAGTGCTTTTTTCATCTTTTCTTTTGCCTGTCCGAGGAGAACAAGTGCAATGAGCCTCCCCTGCGCTGAATTCCTTAAGACCTGGTAGTTACTACTTTTGTCCTTTCCACCGGCGATCAGGATAACATTGGATGGAAAGCTCTCGAGAGATCGCACCACTGCACCCACATTGGTACCTTTTGAATCATTATAGAATTTGACCCCTTTCACCACCCTCACCAGCTCCATGCGGTGCTCCAAGGCCTTAAACTGACTCAGGGCAAGGCGAATCATACCGGAAGGTAATCCACAGATCTTAGAGGCTATAATAGAAGCCATGATATTTTCATAATTATGGATGCCCGTGAGCGAAAGGTCTCTCACTGCATATAATTCTTTATCCTGTCCGCTGAGATAACAAAGATAATCACCGTTTAAATAGATACCACTCCTCAATACCTTTCGCGTACTGAAGAAGCTCACCCCGGCTTTAATCCTGTTTATAAGTTTTAAACCTTCCGGATCATCAGCATTTACTATTGCATGATCACTTTCCTTCTGATTCAGGAAGATCTTGGCTTTGGCCTCAATATACTCTCCATAAGAAGGATAGCGGTCTAAATGATCCGGGGTAATGTTGAGTAGAATACTGATGTAGGGGCGGAACCGGGAGGTAGCCTCAAGCTGAAAGCTACTGATCTCGGCGATAACATAATCAACCCTTTCATGAGGAAGGAATACATCGATCAGAGGATTTCCAATGTTACCTCCTACAAACACCTTTTTACCTGAGGTCTGGAAAATCTCTCCGAGCAGGGAAGTTGTGGTACTCTTCCCGTTGGTCCCGGTTACCGCAATGATAGGAAGATCACAAAAACGATAGGTGAGTTCAATCTCGCTCATGATCTCCTTTCCCTTTCTCTGAGCTGCTTGTAAGGGCAGTATATTCAGGGGAATACCCGGGCTGACCACGATCAGATCTGAATTTAAAAAACTCTCTTCCTGGTGCCCTCCTGTCTCTATCCTTACCCTGAGCCCCTCTATTTCCTTCAAACCTTCTTGTATTTGAGCTTCAGGCTTAGCCTCGGAAATAGTCACCTTTGCCCCTCGTTCCGTGAGAAAACGGGTGCAGGCAATCCCTGTCCTTCCCAGTCCTATCACGAGAACCTTTTTCCCCTTTAGATCCATCATTATCTCTTAGGGCCACGGCACGTCGCCCCTACGTTCAAATCCCTACCTCAATTTCAACGTACTGATTGCCAGCAAAGCAAAAAGTATGGCAATGATCCAGAATCTCACAATAATCTTGGGTTCAGCCCATCCCTTCAGTTCAAAGTGGTGATGAATGGGGGCCATCTGAAAGATCCTCTTCTTCCTCAGTTTATAAGAACCCACCTGGAAAATGACTGATAATGCCTCCATAACAAAGACCCCGCCTACAATAGCAAGTAAGATCTCATTTTTGGTGATTGCTGCCACTGTGCCGAGTGATCCACCCAAAGCAAGGGAACCTACATCCCCCATAAAGATCTGTGCTGGATAGGCATTGAACCAGAGAAAACCCATACCTGCTCCTGCCATTGCCCCACAGAAGATGGAGAGCTCTCCACTGCCTGCCACATAAGGGATCTGAAGGTAGTTGGCAATCTTAATATGTCCTGCAAAGTATGAGAAAAGGAGATAGGTGCCAGATACAATCAAGACCAACCCGATTGCCAGTCCATCAAGGCCGTCAGTCAGGTTTACCGCATTTGAGGCAGCCACAATCACAATCGTAGTGAACAGGATGTAGAAGATTCCGATATCGGGGGTTATCTTTTTAAAAAACGGGACATAGAGGTTAGTATTAAAAGTGGGATAATAATAGAGGGCAATCCCCACCATCAATCCAATCAAGGTCTGACCCAAAAGCTTGGAGCGGACAGAAAGACCATGAGAGTCTTTCTCCGTAATCTTCTCCCAATCATCCAGGAATCCAAGCAAGCCCAAGAAAAAGGTGGCAATAACCACCATCCAGATAAAGATATTCTTCAAGTCAGCCCAAAGAAGTGTTGAGGTTAAAAGTGAAAACAGGATGAGCACTCCTCCCATAGTGGGAGTACCACTTTTCTTTAGGTGAGTTGAAGGGCCTTCATTCCGGATCTGCTGCCCCATCTGAAGGGAGCTGAGCTTTCTTATGAACCAGGGACCGAGGAGGAGGGTGATAATCAGTGCGGTTATGGTAGCGTAAATCGTCCGAAAGGTAATGTATCTGAAGACATTAAAAATGTGAGAGACAGTATGGAGAGGATAAAGTAGGTTATAGAGCATAACGCTCATCCCCCTCTGTATGCATAAGCCGATCTAAAACTTTTTCCATCTCCATCACCCGTGAACCTTTGATTAATACCCAGTCCCCTTTTTTAAGGATCTTCTTTATGTGCAGGGCTACATCTTCATGGCTCTTACCGAAAAAAATCCTTTCTTTCAGCAACCCTGCAGACTCAGCACCTTCAGCAACGAATGTAGCATACCGTCCCATTAATGCCAGGTATTCAATCTTTAAATCCCCTGCCCATTTTCCAACTTCTCTGTGCCAGAAGGGAGCAGAATCTCCCAGCTCGTGCATATCTCCCATGATTACTATGCCTCTTCCTTTCCCTTTCTTTTCGCTCAAGGTCTTCAGAGCAATGTCCATTGAACGAGGATTAGCGTTGTAGGTCTCATCGATCAACCGTATCCCTTTTCCAATCTTCAGGAGTTTACTTCTTCCCGGCAGAGGACGGAAACCCCTCAATCCCTCTACAATTCCTTCGAGATCAACCCCCAAGGTTACTCCCACGGCTGATGCGGCAAGGGCATTGTAGACATGATGGAGCCCAAAAGCAGGTATAACCACCCTTATCTCCTCACCCTTAGAGATAAGCCAAAAGCATATCCTGTTATCTTTCAGGACTGATATATCCCGGCCCCTTATGTCTGATCCTTCATGAAAGCCGAATGAGATCTTTTGTGCCTTACACTGTATAGCAAGCTCCTTAATCAAGGGATCATCGTAATTAACTAAGGCATAATCATCTTCGGTCAGAGTTTCTAAGAGCTCTCCTTTGGCCTTCTGGACTTGACTTAGTGAACCCAGACCCTCAAGGTGAGCTGGACCTATATTGGTTATAAGCCCAATATTGGGCCGGGAAATCTCGGATAACCTTTTGATCTCACCTGTACGATTCATTCCCATCTCAAGAACCGCCACCTCATCCTCTGGAGAGAGACGAAGGAGGGTTAAGGGAAGGCCTATTAAATTATTCAGGTTACCTTCATTTTTTAATACCTGATACCTCTCCCGAAGCACTAAGGCACTCATCTCCTTAGTAGAGGTCTTTCCATTACTGCCGGTTATAGCCACCACCTTAACAGGGGATTTCATTCTTAAAAAATGGGCAAGGTTACCAAGGGCATCAAGGGTATCTTCCACCTCAATGACAAAAAGTTCATTACTTTGATGAGGGATTTCCCGTAAAGAAAATCCTCTCCTCACCATGACCCCGGATGCACCTCTCTCTAAGACTTGAGGGATAAAGCTATGGCCATCAAAACGGTTTCCCTTGAGCGGGATAAAGAGTTCACCCCTTTTAATTTTCCGGGAATCTGTAGACACACCATTGTACCCCATCTGCCAGTCCCCCTTGAGCAACCTCCCTCTTGTTGCTTCAATAAGCTCTCTTACCTTCCACTTCATGTAAGAGCCTTCAGGGCGTTTATTACCTCTTCCCGGTCATCAAAGTGAACCCTCTTATCCTTGATAATCTGGTAATCCTCATGCCCTTTCCCTGCTATCAGAACCACATCACCAGCCCGAGAAAGTTTTAACCCGGTTACAATTGCCTCTTTCCGGTCTGGTATGATCAGGTAACCCATTTCACAATCTGCTGTGCACTGTTTTATGCCGAGACCCTTTATTCCTTTCTCAATCTCCTCGATTATCTTCAAGGGGTCTTCACTCCGTGGATTATCTGAGGTGATTATGGTCAGATCACTGTATCTCCCTGAAATTTCCCCCATTCGAGTTCTTTTCGTTCTATCGCGATCTCCTCCACAACCAAAAATGGTTATGATCCTCTTTTTACTCAACCCTTTCAGAGTGAGCAGAACCTTTTCAAGGGCATCACTGGTGTGGGCGTAATCCACCAGGATAGTAACACCCCGATCATTCGCGATCTGCTCAAGTCTTCCCGGTACCTTCTTCACCTTTTCAATCCCACTTTTAATCAAATCGAGGGGGACCTCCTGGATAATCCCCACACCAACAGCAGCTAAAATATTATAGAGGTTAACTTCCCCGACAAGGGGAGAGTTAATTCTAAGATCACCTGCCGGCGTATAAACCTTTGCCCTAATCCCGTTAAAGCTGAATGCCACCTCCTCTGCCCTTATTTCAGCTTTTTTCTTGAGTCCATATCTCAACCGCTTAATCGAAAGATTACGGTTAAGGATTTCCCCCCATTCATCATCATTGTTTATTACTGCAAAGCCTTCTGGCTGAAGAAGGGAGGTAAATAATTTTCCCTTACTTTTAAAATACCTGTTCATGTCATGGTGATAATCTAAGTGTTCAGGGGTAAGATTGGTAAACACTGCTCCCGCAAATCTACAACCCTCTACCCTGCTCTGGTCAAGGGCATGAGAAGAAACCTCTATTACGGTATGAGTTGCCCCTTTTTCTACCATCTGGTGTAGGATCCTCTGGAGGTCAAGGGATTCAGGAGTGGTGTGCAAGGCTACGGTTTCTTCTCCTCCCAATCGGTAATTTATTGTCCCGATTACTCCAGGATTAAATCCTCCTTCTTTCAAGATTGACTCAATGAGAAAGGTGGTGGTGGTCTTTCCATTGGTACCTGTAACTCCAATTAGCTTCAGGGCATTTGAAGGGTGACCAAAAAATCGTGCCGAGATCAAAGAAAGGGCTTGGCGAGGGTTAGATACCATTACCATTGGAATCTTTCCATGAACATTCCCATCCGAATCTTCCCGTATAATTGCCATTGCCCCTCGTTCAATTGCCTCTGGTATAAAATCATGGCCATCAAACTTTAAACCCTTTATTGCTACAAAAAGGGAGCCTTTTACTACCTTTTGCGAGTGATAAGAGATATCAGTTATCTCAACCGAGGTATCCCCTTTTATGTCTCTTATCTCAATACCGTTGATCAAATCACGCAATTTCATCCGTGTAAGCGCTCTCAAGTTCTCATGATGTTGGCTGAAACTCCACGACACAATTCCTGTCGCAAATAATGCAACCAGGAACAAGGCTCTGCCTTATTGCCCTCCCACTCCCAACCACCTTTATATTCAAGTCATACCTTTCTCCCAGCTTTAATACCTGGCGGATACTCATCCCACTAAAATCAGGCACTATCCCTTCTTCGACATCCCGCTCAAGACCTTTCTCTCCTTCTTCAGAGAAAGAGGCCTTTTCTACCATCTTCTCTTCTCTATTTTTCGCTTGTTCTACCCTTGCGATATTTTTATCAGGGAACACCCTCATATGATAGAGGGCTTGGCGAGCGATCTCTCTGAAAGCCGGTGCTGCCACAATCCCCCCATAAGAAATTCCCTTTGGCTCATCAATCAAAACCAGGATAGCTAACTGAGGATTATCGGCAGGAACAAAACCCATGAAAGAACCGATCCTCTTGTTAGAATACCCTTTAACACCCGGTATTACTTTCTGAGCAGTACCGGTTTTACCGGCAACCTCAAAGTTCTCCAGCGCAGCCTTTTGTCCTGTTCCCCCTTCTTGAACAACCATCTTCATGACGGAGGTCACCAACTTGGCAGTGCCTCCAGAAATCACCCTCCTTTTTACGACAGGAGAAAACCTCTCCATCACTTTCCCGGATTCATCCACAATTTCTCTTACCAGGTAGGGCCTCATCAAGAACCCACCATTGGCAATGGCAGAGAGGGCTGAGACCACCTGAATGGCCGAGACAGAAATACCCTGTCCAAATGAGATAGTCCCCAGGGCAACCTTTGACCACTTTTTAGGAGGACGAAGGACCCCTTTTACCTCACCTACGAAGTCAATCCCGGTCTCCTGCCCGAAGCCAAAACTCCTCAGGTAGTGATAGAGACGATCCTTCCCCACGTTCTCACCAATCTTACAGGCACCGATGTTACTCGAATATTTTACAATCTCAGACACATTCAGCCATTCATACTTGTGAACATCATGGACCAACCTTTTACAAAACAGATATTTGCCGTTCTCACAGTAGAACTTATCCGTAAGATCGATCAACTTTTCCTCCAGCCCGCCAGCAACCAGGAAGATCTTAAAGATTGAACCAGGTTCAAAGGAATCCGTAACGATCCGGTTTTTCCGACAAGAGGATGGAAACTGATTATCATATGACTCGTTCGGATTGAAAGAGGGGAAGACCGCCATTGCCAAGATCTCACCTGTCTTTGGATTCATAACCACTGCCATCCCACTTTTCGCACTGGATTTTTCTACTGCCTTCCCCAACTCCTTCTCGGCAATGTGCTGGATGATTTTATCAATGGTAAGAACAAGACTGCCCCCCTTTTCTGAATCCACAACCTTTATCCCTTCAGGGAAAATGTCTCTCCCCAGAGCATCCTTTGCCATCACCAGATAACCTGGTTTTCCCAGCAGATAATGGTCATAGGTAAGTTCAATCCCCTCCAGCCCTTGAGAATCCATACCTGCAGTGCCAATAATGGTGCTCGCAAGGTTCCGATGGGGGTAGAATCTTCTGCTTTCCTCGATGGACCCTATACCGTTTATCTTAAACTTCATAACCTGTTCAGACTGCTCAGGAGGGATCATCCTCCTTAACCAGATAAAAGGCCTTTTATCACAAAGCTTTCTTTTGAGATTATCTTCTGAGATATTAAGCACAGGAGAAAGTTGACCTGCCACCCTATTTTTATCCTTAATGAGTGCAGGGCGGGCATAGACTGAATCCATTTCGAGGCTCACTGCCAGTTCCTGATAGTTACGGTCATAGATAATCCCCCTCCGAGGAATTAAAGGGATCATCTTTTCGTACTGGCTGTCAGCTAACTTAGTATATTCTTCCTGTTTGATGACCTGGAGGTAATAAGCTTTGACGAGGATAATTGAAAAGGCAAGGATAAATATTGAGAAGATGATGTAAATTCTATTTTTGATCCATTTCTCTTTCTCGTTCATCGCATTATAACGATCTGCCTTGGATCAGGAGGGAAGAGATTTAAATTCTCTTTCCCTATTTTCTCCAAGCGAGATGGAGACTTAAGGGATGCAATCTCCAGTTTCAACTCTCGATTTACACGGAGAAGTTCCTTCTGGGTTTTATCCACGTGAGAAATCCGGTAGCCCAGGTTGATCACCTCGAGGCGCGACCAGACATATAACACAAAGAAGATCACCACCAGTAAAACCGTGGCCAGGGTAAAAAATAGATTTTTCTGTTTTTCACCCAAGACTCTTTCCTTGACCACCTGCTCGTTGAGTATATCAGTATGAATGAACCGCTCTGTAGCTAACTCGTGCATACATGCTCCTTATTTTTACTCTTATAATCTTTCAGCTACCCTCAATCTGGCACTTCGTGCCCGATGATTCCTTTCTATCTCTTCTGGTCCGGGCGCAATTGGCCTTGGAGTGAGAATCAAGGCTTTAGCTTCTCCTCTTGCCCAGTTTCGAAATGCAGTTTTTACTATCCTATCCTCCAGAGAATGAAAGGAGATTACGCAAAACCTCCCCCCTCTATTCAAAAGATCTATTCCATCATGTAAAACCCTCTGGAGGTTAGACAGCTCATCGTTTACTGCAATTCTCAATGCCTGAAAAGTCCTGGTTGCTGGATGAATTTTTTTATGAAGACAACCTCTTGGTATGGCTCTGGTAATTATCTGGGCGAGTTCAGCAGTGGTCCTGATCCTATTTTTTTTACGGCAGAAGACAATTGACCTGACAATCCTTTTAGCCCACCTCTCCTCGCCGTTTTCCCTGATGATCTTTTCTAAATCAGAGAGAGAAGAACGATTCACCAAATCAAAGGCGGTTAGGCCTGAACTCCTGTCCATCCTCATATCCAGCGGGCCTTCCAGCATAAAACTGAAACCCCTTTCTGCATTCTCGAGTTGTTGAGAGGAAACCCCTAAGTCCAGCACTATTCCATCCACCCCGCCAATTTTCACCCTCTTTAGTATCTCTCTTAAATTGGCAAAATTATCTTGAATGATAATGGTCTTCTCCTGGTATTCCTTCAATCTCTCCCTGGCTATCGTGATTGCCTCACGGTCCCAGTCTATTCCAATCAGTTTCCCGATAAACCAATTATCTTTCAAGATCCTTAATGCATGACCACCACTCCCCAGCGTAGCATCAATGTATATCCTACCAGTTCTACAGTTCAGGTAAAAAACTGCTTCATCGACCAAAACTGGCTGATGCAGAAAGACCTCCTTTTTCGTTAGAGGCCGAACTTAGTTGCCAGTATTTTTCTCGTCTCTTTGAATCTTTCCTGAGCCTCACTGAACACCTTCCCCCACCGATCTTTGCTCCAGATCTCGATCTGCTTAACTGAACCTACAAAGACCACCTCCCTCTCCAATGCAGCATGTTTTCTCAAGTTAGGAGGGATCAGGATTCTTCCTAATTTGTCAAGAGAACATTCATATGCACCTGAGATGAAATAGTGTTTGAAGGATTGAATCTCTTCATCTACGGCGGATAAACTACTCAATTTATTTTCAAAGGCCAGCCACTCTGAGTGAGGGAAGGCAAGGAGACAACTGTCGAAAAGGGTTATCACCAATCTGCCATCATATTGAGTAGAGAGAATCTCTCGATAGCGCGCCGGGAGACTCACCCTTCCCTTAGCATCAATGGTATGCTCAAAACTCCCTCTAAACATAACAATTAATACATTCTAAACCACTTCATACCACTTTATTCCACCTAATTGGCAAATATACTACTCTCTTTTCCCATGTCAAGTAAAAAAGAATACTTTTTCTTAAAATTTTTCCTAAAACCCCATTAAATCAATATGGTGGGGAATGAGTAGAGAAAAATACAAGATATGGGGCAAATTACTTCAAAATGGATTTAGATGTAGAGTGTCAAATATCATTGAATCCTGTATTAAAACAAAATTCGAAATTCGAAGCACGAAATCAGAAATCGTGAGTTGGGAATTTTGAATGGAATGTAAAAATTATAATTTGATCTAACAGGACAATCTGATCAATTTTCTATTCACCTAAAAAATTGCAGTTTAGTCATGCCACATCACGTAAGGATTATTAGTTGAAGGGAGCATAACGTCAGCGGTGACCGGCGGTGAACCCGCGGCCAAAGAGCTTACAGAAAGCACCACAAAATGTACTCCGGTGGTTACTCGGTCTGGTTGAACCAGATGTTAGGCGAAGATGTTCGGTGTCAAGAACTGCCTCCGATCTTCTTTTTCCTACCCTGTTACAAGTTTGCGGAATGGCTCCAACACATCAACAAGATTGAGACCCCCGGTTGGATACGGCTCTCCGATACGCTTATGGAAGCCTGGATCACACAACTCCAATGAAATTCGGGTTGCCGGTACTTGTGGTAAATGTTTTCTTCTGATGTATTTGCTTTCGTATTCTCGTAAGGCCCTCTTGCTTCTCTCTAGAACCCTTTCCAAGTCTCTGAGTTTGGTGTAGTGATTGGAAACAAGATTCTCTTTCAGCTTAAGGATAGCAGTGGAACTTGATGGTTTTCTATCTCGGTACTTGAGGCTCAAGTAGCTTGTGAGCGTCTGTAAATTGATCTTCTCTTCGAATGTAAGTGCCGCACCGATTTGTTCAGCAACCTCGCTGACAACTGCTTTTGCATTATCCAACGAAATGCTAAAGAACTCCTTGTCCTCTCTATAGCGGCAGGACTTTAACCTTTCATGAATCATGTCTTCAGCCAATTCACAATCAGAAACATCTTTTGTGAAGAAGACTTTCAACTCCTCTGGAATGCCTGTAGCTTGTGAAAGCTGCTTTGTCCTCTGCTCAGGGGATTGAGTAGTCCTACCAATTTTGTAGAGACCTTGCTCAGAGTAAATGGGAGTACTTGCAATGTAGATCCAACCTTCACTCATTGCTGTTACCTGTTCATTGATAGTTTTTAAGAGTCTCGACTCTTAGGAGCCTAACTATTGTTTATATGGTTTCCGTATAAGAACCCTAATTATAATATTAGCCATATAAGACCCCACTACATGACAATAAGCAACCAGAAACATGTGTGTTTCCATTATGCCGCTATCAATTATTGATGACAGGAAAAAACCTACATCTTTCAAAGAAGACTGTCAATTATTTCTTCAGGAAGAAGTCGTTACTTGAGTTGCAATGTCCATCACATCAAATCCTGACTTTTCAGTTTATTACTTTCAGCCTTTCCTCTCTCTTTATCTGTTGTAACAGCAAAGTGATAATGTCCTATTAGAGCAAAGTAGAAATGTCCTATTTCATGAGTGCTAAACTGCCTGTTTTGGAGAGGAGGCAGGATGGCAGAAAGGGACATTATCACGATGAGTCAGAAG
>Ga0315289_10001233_pt1 | contig 40002 bp, 24 predicted proteins | sample YL17G11_40_MG_FD_203452 | JGI IMG/M metagenome (GOLD analysis project Ga0315289, IMG submission 203452) | Sediment microbial communities from Yellowstone Lake, YNP, Wyoming, USA - YL17G11_40 | ecosystem: Environmental > Aquatic > Freshwater > Lake > Sediment | place: USA: Wyoming | collected... | reverse complement strand
CATCGGCGCCCCCCAAGACCTACACGTCGCACGGGCACAGCGCCAACTTCTGCTACGTGATCCCGGAGTGGAACATGGTGGTCGTGCGGATGGGGACCCATCACATTGTCTCCGGCGTCTCCGGTCTCTTGGAAATCGAAGCCAAGTGGGATGCTTTCTTCGCCAAAGTCGCTGACGCACTGGGTGTGGGACGCCAAGGCGAGAAACCGGTGCAGGGGCAAACGAACTTCCGAAAAACGTTACATCTTAGCTGTTTGCAGTAGGCCATTGTGTAAGCAGGGAAAAGGGGAAACGGGAAAAATGGGAAGGAGAGAAGCGGATCCTGTCTTGATCCACTTGGAAATGGAATCGCACAGTACCCGCCTAATCTGCCCAGGGGCATGTCAGTACGGGTTCCTCTTCTCTATTCTGAGAGATGTTAAACCCCACTGCGATAAGCAGTTGCGCGAACAGAGAAGAGGAACCCGTATTTCCTCCCGACTCTGTACAATCCTCGCACCTACTTTCCAATTCACGGTGAACCAGGACAATCTCCCTTTTCCCCTGTTTCCCGTTTTTCCTTCCCTTACACATTGCTGCAATCCGCTAAACAGTTACCGCGAAACGAACTTTGCGTTTGGGAGGCCATTTCGATGACTGTGTCACCTGATCCAAGCACGTCGGTCCGTTACGCCGTTGTTTTGCTGTGGCTCCTGGCAGCGGCCGCGGCACGGGCCGATTCGCTGGTTCAACTCCGCGAGGAATCGGTGACCATCCCGACCTGCCAGATCGGCCCCGCTCAGCGCGATCCCATTTTCTACGCCGGCCGCAGCTACCAGGGGGCCAAGGGGCCGGTCTATCCGTACCCGTTGCTCGATAAGCTCACCGACCAGCGGGTCGACAAGACGTATCGCGCGATCTACCTGGAGAACCGCTACGTGCAGTTCTCGATCCTCCCTGAGATCGGCGGCCGCATCTTCACCGGCTGCGACGTGGTCGCTCAACGGGATGACGCGCTGCTGCGGGAGATCCGCCTGGCGACGCTCGTGGGCGAATTCGACCGGGCCATCGACCTGATCGAGCGTCACCACTTCCACTCCTGGGAAGGCGAAGGAGGGGCACACGACGTGTACGCCGACGCGCATTTGGCGCGTGCACAGCAATTTTCTCGGCAACGGCGGTATCAGCAGGCCCTCGAGGACTACGAGGCCGCCTTGAAGTATCCGGAGAATCTGGAATCCACTCGGGCACGTCGCAGCGGCCGCGAAGTGCAGATCTATTGTCTTATGGACAAGGCCCGTGAGGCGATGGGCGACCAGGCCGAGGCTCGCCGGTGTTTCCAACAGGCAGTCGCGGCCTGGAGCGACAAGGCGGATGCCCAGTTCGGCTACTGGTATGCCTTGGCATCTCGGGCATTGGGCGACGAGGCCCGTGCGACCGCGGCGCTGGAATCCCTTGGCCGCAACGGACGCGAGATGCTCGCGCAGGGACCGCCGGTCGATTTCTTCTCCAAGTTCGGCAGCAAGCAGTCGACGATCGCCTATCAGGCTTCGGCCCATTATTTGCTGGGCCTCGGATGCCTGGGCCAGGGGCGGACGTCGGACGCGAAACAGCAGTTCGACGAGGCCGTCCGGATCGACCCGAGCCATCTCGGCGCTCGCTCGATGGCCGCCGATCTGCACTAGCCGCGCGATGTGTGACTGTTGGTGATTCCCGGCATCCCTGTTGGCGGCGGAGACCGCACCATGTCCCTGCTCAAATCGTCATCCGCCGCGCCCGGACGCCATCGTTGACACCGACCGCTTGAATTCTTAGATTGGGGACACCAATTCGTGGTTTTTGGGAAGTGCCTGAAGAAGGGGAAGGACTCCGATCGGAGCGAAGTCTTTGTTTTCCTTCTTGACCTGCACCGCGAAAGGAGCGTCCGCGATGCGCATCCGAGGGTGGATCGGTTTCTATGTCGTGGCGTGCATTGCCTTGACGGCAGGATCGCCGCTTGCCGAGGCCGCCGATGCGCCGTGTTCGGCTTCATCGCCACTCGGCTGTGCACGGGTTATCGCCGGTTCGGAGCAGGCGGTCACCGTGGTCTACGTCGATCGCATCGTCAACCGCAGTGAAGCCACCATTCAGTCGCCGCAGATCCGCATGCACACGCCCGTCAAGGTCCCCCAGCAAACCGTCACCCAGTTGGACGTCGAGGGAAAGCCCAAGTCTACCGTCGACCGCTGGGGCAGCACGGTCCTGGTGTACCAGCGCAAGGAACTCAAGCCCGGGCAGGTGATGACCGGCCGATGGACGGCCACGGCCACGATCCGGCAGTTCGAGTGGGACCTCAGCGGCAGCGGCGACGCTGCGAACTCGGGCGCCGACGCGTTTTCGGCCGACCAGCAGGCGCTTTACCTGCGCGATGCCGAGGCCTTCGCCCTGAACGACCCCGTGCTGCAAACCGCCGCGCAGGACGCCGCGCGTGCGCGCAGCGGCAGCGTGGCGGTGCTCGAAGGGATCTTCGATCTGGTCATGGACCGGCTGAAGTACGTGCGCGACGGCCGCTGGGCGCCCGCCCCCAAGGTTCTTGCCGCCGGCGAAGGGAGTTGCAGCGAGTACACCTACTGCTTCGTGGCCCTTTGCCGAGCCAACGGCATTCCGGCGCGTTACGTGGGCGGATTCATCGGTCGGGCCGGCCAGCCATTCCACGTGGATACCGTGTATCACCGGTATTCGCAGGCCTATCTGCCGGGCATCGGCTGGGTCGACTTCGATCCAACCCGTACCGACGGCAAGCCGAACCACCGGCTGTACTTCGGCCGAACGTCGTCGTTGATGTTGCTGACGTGCGTGGGCGACGGCGGCGAGGGGTCGCTTAGCGGTTGGCACTACCTCGGCGCGCACCAGTGGAACGGGCCGAAAACGGCAGTCGCCGCCTCCCGCGTGGGCTGGTGGTTCCGCTGGCCGCCTGCCGACGTGCGCCAGCAGGTCGCCGCGTTTCGTCAACGCCTGGCGAAAACGTCGGGAAAGCAACGACCCGCGCTGGTCGAGCAGGCGCTTGCCATCGCACATCCGTTCGTGCTCCCCTGGTTGGACGATCTGCTCTACGAGCCGGCGTCGCGGGTGCGGGCGGCGGAGGTCTGCTTGAAGATTGGCGGCGATCGCGCCCTGCACCCGCTGGTCAATTGCCTCGGGCATCCCGCCGACCGCGAGGGCGACCGGCAGATCGGCGAACTGCTCAATAACTTCACCGGGCAAACCTGCGGAACCGAGGTCAAGAAATGGAAAGAGTGGCTGAAGACGCGCCCCGCCGCCGGACCGTCTCGGCGAGAAGCTCCGCCCTAGCGCCCCGACCGTGTTGGAATGACGGGTGCCATGCTCACGCTGGCGTGAGCATGTGGCGGGGTGGAAAGCATGGCCACGCGAGCGTGGCCATGGCACCCAGCGTGGCCATGGCACCCAGTTCACTCGCGGCACAGGCCGACGTACCGTCGGCCGCTAAACGGGTTGCATTGATCACCTGACGGTGGATAATCCCGTTGTTTGTCAGCTATCGGTCCTCGGAGAAACCCCTCATGGATCGTCGAATCTCGACCGCGGCACTGGTTCTCGCGCTCGTGAGTGCCGGGCAGGTGTGCCGCGCCCAAGTCTCGGCCGGGCAGGACGCGGCTGCTGCGAAACCGTTTGATTTCGCGGAGGCATCGCGCGACGTGCCCAAACCGCGCGAGCTATGGCCCGCCGTGAAGCAGCACATGGTGCCGCCGGAGTTCAAAATCCTCTCGGACGAGCTCGTCACCAGCGACACCGATCCTTCGAAGAAGCTGCGCCAGGTGACGGCCCATTTCTGGTCCCAGGAGTTGGCCGGGAAAAAATGGGGGCATCCGTGCGTGATCCTGCTGCCGGCCGACAATCGCGTGAACCTCACCCCGGCACGTAAAGGGAAGGTCGTGATCATCGGGACGCCGCCCGAGGACTCCTTTCCCGTTCACGTGGCCAAGTACGGCGAGCCCATCGCCGCGCGCACCGGCTATCCGACCATGGTGCTCTCCAACCCGGGAACTTATCCCGATGGCTCGGCCATCGAGCACGACATCCGCATGCTCGGCGTGTTGGCGCAGCGCACGGGCAAGAACTACTACAACATGAATTGCCAGCTCGCCGTGGTCTATATTCAGGCGCTGGACGTGCTGCAGCGATTCCTCGGCCTCGATGACCTGCAAGCCGTGGTCGGCGGACACTCGAAGCGGGGACGCAGCGCCACCGTGGCCGCCGCCATCGACCGCCGCGTGGCGTCGGTGATCGTCATGGGCAACGAGGGGGTCTATCGGACCGACCGGATCGAGCCGCACTTGTCCTTCCATCACGCCTTTTTCCAGGACCAGGTCAGCGTGCCCGTCTTTTACTTGGGCGCCACGAACGAAGACGGTTACCGGATGTTCAACGTGAACATCCTCCAGGAGCGTTTGCGGCAGCCGATGACGATCGAGATAATCCCCAACTACTGCCACTCCAATTTCAGCGAGATCCAGTTCATGGACTTCATGATGTGGGTGGCCCACGTGTTCGACGGCCGGCCGATCACGCAAATCACCGAGGTTGCTCACCAACGGCAGGACAACCGCAGCGTGTTCCGGGCGAGGCTCGCCGGGCAGGCGAAGATTCAGACGGTCAAGGCGTGGTACACGTACACCGACGACCCCGCCTGGCGCGACTTGATGTGGTATCACGTGCTCATGCGCAAGGTGGACGACCACTACGAGGGCGTCCTGCCGGGAAAAGTTCCTGACGCCTTCCTGGTCGAGGTGGGCGACATCGCCCAGGGATATCCCGGCTATGTCTCGAGCACGCCCCAGAAACTCACCGACGCACCGGTCGTGGAGCGCGTTTCGCGCGGCTCACGCCCACGCCTGTGGGAACCAAGATAGCTCAAACTGAAAACGGTCGAAACTCAAGGGTGTGCCACTGCTTGCGAAAACTGAGGTACGTTTTCAACCTGCGATACGGCACTGCTTGCCGGGAACGTGTCCAACGTATCTGGACGAGCAAGCAGTGCTGATTAGCCTGAAACCGCAAAGTTTTCTCAGTGGCAAGCAGTGGCACGCGCCGGCTCCGTTTACAGTCTGAGAAACAACACCACGCGGGAGGTTGCCATGAGATTAACACACCTGGTTCTGCTTTTCGCCGCCGCATGGCTCGGCTTGCTTGCGGGGCGTTGCCGAGCCGACGTGCTCGATGAAGTCACGCGTCAACAGCCGGGCGTGACGAAACGGCACTCCAGCGGCCTGTTCGATCCCGAATCAAATGCCGACGCCTACCATCTCGGCCCCGGCGAAACCATGACCCTTGCGGAACTGACCGGCCCGGGCGAAATCCGCCACATCTGGTTCACCATTGCCGGCGACCGGCGGTATCCGCGTTCGTTGGTGCTGCGGATCTACTGGGACGGCTCGGATACTGCCTCGGTCGAATCGCCCATCGGCGATTTCTTTGCTGCCGGCAACGGCATGCGGGCCAATGTGAGCACCGTGCCGATGGAGGTCACCTCGTACGGCCGGGCGCTGAACAGCTATTGGCACATGCCGTTCCGCCGCAGCGCGCGGGTCGAGATGGTCAACCAGTCGCCGCACCGGTTGACGGTCTACTGCCAGATCAACTGGATGCAACTCCCCTCGCTGGCAGACAGCGCGCTCTACTTCCATGCCCGTTATCGCCAGGAACTGCCGGCCAAGCCCTTCTCGCCCTACCTGATCTTCGAGGGCCAGGGTGAAGGGCAATACGTGGGCACGGTCCTTTCTTCGCAGAACAGCCTGGGAAGCTGGTTCGGAGAGTCGGACGACCGCTACTATGTGGATGGCGAGGAAGTCCCGTCGATCGTGGGCACCGGCACGGAAGACTACATTACCGACGCCTGGAACCTCCGCCTCTTCACCAACCACAACGCCGGGGTGACCATTTGCGAGCCCAAGGGCGTCGACTGCCGCGTGACGCTCTATCGCTGGCACCTCCAGGCGCCGGTGATCTTCCGCAAGTCGCTCAAGGTGGAGATCGAGCGGCGGAGCTTCGTCGACATTGTGGACCCGGCCACGGGCAAAGCGACCACCCACGATTTCAAGTATCGGCCCGATTTCTTTTCCTCGGTGGCCTTTTGGTACCAGAAGGACGTCGCCCGGCCGTTTTGCACGCTGCCGCCGGTGCAAGAGCGGCTGAACCCGGAGATTTGGGTCGAAGTGAAGGAGCTGGCCGACCGGCTGCGTTGTTCGCCGGGCATCAAGCCGGTGGTCGCTTCCAACCGGACCTGCTTCGGCAAGCAAATGTTCTACCTGCAAAACGATCACGTGGGAGCGTGGCTGGAAGTGCCCGTGGAAATCAAGGAGGAAGGGCAGTACTCGCTGTGCCTCTTCCAGGTGTTGTTCCGCGACTATGGGATGTGGAAGGTGACGCTCAGCGGCGGCGGCTTGGAGAAGGTGCTCGACCCGGCGCTGGATTTCTACGACCCCTACGTGTGCCTGAAGGAGAACTGGCCCGAGAGCCAGGTCTACGGAACCGTGCACGAGAACAAGCTGGGCGTGGTGCGGCTAATGCCCGGGCAATACACGTTGCGTTTCGAGTGCGTGGGGAGCAACCCGCTTTCGCGCGTGAAGACCACGGGCAAGCCCGGCTACAGCCTGGCGATGGACGCCATCTCGCTCCGCAAGCTGCCGTGGGACCACATGGATCGCTGGTTCGCCGATTACCTGGCGCAGGAAGAAAAGCTGTTCGCCCAGCGTATTGAAACGGCCCGGCAGACGGTGCAGGAGTTGAATGCAGCGGTGGCACGTTTCACCAACGACACCGGCCAGCACCCTAAAGACCTCGCCGAGTTGCTCGCCAGGCCGCAGCGGCTTGCCCAGACGGCGGGCAACTGGCCGTATTACGACGCGCCGCGCATCCCACTGGACCCTTGGGGCCAGCCGTATGTGTACGTGTGCCCCGGCCTGTTCAACCCGGACCGCTTTGACGTGTACTCGGTCCACGGCCATAGCCGCGCGCCGTCGGGATGGATCGGCAACTGGGAAAACCCTTATCGGCTGCGCGACGCGATCGAAGGGGAGTCGCTGGTTGCGACGGGCAAGAGCACCGATGCCCGGGCGATCATCCAGGAGATCACGACCAGTTCGATTCCTCCAGTCTCCAACGGCCGGCAGCTCTTCCTCAGGTTGGGCGACCAGCAGGCGTGGATGACGTTTTCACTGCCTGGCGATCTGAAACCTGGCCGCTACGCGGTCACGCTATGCACACTCGCTTCGTGGGACTACGGCCGCGTCCAATGGTCGCTGGATGGCCGGTCGCTGGGGCCGCCGATCGACGGATATGCGCCCAGTATCACGCGGCGCGTGATTGCCGTGGGCGAGGTAACGTTGGGTGACGGGCCGCACGAGCTGCGCGTGCAAGTCGTGGGCCGCAACCCGCAATCGACCGGCTATTGCGCCGGGCTGGATGCCGTCGTGCTGCGCCGAGTGTCCCAGTAATTTCACGCCCCGCGGTTTAGTTTGGTTGCTGAATGGTCGGCGAGTCTTGGTCGGGGTTTATTGCTGCTCAGCCAACAAATATCGCGTTGTCTATTGTCAAGCGAGGAAAAACATGAAGAAAACCGGAACGGAGCTTGGGCCGATATTCTCGGCGGTGCTGCTTTTCGTGGGTGTTGCCTGTGGGACATCGCTCGCAAGGGCCGCCGAGGTGACCGCAGCCGCGATGATCGCGGAATCGGGAGTCCGCGGCGGACTGGTTGTCGTTGTCCGCGGCGGCGACGGACGACTGGCGGCCGACTTAGGCAAGAATGCGAGTTTTTGCGTCCACGACCTTGAAAAAGATCAAGCGGCGGTGGCGAAGGCCCGGGCGGCGATTAAGGCCACGGGTCTTTACGGCCAGCGGGTTTCCGTCGACCTCTGCGCCGGCTCCCGCCTGCCGTACGTCGACAACGCAGTCAAGCTGCTGATCATCGAGGACGGCGAAACCTGTCGGATGGACGAAGTCATGCGGGTGCTGACGCCCGGCGGCGTGGCGATGACGCACGCTTCCGGACGATGGCAGAAGACAGTGAAGCCCTGGCCGAGTACCATCGACCAGTGGACGCACCACATGCCCACACCGAGAACACCGAAGAGCTGATTTGCTATCACGATAGGCTCCTTGCTGTCATCGACGAAAGCAATGCCGCCGGCGGGAATGCTACCTCCCGCGGAGAAAAAAAGAGCGGCAAGAATGCGGGCAAGTGGGTGTTTGACCTCGACTTCGCGCGAGTCGATAACAACACGTCTTTAAAGAAGTATCGCGGAACGTGCCTGCGCACCATCGACACCACGAGTGGTGCTGTGGCATGGGAGTACCGTGCGGCGCCGCCAAGCCGCATTGTCCTTTCGCCGGTAATCCGGAATGACCGGGTGTTCTTTGCCTGCGGCACGAATCCCTTGCTCGGTTTGGATCTGCACAGCGGCGAAAAGAAGACTTCCGTCGATACGACCAAAGTCTATGACGTCGGACACCATCACCGCTGCTACGGGAACCGAGCGACGACCAATTTCCTCCTTACCGGCCGACGTGGCGTAGAATTCACCAGCTTCGACGGTGGCGACATTCACCTGATTCACTGGCTGCGCGGTGAATGCCGCTTTGGCATCCTTCCGTGCAACGGTCTGCTCTATACGACGCCTCATGGTTGCTCGTGTTATTACCCTGTTTCGTACGTCGGCTACGGGGCGTTTGCCGGAACATGGGCCGACGAGGAGAGCGCAGCGCTGGAAAGCGAGTTGCGGAAGCCCGGCCGCGAACGACTCACCAGGGGCTCCGCATACGCTGCGGTCCCGAGTGGCGGCAATGCTGACCTCTCTGCCGGCAACTGGGCAACGTTCCGCGCAAACAACCTGCGCAGCGACTACGCGCCGGCCGATCTTCGCGGGGACCGATTACCCTGCAAGACAAAGCGCTTTTCGTCAGCATGATCAACGGTGAAGTGATGCGGCTCTCGGAATGATGCGGCCAGGTTATGAACGGCGGTTCAAGAGGTCATATCCGTGCCGTAATCCACTCTGGTCCCCTGCCGCCCGACGCCCAATGGGTGATCGCCCGCTTGACGACGCCCAGGTACACGTCGGGATGCGCTGCGTTGGGAGCGGGTTTAGAGAAGTCGCCGGTGAATAGCACGCTGGTGCCCCTCTCTAGTCTTTGGATTCGCCTGAGCAGAGGCGTTTCAAGAACTGCTGCCAACCATGATCGAGTTCATCGATCGGACCGAAAGCCGCCTCGAAGGTGGCGAGCACCTCACTGCGGCGCACCGGCCCGCGGGGGCGGTCCGCCAACGCCGCCAGGTATTGCTTCAGTTGCCGGGGACGCTCGGTGAACAGAAAACGGAACAGACCCCAACCCTGGACGTAAGTCGGTCCCTTGTTCTCCGGCTGGTGCGCTTCGTACGGTGACATGGTGACCATCTGTTTCAGCGGCACGACCTTGCCGTCGGCGCAGAGTTGCTTCAGGCGGGCGGCACGTGGTGACAAGTTCCCGGTCAAGGGGCCGAAAGGCTTTTCAGCGTCGGAGAATTCGAAGTTGGCGGCCAGCCCCTCTCCCAGCCACATCGGATAACCAACGTGTTGCTGCAAGATGCCGGTGTTGAACGACAATTGATGAGCCGCTTCGTGAGCAGTGCGGGCGACGTTCTCCAACTCCAACCGGGCCGTGTCGCGCGTCCGGTTGGGCTGGGGAAGCATGGCGCGGATGTCGCACATCTGGATACGATTGGTGCGCTCGCTGTAACTGCCGAGCCCCGCCCGAGGCTTCGCTTTGCCGGGCTCTGCTACCGGCGGTTCGGCGGGAGGGGACTGGCCGACCGAGTCCCGCACGCGCTCCAGGTATTGCACAAACTGCTCTTGCTTGCCGAGCAGCACGCAAACGAGTTTCTGCCCCAGCGGCTGGGGCTCGAAACCGGCTTTCTTGAATTGCTCGAAGAAAAGGTCGTGCGTGCGTTCGAGCATCTTGGCCGTGGCATCGACCCATTTCGGGTCGGCATGGTGGGCGATCAGCCAGTGGCTGGTTTCGCGGATCTGGCAGCCGTCGCCTACCTGTTTGCAGAGCATCGCCTTGAGCGGTTCGTTCACATCCTCCGCAAACACGGCGAAGCCTGTGGCGACGAGAACCGCCCACAGTATGAAAGTCACCATCCGCTTGAAGCTGTTGCGCACGGTCCGTTCCTTTCTGCGAGTTGGTACCGGAATTTAGTAAGCGTCAGGCCCCTGGCGGAACCACTTCGCGCTTGCCGTGGTTGTCGCGGACCGGGGCGCGGCCTGTGTGCAGGCCCGTCATCAGCACGCACCGCGACGGCGCACAGACCGACGAGCCGGCGTAGACCTGCATGAGCCGCGTCCCTTGGGCGTACGCGCCGGCCGCTTCAGCCCCGGGGAAAGCGAGCGTCTGCGTTGCTCCGTCGGATCCGTAAGCCGGCATGAGGCAGCCCGCCATCAGAGGGAAACACGTGACCGCGAAAACGACCTTTCGATTCATGGGAGGATCTCTCTTGTCGGAAACTCTTGCTGTTTGGATTTCCGTTTCTTAGGACCTCACCAGGAGAACGAACCCGCCGATCAATGCCGCCACTCCCAGCCAACCCGCCAGGAAACCGGCTACCGAGACCCGCGAGGGCATGGGGATCTCCAGGCCGGCGAAGTGGACCAACCGTTGCGGTGGCGGGGGGATGACGCCGGGCGGGAGCGTACACGGCTCTTCCACGCGCTCGCCCGGGGTGATCGGCGTGCGGATCAAGCCGTAAAACCGAGCCAGCTTCTCCGCAGGGGCGGGGCCAGTCGCGAGGCTGACCACCAGTCCGGCGAGCAGGCCGGCGGCGAGATAGAGGGCGATGCCCCACGGCTCGTAGATCTCGCTCTGGCCCCCCTCGCGCCAGACAAATCCCAGGGTTTGCCCCAGCAGAAACCGTTCGACGAATCGGACGAAAGCCGGCACGGTGCTGAGCAGCCACATGCCGAAGGCGGCCAGCGAGGCGGCCCAGGCCCCGGCCGTGGTGGTTCGTCGCCAGAGGATGCCCATCCAGAAGGCGATGCCCATCACCGGCCCGATCCGCAGCCAGATCTCCAGGGCCTTCACCACGTTGGGCACCCAGTAGGCGAAGGCCAGACCGCCCGCCACGATGGCCAGCCCGGCCAGGCGGCCGGCATTGATGTAATGGCGTGCCGACTTGCCGGGCACGGCCGGCCGGTAGAGGTTCGCCGTCCACAGCCCGGCCCCCGCAATCATGTAGGCCACGCAGGAGTTCATCACGCAGGCCAGAATCGCCGCCAGGAATACGCCCAGCAAGCCCGGCAGCACCCGCGGGAGGAATGCCTGGGCGATGTCGCCGTAGAGGTTGTCGGGCTTCAGCTTGGCAAGGTCCACGCCTTGCTGGACATACCAAGCCACGCCGGCCAGAGCGGTCAAACACCAGGCGATGGTACACAGACGCTTGACAAAGTTGCCCACCATGAATCCGAAGCGGCCGTCCATCTCGGTTCGGCCGGCGCCGCAAACGCCCATCACGAACGGTTGACCGATGATGCCCACCAGCGACTGGAGGCTGAGCATCACCACGTAGAACAGCCCGATCTCGCCCGGGGCGACCAGCGACATCATCGACGCACGGGGCACCGCGTGGCGGATGCCTTCCAGACCGCCCACCGCGTGCATCACGAAGGGGAGCAGCATCACCGAGAACAGCACGGTCAGGATGCCTTGGAAGAAATCGACGACGATCACCGTGCCCAGGCCGCCGGCCGTGCCGTAGATCACGAAGATCAGCGTCACCAGTGCCATGGCCAGTTTCCCGTTGATGCTTCCGCCGGTCCCCGCCTCGACCAGCGCCCCCGAGCCTTTCAAGAGCACGCCGATTTTCACGGTCATATTGAGAATGCCCACCAGCGCGAAGAGCATCGCCACGCTCGGGCTGAAGCGGAGCGAGAGCACGTCGGCGGTCGTCGTGGCGCGGAACCGCCGCATCACCGGGGCAATGAGCCAATAGAAGGGCGTCGCGAAGAGCCACAGCCACTGGTACCAGATGCCCGACAGGCCGTAGGTAAACGTGGCCGACGCCACCGTCACCGCCTGGTCGGCGGCCGTGCCGGTGCTGAAGGCGTGCGTGACCATCATCGCCTTGCCGAACCGCCGCGGCATGAAGTACTCGGCCACACTGTTCACGCGACGCACCAGGCCCATGCCGACGGCCAGCACCGCCACCAGGTACACGCTTAGCACGGCGAGATCGACTGTTTGCAGTCCGGACATGGGGTCGTCGAAAGATGGCAGGAAGTCAGCAGTGGGAGCGCTGATTAGCTCCGGTGTAAACGGCACCTGGCCAGGCGGCCGCGGATGCGGCCAGGCCGGCCGTTCTCAAGAACGATCTGCGTGTACGGGCGGGTATGGGAGTCTCCAGCAATGATGGGAGTTGAGAGTCGACCGCTGACGTGAAAGGACGAGTCACTTCACTCTTCATCTCTTGCTCTTTCTTCGAAAGCGCGAATGATGACACTGTTATCCAGGTCGCCGAAGCCGGCCGACTGGGCCTTCTCCAACAATTGACGGTGCACGACCGACAGCGGCAAATCCCGCCCATGCCTGTCGCCTTCAGCCAAGATCAGACGCACGTCCTTGAGGTGCTGCGACAGCCGGGCCTGTGGAGTGAAATCGCCGCTGATCATCTTGCGTCCTTTGCTGTCCATCACGCGGGAATAAGCCGCGCTTTGGGCGAGAATGGCAAGCGTCGTCTCGGCATCGAGTCCCATGGCGCCGGCCAGGGCCAAACCTTCGGCCAGCGCCGCCCGATTCAACCCCAGCACGAGGTTGGTCACCAGTTTCATGCGGTTGCCGCTGCCCCAGTCGCCCAGATGAACCCACCCGCGCGCCAAGGTTGCGAAGAGATCCTCGCAGGCATCGAACGTCTCACGTCGGCCGCCGGCCATGACGATAATCTCGCCGCGCGAGGCATCGGCGCTGGAACCGGAGATCGCGGCGTCCAGGTAGCCGACGCCGCGCGCAAAGAGGTCCGCGCCGAAGGCGGCCATCTTCTGCGGATCGCCGGTGGTCGTGTCGACAATGATCTGGCCGGGCCGCAGCGCACCGCGGACTTGCCTCAGCACGTCCTCCACGTGATCGGCGGTGGGAAGGCTCAGCAGGAGCCGGTCGGCGCAGGCGGCGACCTCCGCGTGATCGGCGGCCGCGCGCCCGCCCAGCCGCGCCAGCTCCTCGCACCGCGCAGGATCGAGGTCGTACCCGGTCAACCGCCACGCGGCGGCCAAAAGGCGCCGGGACAGGGCCGTTCCCATCAACCCCACGCCAATCACGCCCACCGATCGCTCGCGCATTGCATGCCCTCCCGCGGGACGTTCCGTCCGCTGCGTGTAAGGCGGGTCAGACTCCAAGATGCTGCCGGGAATGCCAGTCCACGCCAGGGGAGTAGTTGGTTTGTTTTCGTGTTTGCGGTGATTTGATTTCTCATTACACACCTCCAGCAGGTTGCCGATTTAGTCGCGCGCCTCGACGACTGTCAGAAGTCCGAAGCTAAGCAGCCGGTTCTGATCCCCAATCTGCACCCAGGGGACATCTTGCTCAATCACGCTCCGCTTGGTGAACGCGAATGTGTAACACCGACCTGTCAAAGACGTATCGTTCTGCTGCGCCGAGCACGTTCTCGGCGTGTGTCGTTTCCCACTCCGGGTTTGAGACGTCAGACGCTTCACACTTGCTCCGGGATTACCCAGGGCTCGCGGTACTCGCGCTTGAAGTATTTCACCGCCTCGGGGTTGCCCATGATTTCTTCCGTCTGGCGGTCGATCGTGAGCTTCTGCCCACCCAGGCGATAGCTGATCGTGGCGTAATGGGCCATCAGCACGCTCTTGTGGCCTTCCTCGATCGGCGCGTTGGGCGCCTGCTGCCTGCGCACGGCCTGGACAAAGTTTTCCTTGTGCTCCGGATCGGGGAATTTCCCGTTGTCCTGGTCGATGATGACCGGCTTCTCGTGGTAAGGCCGGTCGAAGACCTGCCAGCCGCCGCCGTGCCGGCCGAGGATCATCAGCCCCTTGGTACCATAGATCTCGATCCGCGTGGCGCACTGCGGCCAGTAGGGCCACTCAGTGAGCGACTCGCGGATATTGGGGGCGATCTTCAACATGTACGGGGTGAAGAGCGTGAGCTCGAAATTGACCGTCATGTTGTCGAAGTCGTAGATTACCATCTGGGTATCAGGCGTCTCGAAAGCGCCGTTCTTCTCGTAACGGGCACCGCTGCAGTAGACCGACTTGGGATACTCGATGCCCAGCACCCAACGGGCGAGGTCGATCTGGTGAATTCCGTCGTTGATGATGTCGCCGCTGGAGTAGCGCCAGAAGTGGTTCCAGCGGCGGTGGTAGGTGGCGTTGTACTTGCCCAACGGCGCCGGGCCATTCCACATGTCCCAGTCGAGGCCCGGTGGTGTCGCACTGTCGGGCGCCATGGGCACGTTGGGCCAACTCTTCATGTTGAAGATCCGCGCGAAGTAGACGTTGCCCAATTTGCCATCCTGGAGGTACTTCTTCGCCGTCATGTTGTACTTCGCCGAGCGGTTCTGCGTGCCCACCTGGACGACCCGATTGTACTTCTTGGCGGCCTCGATCATCTTTTTGCCCTCCCAGCAGTTGTGCGTGGGCGGCTTCTCGACGTACACGTCCTTCCCGGCCTGACACGCCCAAATGGTCCCCAGGGCATGCCAGTGGTCGGGCGTGGCGATCACCACGGCCTGGACCGACTTGTCTTCGAGCATCTTGCGGAGATCCTGGATCGCCTTGGGGGGCTTCTTCTGGATATCTCCGATCTTCTTGGCCAGCCCCTCGGCCGATTTCGCGCTGACGTCGCAGACGTAGGCGAACTCGCAGTCGCCCCGCTCGGCGAACTGGGGCCCCAGCGACCCGGCACGACCGCCGGCGCCGATCATGGCCATGGTGATCTTGTCGTTGGCAACGTAAGCCCGGGCCGACCTCGCATCGGCAAGGATCGTCATCCCAGCGGTCAGGCCCAAACCCACTTTTTCCGACGCATCGAGAAACTGCCGGCGGTTCATACGCGTCATGATTTCGTCTCTCCTGATAGTAGATGTTGGGGTCTTGAAAGGAAGGTCGGTAGAACCCTATATTTAACAGGCTTGTTGGGGGCGAATCAAGGGTTCACCCCACCCGAGTGAATCGGTCGAATTGGTCCACTTGCATCCTGCTGCGCGGCGCGATAGAGTGGGCCCAATCGCATGGCCGTGATGGCACTGTTTTATTGACCTACTGCTTGCCAAGGAGAGAACCACCATGGGACGCCTCAGTCGTCGGCTCTTTCTGGAAGAGACCTTCCTGGCCGCAGCCGCCGCGGCGGCCGGGTCATCCCGCGCGCTGATGGCCGCGGAGCCGGCCAAGCAAAGCAGAAGCCCCAACGAACGGCTGAGCGTGGCCGTGATCGGCGCGGGCGGCCGGGGCGGAGGCCACGCCAAAGTGTACGACGCACGCGAGGATTGCGTCCTCAGCTATCTCTGCGACGCCGATGCCGCGGCAGCCGCAAAGGCGGCCCGGCTGAAAGGCAAGCCCAAGTTCGTCCAGGACATGCGGCGGATCTTCGACGATCAGTCGGTGGACATCGTCTCCATCGCCACACCTAACCACTGGCACTCCCTGGCGGCCATCTGGGCCATGCAGGCGGGAAAAGATGTCTACGTGGAAAAGCCGGTGAGCCACCACATCAGCGAGGGCCGGCGGATGGTCCAGGTCGCCCGCAAGCACAACCGCATCTGCCAGGGCGGCACCCAGCACCGCTCCGACGGCGGCAACCGCGCCGCTGCCCAATTGGTTCGCGAAGGCAAACTGGGCCAGATCAAGCTGGCCCACGTCCGCACCTACCGTCTGCGGACCTCGATCGGGCCGGCGGGCGAGTACCCCGTCCCGCCGACCCTGGACTACAACCTCTGGGCCGGCCCGGCGCCGATGGAACTGCCCGTGCGAAGGAAATCGTTCCACTACGACTGGCACTGGTTCTGGGACTGGGGCAACGGCGAACTGGGCAACAACAGCATCCATGCCGTCGACACCATGCGGTTGATCGTGGACCTCAAGGGGCTCGGCCGAGGCGTGATGAGCTACGGCGGGCGCGTCGGGCTGGACGACTGCGGCGAGACGCCCAGCGTGCAGGTCACCATCCACGATTTCGGGCCGATCACCGTGGTCCAGGAGGTCCGCAACTTGAAGACCGGCGCCGCCGGCCGCGGCAGCGCGAAGTACATCCTCGGCACGGAAGGGTATTTGACTACCGGCTCCTCGGGCGCGACTGTTTACGACCGCAACGGTAAGTTGATCGAGAAGCGGGAAGCACCCAGCGTCGACCATTTCGACAACTTCATCCAGGCCGTCCGCAGCCGCAAGCGCGAACAACAGAACGCCGACATCAACGAGGGGCATATCTCCACGGCTGTGGTCCACGTGGCCAACATCTCGCAGCGGCTGGGCAGGCCGGCTTCGGCCAAGGAGATCCAGCAGGCCTTGGATGCCCTCCGGGTGAACGAGAATGTCGTCGAGACCTTCGAGGAGATCCGCAAGCACCTGGCGGACAATGGCGTGGATATCGAGAAAACCCCCTTGACGCTGGGCCCGTGGGTGCGAATCGATTCGCAGCGGGAGAAGTTCCTGGAGAATCCGGCGGCCGATGCACTGTTGACGCGCGAGTACCGCAAGCCGTTTATCGTGCCGGCGGAGAATGAGATCTAGCAGTCTACCTTGAAAGGAGCATCGAGCAACTGCTCGCGAAGGGCGACGCGGCGCTGTGGGAAAGCGTGGACGACCGGCCGCACCTCTCCGTTCAGCAAGCTCGAGCTCCACTCGGACCCCCAGAACACAGGAAGCCGACTCATGATCAAACTAGCGACAACAGGCGACCCCCTTCGCGCAGCGATCCTCGCGGTAATACTTCTCGGCGGCGCCGCGGCCGTCATCGGCGCCGCGCCGACCAGCCCCAGTGATGAGAGTAATTCGGCCCGGCAGATTCTGCAGGCTACCGAGGTGCACGGCGGACTGATTGTGCACCTGGGATGTGGCGACGGTAAACTCACCGCGGCCCTCCGTGCGAACGATAGCTGCCTGGTCCACGGTTTGGACACCGATGCGGGCAAGGTGCGGCAGGCGCGCCAGTATGTCCAGAAGCTGGGGAGTTACGGCCCGGTGTCGATCGATCGCTTCGACGGAAAGCGCTTGCCTTACGCGGATAACCTGGTGAACCTCCTGCTGGCCGATGATCTCGGCAGCGTCACGATGGCGGAAGCCATGCGAGTGCTGGCTCCCGGCGGCACGCTCTATGTGAAGCAAGGCGGGCAGGGGACGAAGCGCGTCAAACCGCGTCCCAAGGACATCGATGCGTGGACCCACTTTCTGCACGACGCCAGCGGAAACGCGGTGGCCCATGACGACGCGGTCGCGCCGCCGGGCTCGCTGCAATGGAGCGAGGGGCCGCGGTATACGCGGAGTCACGAACACATCCCCAGCATGTATGCCCTGGTTTCGAACGGCGCACGGATCTTCTACATCGTGGACGAGGCTCCGGTTGCGTCCATCCGGCGCGTGCCCGTGTGGAAGCTCGTGGCGCGCGACGCCTTCAACGGAGTGCTGCTCTGGGAGAAGCCCGTCGAGACGTGGTTTCCGCATATTATCAACTGGGGCCAGACACCCCCTCAGCTTGAGCGAAGACTGGTGAGCGTGGGGGATCGCGTCTACGTCACACTCGGGCTGCACGCGCCGTTGTGTGCCGTGGATGCGACGACGGGAGCCAACGTCAAGGTTTACGAGAATACCGAGGGCACGGAGGAAATCCTTTGGCACCAGGGGATTCTCCTCTTGGTGGTCCGAAGCGTCACCGAGGAAAAAACTGCGGAACTGGCCAAATGGGCGCAACTTGTCCGAAGGGGTGAATCGGCTCTCGATGATCGAGATTCCGCCGATCCGCTGGTCAAGCGACTCCGCGCGACCGAAGCGCAGGGCGACCTGAGCGTTCTTGCCCTGGAGTCCAACTCGGGTCGTTTGCTCTGGAAGAAGGCGGGTGCCGACTTCTCCGGGCTGAAGACACTCAGTCTGTGCGCAGACGCGGACCGCGTGTTCTATCAAGACAAAAAGAATGTCGTCTGCCTTGACCTCGCGACCGGGCGGGAATTGTGGTCGAAGGCCTCCGCTCCGCTGCATCTGGTCTGCAGCGGGAACGTCGTTTGCGCCGATAGCACGGCGGCCACGATCCTCTCGGCCCAGAGCGGAGAAACGCGTTGGAGCCAGCCCCACAAACTCACCGAGGTGCGCGACGTGTTCGTGGCCGGGGGCTCGCTTTGGGTGGGCGGGTTCAAGCCCTGCCCGGGAAAGCGAAGCCCTGCGTGGGGCCCCTATTTCGCTACGCAACTCGACCTGGCCACGGGCGGGATGTTGAAGCATGTTGAACCCGAAAACCCCAGTCATCATCATCGCTGCTACCCGAACAAGGCCACCGACCGCTATATCCTCGGCGGCCGGCGAGGAACCGAGTTCATCGATCTCGCCTCGGGCGAGGTGTTGTGGAATAGTTGGGCTCGGGGCGTCTGCAAGTACGGTGTGATGCCCTGCAACGGCCTGCTCTACGTACCGCCCCACGCCTGTGGGTGTTACGTCGCGGCGAAGTTGATCGGCTTCAACGTTTTGGCCCCGCGGCCGCCGACGGGGCAGACGGCGCAATCCGAGCCGCCGATGCTGGAGCGCGGCCCCGCCTACACTTCAGCCCCTAATCCCCAATCCCTCATCCCTAATCCCTCCGACTGGCCCACCTATCGGCACGACGCCGAGCGCAGCGGCTCCACGGCGTCGCCCGTGCCTGCCCATCTGCGCGCAAGATGGCAGGCGGATGTCGGCCGACGGCTCACCGCGCCGGTCATCGCCGACGGCAAGGTGCTCGCGGCCTCCGTGGACGAGCATCGGATCTGCGCGCTGGATGCGGACTCCGGCAAATCCGCCTGGCAGTTCACCGCGGGTGCCCGCGTGGACTCGCCGCCGAGCGTCTATCAGGGTCGGGCGATCTTCGGATGCCGCGACGGGTATGTGTACAGCTTGCGCGCTTCGGACGGCGTGTTGGCCTGGCGCGAGCGCGCTGCTAGGGAAGATCGTCGCGTCGTGGTCTGCGGCCAACTGGAATCGGTATCGCCCCTGGACGGCAGTGTGCTCGTCCAGGACGGTGTGGCCTACTGTGCCGCGGGCCGGTCGTCGTACCTGGACGGCGGGATCGACCTCTGCCGATTCGAGCCCCAGACCGGAAAAACGCTGTCGAGAACGCCGATTTACAGCCCCGACCCCAAAACGGGAAGACAGCCTCCGCAGATCGGCCCCGCGACCATGCCCGGGGCTCGTGAGGATATCCTCAGCGGCGACAGCGGCTACGTCTACTTGCGCGACATGGTGTTCGACCAGCACGGCAAGGCACAGGCAGAAGAGAGGTCTCACCTGTTTACGCTTACCGGTTTCCTCGACGACGCTTGGGCACACCGCTCCTACTGGATCTTCGGCACGCACTGTTCTCTCGCGGGCGGCTGCAGCAGTCGCGAGAAGAATCTTATCTACGGCCGGTTGCTGGCCTTTGACAAGTCGACGATCTATGGGTACGGACGTGCAACCGTTCACTGGTCGAACCAACTCCAGGACGGCCCCTACCGGCTGTTCGCGCGAGATCGGGCCGAGGGGCAAGCACGTTGGGAAAAGCGCTTGCCGATCCAGGTGCGGGCGATGGTCTTGGCGGGCGACGTGCTCTTCGTGGCCGGTCCACCGGCCGGCACAAGCGCAGGGCCGTGGGATCGCGGCGAAGGCCAGCCGGCACTGCTCCTGGCCGTCTCCGTCTCCGATGGCAGCGGGTTGGCGGAGAAGCAACTCGACGGCACGCCCGTCTTCGACGGCATGGCCGCCTCGGCGGGACGACTCTACATCTGCCTGGAAAACGGCCGCATTGTCTGTCTGGAGAAAAACCCGTAGCGAGGCCTGAATCACGGCAAGCTGAGACCAGCCAGCAGACGAATGTGCAGGTGTTTCGGCCGCGGTGGGTCCCTTTGGTCGGAAGAGGGTTATCGATGAACACAAGACGAATGACGATGAAGGCAACAAGTTGGCTCGTTTGCGGCGTGCTCGTGTCGTGGGCGGCGCGGGCAGATGCCCAAACCGACAGCAAGGCCCCTTTCGCGATACCCACCTTTCACTGCTTAGGGCTCTACTGGTCGCCTCCCGGCGGGACTGCGGACAAAGAAGTCCTGGTCCGTTATCGCCGGCAGGGCGCAGCCGAATGGAACGAGGCGCTGCCCATGCGCTACAATCCCATCCCCGGCACCGACGAAGACCTGACCGACTACCGCGGCAGCATTGTCAACCTCCGACCGGACACCACCTATGAAGTCCAACTGACTCTGGCCGGCACGTCCCACAGCGCGAGCCTCCAGGCCAGGACCTGGAGCGAGGATTTCCCGGCCGGCGAGACGGTCCGGGTGGGCGACCGCGACACGCCGCTGACGATCAACGAGTCGGGCACGCCCGAGGCTTATCGGGTCTATGATGGCAGCGGCGCGACGATCGACGTGCGCCACCGGCACAACCAGTGCATCACGATCGACGCCTCCTATGTGATCCTCCGCGGACTGACGCTCAAGGGTGCCGGTGCGGGCGAGAACTCCCGTGGCGGGTCCATCGGCGCGATTCAGATCGCCGGCGACCACGACATCGTGATCGAAGGGTGTGACATCTCGGACTGGGGCCGGTTCAACCCGCAGACCGGTTTCGGGTACAACGCCGATTCGGCCATCATCTCACACAGTTCCACCTTGAAACGCCTGATCGTCCAGCGGTGCAAGATGCATCATCCCCGGTGGGATGGCAGCACCTGGTACGAACCGAAGCACCCCACGCACACGGCCGGGCCGCAGTGCATCACCCTGGTCAATAGCGCGGGGAGCAACATCATCCGCTACAACGAGTGCTGGTCCGACTTGGACCACATGTACAACGACGTCATCGGCGGCGGCAGCAATGGGAGCTTCCGCGGCGCGCCGGGACCCGACTCGGATATCTACGGCAATCTCGTAAGTCACTGCTGGGATGATGGCCTGGAGGTGGAAGGCGGCAGCCGCAACGTGCGGGTGTGGGGCAACTACATCGCGCAGGCCTTGAACATGATCGGCAATGCGCCGGCGTCCATCGGGCCGCTCTATATTTGGCGCAACGTGGTCGGACGTTGCCAGTCGCGTCCCGAGGGCGCAGGCCAAAACTTCCTGAAAATGGGCTACGCCACGAGCGAAGACTGGATGACCGGCCACATGTACATCTTCCACAACACGGTCTTCCAGGAGGATGGCTGGCTGCCGAAAGGCGGGCTGGGCGGCAATCGCATCGTGAAGCACACCGTTTCCCGCAACAACATCCTCCAGGTGCGCTCGGCCGAGGATTACAGCGCCAGCAACAACCAGCAGAACACCGACAACGACTTCGACTACGATCTCTATAACGGATTGGTCCCCAAGGGCCAGGAAGCCCACGGGGTCCCAGGCGAACCCATCTATGCCGCCCGCGCCGGATTCGATGCGGCGACCAAGACCGGCCGATTCCAACTGGCTCCGGGCAGTCCCGGCGAGCATGGGGGACAGGTCATCCCCAATTTCAGCGACGGCTATACCGGCGCGGCGCCAGACATCGGCGCCCACCAGCACGGCACGCCTCCCATGCAGTTTGGCGTGCGCGCCAAGCAAGAGTGAGTGCAGCCAACACGGTACAGACGCCGGGCCGTAGGAAGCAAGGAGGGAAAAGCGTCCCGTGGAGGGATGCGCCTTGACTTCTTGCTTCCTAGAGGTGCCGGCTTGTCCAGCAGTGCCGAAAACCCGGTTGGACAGCCCCTCTCCCGCAAGGGGAGAGGGGAGTTGTTGTTGGTCGGCCGGTCAGCGAGCGGGGCCAAGGCACAAGAGGCGACCATCTTCCAGCGAGGCGAAGATGCGCCGCTGGTGGTTCACGGCCGTTCCGCCCTTGACCACGGCGGCGGGAAGTTTCTGCTGCCAGATATCCGCACCGTTTTCCAGGTCGATCGCCGTCAAGAAGAACTCGTCAGCCGCTTGGCCGGCGGCCAGCAGCGCGTCGGGGGCTACGATGAAGCTGTTGAACTTCCGCGGCAGCTTGCACTCCCAGAGTACATCTCCCGGCGATCCTCCCGCTTGGGCGACATCCGTCCTCGGGGGAGCCCCACGAGGCGCGTCGACGGCGCCTGGCCTTCTTCCCCCTTTGGCGACATCCGTCCTCCAGCGGGGCGGCAGTTCGGGCGCGCCCGGCCGCCGCGGCTTGAGCATCGCCAGGGTCGTGTGCCGGCTGCCTTCGTAGAGCGCGTCGTAGCTCAAGATCCGGCCATCAGGGAGAGTGTGTCGTAGCGACGCGAATTGCCCGTACTCCGAGTAGTAGGGATAAAACGCGGTGGCGTACTGGGAGCGGATTTCGTGAGTCGGCTCATTGAGGCACTTGCCGGTTTCCAGGTCGTAGCGGGCCGTTTGATAGACGCTGCCGCCGGGAAAGCACAGGGCGCCGTCGCGGAGCGACAACTCGCCCTGCAGGCTGATGCCGTTTTTGACCTGCGGCGACAGCACGCCCGAAGAGTTGTTGTACCACTTGATCTTTCCCGTCACGGCGTCCAGGGCGTAGACGTGTGTGCCGTCGTAGTGCGCGATGCCGGCTGCCGCATAGAGCACGCCGTCCTCGACCACCACGCCGCCGGCCACCGGCCAGGTGGAAATCAGTTTCCCAAGGACGGGAATCCAGCGATCGGCCGGCGCCGCGCGGAAACTCCACAGCCGCCGGCCCGTGGCGGCCTCGAAGGCGTAGATGCGGCCGTCGGCGGCGCCCGCGTAAACGCGGCCTTCCCATACCGCCGGCGCAGAGAAGATCGCTCCCGCCAGGATCGTTTGCCAGCGCGGCTTGCCGTTGGCGGCATCCAAGGCGCGCAGCACGCCTGTGTCGTCTCCCACGAATACCAGCTCGCCGGCAGTCACGGGCGCCGTGAGACGACCAGCCACCGGTGGCTGGAAGGTCCATTGGCGATCCACCTTCTCGGACATCGCTATCGTGGTGACGGAAGTCCGCTGGCTATCGCCTTGGCAGCCGGGCCAATCGCCGGGCTTCAGCGGCAATTGCTCGACGACCGTTGGTTCGCCGTCGCCGGGTTCCAGTCGGGACTCGTCCACAACCGGCCGGTTGCGGAACTCCGCCGCGGAACTCAGCCCGACGTGGCCATACAACGACAACGGGCAGCCGCACATCCACGGTCCCCAGTAGAGCATGCCGTTGGCGATGATGACGCCGTCCTGGCAGGGCGGGCGCATCGGCGCGAGGTGCCATGCGGCGTCGTCCGCGGTGTGAATCTGCATGGTTCCTTCCGCCGCACGATAGAACACGCAGTCGACGCTGCCGGTCGCCCGCGTGCAAGACCGCCGGTTGGGAAGCGGGGCCAGGGTTTCCCATGTGCCGTACGCCAACTTGGCGCCGCCGGGGCCGACGGCATAGAAGGCGTCGTCGCGCAAGACGAGTTGCAGGTTGCCGCCTTGCTTGCGGAAGAGCAGGTTGCCGTCCGCGGCGGAAGCGACCGCCAGATTGGCCCTTTGCGGGCCGGCGAAATAGACGTACTTGCCGTCGCACTTGATAAAGGTGGTCGTCGCGTACCCTTCGCGGGCATTCTGCGCGCGGCCGGTCGGGCCGATCGCCGCCAGCAGGCCGGCGTCGGAATTCTGCCACAGCACGTTGCCCGTATTAGCATCCAGACAGCCCAGAAACTTTTCCGGGCTGTAGAAATAGATGCGGCCGCTTTTCATGCAGACGCCGCGGCTATCGACAAACTCCTGCTCGTTGTGGCTCCACACGATATTCTTGCTCTGCGGATCGATCGCCACGAAAGTGCGGCCGAACCCGAAGCTTGTTTTGGGGGCCTTGTAGTCGTGGCCCTCCCACATGCTCCACGGCCAGTGTCCCAAGCCGGCCGTCTGCGACGGGACCGTTTTCGGCTGGATCTCCTCGCCGCCAACCAAGGCGTAAAGCACGGCCTTTCCCGCAGGGTCGTTTTCCAGGGCCATCCATTTCCACACTTTGCCGTCGCCGGTCCCTTCGGGGACAACAATCTGGTCCTTGATCCGGCCGTTGCGAACGTCGATCAGTTTGCACGACTCGTCGTCGGCCAGATACAACGTGTCGGCCGTAGCGATCATCGTGTTGCGGTGGATCATGAAGCCTTCGCGCAGCGGACGCTTCCAGAGGATCGTGCCGTTGTAGCCGTTGATCCCCAACAGCGTGTTGAGCATCGGGTTTTGATTGGCCTTGTGGGCAATGTGGCCGCAGGCCTTGAAGATCCTTCCGCCGGCCGCCACCGTGACCTCGGGCATGGGGCTGAACTTCGGCTCCGCGAGAAACTGCGTCAAGTAGGGGGCCGTGGTGATGCGGTCCTGCGACTGCGGGTTGTTGTCGGGACCGTGGTACGGGTGGCTCCAGGCGTCGATTCCCGCCGGGAAGGGCTTGACGATTTCCCGGCCGCCGACGATCGCTTTCCCTGCGGGATGCAGCACGCGCAGCAACTCCTGCCGCGGCACTTCCGCTTCAGCGGCCGGCGCGACCCAGATCGCGTCGGCCAGATTGCTCGCCAGGTGGATTTGCCGCCACGCCCCGCGGTCGGCGAAGATGCGCTTGCCCAGCAGCCCCGCCGCCTCGGCCGCTTTCCGCACCGCGAGCACTTGCTGGTCGCTGGGTGACTGGAAGTACACCAATAGCTCCTTGCCGGCCGCAAGCTCGGTCACAAAGCCAGGCTGATCGGCCTGGGGCAGCCCGAGGACCACAAAAATCCCCTGCTGAGCCGTGAACTTCGCTAACACCGCCTTGGCCTCAACCTCGCTTCCGGCCGAGCGCGCGGCCGACGCTGTCGTGGCCAAGACAACCAGGACCAACCTTGTAAACAAACACGCCGTCGATTTTTGGACACGAGTCACCATGACGACACCTCCTGGGTCTGTTGATTCCGCTTTCCCTGCCCAGCAGTTTCCTCTTTGCTGTCCCACTTTGCAAGACCCGGAAGGATGCCTCTGACGAGGTCTGGCTGCCGACACCGCCGACCGGGTGGTAAACGGCAGGCAGATCGTGGTCGGGCGACTGTTCGATTTCCTGCGATTCATGCGGCGGCCTCGCGTTGGCTGAGCAGTTCGCCGACGATGGCCAAAGCGTCGGGCGAGATTTGCCGGTCGACGGCCTCTTGTCGGATGTCACCGAATTGATTATATGTCTATACAATGTGCTGACGTGCGGCGGGTCCTGCGTCAAGACGGTCCGCGCAAAGATAAGTTCTCCGTGGGAGGCGGCATCGTGCGGCCGGCAGGGGTGATCGCGATGGCTCGTCGCCCAGCCGGCTTGGTCGGCCTGGTCACGCTGGTCACGGCGATTGGTGGCTTTCTCTTCGGCTACGATACCGCGGTCATCAACGGCGCCAATCAGTATCTCAAGGCCCATTTTGACCTGAATCCAACGTAAGAAGGCCTGGCCGGCGCGAGCGCAATCCTGGGCTGTATTCCCGGGGCGCTGCTGGCCGGATTTTTCAGCGATCGCTTCGGAAGACGCAAGGTGTTGTTCGCTTGCGGGGTGCTCTACGCCGTCTCGGGCATGCTGTCGGCGATTCCGCGGACGTTTGTCGAATTCCTGGTATCCCGAGGGCGCGAGGTTCGTCTGGAACGTCGAAGTGCTCTGGGCCGCCGACCTCTTCCTGCACCGGCTCTCGCAACAGCAGTGCGCCGACTTTTTGGCGGCGGTGAAAAACGGCCAGGTCGCGCTGAACGGCATGTATTTGAACGAACTGACCGGCCTGTGCCGGCCCGAGGAGTTGATCCGCTTGTTCCGTTTCGCCGCCAGGCTGGGCGAGCGGACCGGCGTGCCGATCGACGCGGCGATGATCTCCGACGTACCCGGCTACACCTGGGGCACCGTCACGGCGATGGCGCAAGCGGGCATTCGCTATTTCTCTGTCGCGCCGAACTACTTCGACCGCATCGGCACGATCCTCGTCGAGTGGGAGAACAAGCCGTTCTGGTGGATCGGTCCCGACGGCCACAGCAAGGTGCTGGTCTGGATTCCGTTCTGGGGCTACGCGATGTCGCACCGCTACCGCCAGCTGTCGCTGCAGTTGGTCGTAGACTTCTGCAAAGGCCTGGAGAACCGCGACTACCCCTACGACATCGCCTACGTCCGCTGGTCTGGCCACGGCGACAACGCGGTGCCCGATCCGACCATCTGCGATTTCGTCAAACAATGGAACGCCACGCACGTCTGGCCACGCTTTGTGATCTCCTCGACAAGCGAAGCGTTCCGCGCGTTCGAACAGCGCTACGGCGACCGCCTGCCGCAGGTGCGCGGGGACTGGACGCCCTACTGGGAAGACGGGGCGGGTTCCTCGGCTGCCGAGACGGCGATGAACCGCGGCAGTTCCGAGCGGCTCGCACAGGCCGAAACGCTGTGGGCGATGACCTGGCCGCGCTGCAGCGCAGCGGCCCGGCGAAGATCACCGTCCGCGACAAGGGCCCGCTGGTTGCGTCCCTGCTGGTCGAGTCCGACGCGCCGGGCTGCCACAAGCTCACGCGCGAGATCCGCCTTGTGGCCGGCGGCGATTACGTCGAATTGCTCAACACCGTCGACAAAAAGCGGCTGGAGGCGGCGAGCTACTACGCGAAGGAAGGCAAGGAGAGCGTCAAGTTCGCCTTCCCCTTCAACGTGCCCGGCGGCCAGCTCCGGCTCGACGTGCCGCTGGGCGTGATCCGCCCCGAGCACGACCAGATGCCGAGTGCGTGCAAGAACTGGCTGACGGCCGGCCGCTGGGCCGACGTGGCCAACCGCGATTTCGGCGTCACCTGGGTCACGCTCGACGCGCCCCTGGTGCAGGTCGGGGGCATTACCGCCACGTTGTTGAACTCGCAAACCAACCCGGACGTGTGGCGCAAGCACATCGAACCGACGCAAAAGCTCTACTCGTGGGCAATGAACAACCACTGGGGCACCAACTACCGTGCCTACCAGGAAGGACCGGTCGTGTTCCGGTTCATCTTGCGGCCGCATCGTGGCGCGTGCCACGACGCCGAAGCGTCGCGACTGGCGACCGCTTTCAGCCAGCCGCTGGTGGCCGTGCCCGGCCGCGGGCGCGCGCCGCGCGCGACATCGTTGCTGCGCGTCGAGCCGGCCGACGTGCTGGTGACCGGGCTGAAGCCGAGCGACGACGGGAAGGCGATCATCGTCCGGCTCTTCGCTGCCGGCGACCAGACCGCCAACGCCAGGCTCGCCTGGTCGCAGTCCGAGCCGAAGCGATTATGGCTGAGCGACACCAGCGAGAAGCCCATCTCGGAACTCCGGGGCCGCGTCTCCATTCCTGCTCGGGCCGTGGTCACGCTACGTGCAGAAATAGAAAATAGCCGCGAAGGATCGCGCCGCTGAACGCCGTCATGCCACGAGTTCACCGATTGGTAGAAATGTCCACCGTGCTGAAATCGGTGGCCGCGCTGGTAACTGCATAACCAACGTAGGATATCTGGGCGGGACGCTGGTCCAGCGTTGCCGTGACCGTCGCCTCGCCGGCCTGCATCGTGATCTGTCCGGAGGCAAGATCGATGGCCACGTGGATTTCGTGGGTTTTCGCGTTATCCAACTCCAGGTGCGCCTCGGCGACCTTGCCGCCGGTGAGCGGCCCCTGGACGATGACGGCTCTCTTCATCGCCGAGCGCAGCCCGCACTTCACCAGCTTGGCCTCCTCGGGAGTGTCGCCGAAGACCAGGAAGCCGTTTTTTTGCGATCCATCGGCGGCGAACTTCAACCGGACCTTCAGGTTGATCTTCCCCGTAAGCGGCGGGGAAAGCTGCTGCACGGCAAAGCCCAACCTCTTGCCATCGACGCGCAACTGATACCCCAAGTCGGATCGGGTGACCTGCGCCAGGGCGACTTTGGCGAAATCGCCACTGGCCACTCCCTTAGACTGCGCTTGCGGCTCGTCGGGGATCGGATGCACGGTGACATCCAGCGGTGCCAACTTGGGTGACGGAACCGCGGGAAGCGGCGTCCCGGCACTCCCAAGGCAAAGGACCTTTCCGTCCACGGTCGTCAGATACAGCTTACCCTGGGCCGCGGCCATGCCATCGAAGGTCGGCATGGCACCCAGATCGCAAGCCGCCAGCGTTTTGCCGTCCACGGCCGAGATTGCCAGCACTTGTCCGCCCTGGCTGCCGGCCAGTGCCGCCGCCTGCGCCGCGAGCTTTGCCCGAACCGCCGGGTCGTCGGGCTTGCGGAACGCTTCCTCTTCATCCAACAGGTCCGGCGGCCCGGCCAGGAATAGGGTCTTGTTCGCCAAGACCAATGCCCGCGCCCTGATCGGCAGCTTTCCTGCCGCCCAGCGATAGCTGGCGACCTGCTGATCGGACAACGGGAACTTCTTGCGCAGCGCCCAGTCAGAGGAAGTGGCCGACTTATTGGTCGAGGCGGCGTCGATCCTGCGGGTAGCCGCATGCACCCGCTGGATCGATTCCTTGCGAACCTGGCGATCGGCGCCATAAATGTAGTATTCCGCCACCGAAGCGTTGCACAGATACTGCGGCTGGCGGTCGAAGCCGTACACGCGAATGTCGTCGAAGACCATCAGCCGGCCGCAAGGTGCGAAATGCCCCGGCCGCAGCCAGCCGCCGTAATTGCTGTCGACCGCCTTGCCATAGATCCAGTAGGACCGCCAGTACCAAGAATCATCGAGGAAGCCCGAACGTGAGAACAGGTGGTCGGCCACGTCGGTCAGATCTTCGGTCTTTTCCGGCGGGGCACCTTTGCGGACCGTGCTACTTGCGAGCTTAATCGGCGCGATGTTCCGCCGCACTCCCTTGAGATCGAACGCCTGGGTCCGCATGTATACCGACCGGCCGTCGCAGGAAAGAATATCGGGCAGCGCCACCGGCATGTCTTGCGCCTTCATCTTGGACTGCAGGTTTTCGCCGGTCTCGGGATCGCGGTCGTCGATCAGTGTTTCGGACAGTTTGCGGCCGGTGTCTGAGTCAAGCCGCAATAGCCGCATGCCGCCGTCGAGGAACGCCGACCGGCCGGCCACGCAGTAGACAACATTGTCGTGCACCAGCACGCTGCCCGAAACAGGCCAGGCCGATTCCAGTTGATCGTACGCCGCCAGCCGCCGGTCTTCCGGCGCGGCGCGGAAACGCCAAATGAGCTGGCCATCCGCCGCCCGCAGGCAATACACCCAACCGTCCGCCGAGCCGAAGAGCACGCGCCCCTGGCAAATCGTCGGCGGCGAATCGACGCGCCCGCCGACCGTGTAGCTCCAGGCGGCCTTGCCCGAGTTGGCGTCCAGGGCATAGACCCGGTGCGCATCGACGGCGGCCACGAAGACCTTGCCTTCGGCGGCCACGACGCTGCTCAGCTTGCCGCCGAGTTCCGTTTGCCAACAGCGCTTCAGACCTACAGGAACGCTAGTCTTCGCGCAGCCGCTGCGGGCAGCATCGTGACGATACGTTGCCCAATCGTCCTCACTTTGTGCCTCTGTGCCTTTGTGCCTTTGTGCCTCCTCGTACGCCGGGCCGTGCTCCAGGCGGCCTTCATCGGGAACGTCGCGGGGCACGCGACGGCTGGGCGACTCGGCCGCCAGCGCGTTGAAGCTGAAGAGTTTCGATTCCAGGAAGCAACTGCAGTCGTGCGGCGGCACGTAAATCAGCCCATTGCAGGGCATGATTCCGTACAGGCAGCCGCCGCGGACCCAGTGATTGATGTCCCAGTGCTTGGCGGCCAGGTCGATGAACTCGATCCCCGTCCGCGAGGCGATGAAGTATTGATCGGTCGCCCGACTGCGATAGCAGCGATGGTGGAACCAAGGCGGGTTAACGTCGGGCAAAAATTCGCTTTTGACTGCGCCGGTCCGCAGGTCACGGCCAGTGAATATGCCGGAATCGGTGCCCACCGCAATCGCGCCGGACCACACCAGCCCGTTGATCACCAACAGGTCATCGGGAGATTGATGCCCACCCTTGTGATGCTCGGCCGTCCAAAGCTGCTTGCCGTCGGCCGCGCTGAGCGCCGTCGTCGACTTGTTCTCGATCGACAGCAGCACCACCCCCTGCTGCACAACGAGCGTGGGGCCATATCCCGTCGGGAACGGCTGTTTGCGGACGATCGGCTCGGAGGCCCAGACCTCCTCGCCGCTGCGGCGACTGAGCGAGACGACTTCCTCACCGTCATAGAAAAACAGGCGTTCGCCGTCTAAAGCCAACGTTAAAGGGGCTACGCGCTCCTCCTTCTTCCACACGATGGCGCCGCTGTCAGCCCGCACCGCCATCAGCCAGCGATTGGCCTTGTCCCAGCCCCACTCCTTATTGGCCCGCGTGGGATTGTCCCAAACGTACGTGGAGTTGGGCCGATACTGCTTCCACTGGTTGGGCGCCTGGGCCACCAGCAGAACTAGTGTGCCGTCGGCAGCCAGGATTTCGTCGGTGTACTGCGTGCCGGGATAGGTCAAGAGCGGCTGACCGGTGGCCGCGTCCAGCGCGCTCAGTGGGGCATCGATTCCTAGGGTGACATACACCCGATCGCCCACCGCCACCAGCCGCCGCGGAAGCTGGTTGGGACCGCTCTTGAGCGGCCAGAGCTGCGTGTTCCACTGGGCGATGGGCCGCTTCCACAGCAGCGTGCCGCTGAAACCGTCGCGGGCGATCAACACCCACTGCGACGGCAGCAGGATTGATTCCCGCGAGCCTTCATCCATGATGTAGAAGATCCGCCCCTGGGCCGAAACCAACGCGCTCATGCTGGCCATGTGGTCGTGGTGCCGCGACCACGCCGGGCCGCTGACCCATTGCAGGTGCCGCGGCGGGCCGATCAGCGCGTCGTGCGCCACCGCGTTGTTGCTCGGATCGTGCAGGTAATGCGTCCACTCGTCGATCTGCTGAGGACGCGGCTTGGTGTATTTTGGATTTTGGATTTTGGATCGTGGATTGAGGGTGAGCGCGACGCCGCCCGGGGCCAGCACGCGGCGGATCTCCTCCTCGGAGACCTGCGGCTTGGGATCGGAGATGACCAACAGGTTTACCAGATTGTCGCTGTACGGCAGGCGTGGGCCTTGCAGCCGATCTACCGACACCTTGCCGTAAACGCCCAGCGCTTGCAGATACTGCCGCGCGGCGGCCACGTTGCGCTCATCGGCATCCAGGCCGTGGACCAGGTAGCTATCGCTGGCCCGCAGGGCGGCTGTCAGCTTGCCGTCGCCGCAGCCCAGGTGAGCGATCAATCCCCCCTTCACACCCGCGGCATTAAGGATTTGCTTTGCCTGTTCTGGCGCTGCGTTGGCAGCCTCCGCCGGAGCCAGCCACATGGCCTGGGCCAGAAAAACCAACACGCACGCACAGGTTGTCAGCGCCCGTCTCATCATCGTGATTTCTCCCTTGAACGGTCTTGCCGATCGACTCTCAGAAAACCGTGCGGTCTGCGCCCGCACCTAGCCGGCATTTCGCCCCCTTATTCTCCTCCGCAGCCGTGCCGCTTGCAAGAGCCCGGCCGATGCCCGGGCTTTTCAATGTTTATTTGCCGAGAAATGTATCAGGCCAGCGGCATCGATAGTGCCGCATTACTCAGCGGAACAGCCGCGGCATCAGTTCGGCCAGATACCGCCGCCATACACTCCAGCGGTGTGCTCCCGGCGTTTCCTGGTACTCGTGGCGGATGTGCAGCTCGTTGAGGGCTTGGATGAACTGCCGATTGCGCTGCAGGAGAGAGTCGTCCTTGCCGATGGTGATCCACAGCAGCTTCAACTGCCGATTGACGCCCTCGGGATCATCGCGCAACGCGGACATCACCGGACTGGTGGTTATCAGCGCGCTGCTGAAAGCTCCGATCCAGGCAAATTGGTCGAGGTGCTTCAGTCCCACGCTGAGCGATTGAAAGCCGCCCATGGAAAGCCCCGCGATGGCCCGATGCTCCCGGTCGGTTCTGACGCGATAGTTCGACTCGACCAGCGGCAGCACGCTTTCGAGCAAGTCGCGCTGAAAGGCGGTAAGAACCTCGGCGCGCTGCCGTTCGTCCATTTCCAGAGTGAAGGGGCGTTCGATCGCGTGCCCATCGGGCATGACGATGAGCATCGGCACGGACTTGCCATCGGCGATCAGATTATCGGCGATCACGTTCGCCCGGCCCATCCACATCCAGTGCGAATCGTTGTCGCCGCGGCCGTGGAGCAGATACATCACCGGGTATTTCTTGCCGCTTTGCTGCTCATATCCCGGCGGCGTGTAGACGTGGACTCGTCGCCGCTCGGCTGTCGCCTTGGATAGGTACCAGTGGATGCTGACCGTGCCGTGTGGCACATCGCGCCACTGGTCCTGCCGAGGGTTGTCGGGCGGCCCTGGGATTTCCACGTAGCCGCGCGAACCCCGGCGGTTTTCGAACACGTGGGGGCTGGCCGGATCGGTGATCCGCAGGCCATCGACGTTGAAACTGTAGTCGTAGATGCCCGGCTGAAGCGGCCCGACGGTGAGTGTCCACAGGCCATCGGCGCCCTTTTCCATGCCTTTCGGCTGCCGACCGATGGTCGCTTCCATCTCGCCGCTTTCGAGCTTCACACTTTCGGCTTTTGGGGCCTGAAGGCGGAATGTTACCCGCCCGTCAGCATGCACTTCCGGAGAAACCAAAGGCGCTGTTTGCCTGCGCGCTTGCGCCAGTGCCAAAGCCGGCAACAGGAAAACACAGAACCAGGCTGCGGTATGCGTCTGGGGGCCTATCATAGCTACACCTCCTTGGAGGGGATGTGGAAACACACTCTGCCAAATCCCGGCCGGCACATCAAAGCGAATTCCTGCCCGACCTTCGCCAACCTGCCACAGCGGGTGTTCATACTGCGCGGCTGCCGGCCCGTCAATGGTCCCCTACTGTGGGCGTAATGGTCGTGGGATAGACAACTTAGAGAAGACAAGCAGGCGATAGGGGTTTGGTCTATCGCAGGAATTTCGGTTGTTCTGGTTGTATGGGGCTTGTCGATTTCAATCACAGATAGCGGTTGTGAGGCTTTTGCGAGGAGAGACGAATGCTCCGAGTATTCCGAGCTGAGCTGACCGTTTTGGCAGCGGCTTTAACGATGGCCCTCGCCTCCAGTGGGTGTACCAGCTTCAGTCAATACGTCCGTAACGGTTTTAAGGTGGGGCCCAATTACTGTCCTCCGCCGGCCCCGGTGGCCGAGCACTGGATCGACGCGGCCGACGTGCGGCAAGAATCGGAAGACATGAGCCAATGGTGGCGGGTCTTCAACGACCCCGTGCTCGACCGCCTGATCGACTGCGCCTATCGCCAGAATCTGTCGCTGCGGGAAGCGGGCTTCCGGATCCTGCAGGCACGCGCCCAGCGCGGGATCGCAGTGGGGAGGCTCTTCCCCCAAACACAGGATGCCTTCGGAAAGTACGTTCGTCAGGCGTCAGGCCTTCGTGAGGCGTCAGGCGGCGCCTTCTCCGACCAGTTCTCCAACCAGTGGAGCTTGGGGTTCAACCTCGCTTGGGAACTCGATTTTTGGGGCCGCTTCCGCCGGGCGGTGATAGCGGCGGATGCCACTTTGGATGCTTCCGTGAACGACTATGACTTCGTGCTGGTGACGCTGCTGGCCGACGTCGCCCAAAACTACGTGCAGATTTGCCAGGACGAAGAGCGGATCAGGTACCTCATCGAAAACGTGGAGCAGCAAGACCAGATCGTCAAGTACTGGGAAGCCCGAACCGTGGTTAGTTTCGGCACGGATCCGCGACTGAACCGAGACCAAACCCGGAGCCTTCAGTTCACGACCGAGGCCGGGATCCCCGAGTTGGAAATCGAGCTGCGGCAAGCCAACGATCGGTTGTGCGTGCTGCTGGGCATCCCAACGGTGGATTTGCGGGAAGCCTTGGACTTTTGGAAAGCGGAAGAGCAGCGCAAAAGGGAAGAACTTCGGCGTGTGAAACAAGAGTTGCAACGAGCGGAGCAGGAGATGGAACAGGTGCGGAAAATGTCGGACCAGTCGAAGGTAGAGCAAGCGCGGAACGAGTTGAAACAAAGGATCCAGGACCTGCGCAACAGCATCGACACGGTGTTTATCCCGCGGGTCCCAAGGGGTGACCAAGTGGCCGTCGGTATTCCCGCACAGTTGCTCTGGCGCCGCCCGGATGTCCGACGAGCCGAACGTCAAGCGGCCGCGCAGGCCGAACAGATCGGCATTGCCGAGGCCGACTTCTATCCGGCCATCTCGATTAATGGCGACAACCTGGGTTACCAGGCCCCGAAGTTCCCGCAAATGTTTTCAAGTCATGCCCTCAATGGCAGTATCGGCCCATCGCTGAAGTGGAACATCCTCAATTACGGTCGGATCCTCAACAACGTGCGCCTGCAAGACGCGACGTTTCAGGCGTTGGTGACCGCGTACCAAAACACGGTACTGCAGGCCAACGCAGAAGTGGAAGACGGCCTGGTGAAGTTCCTTAAGGAGCAATCGCGCGAGAAGCTGCTGAAGCGCGGCGTTGACGACCTGCAGGACGCGGTGGATTACATGTTCGAGCAATACCGCGTCAGCAAGATCGATGTCAACCGCTATATTGTGATTGCACAGAACCTGGTGCAGCAGCAAGACTCGTTGGCCACGTCGCGCGGACAAATCACGCAGGGCCTCGTTCAAGTTTACCGGGCGCTGGGAGGCGGCTGGCAAATGTGCCTGGGGCTGCTGCCGCAGGAAACGATGCCGCCGGATGCGGCCGCGGTGCCGCCGGGTCCACTGGAACTTCCCGAGCCGGTCCCCGCGCCGCCAGCGGTCCCCGGCCAGCCTGGCGACGGCCGAATCAATGAATGACTGATTTGAATCTAAGTGCATCCGTAGAACACCTTATGCTCACATCGTGTGCCACTGCTTCGCAGAAGCCGTGCTGCACTGCTTGCAAGCAAGCAGTGGCACACCCGTCCGGCATAAGGACTTCTGCCGGTCCACTTAGACCGCGGCCCTGCTGCGATCGCGCTCATTTCATCGTCTGCCTGAGCCAATCGACGACCTTCTGCTTGTAGCCTTCCCATTCGGGATGATCTTCCCAGCGGGCGAGCCAGTGCGGGGCGCCCTTAAGCGCGTAAATCTCGCAGGAGTTGCCGGCTTGCTTCATCTTCTCGCACATCGTCTGCGACTGGCGGAAGTTGCACAACTGGTCCTCAGTGCCGTGTACAAACAGATAGGGCGGCATGCCCGGGTGTACATAAGTAATCGGCGACGCCTCGCGCAGGCGTTTTCGCGCCTCGTCGTTGATTTCGCTGACGCCGACGAACTGGGTAACCCCACGGACCGCCCGCTCCGTCTTGTCTTGGCCTTCCACCAGCGCAACGAAATTGGTCGCCGGGTAGAACGGCACCACGGCAGCGATGCCGAGTTCGCGGCCGTAGCGGGCCCCGATCATCGCCACGATGTGCCCACCGGCCGACTCGCCCGAGATGGCAATCCGTTTCGAATCCACCTTGTACTGCTGCGCGTGTGCCCGCACATACTTGATGGCTTCGACCACATCGTCGATCGCCGCCGGGTAAACGTGTTTGGGGGCGAGGCGGTAATTCACGCTGAACCAAGCAAAGCCCGCCTTGCTGAGCGGCTCGAAAATCTGCTTGAAGTTGAAGGCCTTATCTCCCGACTGCCAGCCGCCGCCGTGCACCAAGATGACCGTGGGAAAAGGCCCTTTGCCGTCCGGGATCGAGGCGTCCATCTTGAGGCTCTCGCCGTCGACCTTGGCAAACTCGATGTCGGTTTGCAGGCTAGCGCCGGACAAAGCCACCGCGGCGAAAGATGCCAAAAACCACGTGCCTAGCATGTCGAGTCTCCAGTTTGGTTGAGGATGATGAAGTTACTTTGTGGTGCGGTCACTTGGCATTGGGCCGTTCGATGGGACTTTCGTCCTGGCTCAATTTCCAATCGCTGTCGAAGTGACCGCCGGAGACGATTTTGCCCTCTTTCACGCGGAGGTAGTCGGGGAGCAGGCACAGCGGCATGATCCATAAATGGTGCAGCGCTTCGCCCGGCGCGCTGAGCAGCTTCGCTTGCCAGACGACCACATAGCGATCCGGGTTTTCGGGATTCGGATAGATGAACACGCAGCGCGAGCCGTCGTCGCCGATGTGCATCAGGGCCGGCGGCAATGAGGCGGCGATCCGCTTCAGCACTGCGTTGCTCTCCGGAGTTCCGAAGAGGATCAGATTCGACGATTCGATGTCCCGGCGCGTCACCTTGTCGGCCGGCTTCATGGGGAAATCGCCCTGGATATCGAGCGGACCGGGCGGATTGCGCATGGCATCGAGCTCCGCAATCGCCAGTTCACGGTCGCCTTCGCCGTAAACTGCAAGAAAGCGGGAATTGAAGGCATCGTCGATGGGCCCCTGCAATCCGTGCCGCTTGGTTAACGAATCGCCACTCCACTGGCCCGATTTCCACGAGCCGCCCGCCTTGGAAAGATGCGCCACCGCCGGCAGCGGGCCGGAAAGCACGGTGGTGCCGTCAACGACCAGCGTCCCTTCTTTGGACGCAGGGCTATCTTCCAGCCGAAGCGTGAGCGCATCAATGTTTGTGGTCGTGACCCGCACGCCGCCCGCGTCGCCGCACGCGGCGACCACCAGTGCGTCGGCGTTGTGGCGCGTGAGCCGGTCGATGGTGACCCAATAGGCGCGGTTGTAACGCAACGTATTGGTGTAGAGCTTCACCTCGGCGGGCCGGCGGCGGATAGGGTGCTGAATCAACTCGGTGACGAAGTTGGCATAGGCGTAGCTGTCGCCGAAGTTGTGCGGCATGCCGGGAAAGCATTCCATGGTCGAGAAGCCCCCCTGTTCCACGATGCCGTCGGTGAATTCGGTCGAGTTCCGCTGGATGCCCGCGCCCGCGTTTTTGAAAAACACATCCACGTTGCGGGCGTTCGGATAGAGCTTGGTCGGCGTGTGGATGGCAATCTGCGGCTGCATCCAGTCGGGGGCGGGCTCGGCGCCAGGCCGCCCTACTCTGGTCCCCATCGCCGCATCGATGGGCATGATGCCGCCGAAGCGGTCCGGCCAGTGGAGTCCGATCTCGTACGATCCTGAGCCGCCCATCGAGTGCCCCATGATGTACACGCGGTTCGCATCCACTGGAAAGCGCCGCTGCGCGTCATCGATCACCTCCAGCACGTCCTCTTCTCCCATGCCGCGGTAGAACGTGCTGGGGCGGCCGAAACAACTGACGTAGATCACCGGCAAATCGGGCTCGATCCACTGCGGTCCTCCCATGCCCTGGTAACGCACACGAGAGCCCGAGAGCACTTCCTTGAAATTCAGGCCGTGCAGTTGCACCACCAGCGGATACGTTCGCTCGCGAGAAAACTCCCGCGGCAGGCGGATGCCGTAGGGCTGCACCGAGCCGTCGGTGCGTGACCGCAGATACAAAGGCGTCATCGTGCCGGGCTCGGGTTGTTTGTCCTGCGCGGCCTGGTAGAGTTCCTGTAGACGATCATAATCCTCCTCGGTCTCGAAGGTCACAATCTCCAAATCGCCGTGCGTCAATACTCGTGAGGGAGCCGACACGCCCTGAGGCCGTGCCGGCACAGGCGCGGTGCGCTGCGGCGGGCCCGGCTGCGCCCATGCCAGCATGGATGGCCCAAAAGCGAGCACCACCCAGAAAAAAACGCCATTTCGACGCATTGCAGTCAAAAACAATTGCGACGGCTGCTTTACCATACGCATGTTCACACCCCCACGGCTCAATGTTAAGGCGGGATTCGGCACATTGACAGCCACCATCATGGCCTCTTGCGGCCGCCGCGCCAAGACTCCGGGGTGATCATGGTTTTTGCAGTGCGGCGATCCATCGCCGCTTTTTGAAGCAAGCCTATCGCCGCTCTCCAAGCAGAGCGCTGCGGGGCATCTGCCTGCCACAACCGTTTGCGGCGCCCCGCGGCCACAGCCAAAGCCGCGATCAATCGCCGCACTCCAAAGCCCCCGCACTTGTCACTGAAATATCCGTTCGATGCACCGTATGCTTGCTACAGCCTCGAAAAACAGGTAGCTTCTGGAGATTGGTTCGCGTCGGTGTGGCTCACCTTTTCCGGCTGCGAGATCTCCAGCATGCAAATCGTTGTCACGGGAGCCTACGGGCAGTTGGGCGGTGAGTTGTGTCGACAGCTCCAGTCGCGCGCCGTCCCATTGGACATCGATACGCTCGATCTTACCGACGGGCCGGCCGTGCTAGAAACTGTGCAAAGATTGAAGCCCGGTGCGGTCATCAACTGCGCGGCCTATAACCTCGTCGATCAGGCCGAAACGCAGCCCGTGCCGTGCCGGGCCATCAACGCGACCGCCGTGGAACACCTGGTCCGCGCCTGCGGGGAGTTGGATTGCCCGCTGGTACACGTCAGCACGAATTATGTCTTCGGCGGCAGACCGGCTCCGGACCGTCCGCTGCGCGAAGACGACCCGCCGGCCCCTCAAAGCATTTACGCCCAAACCAAATTGGAAGGCGAGCGGATCGCGGCGCGGCACGGCAAACACCTCATCGTGCGGACCTGCGGATTGTACGCCCGGCCGTCGGACCCGCGGGCCAGGAACTTCGTCCGCACGATGCTTCGCTTGGGCAGCAGCCAGGGCGAGCTGCGGATCGTCGCTGACCAGTACTGCACGCCCACCTATGTCCCGCATCTGGCGCGGGCTATCTTGTTTCTCGCGGGAGCAACGGCTCCCAGGCCGGCGCCTTGGGGGACTTACCACGTCACCAACAGCGGCGCCACCACGTGGTATGGCTTTGCCGCGGAGATCTTTCGGCAGGCCGGCATTGAGGTCTCGCTGCAACCGATTACCACGGCCGAGTACGGCGCCCCGGCCGCGCGGCCCGCGTACGGCGTGCTGGATACCACAAACTATCACCGCCTGGGAGGCCCCGTCATGCCCGACTGGAAGGCCGCCTTGGCCGAGTACTTTCGTGAATTGAAAACTGAGGCCGCATAACTGCAATGAGGAGCAACGCCATGCAACAGATGCCTAGTCAGAAAGTGGCCTTGGTCACCGGCAGCGGCAAGCGGCGGGTGGGCAACGAGATTGCCGCCGCGCTGGCTGCGCGGGGCTACTCGATCGCCTTGCACTATCGTCGTTCGGCCGAAGAGGCACAGCAAACCGTGGCACGGCTGAAAGCGGAAGGAGTCGAGGCCCATGCATTCCAGGCCGACGTTGCCCAAGAGGCCGACGTCACGCGGCTGTTCGACCAGCTCCTAGAGTGTTTCGGGCGGCTGGACGTGTTGGTCACGGCGGCCGCCGTCTGGGAGCCCACGCCCTTCGAGCAGGTCACGGCGGCAGACGTGCGGCGGCAATTCGAGATCAACACGCTGGGCACGTTCCTCTGCTGCCAGCGGGCGGGCAAGATCATGGTGCAGCAGCCGGCGGGCGGCGTGATCATCACCACGGGCGATTGGGCCACCGCCCGCCCTTATCCCGAGTACGCCGCTTACTTCCTCAGCAAAGGGGCCATCCCTACGATGACCCGCGTGCTGGCCGTCGAATTGGCCCGGCGGAACACGGCGGTCCGCGCCAACTGCATTCTCCCGGGACCGGTGATGCTGCCGGAAAACCTCTCGCAGCCGGAAGTGCAAGGCGCAGTGGCCGGCACGTTGCTGAAGCGCGCCGGCCATCCCCGCAATATCGCCCAGGCCGTGGTATTCCTGGTCGAAAACGATTATGTGACCGGCGTGTGCCTGCCTGTTGATGGCGGCCGCACGATCGCAGGAAGCATATAATCTCTCGAGATTTTGTTGTCAGCGGCTTGACGCTTTCGCAAAGGTCATATGGGTTGTGGGGTATCGGAGAGGATCCCTCATGAATACCGAGATGCGTGCTGCCGCCAAGCGAACGGACAGTGAGGAAGATCGTATCCGAGCGGTGTTCGCGCTGCCGGCGCATGCTTCGCTTCCCAAGGTGA
>Ga0315289_10001231_pt1 | contig 40045 bp, 42 predicted proteins | sample YL17G11_40_MG_FD_203452 | JGI IMG/M metagenome (GOLD analysis project Ga0315289, IMG submission 203452) | Sediment microbial communities from Yellowstone Lake, YNP, Wyoming, USA - YL17G11_40 | ecosystem: Environmental > Aquatic > Freshwater > Lake > Sediment | place: USA: Wyoming | collected... | reverse complement strand
TCTAATTTGATCACCTGTCCTTGCCATACTATCTTCAACGAACTGACTCAATCTCATCGACTCGGGCCGTACGACGTCCATTCTCAATTCTCGTTCGAAGTTCGCCCTCTGGCGTTCTGCCTTACGGCGGTCTGCATGACCAAGGGATTTCTGCCTTCGTTTTCCCTGCTCATCCGTATAGAGCAGATAATACGTGAACCTTGTGCCATCGTACGATGGCCTTTCCCAGAGCGTTACCAGCTTATTCATGTTCGCCTCCTTTCCGATGCTGGCTCGGCTCGGATTAACCCGGGCGGAATTATACTCTCTGGTGTGGTGGAGCGCAACACAATTATTTGCCATTTGTTGTTTTTTCCCTGATCCATTCTCTTATCTCCTCCAGGGGATAAAGCGGTTTGCCACATATATGTATTCTCGGCAGGCCATGAACCCGCTTGAGATTTTCGATTACGTTATGGTAGTTCTTAGAATTGCTGACTTGCGGAATACGGAGATAAGCGATAAGTTCCTCCTCGGTGAGTAGCTCCGGGCACGGCACAAAACCGCCGTTGCCATCAGGTAAGATGGCAGGGCTCAGAAATGCATCGCCTCTTCTTTCTTCTTTGGTCAGCATTGGTAGCGTCAGAAAATCTTACGTTTTCCACGAGCATCCCTGCCTTTTTAGTTCGGGGTACGTTCCATCTATTACAACCGGATCAGGCCTTCTTCATCTCGGCCGATCCCGGCGCACTGACAATTATCACGAATCCTCTTCCTTCTTCTTGCACATTCGGTTTCAAGCTCCTTCGCAGCCGCCCTCCCAGCAGGAAAGGCAAATGCCACACCTTCCCGGCTCTCGCTGCCCGCCGCATCTGGGACAGATAGCCAACGCCTGACCTTCGTTTGTGCTTTCATCTCTTTCACCCAGGAACCTGCTGATGGCCCAGGCTATGGCATCAGGGCACGATAACACGTCAACTGGCTTACCAGCGGCCCGGGCACTGCACGCAGTCGCGCAGCGGATGCCGCGAAGCTGCCGCACGATTTCAATGGGGACCACACCACAGCGAAGGCACAGCGATGCTAACCGCGATGTCGCCTCGGATTGGGCCGGGCACCCCCCGCCTGTCCGCCCAAGGTTCGAGAAAACTTCAAAAAGATGCTTTTCGTCGTCCCGGTTAACGTGTACGAAGAGCGAGCCACAACCTGTTCTGAACTTCTCAGTCTGGCCTGACGTGATCTTGGGTCTCCCTCGCACTTCTATATACTGACGATCCCGAAGCCCTGTACTTAAGACCGCAGTTCGACTGCCCTGTCGGAAGACAGTTATGCCCTTGCATTTCAATTTGTAGGCGAGTAGAAAAACACGCTGCACGTCCTCTGCTGTTGCTGATGCGCGAAGATTGACGGTCTTCGAAACGGCGTTGTCACAGTGCTTCTGAAACGCGGCCTGGACGCGGACGTGCCACTCAGGCCCGATCTCCAATGCCGTGACGAACACCCGCCTTACAGCTTCAGGGATTTCTTCGATCCCCGTGAGGTTGCCGCGCGCGAGTATTTCCTCCATTAGCCCCGGCCGGTGGAACTTCCTGCTCTTAGCAGCCCGTTCGAACACGGGATTTACGATCGAAACACCCTGGCCATTAACTGTTCTCTGGTAACACAGCGCGAAATTAGGTTCGATTCCGCTGGAGACACCGGCGATCAGGCTGAGCGTGCCGGTGGGTGCAATCGTGGTGCGGGTGGCGTTGCGGATCTTTTTTGCACCTGGCCGATCATAGACGCTTCCGCGAAAGTTAGGGAACGGCCCTCTCTCTTCGGCTAATTCTTCGGACGCTTCCCTCGCCACACGCGATATCTCCAGCATCAGCCTTTCCGCCAGTTCCACTGCATCGTCAGAATCATACGGAATGCCAAGAAGGTAAAGCAGATCAGCGAACCCCATAACGCCGAGGCCAATTTTTCTATTTGCCTTGCTTATTCGCTCGATCTGCGGCAGGGGATAGCAGTTAACGTCAATAACGTTGTCCAGAAAACGAACTGCGGTTTTGGTCACTTCCCGCAGCTTTTGCCAATCTATATCTCCGTCGCGGAACATCCGGACAAGATTTAAAGAGCCGAGATTGCAGGATTCGTAGGGCAGCAGTGGTTGCTCTCCACACGGATTCGTGGCTTCGATTCGGCCTATGTGTGGCGTTGGATTGGATTTGTTGACAGTATCAAGGTAAATCAGGCCCGGGTCTCCACACTTGCACGCACTTTCGCAAATCACCTGCCATATCTTCTCTGCGCTCCGCCTTTCCAGTTCCTTGCCCGTCTGCGGGTCAATCACACGATAAGTTCCACCCTGCAGAAGCGCAGCCATGAACTGGTCGGTAATCCCCACTGAGAGATTGAACGCGTCCAGTTCGGTATTGCCTACCTTGCACCGGGCGAAGTTTTCTATATCAGGATGATGTACCGGAAGTACGGCCATGTTAGCCGCACGGCGCAGGCCGCCCTGTTTGATTACCTGTGCCCAGGCGTTAATCCCCTTCATGAACGAGACGGGCCCCGAGGCCACGCCAGCGGTGCTTCGTACGACTGCTCCTTTGGGCCGCACCGCGGAAAAGTCAAAACCTACTCCACCCCCGCTCTTCTGAATCAACCCGGCCTCTTTGGTTACCTGTAAAATCCCTTCCAACGAATCAGGGACAGGCAAGACGAAACAGGCAGACAGCATCTGGGGCTCCCGTCCGGCGTTGAACAGAGTTGGCGAATTTGGGAGGAACAGAAGCTCTGAAATAATCTCATAGAACCTTTCCTCCCAGTACTGCTCGGTCTTCCGGTCTCCATATTGTTGCTCCGCCGCGGCAGCACATCTGGCAACCCGCCGCCAGAGCTGGTCCGGCGTTTCGATTACTTTGCCGTTCTTATCCTTCCGCTGATAGCGGTCTGCAAGCAAGGACCTTGCAAGGGGCATGAACATGGTTTTCCGAGTTTTTCCTGCTGACATTACCACCCTCTTCACTTTTTATTCCGATTTATTTCTATTCAAGGATTTCCCATATTTTTTATTCTTCATCGCTCTCGCTGCGTGAATTAAGGTATTCGTCCATGCTTTTTTTATAATCCTCAGAGTAGCAGTAATATGAATGCCGGCAGCGTTTGGACCCTTCTGCAGCATATTCAATGTCCTCAAAGTCGGCACAAGAGTCACAGTCCTCGGTGGTTACCCAGTCATCGTTAAGATAGCAGTACAGGTGTGGTTCGTTGTCAATGTTGCGAATGCCGGTGCTGTGTCCCATCATTCGATATGTTGGCTCTGGGTATTGCCTGGAAGGTCCGCCCAATTTCCATGGTCTGGCTGGCTTTGGGCGAGGCGGGGAAAAGTCCCGTCCCGGTTTGATGGAATTGTCTTGCGGCAGTGTTAGCAAGCCCTTTTGGGGAGTTACCGAAGTCTCCATTGGCGCCACGGGTTTATGCCCGGGCTCAATGGGTCGTTTCTGTTCGTCTTCCCTTTCCGGCCGCCCCCTCGCCAAAGCAAAGGGGTTCAGAATTCGTCTTGAAATAACCGGACACTGCAATTCTGTAGAAGTCTCGACCAGCGTCAAAGCATCGGCCACCGGATCTGCGTAGAGGTGATCGAGCGCCTCGTATGGCTGCTCTATGGACGCCTCGAGTTCCTGGAGTACTTTAGCGAGGTGGTCGCTGGCAGGACCATCAACTGGATCGGATGGCCCTACGGGGCTTTGCTCTCCCTCCAGTGGACCAGGTATTCGTGGGTCATATGGTGAATCCATAAGTTTTGCCTTTCATTTTCGTTTTCATTTCGGTGATTTGGCTCGTTTTCACCAACTTACAAACGAACCAAATGAAACAACACACTGCGCACTGCGTGTTAACCAAAGGAGCCGCCCAGGCTCCTGTCGAATGACCTCTTACGGCCATTCATTCTCCCGTCCATCCTCCGATGGGCGATCAGATTGCCATCTCGAATACCGATGGCCAATCAAACCCTGGGTCCACGACCTCATCAAAATCTAGCAGGACAACCCTGCCCGGCATACTGCCGCCATTCTCGCGCTCCAGCGCCCTTTCAAGAGCATCCTTGTGATGCTTGTTCGCAGCTACGGCCAATACAAAATCCACCCTGTCCGCATCCCCTGACCCAAGCTGCGAAAGCCTGTGTAGCCGCAGCAGTGCTGCCGCCTCATAATCTGGATGATTTGCGAAACAGGCCTGAATGGGGATGCGGTCACCTGATGGCAGGACCAGCAGCAGGTCGGGCTGCACACCCCCTGTTGTGGGGGATACGCGCGCCCTCTGAAAACGAAATGCTGCCGAATGCCTGCCCAGGCACGTCTGCGTGTAATATATGATCGACTCGTGAACCGTGCTTCCCTTGCCTGGCTTGGCAATGGGTAAACCCATCGTCCGCGCGAGCTCCCTGCCGCGCGCGGTTAATTCGAAAAGCCGGCACTTCGCGCCGACCTTGCCTGCGAACGCTATAAGGCCGCGCGACTCCAGCTTAGCCCTTGCATCGCCCTCCGTCTCCCTGTCAAGTCCGAGGGCGTCCATCCTGTCTTCGATCGTTTCCCACGGCTGCGAGGCTATGCGCGCGTACACCCTTTGCTCTTTGGGGTGCAGCCCACCCCCAGCCGAGGGTAAGCCTTCCCCCTTACCCGCGCGCGAGCTCTCAGCTTCAGCTTCCGGCTTGGGTGGCTCGCATTTCCTAACATAAGGAATCGCCTCCAGTATCGCCTTGCTTCTTGCGCGAGCTTCTTCCTTACTTGGTGGAGGCGATCCCTCACCAAGCAGGGCGCGAGCATCCTTTACTGCCAGGTAGACCGGCTCCCCGTAGCGGCTGAACCGTGCGACCGCATGCTGGTTCGGCAGCCTTGCAATCTCAGGCTCCTGCCATGGCGCGAGAATCAATGCCGATGCGGCTTCCCTGATGCACTGGCGATCTCCCTGGCGAAGGGAAAAAATTGTGCCCAGGTTGGCCCTCACGCTAATTGAGACATCGGAAATCAACTGCGACACAACCACTCCACAGGTGCCGGTCTTCCTCAAATCCCTCAAGAAGCTGGAAGGCTTCCCTTCCTTAAGGTCAGAGGTCCGCTTATCGGTCTGGCCGCCTGCGTATTCGTGGGCTTCCTCCAGCACCAGCATCCGCGAAATCTCCGGTGAGCCATCCGAACGAAACACCTCGCGCAAGAGCGTCACCAGCAGCGCGAACAAAACAGGAAGCGCGATGTCCTTGACGTCCGAGAGGTCCAGGATCACAGACCTTTCCATCAGCTTGCTGAAATCCCTGGAGCGCTGGACGTCCAGGCCTGGCAGCTGCCCGCGCAGCGACTGGAGCCTGTCCAATAGCTTGTCTTTCGCCCTCGCGCGATCAGAACCCTTCCGTGGGTTGAGCCGCTCCAGCGCGTCAATGATATCGCTGGTGCGCGGGTAATCGTTACCGCCTTTCAGGACACCACACCGCTCATATTCCTCCAGAAGGATTTCGCAAAACAGGTTGCACGAAGGCTCGTTCAACCAAAAAAGACGAAGCCATTCTCTGACGACGTTATTGATCCACTTGTCTGGCGGCATGATGCGCTGGCCATCCTCGCCCAACGGGACTTCAAAAGGATTGATGCCCAGTTCGTCCGCTGTCAGCCAGATAAGGTCGTCGGCTCCAAACAAGGGCAACAGGTCGCGGTATTCATCGGGCATATCCAAAATGCAGAAGGTGTGATTAGGGATATTCTGGCTCGTCTTTTCCATGAACGCGCAGAGCAGCAGTTTAACAAGCGTGCTCTTCCCAGTGTTCGTCATTCCGAAGACACCGATGTGTGACGGGAGGTCAATCTCAGAGGGGCCAATTTCTTCTCCAACCACGTTGCCGCTCATGGCGGTGCCTATTGCGTAGTCGCTCTCCGATATTTCCTGTGGCAGGGCGAAGCGCGGCAGGTCGTCCGGGTTCCAGCCGCGCTGCCTTGCCAGACCGCGCAGCATCTCATGTACCGAGCCTTCCATTCCAGGATTGGCGCTGGCAGCCACGAGGGCCTTAACCTGCGGCGACTCCCTGCCCAGCAATTCAGTCAAGATGTAGTCTTCCTTGCTTAGCACGGTTTTTCTATCTCCTTTCCAATTCGGACATCGCTTGATGTCACGCTGCCCCGGAAGGCCTGGCCCGTATTCGGGCCAGCCTCGCCAAGGGTGTCCTTCAGCCACTGCTGCGCGCGGGGAGAGAGCGGCAGCGGCAGTCTCGCAAGCAAATCCAGTGCGTGGCCAAGAGGAAAGAACTGCCTGGACTCGGCCTTGATCAATCCTTTCTCGTCTGTGACGAGCAACTGCAGTTCGACCTTTTCGCCATCCACGCTGAAGTCGAATGCGTCCTTGAAAAGGCCGATGCCGTATGGTTCCAACTTGACCTTCGGCGTGTCTGCACCGTTCGGGTCTGTTACGTCAAAAGCCGGTTCAGACGGGATGCCAAGGCAGCACCACATCAGCCTTGCTGCCATCGTTGCCGCGCGCCTTTCCCAAGCCCTCCTTTCCTGATCGCTCATTTCAAGCGTCAATGTTTCTGCCATGTTTTCACCTCCAGGCAAGCCCATGCCTCAGGCCCGCCCATATATCTTTTTGAGTAACAGGGAGCGGCAGGCGACCCTTTAGGGGAAAAGCTGAAAGTGGACGCTTCTGCGTCCCTTCAGCTTTTAGCCGCCGCGACCTGCGGCAGCTTGCGTTATGCTTGCAGTCACATAATTTGCTTGGCACAGGCGACTCCTCCATTCTTCATGCTTGTCAAGAGCGTCTGTCTTTTGGTGGTCTCAGATTCTCGTCAAACCATTGTTTCCCGGCTGCGCCCAAACCCCTCGCCATCACAAAGGGCAAAAATAGCATCGCCCAGGCAGGAACGCCAAAGCTCACGAGGAATGCTGCTAAGCAAATACCAATAACCAGACCTGCAACAGCAGGAATCGTAAAACGCCAGGCAGTGAAGAAACGCTGACGTATCGGCGCGATTACCAGGATGAGCAGAGAAATGATTATTAAGCAGAGCATTTTTATCTCCTTTTGCCAAGGATCAGCCAGCGCAGAAGCGCGACAGGTCGACACGTTGAGCAATATGCCTCGTTGTCCCCGTAGACCGAGGCATGGCGTCTGCAAAGCGCGCGCCCACACCGCCCCGAACAAGTGAAACTGCAGCCAGGGGTCGAGCAGGTGTGCAAACCGCACACTTGGCAGGTCGCAATGAGCCGAACGTGCTGGTCGAGCAAATGCCCGGCATCGCAGGTCTTGGTGGCGATGACATCTACGGACCTGACCGTCATGTCCGGTTCCATGAAGCTTAGCTGTTCCTGAATGAACGCGGCGTTATCCTGCGACACCTTGCCCTCAATGACCCTCATGATAGTCTTGCGCGTGCGCGGGCTGCACCGCTTCAACAATTCCAGCAATTCATCGCGCGTGTTTTCAGCCATGAATTGACCTTTCAACTATCTGCCCTTGTTCCTTGTTACTTGTCACACCTCCGTTGCCAGTCAAATTCTTGTGCCCACTCTTTCTCGCGTCGGTGTTGTCCGCTTGTTTCATTTCATTTGCTTGCTCCCACCAGGCCTTTCTTATCTTCTTAAGGGCGACTGTGAATCCTCGCACACCCAATTCCCAATATAGCCGTTTAACCTTCTCGAGATCTGGCTCCGGTAAATGGCTCTTCCTTGAATCGTATCCCAGCCATACCATGCATGGGTTGATGTTCTCCATCCAGGCAGTCATTACATCCAGGTCAAAATCCATCACTGGCTCGATCGTGACCATTTTCACAGGGTGTTTAACTTCCAGGAAATCTCGGTACCTCAGGGAAGGTTTGGGCGCTTTTGAAATCCCTTCGCATAAATCATCTCTGTTACTCTCCAGAGTTGTGCCCAGGATGACGTTATCCGGAAATTTGACCCTGTTGAACGTCCTCGGGTTTTTCGATTGAATCAGAAAAGTCTTGTTCGGCTCGCTTCGTATCCTTGCTATTATCTTCTCTAAATACGGAGTGCAACAGAATGTTATGTCCCCACTGGAACAAGCAAAAATGAACTGTGCATACTTTGTATTCGGCAGACTTTGATCCAATCTCTCGTCGTGCTCGTGAGGAACGAAGCTGTAACATTCACGGCACTTGCTCTTCGCCCATCTTTTAAGTTGGGCCTGGAAGGAAGAGAGACAGTATTTGCAGTCGTGTTTGCACCCTACAAAGGGATTCCATTGCTTAACCGAGTGTCTGTACATGTTTGTTTTGTTCCCCATTCACACCTCTCCCGAAGGTCACCTTCACATTCGGTACTCACCTTCTCTTAAAGTATGCCCAGTACTGGGGCCCTCAATGGTGGCTGCGTTTTCTGCGGAGCCGTACTCTCGCGGGCATCAGTGTCTTGCATACGTGTGGATTCATTGACGGCAGCTCAAAGAGGTGTTGTTCTCTGAATCGAACCATATCTGACACCAGCCTCAAACGAGGGAGGGGGCTTTACACCCCCTCCCTTGCCACAGTAGCCTCAATCCACGGCACGCCTTGGCCTGTCGATAGTTCTGGGCTCAGCCGAGACCACACTGGAAGGCCTGGCGACGGCCAGCGCATTGCCGGGCGAGGTTGCACTACGCTCAATGTCCTGCATGAGCCCTCGAAGGCCCTGCAATAGCAGTTGTAGTGCTTCCCGCTCAGGCCTCAAGCGTACGGCGATCGCAGGGGCAGGTACACGTAAGACTGGTAGAGTTGTAGCCATGTTCTATCCTTTCTATCAGGGCCGATACCCAACACAGACGGAGCAGGAGGGCCCTATCCCCTGCTCGTTGACTACTTCAACTAAACGCACGCCACACGGCGTGTCCGGCTCAGTCATATCTAAAAAAACACTAGGTCCATTGATGAAGTAGGCCAGGCAATAACGCGGATGCACCAAGCGCTGAAAGCGTTCAAAGCCACGGCGCCCAACCAAACACAAGCCAAGAAACTGACGGAAGGCCAGATTCGCAGTGCTCACAACGTCCACGAGAAGCGTCTCACCTCCCCTTGCACCACGTTTTTCGGATAGCCTTGCGGTGCAATTAAGGCAGGGTGTCTGACCAGGAATGGACCACGCAGTTTCGCCGACCTGACCTCGGTCCAGCAAAGCGGCGTAAACATTAGGCCGGAGTGAGTACGATAGCTTGACTAACTCTGAGGCAACGCTGAATGAATCAAGAAAGTAACAAACGTGGGTAGACCATTGGATCGCATCTACAAGGGCGGTGACGTTGTCCTTTCGGAGTTTGAGTTTGCTGTACCAGACGTCGGCATCACTCCGTCGGTACTTCAACTCAGCGGCCACATATTCGACCTTCCCTGCCCCGACTTCGCTTTCCGGAAACCCGCTCGCAAAGTTTCGCGCGCTGACCTTATCGAAGTCCACCACCCAAATCTGTTTGATGCCGTGGTGAACGGCCAGGGACAAGAACGCAAAACCAACTCGCCCCACGCCCAAGACCAGCAGGCGAACCTGCTCTAAGCCACTAACATCAATGAGGTTATCCACTGCGTCAAATAAACCCTTCATTGTTAGTCTCCTGTAAGTTGCCGTGCTCATCGAGGCTTAGCTTCAAGCCTTGCCTATCTAAGGCTGTCAGATACCCAGATAAATGATGCTCAAACTCTCTCAGCAAAGTCAACGACCTCTGGGATTGCGATGCTGCCTGGTCGCGCTGTTGCAGTGCCACATCGAGTTGTTGCTGTAGTTGCTGAAGCTCTTGCTGCGTCTGCTCCACCACCCACCTCAATTCATCGATTTCTCGCTCACTTCTCTTGCCCTTGATTAGGAGGCCAGCGAGCACGCCTAAGAAAAAACAGAGCCCGCAGACAGCGAGAAGGACCAATGCCAATGACAAGTTGGCCCGCCAGAACGTAGGCAAGTCCTTGAACTGCATCCCAACCACTGTGAAATCTCTAAGAGGTTCTGCGGCCCGCGCGAGGCACGTTGCAAAGCCAATGGCCGTTAAAACTGCAAAAGAGAGTGACACTTTCATGAGGTATCCTTCTGAAATCGATGCTCAAATCTTCGCAACAACCTGTTTCTATCTTTTACAATGAATAGAAAGGCGGCCTGCACGCTGCAAAATGCGGCGGCTCGGTCATCCGCATGGTAAGCTGGACAGGTCCCCACCTCAGGGTATGCGCGAGTTTTGAGAGGCAGGATCAGCGGGCTGCCTTTCCCGTGTCAGTAATGTTTTTCATAATCTATTACATCCTCATCTTGAAAGCCAAGGGATGTTGGTCATACCAACACCTCCGAACGCTGCCAATCTCCTGCTTTTTTTCATACCTTGGCATTGTGAAGCTTTGTCTTCGTAACTTCCAAGAACACTGCTAAGTCTCTTTCCGTATTTCATTTTAAATTACCCCTGAGCGCCCCGGTCTCAGAACGTTTCGCTAGGGCTGCTTTCAGACGCGATTGAAATTCCACGATCTTGGCTCTCTTCCAGGGGTCGCTTATCACATGGCTGCTTGCAGCCAGCCAAGGTGTTGATCGCTCCAACAAAGTGTGAATTACTTTGGAACCGTTTATCTTAATTGTGCTATTTGTTTGAGTAGTGTCCGCAAAAAATTGGTTGCCCTCTGTCGAGCCAAGCGACAGGCGAACAACAACTGGAGACTTAGATAAGATGATCTGCCAGCCAAGATCCAGCCCGGGAGGGTCTTTGTAGCTGGAGCGGTATGCCGGATGATCCACGAGATATTGCCGAACGAATCTGGGATATTCGGACCATATCGTGACTCCGCCCGAGCATATATACTGGATAAAGGTTTGAAGGTCTTTTACGTGATCAAACCCTTGTGTATCCGGGACTGCTAGGACGTATCGAGTGACCGGCTCTTCGAGGTCCAGTAGTGGTATAGACCCGGGAAACTCACGGATGCAATCCAAGCCGGTTATACCGACATCTGCTTCTGTCCTCGCTAACTCGTTTGCTATCTGCAGAGGCCGGCGGACAGCTACTGTGAAGTGCTTGACATTGATTTTGGGTTTGTAGATCCGCTGATCAGGACTATAGTCCGGGATGTTATAACCCGCCTGTTTAAGCACCAGTGCCACTCGGGGACACAGATGGCCATCCGGCAGTAGTAGCTTTAAAACTTTCATCTTCAAACCTCACATTCTTTCCGCTTCAAAAATCTTTTTGAATGCGGCCATGCACGATAGCTCCGAGGCCATTCTCTCACCCTTTCAGGCCAACGAATATTATCTTTTACGAACACAGGCACGCCAGCCAAGCGGGCCCTGTTGATGAGCTGCTCTACAATCTTACTAACTCCTTTTCAAACACAGACACATCTGCAATAGGAACTTCATATTTTCAAATAACGTTTCCAAGAACTACCTTTATAGTGGGGTTTAGCCAAAATTTATGGTACTTAACTCTTTATTTTCAAGGACTTAAGAATTAAATGCAACTCCATCCCAAAAGGTCGAGTTGCATGAAATTCATCAAAAACCACTCAATAATGAAGATCTCTACTGTTAAAATGGCTAAAGTTCACTTTATAATAAGAAGGCTTTTCTTTCATCGAAAAACAATGAATAGTCAAAAAACCAGAAAAGCGTTTATTCACAAAATGATTTCTTACCTTATAAGCATATATATTGTGCTTTATGTGTCAAGAAGAAAATGATTTTTTTTGAACAATTCCATTGACAAAAAAGCACAAGCATAATATGATAAAGCTAAACTTACTAATTGTCTGAGGTAGTCGCTATGTTTTACGAGCTGCTCAAAACTTTTCGTATACAGGCGGGGCTGTCGCAACTTCAGTTAGCTAAAGCAGTTAAGATGAACCCGAGCCATCTCAATAGGCTGGAACGTGGTCTCAGAAACCCGCCCAGGCGAGAAAAGGTACTACTTCTAGCAGATGTATTGGGCTTGGGGGAAGAAGAAAAAAAAACTTTTATGTTGGAGGCAGGCTACTCACCTCCTAACCAACTTAAAGAAAAATCTCCCATAGTTACAAGGGGATACACAGCGATTCTTCCTGGAGAAGGACTGGAAGCGATTGAAGAGGCCCAAACACTTCCCGAACTGGTTCGAGAGATACTTAAGGACCAGGCTCTCACTCCTTTGCAGCGTCGCCAGATGGCCTTGCAGATTCGATATTTTACCCTTTGGCTGCACAACACGATGAAAAGTCCTTCGTCAAACGACATGTCTACAGAGAGAAAACGCCGATGAAGAATGGCACTGTGTATACAGGTTTGAGTATACCGATTCCGACAGGTGTAGTCAGGCGCTCTTATGCCTCGCCCCTGCCTAATGGAATACCGGCCTACTTCAATCCATTCGCCGACATGCTTCTAATCACCCATCCCGTTTGTGGTGTTGCACTTAAGTACCTACTCAACCTAGAACTGCCACACCGCTCACTTTCCTTTACCCGTGTGCCATGCTTGGCCAGAATGTGCAGCGCTGTGATGTACGACCGGATAGTGAGGCTATGTAATGTAAGGCTTAGCCGAAAGGTTGGGGTACCCCTTAATGGAGATGAATTTGGCATCTCAACTATCGCCAACGTAACTCAGAAGATACTTGATGCGACACGTTTGGTGCATGAGGCTTTCGCACTATTGAATGCTACATATAACTTTTCGGGTCGGCACGACGAACCAAGCTCATCCAAGCATATGACATATTTGGAGCAGATGGCCCTAGATCATGCGACGACAAAACCTGACTTTGCTCATTTCCAGTCTCTCTATCAGAGAATGAGGAAGACCGTATCTCGAGTTGGACTTCATAACCTCGGGTGCATGGTGACGTGGTCTCTGAACTTTCCGGTTATGGCACTTATTGACGGCGAGATTGATTTTGAAACTATTACTGGCCAGTGTGAAAACTTGTTTACAAAACATTCTTGGTCACCGTTAAAGCGAATGGAGGCCGCACTCTCAGCCGTCGAGCGTTGTCCCCATATTCGCCTTTCATACCTCACCGGCTTAGAATTCTTCCGCCTGATAAGCAACCAGCTCCCATGTTGGCAGCGGTCAGGAACAATTGATTGTGACTTTAGAAGCCGAAAATGCCACATGTCAGTTCTGGAAGATGCATTTCTCAATAGCAACGGTGAAGCTTTCACTTATTTTTCGGTCTGGAAGGATCTCTGCAAAGAGTGGTTTATGGGTCAGCAGGAGCTCATACATAGCTTTCGTATTTGGCCTTTCGTAACAAGGCCAAGAACAACGGTGTTACCCACATCTTGTCCAGCGATTGTGCACGCGGTAAACAAGTTTTATTCCAGACGAGATATATCTGCTATCCATAACGGAATGGTCGTTCTTGAATATGTAGCGTCCCAACTACTGAACGGCGAAGGTCTCTTCTGCCCGTATCAGGGGGAATGTACCTCACAAACCGATTGTAAGATACGCCTACTTTTAGCAGGAATATGGAGGAACACGGAACCATGTGGAGCCATACGATGGGAAAAACCTGCCTGCATAGAATAGCAACCATCTATAAGAGGTAGTCAATCGCTTTCCTCTAGGAAGGCAACAAACCACTCTGGTAGTACGCCATATCCTCTCACATAGCCAACATGTCGCTCAGGAAAAATTTTCATTACCTCTGTCCAACAAGCCCTATAAAGCATATGTGAAACCTCATCAAAATAAGCTATATCTGTTTCCATTCCAAGTTCACCGATAAGTTCCCTGTATTTGCTAATAAATTCTATGAGGCCACTTGCGAGGTCAGAAGCATTTTCATAATTCTGTGTCTGCGAAACTAAAACGATACGTGATCTATGACCAGTTACGCTCGTTCCATTTTCCAGTTTGCATTGTTCGAATAAGTCCTGCGGGTGCCGGATAAGCCAGTTGGTGTCCTCACATTCTACGTTATAATCGAATTGGCGAGCGAGCTTAAGAACTGCATCTATTCTTCTCTCTACATAACCTTCTATACAAAACCGTATGTCCTTCGAATGGAAATCGTCTCTTTTCTCAACTTTGATACGAAACTTTTCTCCCTTGGTGTCCCAACTTAGCTCTTCCATAAATTTAGTGAGTAGAAAGATTTATAAAGGGGTTAGCATCGATTTCGATGAAGCCGAAACTTCCGGTATGACGGCTACCCGTCGAGAGCCCGGCTGCTATGATAAGGATGAAACCCATAGGCAGAACATTTTGAGTACATACTACGGCGACAGAATTTTGAGTTGACTCTGGATCGCAGATATATGCTTGACAAGTGGTTGTTCCATTCGTCCGGGCTTAAGCCTTTTTAGGCTAATACGCCGACTCTATCTGCCTATCTGTTTTTATTTTCATTTTCACATTTTCTACACCAACTGAACACATACCCAATATCACCACTAACCCATTAACCAACGATAGTTACGTATTTTCAACGCTCATTTGTACCTGAAAATGACCCGCCCCCAGCAAAAAGGCAATTACGCTGGGCTAATTGGGGTCCAAACAAACGACCAATCCATAACCTGCTGCCTTTTGGACAGTCTGACCATCAGGAATAACTGTCCAGGGAACATCCAATCAACATTCATTTATAGCATCACCCTGCCATAAACCTAGGCATGACCTGCCTGCGATTAAGCATTGAGCCGATACCCGAAGGTTCCAGGTTAGCCAGTCTGGCTAACCTCCTGCCGGCTCCACACTGGGACCACATTCGCCGGTCCGTTTACCAGAGAGCCGGATACCGCTGCCGGATTTGCGGCCGGGAGAACCGCTTATACTGCCACGAAGTCTGGCAGTATAACGAAGAGACATCCTGCCAGTGGCTGCGCGGCTTTGCGGCACTGTGCCGGGACTGCCACGACGTCAAGCATATCCTGTTTAACCGCGACATTGCGCGGCACAAAGAACTGATGAGGCATTTCATCGCCGTCAACAGGTTGACACCGCAAGAGGCCGATGAGTACATGAGGGCCGCCTGCCAGCGGCAGCACACACTGAACCAGAAGGGTTGGACAATCAATTACGGCGATTACAACTGCTGTATGCCTGTCCTGGCAAGCAAACAGCAGCGGCGCGACTACGCGGGATTCCTGCGCCCCAGCCGCCAATCCCATCCGCAGCCCAGACCGTCTGCTGCCCCCATTGCGCTGACCAACGACCGATTGAACCAAGCCCATTTTTGACGCAGCAACCTGCCCAGTACTTTTGTGGACAAAAGATTTTACAGCGCGACCACCAATGGCTTGGCGCGACCTTTCATTGCCGCCACCGTCAGCCGAAGGGAGAAAAACCTCGGCTAAGAGCACCTCAAAGCAAGAGACTTCGCCCTGATTGCGGATGCCGCTCCCACCGCACACGGGAGTTCCGTAAACGCACGCGAAAGCAGGTCTCATGAGCCGAGATTCATCAGCCCAAGGTGGCGACAGACCTCTGTTACCAGGGCAAGGCATCGCCAACGGTAATCGGGGTGAACTTAACAGAAGCCGCACCAGCAGCGCGGAGCTCAACTCGATTCACGCCGGCCTCCAGCGTCGGCAGATCCCCACCGGGGTCAAAAGATGAAAACAGCGTTCCATTACGGTCAAATACCCGCAGGGGTCCATCAGCCCAGAACTCAGCATAATCGCCGGTTCTCAGTTCCATAGGGATGGTGAGCGTCTTTTCGCCAACTATCACCTGTGGATGTTTCAGGACGACCTCCGACTCCGCCAGCGCTTCGACCAACGCGACGCTGCACGTCATTGGCCGGTCCTTGGGCAACTGCATCCACCGCAGGTTGAGCGCGATGATGTGACGGTAGTCGAAGCCATACATCGCGGCCTTAAAAGCGTAGTTCGCATGGTCGGGACGAAACTCCGGCAACATGCGCTCGGTAGTCGGCTCAGGGAGAATAATCGTCTTCTCACCGGTGAAACTAAGGTCAATGTAGTGGTCGCGGTAGGTCTTGCCGCTTCCTTCCAACTGCACGTTCAGCACGGCAAACGGTTCGTTTGTCGCCGGAACCGGGCCGTCCAGGCGAAGTCGAACGGCCAGCCCTCGATGACGCAACAGGTCGAGCGGATTCGCGAAGTTGGTCTGGCTTGCCAGCGCGCCCGCCATCGGCGCGTTCGCCGCCGGCAGCTTTAACTCCGCCGCTGGCTCAGCATGCAACAACACGATGTTCGTCTTGTCCCCCACAGGTGCCAGCGTTGGCACAGCCTGCAGGCGAAACTTCACTGGCTGTGCGCCAAACGTGTTCGTCACACGCAGTTCACCAGGCACATTCAGCCGCTGCACATCATATCGAATCGGCACAAAGGCTGGCTTGCCGCCCCCGTGCATCAAATGCCATTCCCCTGTCCGCAACTTCTCGCGCACACCCTTCGGCACCGCGCCGCTCAGCCGGAGTTGTTCGTACTCACCCAGCAGCTTGAGCATTTCCCCTGTGCGACCGTTTCGCTTGAGCTCGCCAAGATGCGTCTCCAAGGATACGGATGTGTCCAGCGCCAGCATCCGGACGGCGTAGTACTCCACCTCGTCTGGCATCGTTGCAGGATGATGAGGCTCGTCCGCCAAGAAGCCCCACCAGCCCAGTTCCGCCGGCATGAAGCTCCGCGTGTAGTAGGTCCAGGAGTCAGCAATCTTGTGGTGCTGGAGGTATTGCTTGGGCGCGACAGCGGCGAAATCGTCACAACACCCGCGCGCAAACCAGTGCCACGTCCACGCCGTTCCGCCGCTACCCTGCACCAGCAACTCGCGCGTCACGCGCCGGCACACATCATCCTGCTGCTGGCTCACCCAATACCAGAACGGCCCGTTAGCTACGTTGCACTCGCCACCGTCAAAGTAGACCATGTCAAACCCACACCGGTTGATCACGCCCGCGATGCGCTCCGAAATCTCGTCCTTCAACGTCGTGCGCAGATCAGCGAGGTAACACCCGTACCGCTCGGCCAGATGATGTATATTCGCTCCTGCCTTGTGCGGGGCTGCGTGCGTGCCGGCAGACCCACGCGTGCATTTCAGGAATATGTTTGTGCCCGGCCCACCAATAGCGCGATATTGAATCAACTCGTCGTCAATCTGAATATCGAAGCCGGCCTTGGCGTCACTGTAGAATGCGCCCTCGGTTGGGAAACTCGCTAGCGAACCGGTGGCCATGATCTCCGTCGCCTTGTCGTCAATGTCCGCTGCCAGCGTGGCCTGATCGTCCTTGAGCAGACGCGGATCGGGCCGGGGCCGCACTAATGGATCGTTCTTGCCGACGAAGCTGGTGAGGAAATGCAGACCCACCTTGAGCCCCGCCGCGTGGCACCTATCTACCGTGGCCTTCAGGCTCGCTTCGCCTCGCGGGAAATTGTTCGTATTGATTGGATACGAGCCGAGTGACTTCGCCCATGTGCTGTCGTAAGTCATGATGTATTCAAACCCACCGAGTTTGGCGAAACGGATTGTCTCGTCGACGTTGGCCTCGGTGAGGTCGGTAAACAGGTAACTCGTACGCACGGCCCGCGACGCCTTGGCCCATTGCCCGCCGAGCCGCGGAGACGGCAGCCCGAAGTCGCGTTCCACTTCCTGCACCACGTCGAGGAACCTCTCGGGGGGTGCCGCCACAAGCACCGCGCGCTGCCCCTCCATTCCGAACTCCGGATAGACCGACGCTACGAGCCCGCCGTTTCCGAGCAATTGTACGTTGACGCGGTCGCTCAGCCCTATAAGCGCGACGGCGAACCGCTCGTTCCACCACGCACCGAGCCACCATCCAGCATTCTCCTTGCACGTGACCTGCAACCCGGCGAACTGCACCTCCTCCACGCCCTCGCCCCGTATGCGTGCAAGCTCGAAGACCACATAATGCGCCGACGCCGCAATGCGGAAGTCCACCTGCACAGCCGCTGCCCCGAATTCCGCACACCACAATTCGCCCTCATGCGTGAGACTGGTGGCTGCGAAATACTTCCCGGCCTTCTTCACTGACGAGAATGCGCCTGGTCCCTTCGCGAGCCAGTCATGGGTGGTTCTCTTTTCGAGCAAGCTCTTGGCTGATGCGTCTGTGGCGAGCACAAAACGGGTGAAGTCGGTTTCAAACAGTGAATCTTGCCTCGATGGGGCGACGGACACTACCGAAAGTGCCAAGGAAGCGACCGGCAAGAGCCATATATGACAACATATCGTTTGGAATGTCTGATTTGGCACCATTTTCACTTCGATCCTCCAATCCGACAGTCAGATAGTACCAGACTCCTGCCAAAGATGCGAGCCTCCGTCCCTGCCTCCTCCACCAACAACGTACCAAGGAATAGCCAGCCGAATCCGTCGGCTTTGTCGGAGTTCCAAGCCGTCGCATGTCAAGGGCCGGTGGCCAGAACAACCGGTAGTCCCTCTGCCATAATCCAGAACGCTTTGAGGGAATACAAAGACAAGTAACGCCGCCTCAGGATAAGTAGTCCCTGCTTCAACTCGCAGTACCTTGCTCATGTACCTTGAGTCCGCTTCTGCTTCCCTTCAACCCGCTTTTGATGCTCTTCTATTGCATTACCGATTCTTCTGGTTGCGGTCGGGTGTTTACCAGGGAAAGCGGCGCAAGCAGCGGCTGCGGAACCCGTACCTGGGTGGTCTCATTATCGCGTAGGTGGTCGTGAACATCCGAAACCCCGGTGTGGGAAAGCCGCACGTCCGGTTTGATGAGCGGGCTGTGGAAACGGGGCATGGAGAAGCTATTGAGACACCGACAGACGAAAGGGTCGGTAAACAGATAGGCTCACCCTAAACCACCGCGCCACATCTCGACTCTACCCGATTACCATTTCAATCTTGTTTCTGCCGAGATAAGCGGTCTGGCTCTTACCCTCGGAATTCACGAGGAGCACTTCATCTCCGGCTATTCCTTTGGCGACGAGCTTCGAGCATTTCCGCCAGCAGCTTCCGAACAACTGCACCTCGGGATATCTTGTCGGGGCTGACAAATACTTGTGGGCCAAGGGGTTTGGAATCATCCTGAACGGTGTACTTGACCTGCATATTGATCAATTCGCCGTCAAGGCGTTGAAGCTTGCGTTTGGTTTTCTTGTCAGTCGTCTGTTGTACGGTTTGGGCAACGGTGTTTTCCAGTTCGTTGATCTGACCAAGTGTCATTTCCACCTTTTGCTTGCGGGCGGGGGTACCTCGCACACAGGCCGCAATGGACTCATTCAGTTCCGGCATCTCGAGAACCAGTTGTCTTTGTTCCTTGGTCAGGCGCAGTCCGATCTTCTGGTGAGGCTCAATCCGCGTGGGTTTCAGTGTCTCCAGGAGTCTGTCTATATCGATGCCGCACTCGCCGCATATGTCTTCAATATTGTCGACAAAAGCACGCAGATAATCCATCGCCCCATCCTCAACCCTCAGTGGTAAAGACGAAAAATCAGGCAGGTCGATGACCAGGGGTTCTTCATTGGGTAAAGACGGCTGTGGCCCCTCATGCCGGCTCAACAGGTCCTCAATCTTGTCACCAAGTTCGCACAACGTCCTTTGCTTCTTCTTGCTCTTGGCGCTACCGATCTCGGCCGTTATGCCCTCGGCGAGTTCGTCCAACTCATCCAAGGTTAACATGATTGGTTTGCTGGTTGGTCTCTGCCTTATCTGCTCTTCAAGTTCCTCGTCCAGAACAAACAGGTCCTGGAGCAGTTTGCGCTCATCTTGTGTCAGTTGCAGCCCAACGGTATCGTCATGACTATTCCTGGCCATTTCCTTGCGCTCGCCTTTGTCCACTGAGTGTCTCAATTAACCCATCATACGATCGATATTGCCGGATAACATTTCCTGAAAAAACTGCCCTTGTGGCATCTGAGCAGGTAGTCAAGCCAGTAGTTCGCGTTTGTGTCTCTCAGGCGAAACGAGGACTTGATGGATTCCTCGCCGAATTCCTCCACCATCCTCTGGACAAACCTTGGGCTTATGGTATCCGAACGAACAAATGCCCCGATAGCACATTCCTCATCCTCGGTCAGTCCGACTCCCTTGCGTCGAAAACCGCTCACGACACAGTTGAATCCTTCCATGATCTCTTTCCCACAATCCGGGTTGAGAAAGACACCTAAGCCGTCTCTTGACTCAAGCAGGTCTTTGGGAATAGAGATGTCTGGGCGATTGTTCTTAAGACCGTGCTTCTTGATGGTTTCCTTGACCACCTCATGCGGCTGGCAAGCCCAGTTCTGACGCAGTTCCCGTTGCCAATCAGCTGCCATTGAAAGACCGTCGGGATAAAGGATCAGATCCTTGCCGTAGAACGCGAGTGCTTCTGCGTGGATTGCTGCCATCCGCTCGATTGCCTTCTGCTCGTATTCCTTATCATATCGGTAAACGAGATTAGAACTTCGGCGTATCATTGTATTCTTCAAGTCAACGAGCAAGCTCTGCAACGGATTCTCGATGAACCTTTGCTCACCCGACCAGTACCACTCCCCCCTCCATGGCGTTAAACTGCCGATGACCAGGAGGCCGGCGACGAACGGATGGTTCTTCATGTTAATCCGGATCAGATACTCCTGGTCGTTGATCGTGTTGCGGGCTTTTACGAGGTCGGTCTTGGCGGACAAGATCATATACGGGGCAGCATGCCTTTCATACCAACTGCGCAAGTCCTTGCGGTCATCATCACTAATGTCGAGAATGCCTGCCAGGATATCGATTACGCCAAGACCTGACCATCCGGTACATTCCTGGCAAATGAAATCATCTGTGTGACCGACGTCCTGTTTCCCGCCGCCTTGCTCCAACATGTATTGGCGAAAGAACACTCGGAACATGTATGATTTGGTGCCGAGCCACACCAGTTTCTTCTTCACGTCCCAGCCATAGTCATTGGGTGTTGTGAGAAATGCCCTTATACCGGAATCCCGAGGAAGCGACGCAAACTTGTCATTGAGAAAGCTGTGGATCGCGTCAGCAAGGCGTTGGATATCTTCATCCCGTGGCGAAAGAACCGGTGCATTCGAGAGTCTCTGATACAGAACCCAGAGAAGATGGCGGATGCGCTTCAGATGAATTCCGCTTAATGGTTCTGCAGAGTCACAATCTGCCGTCAAGGGTAAAGGTGTGCCAAACAGGTCTATATTGTATCGTTCGTACGACCTCCAGATTCCGACGTCACTGTAGACATCCGCCGCGAAATCCACCAGAATGCCCGCCAAATCCTCGATTCCTTCGTCGTTGAGGCGCAGGCAGTCCTGTGAAACAGACCTTTGGACGTTAGACAGTAACCGATGAAGGTCCCCTACCATCTGCGGAAGATGGGAATCCATACGGCCTTGATACCCTTGGGGTCTGTAGTTTAGATGTCGCATTTCCATGCGAAGCCCTCCCCTACCTGAAAAACCGATAGAGGTACTCTCCCTTGCAGTTGTCTTTTCAGTTCCTTTAGTTTCTGACGGTTAACGGCTGTTGACAAACCATACAGAATAATCATCGAGAAGCTGGTAGTTCTCCGATTTCCTATCTGTTGTCCTGAACTCTGCCAGCCCGAGGCAGAACTCCTTCCCGTCGGAGAGCCGACGGACATGGGCCACAATATCCTCTCCAGGAAACAGCATCCACTCGGAATCAGTACCTCGACTTATATCGAAAAGCGTGTACCGGTCTCTGTAAGTCGGCTGGGTTTTCTTGAGCTGGTCATATTCTCTCTTACTCCCGGGGCCAAGAACATAGAATTCCTCCCATCTGAAGTCTTCTATTCCCGTGACTTCGCCCGGCAACAACAGGTGAGCCTTGATGTATTCATAGAAAGCCTGAACAGCCTGGTCGAAATCTGAATCCACATTCTCGCCGAGGATTGATTCGATTCGCTCGTCTTGGGGATCCTTCTTCATTACTGTTGGTCCTTTTCTCCAGGGCAGGACTACGGCAAAAGCGGAAAAACCTCAGTTCTTCGCACTCTCAGAGTCCCTTATGATTTCCTTGTGCACTGTTTCGGCACAGTACCGTTGTACCAAGTCTTGCAGACGATTGTCAATCTCTGCTCTTGTCTGCTCAGAGGATCTCACCACATCACCTGTGTAGGTCAACTCAACGCGCACAGCAGCATGAAGCTCCAATGAGGCAGTGCCTATTGCATCAACATGAACATCTGCATGGACGGTAGAGATATTCTGGTCACGCAGATATTTGGCTCTGACCTCGCCTGGGATCCTTGTGGTGGCAACTGCCAGCAATAGGTCTGCTTCAGTCAGGGAAATATTCTTCCGGGTAAGCCGCATGGAGACTATCGATGCTTTGGATTCCAATTCCTCAGGCATTCTCTTTCTTCGCCTTTACTGAGTTAGCGGCCGCAACAACGTTTGTATTTCCTGCCGCTGCCGCACGGACATGGATCATTTCTGCCAACGCGGGTCTCTCACCGCAGAGGTGGAGCAACGGGTTCGATTCCCACATCCTGATATTCAACGCCACTGGAGGCTTTACTCCTCAGACACACGCGAATAATGGCAGCCGTCAAATTGGCCTTCTGTTGCATGTCAACGTTCAAGTATTGGCCGTCTTCGGTCCCAAACTGTGGAAGTATGGAATCGCGGATCTCAGACAACGTCTCAGCGTCTACGGGCAGGGGCGCTCCCGACGCTATGACGAAGCCTTCAAAGGGAAGAATCCTTGTGGCTATCACAGCGCCTTGTACGGCGGTTTTGCCCAGTCCCATATCAACGATAAGGAACTGTCTGTCTCCAAACAGATCATTAGCACGGACCCCAACTCCGTGCAGGACTTCCACGACTTGCACAAGTGTGTGAAACGATTCTGACATTGCTCTGGCCACAGCGTATTCATCAGAAGCGGCATCCGGCTGGGAATCGACGATGTAACGGGAGACCGCATTGCATCCTCCTTCCCTGTAGTCATAGATGCAGTAGTCCATAAGGACCGCGGTTTGATCCATGCTGGCGAAGACGAGTGTGTTGTCGCGCATAATCCCCAGTTTCCTGCCGCACACGTCGAAAGCCTTTTTTGACAAGTATCTGGGCAGAACGTCGTTGTGGAGTCTGCGCGTAATATTCCGAAGGCCTTTATACCGATCGACCAATTGTGAGTATTCGGCTTTTGCAGAGTCTCTCGTCATCAGTTATGGTGCCCCATACCCTCGGCGTATACTACAGTCAACTGACATCAAAATCGTCCATGGCCTATCCCGTCAATATGGTTCAAGAGAAACCGTGCTGGCACAACGCTGCGGATGAGCATGTCACGGTTCGGAAGCGATCCTCTTGAGGACAGTTCTTGCCTCCTGGTATTGCTGAAAACTCTGTTCCCTTTCCGTGAATTCCCGCGTGTGAGCACCCATTCTATTGCTTTTCCATGTCACGCCCAACTTCTTGTGCAGAAGTTCGTGATAGACGATGAAGTCAACTGCATACGCCGGAACGGCATTCTTGTCCAGACTCATGCTTACCATCACAGTATCCCGAGCGTGATCATAATGGCCGAACTTGCGCACTGTAAAGGTCCGACTCCAAACGAGATGAGGACGGCTCAGACTTCCACTGAAATACGTGGCGTTAACACGGTCAAAAGACGCAGCCAAGTCGTGATGGATACCGCGAGTTTGTGCCACAACGCCACCGAGAAGGTCAAGTTCTGAAAGTATCCTTCGGTATGGCTCGCTGTGCATGGCATCCAGCATGGATTGTCTGTCCCTGCTTTTTCTGAAAGCCAACCCTGACAATGAGCGGAAGAGGCCCTGCTCAAAACAGATCATGGAAGTGGGCAGTTGCACCAAGACGCCGCTCTGATGGCATAGGATGTGGTATATCCCTTGAATTGGGCGGAAATGAATCAAGACCGAAGGAGACTGTCCTGCCGTCTGGGGGGAAGCTGCATGAAAGATCGGCTTGCCTCTTAGGACGGCGGCAAGATAGTCATCGAAATTCTCCCGCTGCGAGAAATACGCCAACCACCCTCGTGTGGCTCTGGATTGCCTCTTGAGTTGCTCCGGCCGTATGTCATTTGCCCTGATCTGTCTTTCAATGCTCTCGCTGGAGGCGCGGATGGAGTCATATACATGCTTCAGTTGCGACTGGCCGTCGTATCGGGCAAGCTGGTTGAGAAGACGATCGAAATGGTTCTGCAGGCCGGGAAAAGACACGCTGTCTGGCGGGAAACTGCTCGTCGAAGAGATATCTTGAGCCACGACCGAATGGAGGTCCAAATTCCTAAGGAAGTGGTATGCCTTTCTTGACAGTGATGGCAGGTCCTCCAGACGGACACCTTCCTCTCTGAGCATCTGTTCGATGGTTCTGATGGATTCACCGACATTGCTTCGGAGTTGGGCCAAGCGTTCGGCAGAGATCGGCTCAGACAGTTCTTGCCTGACGGTTCTAGCGAGTTTCACAAGTCCAGAGATACGGATCCTTTTCATGAAGCCAATGCCTAACGAATATGATATATCCTGTCAATATGGGATCATTCAATGTGCTCAATCTCAAAACCCTTCTTGGCAAGGTATTCGGTGATGATGGCCCGATGACAATGATCAGCCGACTTCTCGGCACACATCAGACAAAACGGTACCGGAACCCGCGATAATCGCTCTGTGAGAAGGCCGCTCATCTTCTGCGTCAGGCTCTGATATCTTGCCTGCCAATCATCGAAGTCCTGGAACAGATTTCCCAACTCGACGAAGGAGAAGTACTCAATACCGGCCCTGCCAAACAGGCCTTGGATTCCTTTGTTTTCGTCCTGACCAACGTACCAAGGAATAGCCAGCCACACTATGTGATGTGATTGCTGACTGAGAAATCAGGCGCGGGCAAGGAAGTGCTCGGCAGCAACGGACCGAAAGAGATCTTCGTGGGTCGGACATGCCCAGCAGTGGGCATCAACCGTGGGTGTACAGGGGAGAGGCAACTGGTTACTCAAAAGGCTTCTGCTGAGTGTTACGTTCTGTCGCCGTCCCGGCTGCTCCGGATTGGCCTGCAAGAGCCGTGAACTTGCCAACTGTGCCTCGCCGGACCACCTGACGCATCATTGTCATATCTTTGAGATGAACGGCGAGAGCTACAGATTCAAACAATCTATGCAAAAGGGCAAGACCAAGAAAAACTAATATAGACACTTGCCTCCTCCGGATCGAGGCTTATTATGTAATCGGGGTGTGGCTGATTTGTGTGCCGATCCTTGACTATTTTGCACGCTGATTACCGCCCATATGAATAAGTGTATCATACGGATTGAAAAAGGTACTCACTTGGAGGCACATAGCATTTTTTCACATGTTGCAAAAGGCTAACGGCTGCAACTATTCTTTGGCAATCCTTGTTCGCCAAGGAAGACATCCATTCCGATGAGTGACGCCTCACGATAGATTGTCTCCATAGCCGAAAGGAAGTTCTCTTCTCCCCGCCAAAAAGGGAAACCTCCAAGCCGTTTTGGGAGGCCAGCCGCAACGGGTGGGATGGACACCGCGGCTACCGTATCATACTCAGGAGCACTCTGCCCCCAGAAGTCTCTTGGGTTTGCCGGTAGTGGCTCCGGTGGATATGCGAGCTTTTCCTCTTGCCCAGCCGTAGGCTGCGGCAGTACCTTGCTTTTTCCCACTTGTCGGCCACGCAAGAGATTAACCAGTTCGTCTCGTTCCATGCCCCGCAGCTTGAATATAAGGAAAGGATCCCGGTCGAACTCTTCGCCTAACAGGTAATAGACGGCCGCGATATGCTTGCAGGGATTGGACCAGTCCGGACATGAACAATCGGTTCTTAAATCGCCGCGATTGCTCGGGAAAAGCGTCAACCTGGCGTCATTGAAGGCTTCTTCGATATTCTCCGGCATCTCGCCGGACAACAGTTTTGCCGCAAAGATCGCCTGTCTTGATAAACTCTGCGATAATTTCTTCCAACTGGCGTTGCTGAGTGTTTTTACTTCAATTACCACCTTGTAGGGCTGCCTGCGCGACCCCTGCACCTGAGCCGTGACCAGGCCTTTCTTGATTTCTATGGAAACCACCTGCCCCTTGCGGGCGTACGACCGGCCACGTCCCAGTCTGGCCCCAATATTAAAGCTCTCCAGCACGTCGATCCAGCGTCTGGCCCACCAATTCTGGCCGAAGTTCCCGCGTTTGGATTGCGCCTTGATTCCGCCCTTTGCTTTACGGGCCTGGGACCTCGGAAAATAATCGTAATAGTGATTCCACACCATCAAACCATCCTCAAGATAACATTACTTCTGTTGTACGTTCGCTCAACAATTGCTAAGGTTTGACTCCATTTCATTTGTCCGCGCGAACATCTTTATTGCTCATAGGGCATTTTTCACTTCGCCCTGGCCCGAATGGCATCCTGTTCACTTTTTGATTTACCCTTTTTCCGGGCCATCCTATTCTGCTACTGCTTCTTTGCGCAGAGCGAAAACATCCTTCAGTTCCTCGTTAGAAAGCTCGGTCAGCCAGCCCTCGCCCGTGCCGATGACGTCCCGGGCGATTTCCTTCTTGCGTTCGATCATCTCGTCAATCTTGTCCTCCAGTGTTCCGGCACAGATGAATTTGTGAACCTGCACGTTTCGGGCCTGACCTATGCGAAAAGCCCGGTCAGTGGCCTGGTTCTCTACGGCCGGGTTCCACCAGCGGTCAAAATGAAAAACGTGATTGGCCCGCGTGAGATTCAATCCTGTTCCGCCTGCCTTCAGCGATAGAATAAAAATCGACGGTCCATCACACTTGCCCTGAAAATGCTCAACCATACGGTCACGTCTGCATTTTGGCACACCGCCGTGAAGGAAAAAAACCTCTTGCCCGAATGTCTCCTGTAAGTGCCGCTGGAGTATTGCGCCCATCTCGGCAAACTGACTGAAAATCAACGCCCGGTCTCCCACCTCGATGATCTCTTCCAGCATTTCAGTCAACCGCGTCAGCTTGCCGGAGCGGCCCGGTGTGCTGGAATTATCACCAAGAAGTTGCGCGGGATGGTTACACACCTGCTTGAGTTTTGAAAGGGTCCCCAGGATTACGCCCTTACGCTGTATGCCTTCGGCCGATTCCATCGTCTCTTCAGCTTCCTCCAGCACCGCAGCGTACAGGGAGGCCTGTTCCTTCGTGAGAGTGCAAAAGACCTTCATTTCCTGCTTGTCGGGCAGGTCGGCGATGACGGATTTATCGGTCTTGAGGCGCCGCAGAATAAACGGCCCGGTAATGTGTTTCAACCGGTCAGCGGCCTGCGGATCCCTCCCGGCCTGGATAGGAACGAAGAAAGTGCGTTTGAACTCAGCCTGTGTACCCAGAAGCCCTGGATTAAGGAATTCCATAATCGACCACAAGTCACCTATGTTGTTCTCCACCGGTGTTCCGGTCAGGGCAATACGGTAATCAGCCTCGAACGAGCGTGCTGCCTTGGACTGTTTGGTTTCCGGATTCTTTATGTTTTGCGCTTCGTCCAGCACTACACCCGCCCAGGGAACATCCCGAAGGAATTCGATATCACGGTGCAAAAGCGCGTAGCTGGAGATCACAATGGCATGGTTTCTGGCCTGTTCTCCGAAAGCCGCCCCCTTTTCCCTGTCGGAACCATGATGGACCAGTACAGGAAGCCCCGGTGTAAATCGAGCTGCCTCTTTTCGCCAGTTATTTATCACCGAAGTCGGACACACCAGAAGCACCGGACGCTTACCGTTCGATTCCCAATCCCGCTGTATCAACACCAGTGCCTGAATCGTTTTACCCAATCCCATGTCATCGGCCAGACACGCTCCGAGCCCCCATTGCCGCAGAAATGCCAGCCAGGAGTAACCCCGCCCCTGGTATGGCCGCAGTGTGCCGCAAAATGCCTCAGGCGCGGCGATTTGCTCAAACGCGGTTCGCCCATCCAGTTGCTTGAGCAGTTTCCCGACCCATCCAGATGCCTTTATGCCTTTGAACTCAAACCCCCCGGCGGCGTCCTTTGCCCCGAGTGCCATTCGAATAATATCCTGAACGGTGGCTTGTTCAGATCCCTTCTTCGTCCAGAAATCAATTGCCGCCTGAATCTCAGCGGTGTTCATCTGGACCCACTGGCCGCGGACCCGGACCAGCGGTGCCTTCAGCTTAGCCAGTGCCTGCAATTCACCCAGGCTGAGCTTCTTATTACCGAGAGCGATTTCCCAGTTGAATTGGACGATTTCACTCAACGTCAACCCGCTGCCGCCCTGCATCTTTGGGCTTTTGACATTGGCACGGGCCACCAGGCGCATTTTAGTGCCTTTGCGCGTCCACCAAGCGGGCAGCATAACACCAAAACCCGCTTGCTCCAGCAAGATGGCCTTTTCGATCAGGAACTGATGCGCGTTGGTGGTATCCAGTTCATAGCCCGCAGGCTCGGCGGTCTTGAGGCTGGCCTCGATATTTGAGCAAATACCTGCCGCCTGTCCCAGTGAGGAAAGCAGACATTCGTGAATATCCTCTTTGTAATGTTTCAGTACCGAAGCTTTGCGGCGCTGGGTTTTCCATACGTCCTCGAGCCGAATGAGCAGGCTCTGGTCGTCGTGGGGCTGCAGCAGATACCTGACATACCATGAGTTCTCTGCCCCTCTGACACATATGTTGTCTGTCTCTTTGGTTTGTTGCGGTTCTTCCAGCCGAAAACAAAGCCGAAGCGGCGAGGTTGCCGATAACGCCATAGGTCTGTGCCATTGACGCACCTGTTCGGCAAGTTGGACAAGTTCACTACTGTTGTACCTGATGATTCCGTCCGATGACTGTAATGCGTCGAGCCAGGCATCGTGTACACTGTCAAAGGCCGGCGTATCCTTGCGGTATTTGTTTGTTTGCCCCGCCTGTCCTGCAGACGAAATGCGGACAAGATAATCAACCGCTGCACTGATAAACTGCTTGAGGATGGATAGCGAGGACGTCTGCGGAGGTACCGTGGCTTTTGCATCTGTAAGTGCTCTGGCAGCCGGCGGCATAAGCTTTGCCAATTCATTCACTTGCCTGGTGCAGTCTCCAACGAGAACCGGTTCCCATTGCGCACGAAAACTCGTTCCCTGGACCATTATGCCCGGCAGATACTGCTGCCGGGCCACCAACGAACCCGCAAACCTCAGTGACTGAGCCCAGTAGGCTAGATCAGATCCAACCACGACACCGGCAGCCAGGGTCTGCTTGCCCATAGATAGGCATAAGAGCCCAACGGTCTCTTCGACTGAAAGCGGACATGCGTCAATGCTCCACGGTGTCAATCTTGTCTTTGTCCGTGAATCCGGCGGATCGGCGATGAGCGGGCTGGAAGGTATCGGATTGCTGCCATTGGTGGGCAGCCAGGCTGTTAGCGTCTGTGATTTATTCTTAGCAGGGTTTAGCCCGGTCGATAACTGCTCAAGTATGCTGACCAATACTTCAAAACCTGGGTCATAAGGATGCAGCTTTGGCAAAGGAACGTTCGTCTCGCATTTACGGCGTGTAGAGTCAAATGTACCTTCTTCTGCCGGCTTTTCACCCCAGAGATAGTATAAGCCATCGATACTGGCTAAATGTAGTATGACCATCAGCCATGATCTCCTGCGGAACAGTCGCCAAATGCTCTTCCACTTTATTTCTCAATGGTTGCCTTAAATGCAGCTTGTGATGGTCCAGAATAGAAATCAACTCTGAGCTTGTCAAGCAGTTCAGCCGGGGCACTCTTTAAATCTGCGGCGTTGGCTGCGGTAATCATAGCTCTTTCAACTCCCGGATAGCCAGGACGTTACGTACTCACAGCTTGACGTTGCCCCGCAAAGTAAGACAAGACACCAAAGATCTTGTCCTATGAATCAAAGCGCGGGCAAGCAAATCATAATGACAGTATCCTTCTTGTCAAGGCAGTGTCAGACGCTCACAGAGGCAATTACTCTGGCAGTATGGTCCGCAGCCGGCGCTGCTCTGCGAGGCCTGAAAATCCACGTTTTGCACTTGCCCTTGCAGATATTGCCCAGGCAATCACGGTCTTTGGATTGCTTCTACACACGTATGAGTTTCCGTACCAAACGCCTTTCAATCGACGATGGCTGTAAAGACATTTAAAGCCCTGAGTTTATTGCTGATACGATAAAAAAATGGCTGTCGGAATCGGCTGTCGGGACGCTATACATTGAGCCGGGCAGTCCGTTGGAGAATGCATACAGTGAATCGTTCAATAGTCATTTCAAGGATGAGTTTCTCAACGGTGAGCTGTTCGGGAACCTCAAGGAGGCGAAGGTGCTTGTGGAAGGACACAGGCTGGATTACAATCACCGTCGGCCGCACAGTTCGTTGGGTTATATGACGCCTGCGGCGTTCGCGGCGTGCTGTTTGGCTTCGGCTCCGGCATGGCCTTCAGCTTCGCCAAACAGGACACAGATTGTGGACAACTCTCTAATTCAATGTGGTACATAAAACGGGGGCACGCCAAAAATCGCAGCCGATAGTAACCTGCCCCCTGAATTACCCGTTATGGACATATCATATCTTTCTATTCATCCCATGACCCGATGTTTTTATTGCAGTTGGAACACCGCAGAAGTTTGATTCATTGCACCGGGTATGGGATGAGATGAGCTTGTCATAAAACAAAAGTGTGAATAGGCCGCATAGGCTCCGGCCGTGTAGACAATCCCGTGGGCAAAATGGAAGAACTTGACGGTTCTGTAGATGACACTGAAGCCAAGAGCCACCAGGGCGTAGATACCGCCTGCGATTATGCCATTCACCAGAAGCTGTTGAAGCATGAGTACGCTCCCTATGATTTACTATGTAATCTTGAGCATTTTAATCCATAGCTTTGCCACGACAATAACAATTTCTCAAGCGTTATGTTGAAAATGCTCTTCGGCTTAGCTGGCCTTCGGGAGGTTAACGGCATACGTGGCAGGGCGCGACGGTGACTCAGTTAAACCCATCTGTCTTTTAGCACACAGTACCGCTGCAAAGCACCACCTCGGCGGAATTGCACAGTGCTTTCACTCATATTCATCAAACAAACCTTCATCCCAGGTCTGGTCACTAATTGAATCAGACTCCCAAGTTCGCAAAGGCGAGCAACATGCGTGATATCGCCGCCCTCGACGGTCCCGCAGATGAGGCACCGACCCCATCTTAACACGCACCAACAGCACTCAAAGCGTGCTATCCAGAAGGCGCGGCCTTGCATAGCCTTGAGACTATCGCCATACTTCTTACCCTCCCAATTCCAGATACCCATGCCTGTCTTGCGTTCGTCTCTCGTTGTCTGCCGTTAAATATGCGACCTGAGCAGAGGCAACCGCCGGTCCAGACCTTCTTTTGTTCTTTCCCGAAGATTCCATTCGTGACAACCATTTTGATAAGGAGAAAACCGAATGCAAAACCAGACAGAAATCACAAAAATAACGCAATTCCTCCACCTTATATCGCCTATTGTCAGTAGTTGGAAATGACAAATCCTACCAATAACTTTACGACTAATGACGTTGCGCGCAGGTAAAGATACCACCTTCAAGAGGTGTTCGAAGGGTTCGATACCTTGAGCCAAGAGGGATCAGCTTTATTTAAGAGATTCGTTTTCCCCATTTGGTGAGAGCATGCCGACTCTCCGAAGCAGCCATAATCCCCAGTTGTATGAGTGTCTTCGTACGACGTGAAGGAAGAGCACGGCCAATACACCTGTGATAGCCAGAAAGGCAATGATCCGCCATAGCACCCACAGCTTGCCTAGGACGCAAAAACAGACTACAAACGATGCGAGGCTATAGATAACATACAGAACATCAGACAGTATCCACCCTGCCAACACTCCTTTCACAAGGAGTCCGTTATGTAACGCGTCGATGGATGTCACAATGAACTCCGGTATGTCTTCACCTTTCTTTCTCGCCTTAGCCGCATATCTAGGCCGCATCAGAGTGATGTAGCATCTTACGGTGACAAGAACGCAGTATGAAGCAAAGCCTAAGAACCAAAAGCTAGGTAAAGCAACGAGTCCGCCAAGGAGTCCACCAGCAAAAGATAATGCAACATCAGCGTATTGCTCCAGAACACTAGTCTGCTTCAACTTCTCCACAAAAATACCATCTTTGGGGCTTCCGTTGCCATAGTAATAATGCCACTGCTTGGAAGCGATGAGCCCTGAAATAGCGATCAATACGAGCCAGAAGACGAAATCTACGGGAACAGATTCCGATAGCATAGGGTCAACGTGAGATACCGTGCCTGTCATAAAGAGGCTGAACGCAACGCCAGCACCGAGCAGACCAAAAGTGGTGCCTAGGACCATAAACAGAGTTTTTGCATCATTTTTGTCCAGCACAGGCAAATCTTCAAAGGACCGGAATTTCGTATATGGCAAGCGACTGAGGGGTGATTTGTAGGACCTGCGTTGCATGCTTCTTATCCTTTCGTTTTCGATCTCGTGGCCAGCCGCTCGATGATACCATAGCCTGCTTCGATGGCTAGCGTTGCAGGTTGTTCGCACGCACCAAATCTTCTCCCATTCCCCCCGGAGTAGTTTCTCAATTCACACACTGTCTGGTAAACCAAATCGGCAACCAGATAGGCGCCAATTCCTGCTAGGATGGTTGGCTCACCATGGCCGGAAGTCCCCTGACCGAACAGAAATCCTGCCGAAATCCCTTCCAGGAGGTACCGCAGGTTTGCCGCCATGTAGGAATCAGTATCATGACGCTCATACCTCTTCGATATCTCCGAAGGTAGAAGTTCACCACAAGCAAGATCTCTAGCAACCGAAAAAGCTCACACCTTTCTGGATTTCGCCAATCTGCCCAGATGACCAACCATTTCCTTCGTGTCGTTCTTCAAGGTCATTATACCACGATGGTTACTTAACACAATGATTTTTAAGACTTGTGTAAGTGATCGTGAGAGCAGATATTATTGAAAGGCGTACCATTCGCATGTGTCAATCCACAATCTCAATCTTCACGACTTCTTTCATGGTTTCAGAATGCGTGAACCTGTACAGCTTCTTCCTGGCGTGCTCGGCGTCAGCGCTCGCATCAAGCCAGCCGGACCTTTTCAGTTCTGAAAGCACGACGGCCACCATCCTGGAGTCGTCGCCGTCAAGAGCCTTCTCGGCCTCAGCGAAGGTGAACTTCCTGCTTCCAAAACTGCCCCACAGAGTCTTGGCCCTTCTCAATATCCATTTTGGCAAGTACCGGAGCATAGGCTTACCTCAGCGTATAATATATGAGCGATAAGCTTATAAGTCTTTCCTACATAGATAATACATAAGCTTATGACTTATGTGTCATAAGCTAATCCAATAATAAGAAACCACATGCCGCTGTGGCTGTACACTCGCAAGATTGGCACGCCGCGAGGATCAGAACCTTAAGAGCAAATGATGTAACTCTTCACAGCTTCGTGAAATTCCAGGGGGGCGGAAGTTAGAGCCCCAGCCCCGATGGAGTGGAAGCAGACTATGGAGACCGCAACCACAAGTGTCCTATTGGAAGAGGAAATTAAAAAGGCTTTTGAACCGGCTAACAAGGACGAGACAAGAGTGGCTTTCATACTTTCGCTGCTACCCCTGAAACCAATCGAGGAGATGCTTTTCAAGAATTACAAGACCTGGACCGGCGATGGGCGGCTCAAGTTCCCGCCCATGGCGGTCATTAGGTCCATACTGCTAAAGGAGTTGAAGAGCATAAGCTCATATTCACAACTCATAGCCTACCTTTATGCCAATCCTGAGGAAAGCAGAATGATAGGATTTGACAAATTTCTGCCTTCGACCCAGACCTTCAGCATAATGAAGAGGGAACGCATAGACGCTGAGATTAGGCTGCAAATAGATTTCGTTGCTGCGAAGATAAGAGAGTTTGCCAAGGAAAACGGCAGGGACCTTGACATAGACTTGATACCAGTCAGCAGTTGTAGAGGCAATTCAAAACGAACCATGCAGCGTCACGTAAGCAGAGAAGGCGGCAAGGTTACAAGGTACATGAAGAAGGTGATCCTGCCGCTGCTTATGCTGCCGGCAAACGACAAATACAGGTACAAGAACGACGACCTTGTCAACGCACTCGGCTACATGGCGGAGAGGCAAATCTGCGCCAACCAGGGCTGCAATCTCATGAGGGAGGATGAACAGTTCAAAGGCAGGGCGCCACACGGAAGGACATTGTTGGGCAGGCTGGCAAAGCTGGGGCCAGAGGAAGTTCGTGCCACATCGTTTCGGTTCTTTGACACGGTCTTCAGGCTGGCCAAAAGCCGTGGGTTGGTGCCAAGCCATCCTGTTGCCCTGGCCATGGACTATACAGACATTCCATACTATGGTGATAGCAACGCCCAAATGGTGGTTGAAGGCAAGCCGGAGAAAGGAACGTGCCACAAGCATAGGCATGTGGTCATAAAAATATCGGAGAAATGGGGCGACCTTTTCCTGCTGTCGCTGCCCATAGGAGCTTTCACCAAAGAGAGGGAAGCAGTAAGGGCGCTTATCGAATTCGCAAGGCAGCGGGTAAACATAAGTCATATCGTTGTGGACAAGGGTTTCTTTTCGGCCAAATACATCTCGCTCTTCGAGGAGATGGGCGTCAGGTATCTTATGCCTGGTGTGAAGAACAAGAAGGTAAAACGATTCATCGAAGAAGGCAGGACTGCGGCTGACATAACCTTGACGAGCAGTGACAAGAAGTATAAGGCACACGTAAAGCTTGCTTTCAGGAAAACCCCTGAAGGCCACACCGTCTGCTTCGCCACAAATCTGCCGTCTCTGATGGCATACGGCAGCGACCTGTTCGCCCTCTACAGCCAGAGATGGAACGTGGAGACAGGGTTCAGGGTAATCAAGCACGAGTTTATGGCGAAAACCACATCCAGAAGATACAAGATTCGGTTTTTCTTCTTCTCGTTTTCGTTGCTGCTGTACAACATATGGGTTATTATCAATTCCGCCCTGAACAGGATTCTATATGGCAAGCAGGAAGGCGAGAGATTAATGTCGGCAAAGCTGTTCATGATAAAGTTCTATGAGGCTTATGCGGATTTCGAGCCGCCGCCCGATGAAATTTAAGTTCTGGCTGCCATGATTTTGAACAGCCCAAGCTCTGTTTCTGGCTTCTATTTCTTGATGATTTACATCGTTAATAACCCAAAACTGATTTTCGCATTCCGATATCGGATGGATTACGGTGTCTTGCGTCACGAAAATTAAGGCTTAAACGGTGGTCTTTATTGGAGATTTCCAACTACTGATTGTTGCCGATGTCGTAAGAACCTTTCTTCAGGCCATCAAGTTGCAGGTCACGGAACAAGGCAGCGGCCTTGACCTGGCCTTCCATATCAAATCTGGCGAAAAAGAGGCCAGGTTTTATCTGCACAACCTGCTTCTCGAGATCGCAACGATCGACAGAGATGAAGAACCTTTGAGGTTTGACGAAAGGCTGAACGATTTCGAGTCCTTTCTGAAGAAGGCAACCCATCTTACTTCCAGCAGGTTGTGCATACTTTTACGGCTGCTCGGCGAGGATGATCTGGACAAGGCCGTCGAAAGCATTTGCGCCGATGCGAATCAGTACGAGCGGATTCGCATCTGGAGGTTTGACCAGAAGCCGAGATGAGGTGCTAACAGTGACGCCCGCAGAAATTTCGGGTACCTGCTCACATCGAAAAGACCGAATCTCAAACATCACTTCATTTGGAGGATTAACCTATGATCGAGAAAACAGAAACCATACAGGCAAAAGTCAACCCGAAACTACTTTCCAAGGCCAACAGATTGTTCACCGGAACCCTGGATGGCCGGATCATTGAAATCCTGCAAAACGCAAGGCGTGCAGGTGCAACAGAAGTGGAAATTACGAATAAAGATGGATTCGTTACAGTCTATGACGACGGCAGTGGTATCGAGAATTTTTCGATACTACTCGACCTCGGAAACTCAGACTGGGACCAGGCAATGGAAAAGGCGGAGGACCCGGCAGGTGTAGGTGTTTTTTGCCTATCGCCACGGGAAGTAACCATCTGCTCCAAGGGCAAAAAGATTGTCATTACCAGGAACGGCTGGACCGGCGAACCGGTAAAGATTCAACAGGACGGCAGTTCTGCAAATGGCACGAAACTTGTATTTACAGATGAGCCATGGGGATTCTCCACGGTTGAAAAGCATGCCGTCTTTACCGGCATGACGGTTACAGTTGATGGTCAGGAATGCGCGAAAGAGCGTTTCTGCTCTCAAGATGCGGTTTTGCATCCTGCTCTTGGCTGTAAGATTGAGGTGCGTGAGAAAAAGTCCCTCAATAAATGGCACGGGGAGTTCGGCAGAGGATACTATTCCAATGACGTATTGGTCAACTTCCACGGCCAGGTGATAACCTTTGGATATTTGCCCATGACCGAGCCGGAACTTGCCTTTTTAGTGGATATGACAGGAGAGCCAACAGAGATTCGAATGATGCTGCCGGCAAGAACCAGGCTTATTGAGAATGAGGCTTTCGAGAAGCTCAAAGCTGCCATTGAAGCCCAGGCGTATCGTTTCATTCTGAAACGGGGTTCGCATAAGCTTCCCTTTAAGGAATACAAGCGTGCCGAAGAGCTCGGTATCAGCCTGCCGGAGGCCGAACCTGTATTTAGCGTGGGTCTTCTCGCCGGTGATACGCCTGAGCCAATAGAGATTCCAATGCCCGGCGATCTTCCATTGAAGAAGTGTTACCGGTTAAGCAAGGATTGTCAGGATGGCTGCGAAACCGATGAGGCGAACGTGCACCTGCTGGCGGCAACGGGCAAATTCAAAGAACCGTTCGTGCCGGTAAGCATTTCGCCCTGCTATGATGGATACGGCTGGGCTGACCTGCCTACGGTGGATAAGGTCGAGGTGGCAGTGGGTGATGAGCTCGGCTCCGAATGTGTCTGGAATGAAAGACTTGTTGCAGTTGATTCGCTGCAAATAACAGCACATACCAGTGACGGCAGTGTCTTCAAATCAGATGTCCTTATGGCGGTGGTTGAACAACAGAGAGACGAAAGAAGCTGGTACTGCATGAATGTCTATGTAACTCTTGAGGCCAGAAACCAGCTAAGCCCTTCCGACATATGGTATCACTGCGGAGGCTGGAACGACGATGGGGACACCTATGATACACAGTTGTATTGCTTCGAACAGGACCTGGAACAATTCTGGGCAGCTGTCATCGGCCCTGGTGAGTATCTACGGTCAAAAATACGGGGTTGCCTTTTCGGCGTCATTAAGGATTGGCAGAGGGTAACCATCGAGGCAGATGGCACTGTTTCGGTCCTGTATAAGGATGGAACAGAAAAGGTGTTCAAATCTCCATAGAGGGGTTTTGCTGCCGTTTAGCTTCAAATCGATGTTTTGTAAACTCCTTACGAATAACCGGTTTTACCAGATGGCACGCTCGACAGGCAGGGCGTGCCATCGTATTTACAGAAAGGAAGGTGGTCAAAATGGCTTGGAGACCCACACAGTATTTAATCGAAGGTGAACTTGATAATACCAATCCAGGAAAGGTCACTGGATGGATGAAGTTCGTCGGCATGAAAGAAAAGGTAACCTTTGATTTGGAAGGCAACTTCCACAGAGATATCCGCGGAGCAAAGATCCACTTAATAGGCGGTGTTACTGACGGCGAACCGGATGCAGAAGGTTATATGCAGGGCTTTGCTCCACATCAGACCGGCCAGGTAGGTGACATTACAGCGGGACTACCGCCATACGATTATGGCCGGGTACCGTACGTCGAGTGGTACGGAACGGAAAATGGCAGGATAGTGCTTGAATTGGAGCCCATGCAGGTTGAGGTGGTTGGGAAGCCAATTCCCGCATGTGAATCCGACCCGGTTTCACGGGAGCAGCAGAACCGCAACATGGCCGAGTTTCTCGGCAGCCTTGCGGCAGAGTTGAACATTCCGGAAGAGCGTGCGGTCTGTATCGGTGGCAGAACCGCGGTTACGGCCGACAAAAGAGCTGCCAACAACAGGGTGCGCGGGATGAAGCTGCTCACCGAGGAAATCCGCAAGAAGCTGCCGCCGCTGTATTCCCAGGATGGCAAGGGCGGCAAAGCAGTCGCCTATCTGAAGCTATTTACGCCACACTCGAGCTGGACCTGGTGGGCAGTCGAAGGCAGTCCTATTGAGGACGAGAACGGCCAGGAAGTGGACTTCCAGTTCTTCGGGCTTGTTGATGGCCAGTTTAAAGAGCTGGGATACTTTAATCTTTCAGAGCTTGAAAGCGTCCGCGGACCGATGGGATTACCTATTGAACGGGATCTACATTGGCAGCCGAAGATGTTGAAGGAGATTGCGCCTGAGATGTTCAAAGATACTGGGAATGGAGGTGATTGATATGTTTACAGATGTTCAATTCATGACCGCAAAGGAAAAAGAGCTTGTGCTGAAGAACTGGAAAGCGTTTTTACAACAGGGCCTCAAGAAAGAGCATTTCACAAAGAGGCTGTATAACCATCTGCACCTGCATTGCGGTTTTATCGCCCATTACAACATTCACGAATTTTACGCAACGTATTTTGAGGCAGGTCAGGATACAGAGAAGTTTTTCGAGCATTTCTGTAACTACTCAGCTCAAAACTATGGGGCAAATGCCGACTATGACGACCTCAATACCGCAATGCGACAGGTCTATAGCCAGTACAAGGATGCAATAACAGCCCGGGCCGAGAATGACATCAGCGATAAGCTTGACTTGCTTGAGACTTGTTTAAAGCGTGCCAAGACAGACAGAGGGTTTGCAAAGCAAGTGCTCGACAAGATAAGGATTTAGGAGGGACAATCATGGATAAGTTTACAAAGATAACCATCGGATTTGTCATTCAGACCTTTGAGAAGAACGATAAGGGTCAGTTTGTCTGTATCCATCAGGAATTCGTTGCCGGGGATCAGTGCGACTACGAGGATGAAAAAGGCGATTCGGTTGAACCCCCTGACCACAAATATCAACCGTTCAACATGACCTTATGAACTTTGAAAGGGATACCCAGAGCGAACACCTACAGAGTTCTGATGTTGGCGTCAGTTATGCAGATTAATGGAGGAACATACTATGAAACTATTTGAAGTGAGAACAACCGAACATAACGGTGAGCAGGAGTATTGGGGTAGTCATTTAGTGGCTGCCAGAGACATTGACCAAGCCAGGAGATTAGCCAGAAAGTATTTTAAGAAGTGGTATGAGGATGGCAGTGAAAGCCGCAGCGACCCGGATGATCCAGACCGGTTTGAATTCTTGGATGGTCGTATCATCTTAGAAATTGACAGTATTACAGAAACTACCCTTGAGGACTGGACGGCTAAACAGGTTCAGCTAAATAGTATCGGCAAGCTGCCGAAAGCGATGCTATCCTGCAGAAGATGTCGGGCTTTACTTATTGCCTGCGAATATATCCGTGACTGCCTCGATGTAGGTGGCGAGCAGTCCCGGCAGTTTGCTGAGGAAATCGCATACCTAAGGAAAGTAATAAGGGAGGCCCACAGATGATCTACAAGGTGCAGATACAAATCCAGCAAGTTGATGAAGAAAAAGGAAGCTGCCTTGCGGTGGGCCGATCTTACGAGGCTGGCAAGTTCTATTCAGAAAAAGCAGCAAGGAAGTTCGTTGAAAATGAGCTAATGATAATAAGGCAGGTCAACGTGAGGTTGCGAAATGCCTGTCGTTCCACGTTGAGATTCCTGGATACTCTCGGAATGGCCAACCTGATGGCTACGCTAAAGAGCCTGCAGGTCTGCCTGAGGATGCTGAATGAGGCCATGAACTCTAAAATCCCAGCGATTGATGATAGCTGCCCGAAGTGCGGTGCTGGCTCCGGTCAGAGGGAATTGGCAAAGCGAGACTTCTTAGATGTCGAAGCCGTTCATATGCACTATATCTGCAATCGGTGCGGCAGCGAAATAATCGAGGAATACACCCTGAGCGATGTCTTTATTGATAGGCTCGCCATCTGACAGCACATCTTTTGCCACCTGCTGTATCAACAACGTTCCCTTAACTCCCCTTGTCAAATGGAAGAAGGATATCATGCAAGACGAAATAAACCCTGCGCGCTTCGGCCTGAAAAATGAGTTGATGTGTCGGCTTTCACACTCCCGATGCCGCAGGAATGCAAACATTGTGGATTGAAAGGAGATGCAATGCAAGATGAGAAAGAAATTGCGAGGATAAACAAATTCCTGTGTTTTGTATCGCCCATAGTCATTGCCCAGGTGAAGA
>Ga0315289_10001230_pt1 | contig 40058 bp, 33 predicted proteins | sample YL17G11_40_MG_FD_203452 | JGI IMG/M metagenome (GOLD analysis project Ga0315289, IMG submission 203452) | Sediment microbial communities from Yellowstone Lake, YNP, Wyoming, USA - YL17G11_40 | ecosystem: Environmental > Aquatic > Freshwater > Lake > Sediment | place: USA: Wyoming | collected... | reverse complement strand
ATATATTCTTCAGGTTGTCCTGCTTATCCTTAAAAACAGCCTGCAAGTTGAACCCGGACTGAATCTCTCGGAAAGTAAAGACAAAACACTCATTGGCTTTGGTGTATTTTACCGCCAGATTAGTAATCAGTTGCTTTAACTCTTCTAGACTGAGAATGGAATTGAGGGTTACTCCAATTTGACGGAGTGTCTCCAGCTCTTGATTGCGTTTCATCAATTCCTGCTTGGCTAAAGTGGTTTCGGTAATGTCTCGCAGAATGCCTTCAACGCCTACGATATTCCCCTCCTCGTCTCTGGTAAAAGTGGTGGAGATTGAGGCGTGAAATATACTACCATCGGCTCGCTTCATTTCCCCAAAGTAGTTCCTGACCGCCCCTTTCTCTTGCCTTTCACGAGTCAGCTGCTCCCTTTCCTCGGGGTCTTTCCAGAACGAAGAACCTATCTCTTTGCCAATCACTTCGCTTTGCCGGTTATAACCTAGCATTCTTATCAGTGCCGGATTAGCATAGGTGAGTTTACCGTCCAAATCCGCATAATAAATACCATCCGGGCTGTTATTGAGAAAATCATTGAACCGCTGGTTGAGCTGTTCCAATTCCAGCGAATAATTTAACAGGTCGTGTTCCATCTGGCGATATTGGGTTACATCGTGGGAGAAAGCGACCAAGGCTATGGTTCTGGCATTCTCGTCGGTAACCGGTGAAAGATGGAAAGCAAAGACCAGAGCTTCATTGCCAAAATTCGCATTTTGCTCGAAAGTAACCGTCTCCCCCCGACTAGCCCGCGCCAGATACACATCAAAACTATCCTTCTCCATTTGACTGGCCGGCAAAAAATTCCTTTTACCCAGGTCGTTATCGCCAATTCCTAATATCAGCGCTGCCGCCCGGTTATAGGCAAGGAGCCTTCCTTCTAAGTCGTATAAAATGATTATATCCTTGATGCTGTCCAAAGTCTGCATTACCGCTTTGCGGAGCAAGGAGAATTGGTCTTTCCGAGCCTGGTCATACTCATCTATTGCCCCCCCGCTAGATAAGTAAGCGGAAATAGAACCAATATTTCTTTTTCGCTCCCTATGTAACCACCAAGCGAACAGGACCAGGAGAAGCTCTATAATCAACAGAACCCCCCACAGCCAAATTGCCTGCTCTAAGAGCGAACTATCTTTTAAGGCAGATAGCCCCAGCCTGGCACCATATCCAATGCTTACAGGTATGGAGAATGCTAATGTATTACCCAGAGAGGTGCGGTAGGTAATAAAGCCAGTAACTACCATAATAAAAATGAAAGGAAACCCAGGATGAAGGTCAAAGGCAAAAATCAGGATAGTAATGGCTATCGCATCCAGCAAACCCTCCCATACCTTACCCTGCCATTGAGCGATGTCATATCGGCGGATGACGAATAGCTGTAAATCCAGAACCAACCAGATTACAAAGATTGAAAACATCACCCAAAAGTCAACATTTGTATCCCAAAGCTGGAAACCAAAAATGAGCAGAAAGGCGAACAGTATAATGCTAATTCTATAGGTTATGAAAGCCAAAGCCAGCCTCAGGAATCTTCCTTCAACCGGGAGATTATGAGCCATCTTTACCTACTTTCCCTTCGCATTCCGGAACAAGCGGTCATAGAGCAAACGTCCGGGCAAAGTCAATAGCCAGGTGATGGACGCGGGCATGCGGTCTATTGCCCTCTCCACGCGAATAAGGGCGAAGGATATAAAACGAATCCCATAGTAGAGATAGCGGTAGCTATCAAACCAACCACCATTAGATGCCTTATATAAAATAGACATTGGCGGGAGATGAAAAATGAGATTTTCTCCACCGGATAGCTTGCCCGGGGCTTTTCTGGAGAGAGAGTGTAACAGTATCGCCGCTCCAACTCCAATAAGTATCAAAAGCCCGATATAGACAGACCAGTTGAAACCCCAACTCCCGGAGATATCGCCAATCGGCAATCTACCGGACTGGCACCAGCTGGTTAGATTGCTCCACAACGGTCCAAAAGCTAGTGCCAGTAGACCAAAAGCAAAAGGCACAATAACTAATTTACTCTTAGGAACAGTGTTTTTTCCCGTTGAGTTCTGGTCTTTGACCTTGGTCGGTCTTATCCGCAGGATTGCGGAAAGTAGCAGCCCCTGACCGAGAACGACAATAGGTATAAAAACTATTTTTTGCCATAAAGGTAATAATAATAAAGATGAATACCCCCAGTTCCAGAGGAAATATCCACTGGTGGGAGGAAGCCCGCACATAATGATTACTAAAGCCCAAGAGGTTATTCGTGAAATACCCGGCAAAACCATTCGCCACAACCAAAGCAATTCCAGAATAGCAAATATGATTAAGGAGAGCAAAATTCCCAGGACTACTGTGCTTGCGCCCGGGGGATTCCCGGCTCCCAGAAAGAGCAACAGAAGACCGAAATAGAGAGAGCTTAGCTGAACCCTATAACGCTCCGGAACCGGTTCCTTCAGAGCAGAAAAGCCTCCCCCCAGTATGGCGATGGAGCCCAGGACTAGAAAGGGCAAAAAACTTCCTCCGTATGCAAATACCGAGCTCAATTTTATCATCAGATACCCACCTAGAACTATCAGCTGGAAGGAGAACGCCATTCGCTCCTGGGGTTTGACCTTCTGGCGGAGAAGATAGTTGTAGGAGGAGAAGGGAGTGCCACCCAGAAGGGTGAGAATAGCAATACCCGCAAAAACCAAACCGACAGAAGTTGCCCGGGAAGTCGGGACGGCAAAGGAACAGAGCAGAGGAAGACCAAGTTTTCCAAATCCGGTTATCCAGGCAAATAGCAGGGAGATTCCAACTGCGGAAATAAAGTAAGTCATTCGTGTGCCGTCTTCCTTACCGGCATCTCCCCCGGGCAAAGAAAGGCGGATTATTGGAATTAAACCCCACATCAACAAGAAAAATGTCTCCGGCAATAATGCTGAGCTTAGCACAAATAATTGGGTAAAACCCCAACCCCAAAATACTAACGACCATATACTCCCTTTTGTTTCTTCAGATTTTAGCGGATGAAACTGAGACAGGATAAAAATGAGGGCAAGCAAAAGCAAAATAATGTATTCTAACGGAGATACCTGCAGGGAAAAATCAATACCCCAGAGGCTCTCCCCAGATACCAATGTAGCTCCACTCGGAAAAAGGAGAAAACATGTCAACCAGAAGACGAAAATCGCCAGACCGATTAATAGCCTGAGGGGGCGGTTATCTGCCCACCTGAGTGAAGCCCTGGTAGAAAAGAGCACCGCCGGCACGAAGGGTAGAACAATAGAGATGGGGAAAAAGATGATAAGCATAAGACTACATACCCAGTATTGAATAGATGATGTGGGGATAAATTACGGCACACACAGAGAATGCCAAAAGGAAAAAGATGGCAATTGAAAAAGCCAGACCCTCGGAAAAAGCTACATTTCCGGTGACTGGTCTCTCGCTGCGGGCACCAAAGGCTACAAAATGGATAATGCGCAGGGAATTTGCACAGTATAGTATTAAGACTCCCATCAATAATACGACCATCCAGGTGGAGCCAGTTAAAGCCATATTAGCAGTTACCAGGCTGTAGAGATAAAACCCTATCGTGGGAGAGAAGGGGGTTAGGGAAAGGCTTAACAGCATAACCCCCAGCACAATCACCGGGAAGTTGCTGCCAAATCCACCCATAAAGCGAAAATCACGCTTTAGCCCCAAGAAATCATTTATTGCCGTAAAAGAATAAAAGCCGGTCTTTATTAGCGTGTTGACGATTATCAGGAATATTCCCAGAGCAAGTCCAATATCTCCACCACGAAAGGCGGAGAGCAGAGCCAAAGCCACGATGCTGGCGGTGGAATAACCAAGCATTTTACCTATGTCATTTTCCGAAAAGGCAGCGCCGGCACAGATGATGGCTGTGGCAAGAGCCAGATAGGAGGCAAAAGCTACGGAGAATCCAGAAAGCGGAGTATTGCCAAAGAGAATGAAAAAAGAATAGAAACCCAAATTGGTGGTGAGCACAGTATTTATTAATAGACCAGCAGAGGGCATAGCGGAACTGGCATCGTGTATCCAGGTCTGGAAGGGCACCTGGGCGCAGAGCGCCAATATCCCCAGAAGTATGAGCAACCTGGGCGCACCGCTGGCGTTTGCCCCCAGGTAGGCGACATCATAACCAAAAGTCTGCGCAGACAGAATAGAGCCGATGGTCAACAACAGAATCCCCACCTGGCGGTTGACCAGCGAACGGTCATTGAGAAGCATTACCTTAACCAAAGGAGTGGTATCACCCAATCGCCAGGCCAGGAAACTGGATAGTTCCAGGAAGAGCAGAAAATATAGCAAAGAAGTGCTGAAGAGAAAGGCAAAGACCGACGCCAATGAAATTTGAATGAGCACATGATGATAATTGCTGACCTTTCGGGGAGAGATGAGCGAACTTATTAGGGCTACCAGTGCCGAGAGGGCGGCGAAGAGCAGGGAATAATGACTGACTGAGAAATGCAGGGCGAAAAGCCCCTTACCGAAGGACAAAGTGGATACATTGGAGAAATACAATTGCCTATATAATAATAGTAAAATAACCATGGCAATGAGGGAACTGGATAGTGAGGTCCATCTAGCCAGATGAGGTCTGCGAAAACAGAAAAAATAGCAAATAGTGGCACCGATGGTAGGAATGAGTAAAATTGTGAGCAGAAAGGGCATCTGGATTTCCCCAACTAAAGGGTGTAATTGAGTTTGGCTAATTGCGGTTTTTGAAAGATAACACAATAATCTCCAATTTTCAAGCGTTTAACGAGAGCTGAATTTCCTTGACTTAACCGCTAAAAGAAAATATAATCTCTATTGGAGAGTGCCTAAAGAAAATGAGTTTGAAAAGCGAAGGTAATTAAAACTTTTACAGTTCTAAGGCACCAACCAAGGGAAATTTTTCAGTGAGGTTTGCCATGTCCACCAGCTCTCGCTGGTTAAGGTTTTTAGGTAGTCTGACCGCAGTCCTATTCGCCGGTGCCGCCGTCTTTATGTGGACGGGATTAGGTGAAGCTATAGCCAAGGACATTAAAGACCCTTACCAGCCTCTTCCGGCACCGAATGGGGGAGTTCCGGTGATTGTCTTTATTCTGGCAGGTGGTTTTGCTGGTTTTGCAATCTATCAAGGTTTAATGGACCACTACAAGACGACGCATAACCAAGACCAGGAGGAGAAAGACTCCCTGGTGATACCTCTGAAGGATGATAAGACAGAAGAGACTTCGGACAAGCCGGAGAATACAGACCAAAAAGCAAGCGCCCATAATAAATAAGAAAACAGATTCCATCTATCTTCACTCAAACCTGGCTAATCCAGGAGGTAGTGTTTTTTTAAATAGCCTATGCTCAAGTTAAGAGAAATAAACCCGCTGGCAGTTGTCCTGGCTATACTCTTTGTTCTGAGTTGTTCCTCAAACACAGAAGAGCCATCCTATAAATCGGACCTGACCATTTTCAACCACTATCCATTGGAGGCGGTCTCTCCCTGTGGACTAGTGGTGCGAGATGATGGCTTATGGTTGGTGGACAGGGAATATCCCGGGCATATTTATCAGGTCTCCCCGCAAGACGGCTCTACCATTGCGGTCTATGACGCACCCAGCCAGAAGCCCACAGCTATTGCCTACGACGGTGCCAACTTCTGGGTAGCATGTGAGGACAGCGACAGCATTTATAGACTTAACTCTGACTTCTCAGTCGCCGAGACTTTTTCAGCTCCAGCGGAAGATATCTCCGGGTTAGCCTTTGACTCTCAGGGACGATTGTGGAGCGCCGACCGGGTGAGCGGTTGCATATATCTGCATAATCCGGACCTCTCGGTGGCGGAAAGCTATCCAGGTATATCCAATTATGACTTCTATTTCGGACTTACCTTTAATGGGCAAGACCTATGGGCAGACGACTATTTCCAAGGTCTGCTTTACAAATTTGACAGTAACATGAAGATTGTAGAATACCATTTAGCCCCGTGGCACAACCCCACCGGTTTGGCTATAGATGGCGACATTCTTTGGGTAGTGGATGTCCGTCTGCACAGCCTAATCAAGTGTCAGAAACCTTAATCCCAAAACAATGAAGAAAGAAACAACCATAAAATTACTTCTATCCGTGTCGCTGGCAGCAACCATCATTACCCTTACCGCCTGCCCGGTGAAGTGGGAATTTCTGCCCGACGACCGCAATTATGTCTGGGTTTTTTGCGGTGGGAACGACCGGTTGATAAAAATTAACCCGGCAAATGCAGAAATAGTATTAAATATTGGTAATTTTGACAACATTGTCAGCATGACCGTGGAGCCGAAAGATAGCAAGCTCTGGGCTTTAGACGCCGACCAGAAGAAGCTCTATAGATTGAGCCGGGACGGGGTTATTGAGAAGATAATCGTCGGTTTCAGCGACCCGCGCTGGGTTGCCTACAACATTTATGACGATACTGTATGGGTTGCCGATGGATTAAGTGGGCAGGTAGTGCATCTGAGTGGTGAAGGCGATTTGATAGAGAAAATCAGTGGTTTCATTGAAGTTCGGCATTTAGATGTTGATAAGACTCAAGGAAATGTCTGGATAGCCGATTACGGCGGAAATACCCTCACCTGTTTGCGGGCTAACGGAGAGCAAATTCTCTCTGTGGAGGTCAATACGCCGGTCTCACCGGTAGTAGAAACCGCTACCAACAGCTGCTGGGTAGCGGAATATGCTACCGGGAACCTCTATCTGGTGAAGCTCTCGGGAGAAATATTGAGATTTGATATGAGCAATCCGGCATGCCATCAACCAGTAATGATGTCCTACGACGAAAGCAGTCAGTATATCTGGTTGATTCAACAGGACGGAACCCTACGGCTGGTTAGAAGCGACGCCTCTTCGGAATATGCCATCACCGGTTTCGGCAACCTCACTTGTGTTTCCGCGGTATACGATAATTTGACCTGTTGGATAACCGATACCACTAACGACCAGATAATCCACATCGGCAGCACTGGCTCAAGCATAATGACCGTTGGTGGTTATGCCGACCCGCAATCTCTGGCGGTGGTAAATCGCTTCGGGCAATGATATTTCCCTTGATTTACGCTACCGCTTATTCTAGAATGCAACTCCTCAAAGGCCCCATCGTCTAGTGGTTAGGACTCCGCCCTTTCACGGCGGCAACAGGAGTTCAAGTCTCCTTGGGGTCAAACAATAATAATCCCGTCTCCACCTTGAGACGGGAATTTTTCATCACTAAACCGTTCTAAATTGGTATTGCAACCTTACTAAGTCACATACCAAAGCTTCCATCCACATATTTTTCTTTGGCAGATAATATCTTTTCCACCAGTTTGTCTATATTTATCGGTTTGGTAATATATCCGAAGGCACCCAGCGAAAAAGCCCTGGATATCTCTTGTTCCTGGGTAGAGGTGGTGATAATAATTATTGGTATTTTTTTGTTTATATTAATTTGATTCAGGTCTTCCATAAATTCAAAACCGTCAACTTTCGGCATACGAATATCCAGAAGAATAATATCCGGTAAGGGATACTTCTTGCGGTCGGCGTAACGACCTTTACCGTGAATATACTTTATCCCCTCCAGCCCATCCTCCACCTCCCACATTTGCATCGGACCTACCCGGTCCTGTAATACCATGCGGGTTATCGTCCGGTGCTCCGGTTCATCTTCTACTAATAGTATGTTAAGCATATTTAACCGTTCCTTTAACTAAATTTTTTTCTATGTGCCTTATCATTCTGGTTTGGGCAAGGTGAAGATAAATTCTGCTCCTTTGCCCAACTCCGACTCTATCCAAATAATACCCCCCATCCTGTCAACAATCTTTTTGACAAAGGCAAGTCCAATTCCAGTTCCCTCTACCTCCCGACCATGAAGACGCTGGAAGACACCGAATACTTTTTTATGATAGCGGGGGTCAATACCCGGTCCATTATCTTTTACCCGGAACTCATAAAATTCACCCAGGTCTGCGCAGGAGACCCGGACATACGGCGAGGGATTGTTGGGGTCCATAAACTTTACTGCATTATTTACCAGATTAGCAAATATTTGATAGATACGGCGTCGGTTAACCTTTAGAGCAGGAAATTCTCCATCCATCGTGAAATTGAATCGCTTCTTTATGTCTATCGTGCGCACCTCGGAGAATACCACTTCTACCACTTCGGCGATATTTACCATTTCCTCTTCGGTGTCAAAGCGCCCTACTCGGGAGAGCTGTAACAGGTCGCCAATGAGGTCGCCCATTCTCTCGGAAGCTTCCCGAATGCTTTTCATGAACTCCTCGCCCCGCTTGGAGAGACGCTTTTCCTCGGAGTCCAGGAATAAGTCAACCATTCCCTGAATGGTTATTAGTGGCGCCTTGAGGTCGTGAGAAACAACGTAGACGAACTCTTCCATTTCTTTGTTGACATTCTCTAAATCCTTAGTTCGTTTCTCCACCTCGCCAGACAGGTCCTTTGCTCTACGGTCTAATAAATATATGAGCACCCATATGAGAATGGCTAATACAATACCAAAGGAAAAATTGACGAAACGACCCACCATCCAATTCTTATTCCAACTGGAAATAAAGCCGACTTTCACTATCCAGGGGTTATCGCCACCGGAAAACAATTCGCTTTTGGCACCCTGGTCCTGAGCCTGGTCCATGCGATGGCTGAAAACCTCCTGTTTTTTAGAATCGTATATTGCCAGCCAATAATTATCATTATCCGAACTGAAAAACTGGCTAGCGTTGATGAGTTTGTCTAACGCGGTAGCCAGATAGAGATATTTTCCTTCGTTCTCGGAGTCTACCTGAACGCTATACAACAATATCCTACCTTCACTGGTCTCGGTAGAATCGCTAACATATACTCGCAGCTGATTATCTCCAGTGATAAAGGTCTTTCCACCAGAATAAAGTATTTTGGTTATGGTTTCACCATATAAAGCTGAAGGGTTGTGGGGATACTCCACCAGGACCTGGTTGTTTTTTGAAATTACACCAGTCTGAACAACATAACTATAATTATCGGAGATTGTTTTACCGATGGATTCGTAGTTTTCCTGAGTCAGTTTAGGAATTGCCTTAATAATCCCGGCCATCTCTCGGATAACTATCGCCGGTCGGGAGAGAACTTCTTCTACCGCTATGGTTGATTTCTCTTGAGTCAGGGAGAGTATTTTACTCTGGAAGCTCTCCAACTCATGGCGCTGAAGAGAATCCAGCAGGAATAAAGCTAAGACTATCCCTAAAGCTACTACCCATTTTACATAACCGCGAATATTCAACACCAACCCCCTAGTTTGCAACTCAACTTTCCTAGTGAACTAAAGAAAATATATCATACTCAATATGAATATTCAAATAAAATATGGCTATATAACCTTTAGTTAGCAAGAAAATATACCGCCTAATTTACTAACTAAGGTATATAAACCTTCCCGGATCTGGATTAACCCTCCTGATTTATAAGAATGAACAAGAATTACTCAGGCATATTTCTTATTGCCGCATCACATCATGGTCATAAAAAAGCCCTCACGAAGAGGGCTATCATAGCGCTAGCTGAATCAACAGAACTACGAAAACTATAATAGAAAAACCCTACCCTAGGTTCTGGGCACCGGAGGTAAGGGTCGCTTCATTCGCTCAATACAAAGAGAATAAAACTGAGTCGCGGTGCAGCCGGCAGTAGCAGTATAGACCTTCTGAGAGGTTAATGTCGGTTTTCGGTATATCTTCCTTTTTTTCATTTATTCCACCTCCGAATATATCCTGGCAATTTTACATGCCCAGGAAGAGGGTAAGGTAAAACCGCCATCTTCAATCCAAGCTAATCCAGGACAACGATTACAATGTCGCCAATAAGTGCACCCCTGACATCCGGATACCGGTAAATCCCTCATCGCTCTAAGTTGGTTAAATAACCTTGAATTTTTCCAAATATGACCAAAGGGCGCATTTAATACATTTCCCGCGGAGAGGCGAATTTGTGGACAGGGCATTACCTCTCCCCTGAAATCTATCAAATAATTGTTAATCGTTGCCCCGCAACCCATAACCCTCTCCAGATTATTGCCGTCATTATTGATTTTGTTGCAAGTCTCTTCAGGATAGCTATTTTTAAATCGGTCATTTTTTTGCTTCCAGGCGAGCTCCCAATCATATAACTCCATCAACTGCTCATCGTTCAACCGTAACTCCGTGGGGCTTAGACCACCATTGTTTTCCGGAACAACATTAGCACTCCACCGCGGCACTCCCCCCAGCTTCTCTACTAAGGTCAACCAATCATCAGCTTCCGACCAATTAAATCTCATCCATACATTCTTTACTACGACCAGAACGCCCCGCTCAGTCAATAATTCTATGGCGGCGACTGTCTTCTCAAAAGAACCGGGAACTCTAGTCAACCAATCGTGAGTATTGTTTTTAGCACCGTAAAGGCTTATTTCTACAGCTTCGGGATATAGAGTTGTTATCTTATGAGCAACCTCTCTGGTAATAAGAGTACCATTGGTAAATAATCTGACCGATAGTCTAAGTTCTTTAGCCTTCTCAATAATAGCATACAAGTCCGTTCGAAGAAAGATTTCCCCACCACTTAGCATTACAAAAAATGTGCCGCTTTTATGCATCTGCTCCAGTAATTTAATATATTGCTGGGTAGTTAATCCCGGAGCTTTTCTCTCTTCGCTGGTGACAAAGCAGTGACGACAATAAAGATTGCACTGACCGGTTAGCTCTATCATACCGAATAAAGGTATCTGCTTACCTCGAGATGTCGCCAGCAGCCAATTATATATGCCGGTATCTTCGTCTACTATCATATAAATCTAAAAGTTAGACTGCTCTCTATTGATGTTGGGGGTAATTATACAATTTTCCAGCAATAAATCTAAAAACTCCTTTACATCCTGCTCTGCTTCTTTTCGCTCCACTTTATACTCCGCAACTATCTGCTCACATATTTCCTCGGAAGTTTTGCCCTCGCCGACCAACTCCCATATCCTTAAGCCTACATCCTTCAGCCGATGTAACCTCTGCTTTTCTGGAATTAATATCACCAACTCACCGTCAATGTGGCGAAAAGCACAATTAGGGTTAATTTCATACTTTGTTGACAAGATTCTCCTTCAAATAAGGTATTAGCTGTTTATTACAAGCAAAACCAAAATCATATGCCGGCACGGCTTCCGACAATTCACAGGCTAAATCAAAAGCCTTTTTCCCCACCTCCGAGGAATGTCCAAACAAGAGAATGTTGTTTAGTAACCCTTCTATTGTCTGTGGTCTTTTGCACTCTTTTAACCAAAATTCATTGTCTCGGTGGGGAAATATTATCGCTTTTAAGGGGAATCCCCCGCTGGTTCTACCCTGGTTTACCGCACTACCCCAGAAAGGTGTCCCCCATACATGCCATCCGCTGTGTTTTCGACGAGCAACATTCATCTCATCGCACAAGGAGTTAGCTAATCCTACGGAGAGGTCAACTATCGTGCTCTTGCCTGATTCCGACCGAGCCGGGAAGAGCAACCCTCTGCCATCAACAGCCAACCCCGCAGAATGAAATATAAATCCATTTTGTGATAACAAAGCCCAAGCAGAACAAAACCGCAAATATGGCTCTATAAAAGGATGATTCTCCGGCCCTAGAAACAATCTACCAATCTGTAGGCTGGGGTCAATATATCCAAAAAACTGTGGTCCCCATAGACAATGTGCCCGCCCAACAGAACGATAATAATAGGAATGCTCGTATGTCGGCTCATAATTAAGCGGAAGATTAAAAAAGGCGTCTCGTTGAGTTAAATAAATCCTATATATATACTTATTCGCCGGAGATTCCGAATCCTCCAAATATTCAGATATAACGCCTCTCTGCCGGTCGTTTTCTGCGAGAAAAAAGAAAGTAATATCCGCAATATTCAAGTAAGGAGCTGAGAGACTTCCGGTCATGTAGTTACTTTGCTAAAAAACCCGCATTAAGCAGATACTCTCTTACCCTTAACGCATTAAAGCTTTGACATAGCCGAGGCTGGTGGGCTGGACGGAATTATCGTAAGCCCAATCAATCGTATAGATAGTGCGGGTATCACAACAACATTGATAAAGGATTGTTCCCCCACCGTAAGCCAGACCGCCGGCATAATCGCGTTCCTGGCCAACCACAAATAAAGGCGGAAGTGGGAAATAACTGTCCTCTATTTTGTTCCCGCTAAAATCGTATTTGTAAATAATTCCATCCATAAACCCCAGAATATATAGATAGGTCCCATCGGTGGCAATACCCTGGGGTAATTTACCCAAAGTTTGAAATTTGCCCAAATAAGCCCCGGTATCCTGATTCACCTTATAGGTCCATCGGTCGTAGTCGCAGGAATTTATCCACAAACCACCGGCGCCGTCGTCCGCCAAACCATTGGGATAGGGCAAGGAAAAGGGAAATTGAAAACGAAGGCTGGTGGAATAATCGCTTATGGAGATGTTATATACATAGTATGGATACCACAATACCAGTAAGATATTCTCATCAGCCTTATAATCCATCCCCGTAGCCCAGGTGAACAGAGGGTCAGTGGCAATTGAATCCAGCAAAGTTCCGCTCTGGTCGAATTTATAGAGCAGTCCGGTCTCTTGTCCCAAATTCCAAATATAGGTGCCGTCAAAAGCCAAAGAAAATGGCTTCTGGTCCGCGGTCATGAATTGGCTCAATATTGCCGCAGCCAAAGCACAACTGGAGAGCATAAAAACCACGAATATAGCCATAAGGATTATTCGGAAACTCATGGCTCTACCTCCTTATGGACGAATTTAAGAAATATCGTCTCGCCTTAGAACTCAAACCGTCTCTACTAATTAATCTACCATATGAAGATAGATAAGTCAAGTTGGTCTTGGCTTTATTTGCTCACAATCCAACAAGTTTAGTGTTGGTTTTTATATCATATTTCCGATAGTGACTTATTGCACCAGCTGTCAGTCACCGAAGATTATTTTGCCGCCAACCAATAGAGCGCTCGTAATAGCAGCTCCTCCCGGTCAACAGGCATATCCGCATTCTCAAAGGCTACCGAGAAGAAGACGAAGTTTCCTAGTCCCAAATTGCCAGCAAGACCGTAGAACCACCCGTCCTCCCCCACAAGAACCGGCTCGCTTGAGGAATTGGGGGAAATTTTGAATCCATCCCCCCAGTTGCCACCACATCTAAATTCGTAGTTCAAGTCCAGGTTCATACCCTCGGCAAAACTCCTGCTCACCCCGGCTATCCTGGTCTGCTGAGTATCCTTGGAGACCTGGTCAATTCCCATTTTAGCGATTAGGTCGTTGCCCGACCCGCCACCCGGGCGCTCGGAGAGCAGATTTTGGCTCACCAGTAGTAACCTTCCACCTGCCTCTATATACTCAATCAAACTATCCTGGTCATCCGCCGGCAAAAGACAGGGAATAGCGTCAATGCCGGTAAACCAAATCACACAGCCGTATTCTTTCAATTTTTGATAATCAGGTCCTAAGCTCTTATGCCGGACATGAAGTATATCACTGGAGATTAAATTCTCGTCAAATATTTGCTGGTAGATCTGGTCGTAATCCACTCCACCCAGCAGATTTCCATTGTTAATACCATCATCATCATCAACCAGGAATATCTTCATCGCTTGTATAGCATTCAGTCGTTTCTGTTCCGCACCATATTGTTCAAAGTCAACCAATCGGCGATAGATTTTAACCACCAACCTATCCGGGTTGACAATGCCATAGGCTTCAAACCGGTCGGCAAAAACACTGGTGGCTAAAGAGAGCTCCAGTCCCTCCGAACTTTTCTGCCAGGAGATTCCCTTAACCAAACTATCCGCGCTCAGGTCCGGTGGAGTGATAGCAATGTCGGCAGCGGCATTGGGGACCAGAAATTCGAGACCTCCCGCCGAAGAAATCTCCTGACTGAACTCAAAGGCTCCGTCAAAGGTGAAGTCCAGGCGAGTATAGGTAATACCGACCGTATATGTAACCGCAGTTAAACTTATAGCTCCGGCAACAGGGACCAGAGCTACAAGCCAGATGACTGGAAATATCAGAGCGGTTATTCTTTGCATATTTATTTGATTACCGCCATCTTGCCTACGAACTTCTCACCGCCAGAGTCCTCCACCAGGTAAATATAGCTACCGGAACTGACTAAATCGCCGTCCTCATTGCGCCCATCCCATCTGATAGGGAGACTACCGGATAAACTAGTAACCTCCACTCCGCCCAGGTCAAAGATGCGTATGGTAGAGCCGGCGGGAACATTGACGAACTCTACTCTAGCGTCGGGGAGAGTTAAATCAAAGGGATTCGGACGAGCATAAATGTCGGTTAACTGTTGGACCGGTTCGCTGGTGACCATTAAAACTGAGCTCGCCAGTATCTGGTCGTTGGCGGAATCTTTCAGCTCCACCCGATAAGTGCCCAAACTCAGCCTGTTGGAATCAATAGAGAAAGTCCCATCCTTGAAAAAACAGGAATAAGTGAAGGGCTCACCACCCTCCAGGGGTGTAAATACCAGGCAGGCTTGAGCGCCGTCCAACTTCAAGGTCAAATTTATCTCTTCTCCCTGGGTTACTATCTTGGGAAGCTCCATCTCCGCAGAGATTGCCAACTGGGCAATGCCTAGCACAACTATCCAGACTACTAAAAGTGCGTTAATGCGCATTCTCTTTCCTTTCAAAAAAATCCAGGAGTAAGAAGTACCGGCTTTTTAAGGATTATATTAAAGACCGGAGGATAAAGTCAAGGGTAATCTGAAAGGGCGCAGTATGAGCAAAAGAGCCCTCCGTGCTAACTCCGAACCCCGTCCTCCAAAGCCCCATCTCACTTTAGCAAACAGTGTGTATAGTCTTTCCTCAAAGGTGGATAACACCGCCCAAGCCCGTGCTCTGCTGACCGCCCGGCAGTCTATTAAAGAATACTCCGTCTCCCCTCTCCACATCCTGGTAGCCTTCCCGATTATCAACCCTTTATGAACCCATCCTTCGCTCAGCAATAACCCATCTCCCTTAAGCCATACCCCTAATTTGGAAATTCTTAAAACCCTATGGAGAACTAATCCTTCACAATGCCTGAAAAGTAATATATCTCCCCTGCTCAATTGATTAAACCCAACGGGCACCACTTCTACCAAGTCTCCCTCCCCAATATTGGGCTCCATAGACCTTCCCTGCATATATATGAGTATTGGTCGCTCCTCTCCGAGGATAATTTGCTCCACTGGGTCGCCTACCAGACTGGGTGCAAATTGAGCTTTGTCCAAATGCATCTCTTCACTTTCAATCATCTGCCGTAAGCCTTCTCTGCATGTCCCCAATCAAATAAAACGAGCCGGTGACCAGTATCGGGAGTCTATTCTCAGATTGCCTTTTCGCCTGTTCAAGCGCGGTTATCAGATTTTTCTCTACCAATACTTTGGAACTGAATTGAGCGCTTATTGCGCCCAGTTCTTCCGCAGGCATAGCCCGGGGATATTCCGCCTGCGTAGCTACCACTACTTCGGCGATAGGCGCCAGGGCTTTGACCATCCCCACCACCTCCTTATCCCTGCAGACCCCCAAAACCAGAACTGCTCGTCTATCTGCAAATAACTCCTTGAAAGCACGAGCCAGCTGTTCCGCCGCCGACGGATTGTGGGCGCCATCAAATATCAATATTGGCTCTCCAGCCCAGACCTCCAACCTGCCGGGCCAGCGAGTCTCGGCGATGCCCTCGTAGATTGCTGAAGCAATATTAGATAATAGACCTTTCTCCTGCAAATATAGCGCTGCGGAAGCAGAAAGTGAGCAGTTCATCGCCTGATGGCTTCCTAAAAGCGGGGTATGATATTCCTCTCCCTCCAGCACAAAGCTGGTGCCTGCGAGGTCAGCGTGCTTAAACCCGTAGGCATAATCCTTGGAAAGCCAGCGCACCTCCACCCCTACCTCCTTTGCCCGGGCTTCAATAACCCGGCTTACCTCTGCTTCCTGCGGAGCGGAAACAGCCAGAACTCCGCGCTTGAGCACCGCTGATTTCTCCTGGGCAATCTCCACCAGAGTCTCCCCCAATACCTGGGTATGGTCCAGCGCAATGGGGGTAATTAAAACCATTTTGGGATAAAGCACATTGGTGGCGTCTAACCTACCGCCCAATCCCGCCTCTACCACTGCCCACTCAACATTCTGAGCGCGAAAGTGCAGGAGCGTTAAAGCGGTGAGTATCTCAAAGACCGTGCGGTAGCCACCGGGCTTCTCCGTTAATTGGGGATTCTTTTGAGCGATGAGCTCTACTCCGCAGGCGAACTCCTCCCGGCTGATGCAAGTAGTATTCACCCGAATGCGCTCGCGAATATGCTGGAGATGGGGTGAAGTATATAAACCTACCTTAAACCCAGCGCTGGAGAGAATACCGGCTAAAACCGCGGCGGTTGAGCCCTTGCCGTTAGTGCCGACGATGTGGACGATGCGGAAGGAATCCTGCGGTCTGCCCAGCATATCTAATAGTTGGGCAAAGCGCACCAGGTCAAAATCCTGGGTGGCTTCTCTGGTAATCTCCCTCCGCTCGTAATCAACAAACGAGTAGATATACTCCAATGCTTCGGTGTAGAGCACGGTTTTAAGCTCTTCTTTTTACAATGATTTTTCCGGGGAAGGTGATTTAGGTGTGGGGGGAAGACCCAGGCTGGCAAGCACATTGCCGGCTATGAGCAGAGAGGAATCCGGTCGGGCGAGCCTTCTCATCCTCCGCTGGAGTTTCAACAATAGCTTTTTTCTGGGAAGTAATTCCGCCACTTTTTCCACCGCGGAAGGAACATCCTCCACTTCAAATAAACCCCCGGAATATTGCAGATGCTCCAAATTCCTCCGCTCCTGACCGCCAAATATCTCCATACTGACCACCGGCACGCCCTTGGCTAACAACTCGGCGGAGGTCAATCCTCCCGGCTTGGTCACCACCAGGTCGCAGGAATCGTATAATTGGTCCATAAAATCCACAAATCCGTATATTTTGACCTCATTCTTTCCCTGCGGGATGTATTCCTCCAGCTTTTGGCGCAGCCGGTCATTCCTCCCGCAGACCACCAAAATCAAGGCATTAAAGAGAGCGGTATCCAATCCCTGCAACAGTTCAAGAATTGGTCCGTGTCCTCCGCCACCACCGGCAACCAATACCGCCTGGGGCTTGCGCGGTAACTTCAGTTTTCTGCGAGCCAAATCCCTGGGGCGAAAGCGCATATACTTTATCTCGATGGGCACGCCACTTACCTTGACCAACTGCTCCGGCACTCCTTCCGCCAACAGTTTCTGGCGGGCGCTAGGATTAGCCACAAAGTATCCGTCCACCCCGGACATCATCCAGAAAGGGTGAGCATCGTAGTCGGTCATGGCTACAAAGACTTTATAACTGAGTTCCAACTTCTGGCGAAGCCGGACCAGAGCCACCGGGGGAAAGAAATGGGTGCAGACTACGCCGGTCAGTGAATTACTGTTTAGGTATTTAGTTAGCCTTCGCTTGAGCGCAGTTATCATTATAAAGCGAGAGACAGCTAGGGAGACCTTCTGAAACCAGCCACTGCCGCTGTAAATGCTCTCCCACAGCTTCGGAAATTTCTCTATGGTGAACATATACAGACCTTTGGTCATCCAGGCGGCGAAAGGCGAGGAATAATCCAGACAATCCAGCACTTCCACCTTTACCCGGGGATTCAAAAATTTGATTGCCTCAGCAACAGACTGCGCCGCCCTAGCATGACCATACCCTATATCGGCATGGAAGCAAACTATGAACGGGGAATCTGTAGTTCCCATCGCCTTATCAATTCCAGAATCCATTCCGTCTCTCCCAACATCTGCGGTATGGTCTTGAAAGCATATCCTTTTGCCAGCAGACCGTCAATAATCATCGGTAATGCCTTTATCGTTTCGCTGCGGTCAGCATTCTCTTTACTACCTTCGCCGTCGTGCAGTAGAATTATGTCTCCCGGCTCGGCTCGCTCCATCACCCGCTCGGCAATCTTCTCGGCTCCCAGTTCCTTCCAATCCTCCGGCATATTGGACCAGGAGACGAAAATATAGCGCAATTCTCTGACGATATTGAATACCCGAGGGTCCTTAAAGCCGTGTGGCGGACGAAAGATAATCGGAATTTTGCCGGTCACCTGACGAATAATTTTATCAGTGAGCATTACCTCCCGGCGAATCTGCCCCTTTCGCTCGGAGATGAGCACCGGATGGCTGTAAGAGTGATTCCCGATGCTATGCCCTTCGGCGCTCACTCGTTTAGCTAGCTGCCGATACCTGCGGATATTTTTGCCCACCATAAAGAATGTCGCCTTTATCTTATATCCAGCCAGTATAGCGAGAATCTGAGGTGTATTTGCGGGACTCGGTCCGTCGTCAAAGGTCAGAGCCACCTCTTTCTCATCCTCCGCTCCGTGCCAGAACACATTTCCCCAGACCTCACTTCGGGGAAGAATTATACCCAGGGCAAGATATACCAGCACCAGACATGTGGCGATGAAGAGCGCCAGCCCGAAGATCAAAAAATGCCTTATAACTAGCGCAAAGAAGAAATAGCTGAAAATCAGGAACAGAGCCAGGACAATTATGATAAGTATTCGGGAGCGGCGGTCCAGAACCCTGAAGATTTCCAGAAAGGCGACGGTCAAGAGAATGACGACCGTGAAGATGAAATAAATATTAAATAACAGATTCTTCAGCATCTACTTACCCTATCTAATACTCCCTGAGGCAGCCACTTTTTTGTTCCTTTTCTTATGTATATGTGACCACAACCACCAGACAAAAAGTAATAATAAAATCATAACAATGACTAAATCAAAGCGATGGAAGTAGGTGCGGATACTTGACCAGTTCTCCCCGAGAAGCATACCGATATAAGTGAGCAGATAGCACCAGGGCAGAGAACCGAAGAAAGTCAGCAAGATGAAAGGCATAATGCGCATTTTGGTGATGCCCGCCGGCAAGGAGATGAAGGTGCGGACGATGGGGAGAACTCGGCAGATAAGCACCGCCCAGACACCAAAACGAGCGAAGAACCGGTCAGCTCGGGAGAGCTCTTCCGGGCGAATGAGTATATATTTGCCGAAGCGCAAGATGAAACGCCTTCCCCCAAAATAGCCGGCATAGTAAGCGATGAGCGAACCGATGAGGTTGCCCACTGCTCCGGCTAACGCCACCAAATGAAGATTGAATATTCCCCGGGAGACCAAATAGCCGGAGAAGGGCATAATTATCTCCGAGGGGAGGGGGATGCAAGCTGATTCTATGGTCATAGCTAAGAAGACGCCGAAGTAGGAGAGGGAGCCGACCAGATTGACCACCCAGTTCACCACCGGTGTTAAAATAGCTTCAATGAACGCAGAGATATAACCCAAATAGCGTCCTTTCCGTAGAGGAAAGAGCATAATTGTTAAATAGTATCTAAGTTAAGTTGTTTTGTCAAGGCGATAGAAAGCGCAGGTTAGCCCTGTCCACCCCCGCCAAGGCGGGGGTGAATGGCTGAGCAGAGTAGAAGTACGAAGGATTAATTCCCCTTCCTGTTTTTGTATTATCTATAAAAACCATTTGGCATTCTTGACACTACATTGTATCTATTGCATAATCATAGCTTGTAAAACCTTCATCTTCTTTATGTATGTTTGCCCAGAGGTAACCTATGACCGAGAACCGCTGGCTGGAGATTCCCATCTGCATTCACGGGATTACCACCCAAGCCAATCCTACGCCGCAATACCACTACTTTACCAATCTATTAAACCTGGTCAATCAGGAACTGGTAAAGAAAGGTAAGACCCCATTCGTTGAGCCCCCGGTTTTTGTGAACTGGGGCTTTGAAGCCTCTCCCGGTGAGGACCGAGTATTAGCGGAAGCGGAACGACTGGTGGCGGAGCAAGCCCTATCCATTGGGGAGAAATATCGTAAATTTTCTCTCAATCTGTTTCACCGCGCCAACCAATCTATGCGCCAGATTTTCCTCTATGGTGTTACCGATATGTTCTATTACATCTCGGAATACGGGAAAAAAGCCGTCCGCCGTAATGTTTTCCACACCATCTCCCGGGAAATTCATGAGCGAAAAAAGAAAGAGAAAGGCAAAAAAATATCCCTTACTATCTTCAGCCACAGCGCCGGAACGGTCATCGCCCACGATATGCTCTATCACCTATTCGGGAAGGAATCGGAACATCCTTTAGGAAGGTATTTGGACATCTTGCGGGGTATGGCAACGGTGGGGGAAGTGCGCATTCGGCGATTTTATACTACCGGCTCACCTTTAACATTGTTCATCTTTCGCTCCAAATATCTCACCCAGAAGATTTTGCGCCAGGAGAAGATAGACCCCAAGGAATTGGGATTGGGTCCAAGGGATGGGCTAAGTAATCCCCGCTGGGTGAACTTCTGGAATAAAGATGATTTAATCTCCTACCCCCTGGAGTTCCTCTATCAAGACGCGGGCAACTCCAAAGTGGTGGAGGATTGCTATGTCAACATCAGCGACATATTCCCCCGGGTGCACGACAATTACTTCAAATGCTCGGCTCTGGCTAAATATATTGCCGAGACCTTTTAGAATTGGTAGAACGATTTGCTTATGACTAGCTTCTATTGGTAAAAGATACAGCATTAGTTTTTTTCGGAAATATTTTCGCAGATAAACAATCATCCAACCAGAGGTGCGAGATGCCCAAGCTAACTGGCAGAGAATCCGAAAAAGCAGGTCTTCCCCCCGGAACTATGGTGCATATAGGCAAAAAATATACCGGCGAGTGCAAGATTAGCATCTTAGATTACGACCAGAAACACTTTCAGGAACGGGAGGTTAAAGATGTCAAGGAGTGTTTCCCTTTCAAAGCCTCACCGACCATCACCTGGATTAATATTGAGGGCATTCACGATATTCCGGTTATTGAACAATTAGGCAAAGACTTTGACCTCCACCCCTTGATACTGGAGGACATAGTGAATACCCTGCAGAGACCCAAGATGGAGGATTACGACGATTATGTCTATATGGTTCTGAAGATGATTTCTTACGAATGTAAAACCTCGGAGATTATCATTGAACAGGTCAGCATAATTCTCGGGAAAAATTATCTCCTCTCCTTCCAGGAGGGTATAGAAGGAGATGTCTTTAACCCCCTTCGGGAGCGAATCCGCAATAAAAAGGGGAAGTTTAGAACTATGGGCAGCGACTATCTGGCTTACTCGCTCATAGACGCCATCGTGGACGGTTACTTCCTGGTCCTGGAGAAGCTGGGGGAGAAGATAGAGGATGTAGAGGAACAGTTGGTGGCAAACCCGGAAAGAAGCACTCTGCACGCTCTGCACCAGCTCAAGCGCGATATGATATTCTTGCGCAAATCCGTCTGGCCCCTGCGGGAGCTCATCAACAAGCTGGAGAGAAGAGAATCCTGCTTGATTCAGGAAGCGACCAGCGTCTATCTGCGCGATGTCTACGACCACACCATTCAGATTATTGAGACCATTGAATCCTATCGCGATATGCTCTCCGGTATGCTGGATATCTACCTCTCCAGCATCAGCAACCGCACCAACGAAGTCATGAAAGTCCTCACTGTCATCGCCACTATCTTTATCCCCATCACTTTTTTGGTGGGCTTATACGGAATGAACTTCAAATTTATGCCGGAGTTCAATTGGCAGTGGGGCTATCCTATGGTCTGGGGAATTATTATCGCCTCCAGCCTGGCAATGCTCTTCTATTTTAGAAGGAAGAAGTGGTTCTAAGAACCGGCTAAATATGCCCGCTCCCGACAAATTTTGGTCGCTCTCTGCGGATGAACTCCTGGCAAATCTCTCCTCCACCAGGGAGGGTCTTAGCCAACAGGAAGCCCGCAGACGACTGAAAGCAGTGGGACCCAACCTGCTCAAGCCCCAAAGAAAGACCGGCACTATCTTCCTCCTGCTCTCTCAATTCAAGTCTCCAATTATTCTCATCTTACTATTCGCCAGCGGTCTCTCCTTTTATCTCGGCGACACCACTAACGCAGCTATCATAATTGGCATTGTTCTGATAAACGGTCTCTTAAGTTTTTGGCAGGAGCGAGGCGCACTTAATGCCGTGCAAAAACTTCTGGCTATGGTGCGGATAAAGGAGATAACATATAATGGGTATAAAAAAAGACCTGTCAAGAATCCGCTCTAAAGTGTCCTCACCGCCATCAAATTTAACCGTCGTTCAGCCCTCTCCCGGCCAGCTATTTCTTTCCTTCTTAAAATTAGGGTTGACCGCCTTCGGCGGTCCGGCGATGGTCGCCTATATGCGCAGAATGGCGGTGGAGAAGAAAAGGTGGCTTGATGAGGAGAGCTTCAAAAAAGGTGTCGCTCTCTGCCAGACAGTGCCCGGGGCAACCGCTATGCAAATGTCCGCTTATATCGGCCTAACTTCTCGCGGCATTGTCGGGGCGGCGCTGAGTTTCATTGGTTTTGGACTGCCGGCCTTCCTGCTGATGCTGGCGCTCTCCATTTTTTATTCGCACGCTTATAGCTTATCTGCGGTGACCTCGGCTTTCAGCGGTCTGCGGGCGGTAATCATTGCTATCGTGGCTTATTCCACACTCCTATTCGGGCGCACTAACCTTAAGGACTGGCGGGATGTGACCATAGCCAGCCTGGCGTTTCTGTTATTCTGGCTGGCGATTAACCCTATTATCACCATACTTGTTTCCGCTATACTGGGGCTTTTACTCTACTTCCGAGAAAAGTTCCCGCAAGTTTCTAAGGCAGAACCCAAAAAGAAGAGCAACCTGAGACCGGTTTTGTATATTTCAATAATTGCCGGCTTGGGACTGGGTCTGCTCTTCATCTTTGGCGGAAGGCTGTTTGAGTTAGCATTATTGATGTTTCGCATTGACCTCTTCGCCTTCGGCGGAGGCTTCACCTCCCTGCCGTTAATGCTCCACGAGGTAGTCTCAGTTCGCTCCTGGCTGGACGCCGCCACTTTTATGGACGGAATCGCCCTGGGACAGATAACTCCGGGACCGATAGTCATCACCTCCACATTTATCGGATATATGATAGAAGGTCTCCCCGGCGCCGTCGTCGCCACTGTTTTTATATTCTTGCCCTCCTTCCTGCTGGTCGTAGCGATAGAGCCCTATTTCCATCGGCTGAGCCTTTCGCCCTACTTTCAAAGAATCATCCGCGGTATCCTCTGCTCCTTTATCGGACTCCTTCTCTCGGTGGTAGTGCGCTTTTCCCTGGAGCTGACCTGGGACATACCCAAGGCGCTCTTGGCTGTCTCGGCACTGGTGGCGCTTCTACTAAAGGTAGATATTCTCTGGGTAATTCTTGCCGGAGTGGTAATCTCGGTTGTAATTTTCTAATTCTTGTTGACTTCTCTGATTATAATTGTATTATTTTCCCCTTGTCAATCTAATCTCTATACCGCCCAATGGGAGGTCTTAATGAGCAAAGGAGAGCTCCATTTTCATTATGTCTCCACCCGGGAGAAAGCCCGGGAGATGGCTGCAAAACACGACCGATTCTGGGTGAGCAATTGCGGATGCCGGGAAGCCGGTGAGGGCTGCAAACGCTCGCGAACGGATATCTGCTCATACTTTCGGAAGGAAGCCGCATCAGATAGCACCGGTCTCAAAGAGATAAGCCGGGCGGAGATGGAGGAAATATTCAAAGAAGCCGGCGAGAAACATCTGGTCACCAGACCTTTCCGCAACGGAAGCGACTTCTCCATAACCGACGGGGTCTGTTTCTGTTGTGACGATTGTTGTGGATATTTTAAAAACCCGGAGAATGTTATTTGCGACCGAGGCGACCTGATGGAAAAGACCGATATGGAGGCTTGCACTCACTGCGCTGATTGCGCCGCGGTCTGCTATTTCCATGCCCGCAAGATGGTGGAGGGGCTCTTGGTAGTAGCTCACAAAAATTGCTACGGCTGTGGTCTCTGTCTGGAGGTCTGCCCGGTAAATTGCATAGAGATGGTCAAGAGGAAATAGTTTAGTTCATGATATATAACAAAATATCGGTTCTCCCCCCTATTAGGGGGGCTGGGGGGGTCCCGCTCAAAGACAAAAACCTCCGCCGGCGTTCTCCCCCCTATTAGGGGGGCTGGGGGGTCTCTTCATAACCCCCCTAACCCCCCTTAGAAGGGGGGAACTGTTTCTCTCCTTTATATCTGGTGTCTGCAATTACCGCTTATGCACTCCCTTCCAGGTTCCGCAAAACTCCAGTTTGCTCTTGACATCCATATCCATATACTATAATCTTGACCCGCTTGCCCGAGTAGCTCAGTTGGCAGAGCAGCTGACTTGTAATCAGCAGGCCGTGGGTTCAAATCCCTCCTCGGGCTTTGTAAGTTTTGTTTCCATATTGCCGGGCAGTCTCTCATCCCCGGGTAATCTCCGGTTGGTTATTTTTTGCTTGCCAAGCAAAAACGGTTATCGTATATTCTTGGCTCACTACGGAGGGGTTCCCGAGTGGTTAAAGGGAACAGACTGTAAATCTGTCGTCGAAGACTTCGGAGGTTCGAATCCTCCCCCCTCCACAGCAATCATCCCCTCAAATTGCTCGCCCAGGGAGGTCTGATAATGAAGGCTTATGTGCTCATAGAGGTGGAATCCGGCAAGATAAATAATGTCTTTGAGAAGGTGGAGGCGCTGGAGAGCGTCCACCATCTTGACGCCCTGCTCGGTCCCTACGACATCATCGCCGAGATTGAAGCCGAGCCCTACAACATCGGCCGCATCGTGCTGGACAAGATTCAGCCAATTGACGGGGTGAAGAAGACCACCACCTGCAATGTCATCCAGATTCGGGAAGATTAGATAAGGTATTACCCAATGGTTCTAATCTGCGGGAGTAGCTCAGTTGGTAGAGCTTCAGCCTTCCAAGTTGAATGTCGCGGGTTCAAGTCCCGTCTCCCGCTCCAAACTCATAGCCCCTTAATACAGGGGCATTTTTTCGGTAGGGGCAAGTAGGGGTAAGCACAAGGCTTACCCCTATGGTGCTTGCCCATTAACCGTTAGGGGTGATGAAGATGGGCTTGATGTTGACCAAAGAGGATATGCAGAATAAGCTATTGGCCGTCTCCGGCGGAGAGGGCTTGCTCACCTGGGGCTATGCCGCAGTGGCATACAATTTTACCTTCTGGAAGAACGCCTTCTACTATGCTGGGCTGACCAATACCCGCCTGCTCCTGCTCCGGGTGGGGAGTCTCACCCGCCGACCGAAGGGGCTTACCGCCATACCTTTAACCGAGATTTCCGCTGCCGCTTACGCCGACATCGGCAATATGCTCACCAGCCACATAATTGTGCTCATCACCCGCGCCGGGGTTAAGTATCCCTTACAGTTTCCCTACATCATCGGTCAGGAGAACCCCGGGGCGGCTAAGGAGATTTATAATCATCTGGTGGCGGAGAAAAATGCCGGGAGACTGCAGATAGACTTTGGGAGGTAGGGATGGAGATTTTGTATGTAGTTATTGACTTTTGTTGATTTTTTAGTTATCGTGTTTATAGAATTTATTTATATGTAGAAGGAGAATATGCCCGACACTCCAAAAGCGTTGAGAATATTGGCAGTGATGTCCTCGCCGACTATTTTAAAACGCAAAAGCGATAAAGACCCTATCCAAAAAATCCCCCGATTAGAGATTGAAAAGGAGTGGCAGGCACTATGCAAAGCGGTTGAGGGTTCACCTGTACGCTTGGAGAGGTGTTATCCACCAACGCTCAACCAGATGGATGAAATGATTAGCCGAGCGGCTAGCCCGGAAGTGAATGCACCATATCAGGTCGTGCACTTCAGTGGACACGGGGACATAAGTAATCTTATATTTGAAGACGGCTGTTTGCAGGGCGTAGCGGTCAAAGCAGAGAAACTTGGTGAAATTTTTAAAAACTCCGGAGTAAAGTTAGTTATTTTGAGTGCCTGTTATTCCGGAGTTGAAGAGACCTCGCAAAGCATAGTTTCACCCGCTAGTATATTAGCAAATACTTATATTCCCGCGGTGGTATGCACTAATCAATGGATTCGCGACGATGTCGCCTGCGTTTTCTCCAAGGCTCTCTTTTCGCACATCTCCACCGGATTTCCAATGAAAGAATCCTTTAATTTTGCTCAAAGACAGATTGAAAATGACCCCGATATTCGTGGCGCCCAAAAGACCGTCCTTGAGTTGGCTTGTCCAAACGACTTTGTTCTGGATAAAGTCCCGGTTGAACCGAGTATAATTGACCAAATCCCTCCCCAAATCCATAGCCGTTACTTCCAAAATGACTATTTCTTCGGACGAGAGGAGGAGCTGGCGGATATATCATTGGCAATGGGAAAGAATGAGCATAAAATAATTACGGTCAAAGGTATTGGAGGTAGCGGTAAAAGCACTTTGGTCAGGGAAGTAGCAAAGCGCAATTGTTGGCGATATACTGGAGGGATGGTATGGGCTGATTTCCGCAATGAGAAGAGTATTTCTCCAGAACGTTTGCTTCTCGCTGTTCAAGAACAGTTAAATGTGGAGATAAGCGAACTGCAAAAGCGCACTCAGAAGATTATGGCTCGTCTGGAATCCAAACCCTGTTTGATAATTGCCGACAATATTGAAACCATTATTACAGCTTGCAGAGTCCAAAGTCAACCCCAGTGCCAGGAGGCAAATGCTCTTGCGGAGCTATTCGGAAATATGCCTCCAGCGGTGCAGGTTCTGTGCACCGGACGAGAACCTCTGGGTTTGAAAGGTGAGAGAGTTATAGATATCGTAGGTTTAGACCCTGTGGCCGGATTGAGATTATTTATAGATGTAGCCGAGGACAAGGGAAGGAGTCTGAAGAAGCTGATAGACGGTTTAGAATATGTAGAGGAAGCAGATAAAGAAAAGATTTATAATGTTAATAAGGTAATCTTCAACCTTCCTCTGTGCATATATCTGGCATGCTCCGCCTGGGCGCGAACACCGAGTATGAATCTGGATACTCTCGCCAAGGGTCTAAAGAAATCCTGCAGGGAGATACTTTGCGACCCTTCTATGACCGATGAGGATGCCGTTAGGCATAAAAGTATGGTGGGTACTATTGAATTTAGCTACAGAATGTTGGAATCCGATTCAGCCAAGCAGTTATTGCCCCGTCTATCCATCTTTACCCCTGGCAGTGGATTTGATGATGATGCAGTAAAGGAGATATGCCAGTTGAACAATTGGGATAAAGGTTTGGAGGAATTAGTGCGCAAAAGCCTGGTGGAAAGAGAATGGCTGTTTGACAAAGAATATGCCCGTTATCGTCTCTTCCCACCCGTTCAAGAGTATGCACAGGAGAAACTTGACGGTGAATTAAAACCACTATTAGATGAGAAATTTTCTATTTATTATGCCGGAATATCAGCTTATGGTTATAGTTTAATAGAAAATGGAGAAGATATTCGATCTGGTGCATTATTATTGGAGTTGGAATTGGACAATATTCTCCGTGCCTTGGACCTTTCAATCGATAAGGGCTGGTCCGACCAGGTTGGAGATTTAATGAATGGACTGGATAGATTTTATGGGGGTAGATTTGCTTACGACATGCTAAAAGATGTTATCTTGAAAGTGATTGGTTTTTATAAGAGAATTGGCGATAGAAATAATTTTGCTGTGAGTCTCCACGAGATGGGGTGCTTAGCCCAACAACAGAACCGATTTGAGCAGGCGAGGGAATGTTACGAACAGAGCCTTGCCATTAAAACAGAGCTGGGGGATAGAGCCGGTAAGGCGGCAACCCTGCACCAGATGGGGATATTAGCCCAGGAGCAGAACCGTTACGAGGAGGCCAGGGATTATTATACGCAGAGTCTTGCCATTTCAAAAGAGCTTAGGAATAGAGCCTTTGAGTCGTCTACCCTGCACCAGATGGGGATATTGGCCCAACACCAGAAGCAATTTGACCAGGCGAGGGAATGCTATGAACAGAGCCTTGCCATTAGTAGAGAGCTGGGGAATAGAACCGTTGAGGCGATGGCCCTACACGAGATGGGTATATTAGTCCAAGAGCAGAACCAATATAAACAGGCTAGGGAATGCTATGAAGAGAGCCTTGCCATTAGTAGAGAGCTTGGGGATAGAGCCGGTGAGGCGAGGACCCTACACCAGATGGGGCAGTTAGCCCAAGACCAGAACCAATATGAGCAGGCGTTTGAGTTCTATGAGCAGAGTATTGCCATTAAAAGAGAGCTTGGGAGTAGAGCGGGTGAGGCAATCACATTATGGGCAGTGGGCGATCTTTATGAAAAACAAGATAAAGCAGAAGAATCCCTGCCCTTCTATATCACTTCCTTGACAATGGGTGTAAATTTGAACTCAAATGAAATAATATATGGTGTCTTGGGAAGATTATTTGACTACATCATAACTATGGGAAAAAATGACTTTTCTTCCCTTTTTCTAAAGAAAGCTAATGAATTGATGGAAGATAAGCAAGCCAAGGCTCTTTTGAAGTTCATATTTGATTTTTACGATAAAATTGATGATTAAGTAAAATATTAATAGATTGCTTAAATCCCCCCCCCTACACCAAACTCACCCCGTCATACTTCCGCCACCATCCAACCCCCCAACCCCGCCTTTGGCGGGGCTAGGGGGGTATTTAATTCTTTGGGCAAGCCTTTCAATTTCCCGCACAGCAATTTGACCCCCCCCTACACCAAACTCACCCCATCATACCCCTCGGGTATCTCCACACCCAATATCTTCAGCGCCGTCGGCGCCAGGTCCATTATGCTCGGCTCACCGCCCAGCTTGCGGTTGCAGAATATGGTGCCTTTGGTGATGGAGGGCTCCAGCGAACAGTGGTCTCCGCTCCAGGTCTTGGTGTTGTCCTCAATCACCTCTTTCGGTATCCCCCCCAGGCAGGTCTGCCAGCTCACCCGGTAGCCGTCGTTGAAGCCCACCTGCAGGTCCGGCGCCCGCTCCATCTCCCCCCCATGCCAGATGTCCTTGCCCTTGTAGACACCCAGGATAGCTGCGTTGCCATCGTTGTCAGTCAGCCCCGAAAGCTCCTTGACTATTTTCTCCAGCAGTTGGTCATACTCCGGCCCGCTCATCACCGCTCCAAAGCGCTCTCGACCGATTTTATTGACATATATCTGCCCCAAGCCCAGGGCGTAAGCCTGAGTCTTCTCCCAGTCAACATTGGGCCAAAACTGCCCCTGTCCAAACAGGTCGTCCAGGTTCATCAGCTTGCCCTCTTCGCCGCTCCCCTTGAGGGTCATATAGCCGTTCTTGCAGAGCCAGGTGTTCAGGTTGACCACCCGGCGGAAGGAGTGGAAGCCGTGGTCGGACATAATGAAGAGAGTAGTATCCTCGGTGATTCTTTTCTGCACCTCACCGACCACATCGTCCATATGCTGATAGACGGAGAGGATGGCGTCGCCGAACTTTTCCGCCAGCGCCGGGTCGTAGCGGGGATGTTTCTGGTCAAGAAAGCGGAAGAAGCTGTGCTGAACCCGGTCGGTGGCTTGAAAGATGGAAATGAATAGGTCCGCCGGGTCGTTGTCCAGCAGGTATAGAGTCATGTCCCGCCGGGCATTCTCCACCATCCACAGGTTATCCATAAAGGTTTGCTCGTCTATCGCCCCCTCGGTCAGCGCCATATTGTCTATCGCCCAGCCGCGGGTGCGGAATAGCCCCACCGCCTTCATCAGCTCTTTGCCCAGGCTCGGAGGGTTGAAGATGGGCATAATATCGTCAGCCGGGTGGAAGTCAATGGGAGACAGGTAAATTTGTAGCTCCGGCTTTATCCCTCGGACGAAGAATTTGGCGATGCCGCGAATATGTACCAAAGGACCGATGTCAAAAGTGATGGTGAACCAGTCGCTCCAGGAACCGGCGGCGACCCGTTGGCTTTCCCCGTCAAGCTCTATGACCACACTATCCCCGTCAACGGTGAAGTTGAGCGGTTTGCGCATAGGTTTAAAACCCTCCTCCCGCGGGTCGGGAACTCCCTCCGCATGGGTGCGCACCTTGCCCTCCACCACCAGGATTTTGCGCAGAACTCCGCCCATCTCCGTGGAGCCGACCTCCTGGGGGGTCAAGTCGGTGGCAAAGTATTGATAGGTGCCCTGGGTGGCGCGCAGGTCGGGGACGCCTAAGCCGGACATACACTTTCCGCCCTCCATCTGGTCGGCGGGAAAACAGACCGGCATCTGAAAGGCGGTGGATTTGATGTGGTTCTGTGCCGCCGTCCGCCAGAAGGTGGTGCCGGCGCGCCGGTTGATGATTTTGACCTTCTTGTAAGGGATGACCCCGAAGAGGAACTCCGGCTTCTCCTTATCGGTGATAGAATAAGCCGGCATATAGGTCATGGGGTCGCGGGAGAGAAAGTCGTAGATGCCGGTCTTTCCGGGATTTGAGCCGGTGGCAAAGGCGCTCCAGCAGACCGGGGACTCCGAGGGATTGGTGGTGGTCAGGGGTGAATAGTGGCCGCTGGAAGCCAGCTTCTCCAGGTTGGGGAGCTTACCCTGGCCGATGAACTTATCCACCAACCGGGGGTCAACACCGTCAAAGCCGAGGATGACCACCTTACCATTGGCTGGTTTAAAGCTGGGTGCGCAACCGCTTAGCGATGGTAAGAGCGAACCACTGGCGGTAACCGCGCCGGCTATCGCCAGAGTCTTCAGAAATTCCGCCCGAGTGAGCTTCATAAGGCTATCCCTTTCGGTCTTATTTTCAGATTTACGGTCATTCACTACAAAATGAAAATTATCCTATATTTTACCGCATAAAAAGAAAGGGGGCAAGGGTTAATGTTATTTATCTGCTTTCTCCAAGCCATCAAAATGCGCAGGACAGAACCGATAGCTAGCACAGATTTTCCTTGCATACTTCACGCCAAAAATGTTATATTGGAACAGATAAAAAATTCTCCCCATTATTAGGAGGTAACCGGCTGTGGAGGTTTTGTGCGCTAAAAAAGACCTGTTGTCCGCCCTATCCGCCGCTCAGTCGGCGGTCAGCAGGAGAACCACTCTCCCCGCTCTCGCCAATCTTCTTCTGGAAGCGGTGGAGGGCAAACTTTCAGTTATGGGCACCGACCTGGAACTCTCCATAAAGTGTCAGACCCCGGGCAACATCCTCTCCGAAGGCCGCATCACCCTTCCCTCGCAGAAGCTCTTTGACATCGTCCGGGAATTGCCCGAGGGCGAGATAATGATTAAAGCGGACGGTCAGAGCGCGGAGATAACCTGCGAACGGGCGAACTTCCGCCTGCAGGGTATGGGCGCCGAGGAGTATCCCAGTTGGCCGGCCGTCTCCGGGCAGGTTTTGCGTCTGCCCAAAGACACCATACAAAACATGTTCCGCCAAACCATCTTTGCCGTCTCCGAGGACGAGACCCGCTACACGATGAGTGGTATCTGTATGCAGATGGAGGGCAGGAAGCTCGTTTGCGTCGCCACCGATGGCTACCGCCTGGCTTACCGCAGTGAGGACATCAGCGTAGAACCCTCCGGTATCATAGATATTATTCTGCCAGCCAAGGCTGCCGACCAGCTTATCAAGCTGCTGGGTAGCAGCGCCAAAGGCGGGGGTGAAGAGGTGGAGGTAACCTTTGGGGAAACGCACGTTCTCTGGAATCTGGGGGATACTCAGGTGGTCTCCCGGCTAATTGAGGGTAGATTCCCGCCCTATAGGGAAGCTATCCCTGCGGAATTTACCATCACAGTTACCGTGGAACGACCTTTACTCAACGAAGTGGTCAACCGCATGGCTCTGATGGCTGACGAGCGTAGCAAGCAGGTAATCCTGAATTTGAGTGGTGACAATATTGAGGTCAAGGCTTCCGCCGCCGACCTGGGCGAGGGCCGGGAGAATATTCCCGCCAATTACGCCGGCGAAGCAATGACTATAGGTTATAACGCCACCTTCCTTTTAGAAGTCTTAAAAAGCTTTGATGAGGATATCATCGCCATTGACTTAATTGACCCGCTCAAACACGGTCGCTTCCACGCTACCGGGAATCTCAACCATTTCTGCATCCTGATGCCCACTAAATTATAGCCGGATTAGGAGTGGAAGTTTGCATCTATCCAGAATCTATCTCTACAATTTTCGCAACTTCCCCACCCTGCAAATGGCACCAGTCCCGGGCGTCAATCTGATAATCGGAGCCAATGGCTCCGGCAAAACCAATCTGCTTGAGGCAATTCATTTCTTAGCCACCACCCGCTCCCACCGTCTGGCAAAAGACCGCTACCTCCTTCGCGCCGGCGAGGAGGTTTTTTCCGTTCACGGAGAATTGCATACCGCCAACGGCGTGCGGAATCTGCGACTGGACTACACCAATGATGGCAAGCAAGCCTACCTGGACGATGAAAAAACCGAAAGGCTATCCGACCTGGTGGGAACTCTAACCCTCTCGCTTTTCTCCCCTGAAGACCTGAATTTTATTCGCGGAACTCCTGCCCAGCGGAGGCGCTTGATAGATATGTGGGTTTGCCAACTGGAGCATAGTTACCTGGAAGAGCTTACCGACTATCAGACCATTCTCAGACAAAGGGCTAGCCTTTTAAGGCTTATCTCCAGCGGCGGAAGCGATTACCAACAGATGGAGGTCTGGGACCGGGAGCTCTCTTTGCATGCAGCTATGCTGGTCACCAGGCGCCGTTATGTCATCCCGGAGCTATCCTCGGCAATGAATGAGTCTTACCGAATGCTCTCCGACGGCGCCGAGGAGGCGGTTTTAGTCTACAAACCCTCATTTAACCCCCCGAAAGAGCTCAGCGCCGAGGAGATAGCCTCCACTTTGCAGAGCGAGCTGAAATCCTTCTGGGGAAGGGACATTGCACTCTGCCGAACTACACTGGGTCCACATCTGGACGATGTCCTCTTCTTGCTGGACGGCGAGAAAGCCAATCTCTTCGCCAGCCAGGGGCAGACTCGGCTTTTGGCGCTCTCCTTAAGGCTCTCCCAGCATCGTTTGCTTGCCGAGAAACTAGGCACCCTTCCGCTTTTACTTCTGGATGATGTGGACAGTGAACTGGACAACCAGCGCCTGGAGAGGATTATCACCCTGCTTCCGACGATGGGACAGGTCTTCATCGCCACCACGCAGGAAGAGTTATTGAAGGTAATCCCCAATCCCAAGGCAGTGTGGAAGATGGAGAGGGGTGCCGTCAACAGGGAGGAGTAACCGGTCATCCACAGATAATGCTCAAGATGACCGTTGTGTAGTTGTTATTGTGTAATCTGCCCCACAATTTAGCTTTATCCATCATTCGTATATAAATTATGGGAGGTCAATGATGCTTTCCGTAACAGATATCCCTGAAGTTATTCAAAGAAATATTAAGCCTCGCCAACCCATCTTCATGGCTCCTGGGGAAGCTCTGGGATTGGTAAGCGCTAGCGACCTTCGCTCTCCTGCTGATTTGCCTTCTTTTTCGGTCGCCCTAGCCGAAGGTTTTGCGGTCTACGCTCACAACCTCAGCCGAGGAGCTACCCATCTGGATATAGTCGGAGTCTCTGCCCCCGAGGTCCCTTTCACCGGCAATATGACCAGCGGGCAGTGTTTGGCGGTTAAAGCCGGCGCTAGAGTGCCGGTAGGACCAAATTGCATCGTCCCCGCGGATATAGCCCTGGCGTCGGTGGGGGAAAGCATTAAACTGGAAGGTCCGGTGGAGAAGGGACAAAATATCTCGCTTGCCGGGAGTATGGTCAAACGAGGTAGCCTGTTAGTGATAGAGAGGACGTTGATTACACCGCAGCGAGTGGCTGCGGCGATGGCTGTGGGAACGGAGAAGGTGGCGGTCTTTCCTCCCCCGAAAGTGGCAATACTGGTCAGCGCAGCTGGAATGGTGGAGCCAAACGAAAGCCGCAAGGAGGGTTATCTCCATAATTACTGTTGGACTATGCTCTCCGCTAGATTTGAGGAGCTATCTTTACGCCAGGTGGAATTCCGGGGGTTAATTGCTCCGGCAGAGATAGATTGGAAGAAGATACTGAGGGAAGCTACCAAAGCAGACATAACCATTGTGGCAGGGGTAAATGATTTGGTCGAAAAACAGGTTATGAAGGAGAAGCTAGCGCAAATCGGCTGGGAGACTCTCATTGACGGTATTGACTGTATCCCCGGTGGAGAAGTATTTGCGGCAAAGAATGAATCTGGCGCCATCTTCTTCCAAATAGGTTCGGCTAACTTAAACCTTTTGACCGCGCTGGGCGAAGTTGTGCAGCCGACCGTTGGACGAATGATGGGACTTCCCCTCTCCTCACCCACAATAATAAAAGCCAGACTGGTAAAATCTCTGGTTATACCCTCTGGAGAGGGGGTTCGTTTTATGCTCGGTCGGCTGGTATATAGACAGGGCGAGGCGTATACCTTGCCCATTGAATACAGCTCACTTGACGACCTATCCGCCGGGGCTCAGGCTTGCGGAGCCTTCCTGGTTGCGGATACCGGTAAGGAGCTGGCGAAGGATACAGTGGTTGAGTTTCATCTGTGGCGTGAATTATTATAGGCGGGCGGACATCTATTGATATTCAGTGGTTACCCGCAGAAAGCCTTTTTTGGCGTATCGTTGGCAATTATTCATTCCGGAACTATGCTTCAAACTGCGGCGTTTAATATTATGAATAGAAAATTTGACCAAAAAACATCCCGGAATAATCGCATTTTCCCTTGAATTCCGCTTGACACCAACGCATATTCGCTGTATATTTGTAGTTAAATTATTTTTTGCTACTTAGCCGAAGTATAACCCTCTATGCTTTTCATAAAGGAGAAACCATTGCGAAACAAACTTTCCATTATCTTAGTCCTATTGGTGGTATCCACAACCGCCTGGGGCTACAACATTAGTTTTTCCCCGGATGATTTACAGGTAAGTAAATCGTTGGGATACGACCTGCCCATCCTTTCCGGCGGATTAAGCACTCTGGGCGAGGTGGGTGCCCCCTCCATTCCACTGGCTTCTATCAACTTAGCTCTGCCTGCGGACAGCGAGCTTTCCGATGTGCAGATAACCTCGGCGGAGTTTGTGGAACTCCCGGGATATTACTCCATTCTACCCCAACAGAATCCTCAGATAGTGGGTGTGGATGAGAGTGAAGTGGAGTTCGTCGCTCCTGACCAGAAGATATATTCCTCTTACGAACCCTACCCAGGCAATCTGTTGGTCTCATTTACCAGCGGTAATATGGGTGGTTTCTCTGTGGGCACTATTGACTTTGCGCCGGTGCAATATATTCCTGTTTCTGGTAAGATTCGTTTATATACCAGTATTGATTTTGAAGTCAACTACCAACCATCGTCCCCAGATAAGATTAAGCCCAAGGTGCGCAGCATCTCTGCAGAAGAACTATGGCGCGATTATATCAAGGGTATGGTAGTCAACCCCGAAGAAGTGGGCTATTCCGGTGCCGAACTACTGGACAACACCGAGGGCAAAGATGGCGATATGGTGGAGCTTTTGATAATTGCCAAAGAGTCAAGCTCTTCATATTTTGACGATTTTGTCCTCTGGAAAAAATATAAGGGTTATTCTACCGAGCTGGTTACCAAGGAAACAATATTAGCAACCTACAGTGGCACGGACGATATGGAGAAGATTCGCAACTGCATCAAGGATTACTTTGAGAATAAGGGCACGGTCTATGTCATCATCGGTGGAGTTAGCCAATATATTCCCATGCGGGACGCTTACGACGCGGGGTTTGATGTCATAGAGGGAGACCATAATATTCCCACCGACCTTTATTACCAGGACCTGGACGGCACCTGGAATGCCGACGGTGACAGCCACTGGGGAGAACATCCCAGCGACGACATAGATTTCTACGCCGATGTATTTGTGGGAAGAGTGCCAGCCTATCTGACTTCCGCTATTCAACCTATGCTGGACAAATTTTTAATGTATGATGGTTCCTCTCTAGCATCAGAGCCAATCCCCTACGATTATCAAGAGGAACTGCTCTTTGCCGCTGCCTATTTGGACGCACAAACTGAATGCGGCCTTTGCAAGGACCGGATAGACAACGACTATGTCCCCAGCTATTTCAATATCACCAAGCTCTATGAACGCACCGGCAACCTTAGTTATGCTAATTTTGTAAGCGAAATTCTTGAGGGGAAAGATTTCATCAACCACATTGACCATTCCGACACCGGGGTTTTAGGCTTAGACGGCGATTATATTACCTCTGACCAACTGAAAAATCTGACTAACTCCCCCAAAATTGTCGGCGGTTTCTACAGCATTGGTTGTTATGCGGCTAATAGCGATAGCATGACCAACTGCGCTTTCAACTATGTTCTTGCTCCTAACGGTGGAGGCGTTGGTTTTGATGGCAACACCCGATACGGTTGGTATTCCCCGGGTAACCCCTATTTGTACTCCAATGCTTATGACATAAAATTCGGCGAAGCGGTCTTTCAAGATGGTTATTGGAATGCCGGTGAGGCTTTACCGCAACATAAAACCAGCTTCACCAGCCAGGTAGGCAACGTCACCATGCGCTACATCTACTACGAGCTTTATCTCACCGGTGACCCCACGATAGATTTATATCCGGTCAATCCGACGGTTATGAATGTAACCCACGACTCCACCATCCCCCACGGCGGCCAGCATTACACAGTGACGGTTAGCGATTCTGTAAAGGGAGCTGTGGAGGGGGCTCGGGTCTGCGCTTATAAGGAAGGCGAGATGCAGTCCTGGGGCTTCACCGACGCCAGCGGTAGTATAACTCTGGGTATTCATCCGGCTACTCCGGGAACCATGCACCTGACTGTTACCGAGAAAAGCCATCAAACCTTTGAAGCAGATGTTACGGTAACCACTGAGGAGTCGGCAATCAACCTGCGCTACTTTGAGGGCAAAGCCATAGATAAGGGCATCGTGCTGGGCTGGGAAGTAACCTCCGATGAGCCTTACAGCGGATTTAACCTCTATCGTCGCGAGGTCACCTTCACCAAGGGTAACCTGGGAGAAGATGTCATCGCCAAGTCTTTGAACGGATTTACTAAAGTCAACCAGACCTTGATAACCGGCGATAATCCCTATCGTTATGTGGATGCCACGGCGCAGGATGGAGTGAAGTATGAGTATAAGTTGGAGGTAGTGACGAGTAGTGAGCCCACCACCCTGGGCAGCACCACCGTTGACGGTGGCAGTGGACTACCTACCACCTTCTCCCTCTCCCAGAGCTATCCCAACCCGGCTGTTGATACCGCTACGGTGGTATATACTATTCCGGAGAGCGCCGGCATAGTGAAAGTCAACCTGCAGGTCTACGACCTGACCGGACGGTTGGTGAAGACTCTGGTATCTAGCGAGCAGGGTGCCGGTGAGTATCGGGTGAGCTTTGATCTGGCTGGCGATAGCGGTGAGGAGTTGGGAAGCGGAGTCTATATCTACAGCTTAGACGCCGGCAGTTATCACGCCAGTTCCAAGATGGTGGTAGTTCGTTAGACTGACAACAAATCACTGGACGGAGTTCGCAAAACATTTAAAAACCCCCGAATTATTTTCGGGGGTTTTTTTATTTTTAATTGGATTTTTCCCATTATTTGTGATATATTTTGATAAGATTGCTGGGATTTTTTATCATTTTTAAACAAAGGGGTGATGGAATAAGCAAATCCCTCTATGTAAGTTCGCTATTCGTTTTCAAGATAAATTTTTGAAAGGAGTTGTCCCCTAATTATGAGTAAAAAAACCCTTCTGGTTGTTGGCATGCTTGTGGCTATGCTACCCGGTTTGAGCTTGGGCTTTACTGTAAGTTTCGACGCCGACCAGTTTACCATTACGGATAGTTACGGCTATCAGGTCTTTAATTACGACCAAGCCAGCGGATTGCCCAGCGACATAGGTGCTCCCGGTGTGCCCATAGCTTATTGCTCCATCTCCATACCCGGCGGTATGAAGGTGAGCGAGGTAGTGGTTACCAATGTGGAGCAAGTGGAACTACCCGGCACCTACAATCTTCTGCCCGTCCAACAGCCCCGACCAGTATCTACGATGGACGAACCGGTCTTCCTGACTGAGCCGGATATCAAGTATTACGGACAGAATAAATTGTATCCGGAAAATCCGGTGGTGAGCTACTACAGCGGAAACAAAAGCGGATTTGGAATGGCTTCGCTAGCCATTGCACCTCTGCAATATAATCCGGTGACCGGCAAGGTCTATCTCAACACGAGCATAGATTTTGAACTCGACTACGAGCCCTACGGTTCCGATATTGTTCTTCCCAAAGTGCGGACAATTACCTCGGAAGAGACTATCCGCCAGATGATTAAAGGTATGGTCATCAACCCGGAGGATGTGGGCTATTCCGGAGCCACTCTGGTAGACACCACCAATGGTAACTTCACCTCCCAGGACCCAATGAATCCGCTCGCTCCCCCCTCCACCTACGATTACCTGTTCATCTACAAGGACGGGTGGGATGTTACTCCGGTGCTCTGGTGGCACAATGTGAAGGGCGTCTACGGCTACAATATGCCCCTCTCGGAGGTGTATGCCAACTATACCGGCGTGGACAATATGGAAAAAATCCGCAACTGCATAATAGACCAGCACGTCAACCACGGTGTTCTCTATGTCGCTCTGGGCGGAATGCTCACTGATATAGGCTTCCGCTACGCCTACGACCCCAACTGGGATGTTATGGAAGGCGACGCCAAAATTCCCACCCAGCTCTATTATGAGTGCTTGGACGGCAACTGGAACGCCGACGGGGATAGTTACTGGGGTGAATACCCCTCCGACAACTGCGATTATTTAGCTGATGTATTTGTGGGAAGATACCCTTATACCTCCAGCGACATAAGCTACATCAACGATAAGGTGCAATGCTACGAGGATTCCGACTGGTCCTCGCTGGTCAATCCCGGCGACTATCAGGACGAGGCACTGTTTATGGCTGGTTATCTGGATTCCTCTACAGACTGTTCGGTAGTCAAGGATTACATTGATACCAACTATGTTCCCACCCAATTCCCGGTGACCAAGCTATACGAGAAAACCGGCACTATGACCTCCGCCAACTGCATTGCCGAGCTTAACGAGGGCAAGAACTTTGTCAATCACATCCATCACTCTAACGAAACCCTTCTGGGAATGCAGGGTTCGGATTATGTGACCAGCACTCAACTATTCAACCTGACTAATTCCCCGCGCTTCTCCGGAGCCTTCTACACCATAGGTTGCTACGCCAGCAGACCGGAAACCTCCAACAACTGTGGCGCTGAATTTGTCCAGTCACACAACGGCGGGGGGATAGGCTTTGTGGGCAATGCTCGCTACGGCTGGTATTATCCCGGCAATCCAATGGGCGCTTCCAACGCCTTTGATGTGCAATACTGGAAGTATTACTTCCAGAATGGTTATTACCATGCGGTAGCCCCCTATGTCTGCTCCCGGGAATACTTCGTAGGCTCTATCGCCGACGACTATACTCGCTACATTTTCTGTGAACTCTACCTGCAGGGCGACCCGGAGACCTCCATTAATTGCGGTGGATTGAACAATATGGCCCTCAATTACAACAGCACCATCTATACCGGACCGCAGACCTATACCGTCAGCGTAAATTCCGGCAAGGGACCAATTCAAGGGGCCTTGGTCTGCGTCTGGAAACCAGATACCGAGGTCTACGCTTATGCTGAGACTAACTCCAGCGGACAGGTAACCTTCACCATCAATCCTACTACCCCCGGCACTATGTATCTCACGGTGACTTATTCTGGTTACTTCACTAATGACGAACTACCGGTCACGGTGACCCAGGGAACCGATATTTCCCTGCGCTACTTTGAGGGCAAAGCCATAGATAAGGGCATCGTCCTGGGCTGGGAAGTAACCTCCGATGAGCCTTACAGCGGATTTAACCTCTATCGTCGCGAAGTCACCTTCACCAAGGGTAACGTGGGAGAAGATGTTATCGCCAAGTCTTTGAACGGATTTACTAAAGTCAACCAGACCTTGATAACCGGGGATAATCCCTATCGTTATGTGGATGCCACGGCGCAGGATGGAGTGAAGTATGAGTATAA